>CENZ01011815.1_pt1 | contig 45583 bp, 37 predicted proteins | sample 361341 | NCBI WGS metagenome assembly CENZ01 (sample SAMEA2619782, study PRJEB7988) | marine metagenome | biome: marine biome (ENVO:00000447); feature: deep chlorophyll maximum layer (ENVO:xxxxxxxx); material: "saline water (ENVO:00002010), including plankton (ENVO:xxxxxxxx)" | depth 50 m
ACTCTCTGATTCAGGAGTTGGAGCTGTCCCTCATCGCCTGTTTGGAAACCCATTGCCATGCCGATCATGTAACCGGCGCCTGGTTACTTAAACACCGAACCAACTGCCAGATAGCTGCTTCCACCGATTCCGGCATAGACCCGCTGGATAAAAGCGTGAGCCATGGCGATGAAAACAGTTTCGGCAGCTTTGCCCTAAAAGTCATCGCCACTCCGGGTCACACCGACGGCTGCGTCAGCTATTTGCTCAATGACCAATCCATGGTTTTCACCGGCGACACGCTGCTGATCCGTGGCTGCGGCAGAACAGATTTTCAACAGGGTTCTGCCAACAAGTTGTATCACTCCATCAAGGAGCTCCTGTTTGCCCTGCCCGATGACTGCATTGTGTTTCCTGCTCATGACTACGCCGGCAGAACTTCAAGCACCATTGGCGAGGAGAAACGCCACAACCCCCGCATTGGCGGTCAAGCCAACGAAACAGATTTCGTCGGATTTATGGAGAACATGAACCTGCCCCACCCCAAACAACTGGATATTGCGGTGCCAGCTAATTTGAAGGCCGGCAAACCAGACGACGACGAACTCCCTCGGACGCCGCGCTGGGCACCGGTCACAACGACTTATAGCGGCGTATTGGAAGTCGCGCCAGAGTGGGTGGCCGCCAATCTCAATGGGGTGCATGTGCTGGACGTGCGTACCCAGGCAGAAATAGACGAAGAAAGCGCCCAGATAGAGGGTGCCCAGCATATTCCCATTGATAAGCTAGGGGCCCGACTTGATGAGGTGCCCACCGGAAAGCCAGTGATGACCATTTGTCGAAGCGGGAAACGTTCTGTGCTTGCTTTCAACCTGCTGCGCCAGACAGGGCGCGACGAGGTCGCCAATATTAATGGCGGTTTCCTGCGCTGGTATGGGGAGGGGCTACCCACAAGTTAAGCCCAAGCAAGCTTTGCTGAGGACCGCTTCTCGCGTATGGTGTCGAGGAAACATGCTTCTCTGAAGCTCGCCACAGCGGTGATCCGGCACCGGCACAGTGCTACATTATTAACTCTAACAGGGGTATAACCATGAAGATCCTGATCCGCGCACTTATCGTGCTTGTCTGCCTGACCCTGATCCCCATTACGGCGGTTGCAACCGCCGCCATCAAGCAGCGCTTCGCCGATGGACCGAATCGCGTGTTCTCCGGAGGCCCGCTGGTCAGCGGTACCCTGCACGGCGGCCCCGAGCCCGACTGGCGTTTCGTGAATTCGATTTCAACCATCGAGATGCAGTTAGAGGAACCTTCGACTTCACGTCGTATCTGGACGGTTGAACACGCGGGCAAACTCTACGTGTGGTCCGGCTACATGAACTCCACAGTGGGGCGCCTCTGGAAACAGTGGCCGATTCAAGCCCAGGAGAATGGTAACGCCGTGTTTAGAATAGACGGCATCCGCTATGAGCGCTTCCTGCAGCGCATCGACAGCGGTGAAGCGTTGGACGGCATCGCCACGGCAATCACCGCCAAATACCCCTCTCAGACCACCCGCGCCACCATCGAGAGTGGCAATGTTTGGTTGTTTGAGGCGAGACCCCGCTAAGCAAGGCCCTTAAGCTCTAAAGCGAATATCCTATGAAGACTTTCTATTTATGTATCGCCGGCGCCATTGTTGTCACAGTGTTCGCCGTGCTGTTTGTACCGGGCGTGGATGATTTCGTTGAACAAACGTTTCAGCGATATCTGGGTCGAGCGGCACGCTAACAGCGCAGTCTCTTTGCAAGCTGATCCCCGGCTACTGCTTAATCAAAGCGGTAGCCCCAACCTGCGAGCAGCGCTTGCTGTTCCGGCTGTTGCACAAACGCCATAAACTGCTGACAGGGCTGGCAATCCCGTGCGCGAGTCAGCAGTACCGCATCCTGCCTGATGGGCGCATGCAAATTAGCAGGCACTTCCCAACCCGAGCCTTTGCGCACACGGCCATCTCTAACTACTTGAGACTTTGCCACGAAGCCCAATGACGCGTTGCCTGAATCCACAAACTGATAGGCCTGCGCAATGTTCTCGCCCAGCACCAGTCTGCCCGACACGGCTTCCGACAGCGCGAGACTCTCAATCGCCTCCAACGCCGCAGCCCCATAGGGTGCGACACGCGGATTGGCAATGGCGATTCGCAGCTCGGGGTCCTGGCTAAGAGCCGAGGGGTCAGGAACCACAGCTTTGTCATCGGCATTCCACAACACCAGCGCGCCGGTGGCATAGGTGAAACTGGTTCCAGGCACCGCCAGGCCGGACGCAAGCAGTCGTTCAGGCTTGTCCTGATCGGCAGAGAAAAAGATTTGAAACGGCGCGCCATTGCTGATCTGGGCAAACAGGCGGCCAGAAGAACCATAGGCGACTTCGACCTCGTGATCAGTCTGGCCTTCAAATCGCAACACCAGTTGGGCCATAGGTGCGGAAAAATTGGAAGCGGAGGCAACCAGCAGTTCATCTGCGGTCGCTGACAATGGCCACAGATAAGCGGCGAGCAATGACAATCCGAGTCGATTCATAGTTCTTGGCAATACTTCTCTCGCAATCAAGCGCTATATATTGAATTATATAGCGCTTCCTGGCAATAAATCGGTCTGTAGTCGAGTCTACCGGATTTGCTAGAATGCTTAGGAAGAACTCGGCCGATGCGTACCCATCCAATTGCCCCGTACAAAAATATAGAGCCCGCGCGCAATCTCAGCCCCATTCTTTCCACGCCACAGGCATTCTAATAATAACCAGCAGAACTTCGTCATGAATTTACTTCGCAACTGCCTCACCTTTCTTGCCAGCATCACTGCGCTCGTTGCTTCAATTAACTTCGTCCAGGCCCAGGACAGACCACCCAATTTTATTGTCATCATGGCAGATGATCTTGGTTACGGAGATCTCGGCGTGTACGGCTCGACCCTGATCAACACGCCCAACCTCGATCGCCTGGCACTCAATGGCGCCCGCCTGGATAGTTTCTATTCCAGCGCCAATGTCTGCACTGCAGCGCGCGGCGGTCTGCTGACCGGGCGCTACCCCATTCGCCTCGACCTGGTAGCGGATGTTGCGCGCCCCACTAACGAGATTCACCTCGCATTTGAAGAAACGACTATTGCCGAAGCGCTGCAGCCATTGGGATATCGCAGCGCCCTGTTTGGCAAGTGGCATCTTGGCAGCCGCCTGGAATGGTCCCCCATGGACCAGGGCTTTGATGAATTTTTCGGGGTTTTACACAGCAATGACATGACACCGTTGGAGCTTTATCGCGGCGAGCAGATGATCGAAGACCCGGTGGACCAGACCACACTCACCGAGCGCTATACCCGCGAGGCCGTTCGCTTTATCGAAGAAAACAACGACAATCCCTTCTTCCTCTATATCCCTCACTCCTTTCCCCACGTCCCGCTATTCGTTTCGCCACGTTTCGATGGGCAATCCGATGCCGGACTCTACGGCGATGTGGTAGAAACCATTGACTGGAGCACGGGTGAGATCATCGACACGCTGGAGCGCGAAGGCTTGCTGGAAAATACCCTGGTGATGTTCACCTCAGACAACGGGCCCTGGTTTGAGGGCAGCGCAGGCATCTATCGCGACCGCAAAGGCAGTTCCTGGGAAGGCGGTCAGCGCGTCCCGTTCATCGCCTCATGGCCCGGTACTATCCCTGCAGGCACCATATCCGATGAACCGGCAATGAATATCGATTTGATGCCTACGCTGATAGAACTTGCCGGCGGCCATCCTCCTAATGATCGAACTATCGATGGCAAAAACATGATGCCACTGCTGACAGGCACCGGCAGCTCGCCTCATGATGCCTTGTTCTTGTTTAACAACGATCGCATCGTAGGCGTTCGCAGCGGGCGCTGGAAGCTGGTGGTAGAGACCCGCTATCGTGCGACACAAAACAGTTTCGAACATTCAAGCTATTATGGACCGGATGGTTTGCTATTTGACCTGCAAACAGATCCCAGCGAAACCTATAGCTATACCAGGGAGCACCCTGAGATTGTAGAGCGACTCAAGGGGTATCTGCTCGAGGCTCGCGAGGAACTTGATGCCGCGGCTTTGCCGCAGATGTGGAATCGGCTGTAAGTTTTATCCAAAACCGACCGTAGTTTGACCCTAATTTAAGCTGAAGCGCAATTCTCAACATAGCAACTGACCGCGGCGGCGAAGGATTCTCGCCGACTAGAACTTTGTTGCCCGCTCGATCAGGCAGAAGAACTGCTGAGCTATTGCGCTTTGGCTTAGTAAGCCCGTCAATATGATGAGCGCAATGAAATTACGAAAATTACTCTTCACAACTTTTTTTATTTATTTTACTCAACGACGAATAGTCGCAGTGAACTTATCTTTGTGATTTCGATGTGACTACCTCAGCATTCTTTTCATTGACTGCCATGCCAGAGTAGCCTGCAAGCAATTGAGATCGAGAGAAGCAGCGAGCTCGTTAAAAATATTTACCATTGCCCCAACGGATTGCCTGATTTTCTATTCGAATCCCCACAGCATCTGAAGCCAACCAATTTTTTTGCTATACAAAATTCTTTACCGCAGCAATCGCAATTCCAAAAATCCGAAATAATCTCTCATTCATTTGTTTCATTCTTGGTTTCGTCTTTAAACGCAAAAACAACAAGCGCTGCAGTGAGCAAGGCTATTGTTGCCAGGGTAAACCACATGCCGGCAAAGTTAGTCACCACACCCGCCTCTCCAAACACATTGCCGAGAATGCCAAGGGTGGGCCCGGCAATCATCGGCCCTACACCAAGAATAATGATGCCGAATACGGTCTGGGCTGAATTGCGAATATCGGCGTCAGCGATACGATCCACATACATAAAGGCAGACGCAAAAAAACAGGCGTAACATAGGCCATGAAGGATTTGGCTAAACACCCCAATCATGAGTGGTGTCGTCCAGACAAACTGCCCTGCTGCATCCACCGATGGCCCAGACGCGTCCTGCAGGCTTATTAGTCCCCAAATTGCGTAACGCGCAAAATAGGCAAGCGCACCTAAGGTGATTGTCCATTTAAAGCCTAGGCGCAACAGCAAGCCACCGAGGACGGCGAGAAAGCCAATTTCAGCGAACTGACCTACGGTCATTGCCGGCGCAATATAGGTAACCAACATGCCCAGCTGGTTTTCAAAAAACGGGCCGGTCTGCATGAAGTAAATTTGATGGATTACTGCAATTGGCAAGCTGGCGGCCACGAGCACAGCAAATGATCTATGTGAAAACAGTCTGAAGGCTTTCTTGAAGGCAAGCTTCTCCACACTATCCTTCTTGGGTGGAGTATGGGGCAACAGAAAACAAAAACCTGCGTAGAGATAGGCAATGCACCCTGACACTTTCAAGGTATCCGCCAGTCTTGCGGTGGCATCGGGCACTTCGGTGCCCACAAAAAACGGCGGCAAAATCTGAAACTCCAGATTGCTCTGCAGCCAGATCATGGGAAACAACCAGCTCGCAGCTATCCAGCCAATGGTTCCCCAAACGCGAACCCTTGGAAACTCCTTCTCTGAGTTTTGCAAATGGGCGAAGGCCATGGAGTTGGTCAGGGAAAGCGTTGGCATGTAGAGCACGCTATAAAGCGTCGCCAGCAGCAGCCAAGCCGTGAATGATTCTTGAAAAGCCAAGGTAATCTTTACGGTACCGCCGAGTACCAACAACACGGCAAGGAATTTCTCCGTGGAGAAATAGCGATCGGCAAACTGTCCCGCAATGAACGGCGCGCTAACCGCACCGATCGAGCCCGCCACACCAATGATCAGGCCGACCTGGCCCGAAGTGAATCCCAGCCCCCCATTCGCGACTGGTGATTGCAGATAGGTAGCAAGCACAGGCAGCCAGATGCCCCACACAGCGTACTGGAGAAACATCATCAGACTGAGGCGACTCTTAATGAAATCCAAGGGCTTGATTCTCCATCGTTATTTTAGCCGGCGGTAAGCGAACTTCGGCAGCCCGAAGCCCAACCGAAATTAGTCGAACAAGGGGTCGATTGCAACCAAATTGGGTTTATACTCTGCGTACACGACCTGAGTAATTTCAGGAAAGATATATAAAGGATAATTATCAGCATGAGAACCATCAAAGGCCCAGCGATTTTCCTGGCACAATTTGTTGGAGAGGAAGCGCCATTTAATTCACTGGAGAGCATATCCAGCTGGGCCGCAGACCACGGTTTTAAAGGCATCCAGATCCCTAGCTGGGAGTCCAGCCTGTTTGACCTGAACCTGGCTGCCGAGAGTCAGGGCTACTGCGATGACCTGCGCGGCATGTTGGCGGATCGCGGTATCGAAATCACCGAGCTCTCAACCCACCTGCAAGGGCAGCTTGTCGCTGTGCACCCAGCCTATGACGAGATGTTCGATGGTTTCGCGGCACCCGAAGTGCAAGGTAATCCCAAGGCTCGACAGATCTGGGCGGTAGAACAACTGCTGCTTGCCGCAAAAGCCTCAAAGAACCTCGGCTTGACTACTCATGCCAGTTTTCCTGGCGCCCTCGCCTGGCCCTACTTCTATCCCTGGCCCCAGCGTCCGGCCGGTCTGGTCGAGTCCGCCTTTGATGAACTGGCCAAGCGCTGGCTGCCTATCCTGAATGCCTTCGATGACGCCGGTGTGGATATAGGGTTTGAGATTCATCCCGGTGAAGATTTACACGATGGCGTCACCTTTGAAATGTTCCTGGAGAGAGTGCACAACCACCCGCGCTGCAACATCCTGTATGACCCTAGCCACTTGATTCTGCAGCAGCTGGATTACCTTGGCTTCATGGACGCTTACAAGGATCGCATCAAGCTGGTCCACATCAAGGATGCAGAATTTAATCCCACTGCAAGGCAAGGGGTCTATGGCGGTTACCAGTCCTGGGTCGACCGCGCCGGACGCTTTCGCTCTCTGGGCGATGGCCAGGTGGAATTCAAAAGCATCTTTTCCAAACTTGCGGCCAACGACTTCGATGGTTGGGCCGTGTTGGAATGGGAATGCTGCCTCAAGCATCCTGAGCAAGGCGCGCGCGAGGGCGCGGTGTTTATCCGCGATCACATCATCCAGGTAACCGACAAAGCGTTCGATGATTTTGCTGATTCGGGGACTGATGACGCCAGCAATCGCCGTATTCTGGGACTGTCATGAAAATCAGACTAGGTATGGTGGGTGGCGGGATAGGCGCTTTTATCGGCGATGTGCATCGCATGGCCGCGCGCCTGGACGATCGTTATGAACTGGTGGCAGGTGCCTTCAGTAGCGATCCGGCCAGAACCAAAGAATCCGCCGCTGAATTCGGAGTCGCCGAAGATCGTGCATACAAAGACTTTACCACCATGGTGCGAGAAGAGCGCGCTCGGGCCGACGGCATCGAAGCCGTTGCCATTGTAACGCCAAACCATCTCCATCATGCTCCGGCCAGGGAATTTCTGGACGCGGGCATCCATGTGATATGTGACAAACCCCTCACCGCCAGTTTGGAGGATGCACGCGAGCTTCAAGCCCTGGTCAAAGAGTCGGATCTGCTGTTCGCCGTCACTTACAACTACAGTGGCTACCCTATGGTGAGACAGGCCCGGGAAATGATCGGGGATGGCGCGCTGGGCGATATCAGAGTGGTGCAGGTTGAATATCCTCAGGACTGGTTGAGTACCGACCTGGAAACCAGCGGGCAGAAGCAAGCGGCCTGGCGCACCGACCCCAAACAAGCGGGAGCCGGCGGTTCGATTGGAGATATCGGTACCCACGCCTTCCACCTGACAGAATTTGTCACCGGTCTTGAAGTCACCAGTCTGCTGGCGGATCTGCACGCCTTCGTCCCAGGCAGACAACTCGATGACAATGCCCAGATGCTGCTGCGTTTCAGTAATGGCGCGCGGGGCTCACTCTGGGCTAGCCAGGTGGCAGTCGGTCATGAGAATGGCTTACGCATCCGGGTCTACGGCGAACAGGCTAGCCTGGAATGGTTTCAAGAGCAGCCCAATCAACTCAGATATTCGGTGTTGGGAGAAACGCCCCGAGTCATCACCCGCGGGTGCAGCGCCGCAGGCGATTGTGCCAACGCGGTAACCCGTATTCCCGGCGGGCACCCGGAGGGCTTCCTGGAGGCATTCGCTAACCTGTATCGGGACTTCGCTGATCAAATTCAGGCTCGCAAGAATCAGCAAGCAACTCCCGAAAACGCAAACTTGGTGCCCTCGGTGACGGATGGACTGAAAGGCGTGGAGTTTGTCGAGAAAGCAGTCGCTTCCTCGGCAAATGGTGGCATATGGCAAAGCCTGGAATCTTTGCCCTAAACCCTAGCCTAAGACCCAGCCGTAAACCCTGAGCTTTCGCCCTGGCACGGGCTGTCAGAAAGGCTTTGTCATACCACCAAATTACGTTAGTCTCTTGGCTTCAAGTGAGAGAGACAAAGCCATGAGGAAAACCGATAAATCCCTGGGTCGTCGCCAGTTCTTAGGCAACGGTCTGGTGCTGGCCGCTGGCAGCCTGCTGCCGCCGCTGAGCTTAGCCCAAGCACGTCGCGTCGAGCGTGTGGGGCTTCAGCTTTACACCCTCCGAAACGAATTGTCGCAGGATTTTGAAGGCACACTGGCCAAAGTCGCAGAGCTTGGTTATCGAGAGATGGAATTTGCCGGCTATTTCAATCGAAGTGCCAGGGAAATAAGGCAAGTACTGGATGATAATGGCATGTCCAGTCCCGCTGCCCACATCCAGCTGGCAGCAATACGAGCCGATTTACAGAAAGAAATCGATTTTGCCGCAGAGTTGGGGCAGCAATTCATCGTAGTGCCAATTGTTGCGAACAACGAACGCAGCCTTGACGATTTCAAACGCCACGCGGAAACCCTCAACCGTGCGGGAGAAGCCTGTCGAGCCGCCGGCCTGAAGATGGGATATCACAACCATAGCTTTGAATTTGAACGCACCGGCAATCAGGTGCATTACGATATGCTGTTGAATGAAACGGAAGCCGAGCTGGTTGATTTCGAGCTTGACCTGTTCTGGATAACCAATGCTGAGGTAGATCCGCTTCCGTATTTTTCCAATCATCCGGGCCGCTTCAGCATGCTGCACGTGAAAGATATGGATAATTTGGGACGCATGGCACCAGTAGGTCATGGCACTATCAATTTTGCCGAAATTTTTGCACAGGCTTACACTGCTGGATTCAAACATTACTTCGTTGAGCATGACAATCCCGGCAACGGGATCGCGTCAATTGCCAGCAGTATTTACACAGTTCGCAACCTGCGGTTCTAAATAACGACCGCAGTCAGGAGGCAGTCTTAAGCCTGCCAGGAGAGAACATTATGAAAACACGCAGAGAGTTCCTGCAGGGCCTTATTGTCTCCGTAGGCGGTGCGACCGCACTGAGCGCTTGTAGTGGCGCCGCAACAATTGCCGCCACGGCACCGGGACAACGGGGTCGCTTTTACACCGGCAACGAGATGGCACTGGTAAGTCGCATAAGTGACCTGATTATCCCACGCACCGAGACACCCGGCGCGCTGGACGCCAATGTGCCGGGTTACCTTGATGGCCTGATGACGGATTGGGCCAGCGATGAAACCCGCAGCAACCACCGTGAAGCACTGCAACTCATTGCAGCGCGCCTGGATGCAGCCAGCGGCGACTTCTTGAGCGCCAATGAAGACACTTCTATCCGTGTGCTTTCGGAGCTGGATAGTATCGCTTTTTCCGGTGGCAGTGGTCTCGGAGGATACCGCTCCCTAAAGGGTTATATTACCCAGGCCTACTTCGCTACCGAGGAAGGTGCCATGGAAGAACTCAAATGGGTAGCAGTACCCGGTCGCTGGGATCCCAGCGTTGACATCACGGCTGGGGACTAAGGAGAGAAAATATGGCAGATTTTGATGCAATCGTAGTCGGCTCAGGCATGAGCGGCGGCATGTCCGCAAAAGAACTCACCGAACGCGGTCTGAAAGTTTTGGTGTTGGAACGTGGCCCCGAGATCGTTCCCGAACGTGATTACACAGATCAGTTGGCCCCCTGGCAGAGCCCTAACCTCGATAACGTTCCCCAGGATGAAATTAGGCAGCATTATCCGAAGCAGTACGGCGGAGTCGCCTATGCCATCAAGGAGTCCACCAAGCACTTCTGGGTGAAGGATGATGAGCATCCCTATGAGGAAGCGGACGGCACCAACTACGACTGGCTCCGGGGCTATCATACTGCGGGTCGTTCGATCATGTGGAGTCGCCAAACCTACCGCATGGGACCCCAAGACTTTACCGCGAACAAGGAAGAAGGTGTTGGCGTTGACTGGCCGGTGCGCTACGAGGAAATCGTGCCCTGGTATGAAAAAGTGGAAACATTTATTGGCATTGCGGGCAGCGAAGAAGGTCTAAGCCAGCTACCAGACAGCGTGTTCCAGCCCGCCTTTGAGCTGACGGATGCGGAGAAGTCCTTCAAACAAAAGATTGAAACCACATTCAATGGTCGCAACGTGATTCCGGCACGCATCGCTCACCTCACGGATGCCACGGAAGAGCAGCGCTCTCTGGGCAGAAGCAACTGCCAGTCCCGCAACCGTTGTCACCACGGCTGCACCTTCAAGGCCTATTTCTCATCTTTGAATGCGACCCTGCCGGCCGCCGAACGCACCGGTAATCTCACCATCATCCACAATGCTATTGTGAAAGGTCTGGACTATGACCCCGCAAGCAATCGCGTCAGCGGGGTGCAGGTGATTGATGCGGAGACCAATGAACGTCGTACCTATACCTCAAAGGTGGTCTTTCTTAATGCCTCGGCAATTGCCTCTGCCATTATCTTGCTGCAATCAAAATCCGAAGCCTTCCCAACCGGCCTGGCTAATCGCTCAGACCAGGTCGGGCGCAACCTGATGGATCACGTAAGCGGCGCCGGTGTAGCGGGCATCATGACCGGCTTCGATGACAAGACTGTATTTGGACGTCGTCCAAGCGGCGGCATCTATATACCGCGCTACGCCAACGTAACCGAAAACGATAAGCCCTATAAACGTGGCTTCGGTTTTCAGGGCGGCGCGCGTCCGCTGGGCAATGCCGGCGGCCAGATTGCGGGTATTGGCCGTGACTTCAAGGAAGCCCACAAGCGCCCAGGTCCCTGGCGCTTCAGCGTATTAGCCTTTGGAGAACAGCTGCCCAATCCTGACAATCGCGTTACTCTGCACGCTTCACGCAGGGACCGCTGGGGCAACCCGGTGCCGATATTTAATGTGACCTATGGCGAGAACGAACGCATCATGCAGCGAGAGGCAGTAAAAGATGCCAAGGCCATGATGGAGGCGGCAGGCTGCATTAACATCACTTCCAATGACGCCAATCTTTCTAAACCGGGAAATCGCATTCATGAAATGGGCTCAGCGCGCATGGGTCGCGATCCGGCAACGTCCGTGCTGAACGGCTGGTGTCAGGCACACGATGCGCCCAACCTTTTTATTACTGACGGCGCATTCATGACTTCATCCGCCTGTCAGAACCCTTCATTGTCTTATATGGCTTTCAGCGCCAGGGCAGCGAATTATGCGGCCGACTTAATCGCTGAGGGGGCACTCTGAGAAAAAAAGACAGAAGAAAAGGGGTCAGAGTAAAAATATAGTGCTGAATTTTTACTCTGACCCCTTTTTGCTTTTTCGGTTATGAAAATCTAATCAAGGCTCGAGCGGCAGAACTTCCAGTTTTCTAATCTCCAGAGGATGGCTCTCCGCCTGGACCGAAATATAACCACCAGTCACGTCAATAGCCGAACCGGCAGCGAGTAATCGCTGGGCGTCCGGGTCTTCGGGGTCGAGCTGTACACCGGAATACTCAAAGACGGTTTCGCCGTTGACGACATGTCGAATCCTGTCACTGCCCCGTACTTCCAGTTCCATGGTGACCCATTGATCGCCGTGATAGGTCTGGGAAGTTGAATTGGTGCAGTGCACCGTGATGAGTTTGCCATCCATCATATAGTGCGTGCCCGGAGAGCAGACATTGGCAGTCTGGCGCTCCTCTTCGCCATTGCCACCCAGCATCTGCGCTTCGATGGAGGCCGGAAATTCCTGATCTATGGTCATGGACTCGGGAGACTGGCTGTGAAACATGATGCCGTTGTTGCGATAGGCCCAGCCCGGGCCGTTAGTGACCTGATCTCCCACGAAGCGATATTCGACCCGCAACAGGTAATGGGTGAACGGTTCGCGATAAAAGATATGTCCGAACTCGCTGTTGAAGTCATCCCAGTTTTCATAGGAAACCTTGAACAGGCCGTCTTCCACTCGAAATGTATCAAGGTAGTTTTCGCCCAGGGGAAAACCAGTAAACTTCGGCACCCAATCATCAAGGTCTTCACCGTTAAACAGCTGAATCCAATCTTCTTGCTGATTCGACTGTGCAATAGCCACGCTGCTTAACAGTAAGCACCAAACAGTCATTCCAATTCTCTTCATTGCTTACAGCTCTCTAACCCAGATATTGCGAAAAGACACGACCTGGCCATGATCCTGCAGTGTGAGCGGCATCTTGCCACTACAGTCCTGCTCTCGCTCCTGTGCGTAGGGAACGCAGCGGGCGCCATATTCTGGCATTGGTGTATAGGTTGCGCCTTGCAACTCAACATTGTTCTGCACCACGACTCCGTTGTGAATTACAGTCACATAGGCTGGCGACCGCAACTCACCATTACTGCCAAACACTGGTGCCTTGAAGATGATGTCATAGTTTTGCCATTCTCCCGGGGGCTTGGCTGCATTCACAAGAGGCGGGTGTTGCAGATAGATGGACCCAGCCTGACCGTTGACATAAGTAGGGTTCTCCCAGCTATCGAGGATCTGTACCTCATAGATCGACTGTAGGAAAATACCGCTATTGCCTCGGCTCTGGCCCTCTCCCTCGATAACAGCCGTGGGACGCCATTCCAAATGCAGCTGGATATCGCCAAAAGCTTGTTTGGTCTTGATGGTTCGCGAGCCCGGCGTGACGGTGACCACTCCATCCTCGATGCGCCAGCTTGCAGGCTCTTCCGAAACTGCGGTTACCCAAGCATCAAGATTGCTGCCATCAAACAGAACAATGGCATCGGAAGGCGCGGTGCGCATACCCGCGCCATCAATCTTGGCTGGCTCTGGGCCCTGCTGACGCCGATCAACGGTTTGCGCTTGCAGGACAGCGCTTAGGGCGGCCAGCGCAGAGATAGCGACCAGCTTAGTTATAGTGTGATTCAGTAAAATTTTCATCAATTGCGTCTCACGTAATAAGCTTCATGTCATCATCCCTTTCCGCCGTAATGTCGCGCCGGGATTGGTACGCACATTTTTACAGCCACTCCAGGTCATAGGACTGGAACCGGCGATGCTGACATCATAACCCTGTTGTGCAGGAGACCGTGCCGTTAATTGTGACATAAGCTTCTAATTCCCCAGCAGTCAGGCGATACCGAATCCCGGACGATAGGTCTTGTCCAGATAGGCGTTTGCCCCTTCATCATTGGTGAAACGCATAGCGCTGCCATCATACTCCAGCACCTTGTGTTCGCTGGCCCTAATCGTCGCGATATTGCCCAGCAACATGGTCTCGGTGAGTCGCCCCGAATAATCGAAACCTGATGTTGTGCGCTTGCTGCGATCCTTGATGGCGTCAATCCATTCTTGATAGATCCCGGGGGAGCGGGCCAGGGTTCTGGCTGGCGCTGATGTAGAGGCGTGGACCGATTCCGGAATGAGCTGCGGATTGCGGCCGTATACACCATGCATCAGGGTATTCTTGTCTCCCACGATGAGAACTCCTCCGTCGTTGTCCCCCATCTGGCGACCGTTTTCCAAGCCCTCTGGGCGCTCTGGCAGCAGCCCGCCGTCATACCAGGTCATCTTGACTGGCGGTCTGCCGTTACTCGCCGGAAAATCGAAGTGAATCTTGGACGCGATTGGAAAGGTCTCCAGTTCGCGACCGAAACGTGAGGAGCTGGCGGTGATTTTTGTCGGTAAGCCCAGATCCAAGGCCCAGTATGGGTGGTCGATGATGTGGGCACCCATGTCACCGACGACACCGGTGCCAAAATCCAGCCACCCGCGCCAGTTGAACGGATGATAGGCTTTTTCCACATAAGGACGATAAGGCGCCGCTCCTAGCCAGAGATCCCAACCCACGCTATCTGGAATTGGCATATTGCCCTCGGGCCTGCCTATACCCTGCGGCCATACCGGGCGATTGGTCCAGCAATGCACTTCACGAATCGTGCCCAGCGCCCCGGAAGCAACCCACTCATTGATCACCCGTGCACCTTCCTCGGCGTGACCCTGATTACCCATCTGGGATACCACATTGTTTGCCTCTGCAGCTGATGCCAGCACGCGGCATTCATTCACGGTGTGACAAAGTGGCTTCTGGACATACACATGCTTGCCCATATTCATGGCATGCATCGCAATAGGCGCGTGCATATGATCAGGCGTACTGATCAGCACCGCATCGATTTCGGGCTCATTGTCGAGCATCTCGCGGTAGTCACGATAGGTCTTGGCCTTGTCTCGAAACGCTGTGGCAAATTCCTGCTGCAGCGTGTCAGCGAGGCGGCCATCATCCATATCACAAATGGCATAGATATTTTCATGGGCGACGCTCTGGATGTCCGAGCGCCCCTTGCCGCCAGCACCGACGGCCGCGATGTTCAGCTTGTCACTGGGGGCAATGTAATTTTCACCACCTAGCACCGCTCGCGGCACAATCATGAACGCGGATGCCGCACCAGCACGCTTGATGAATCCTCGGCGTGAATCAGAGGCATTTTGGTGGGGACGGTTGGATTTCTTCTTCATGAATGGGAATCCTCTTGATAACCGTTATTCTGCGTGGGTCACTACTTATTGCCTGCTAGCGAGCCCTTTCATCAGCTTTGGATTGAAGCATATAGGCTCTGGAATTGGGAGTCCACGAAACCATTAGTCGTGAAGTCGATAGTTAGACAGGGCGTGACGGTGCTATTTGGCTGCTTCAATAAGAAAAAAAGGGGAGTCACATCGTGACTCCCCCCTGCTATGTCGAACGCGTGTTGGTGCCTACATGGATTCCATCTTGTAGGTCACTTTGTCCTCTGCGGTCATGTTGTACATGCCAGCAGCAGGCGCAGCTTGCAGGGTAAACCAGTAAAAATCCGCAGGCACGCCGACTTCGGGATAGAAATCCAGGTAGAGCTGATGTTGCGGATCATCCATGGGGAGCGCTGCGCCCTCTATGTTATCCCCGGTCGCCCAAGAATGGACGCCAACAACGGCGGAGTCCGCCAGTCTGCGGACAACTCCAGCCAGGTAAAAATCGACAGCACCGGAATAGATTTCTCCGTTTTCTGGTACACAGGTGCCCAGGCCAGCCTTGTTAACCAGCCGCGCTGCCTGCAAATTGGCCTCGTCATCGTCTGAGCCAGGACCATAGACCAGAACGATAACCTTCACTTCTGGATTGTTATCAATCAGGCTCTGGACCTTGGCGGGCGTGCTTGAATCAATCACGCCGCGGAAAATTGCCCGTGTACCATCCACCTGCAGGGTGAGGGGTTGCTCGGTCGGCGAGGTATCGATTGGCCCTGAACAGGCGGCATCCACCTCCGCGATGGTCAGCATCGCACTGTTGCTGCTGCCAGTGGCGCTGGTTACCTGTAGCACTTCAATATGGGAAAACGGCAATCCGCCTGAAGCATTATAGGGTTGTATTGCCACGTAGAACGCGCTGCCAATCCGCAACTCACCGGTGATATTGAGCTGGCTTCCCACATCCAGGCTGCTGACAGGCGTTTTAAGAAAAAACAGGCTAGCCACTTAGCATAGTTGTTAGAAGGTCTCACCAATAAAATACACGATTGCGCCCAGAGCAATCGCCCATAGGGCGCAGGCCAGTATATCGAGAATGGAATAAAGTCGCCGACTGAAACCACTCATACCGATTAAGGCAGGCAGTATACTGCGCACAGCGGGCACAAAGCGGCCGATGAATATCGTGAAAGGTCCATACTTGAAAACCATCGCGTCGGCCCGCGCAATCGCTTCCTCATGCCTTAGCGCAAACTGCGAAGCGTGCAATTTTGGACCAACGAAGTGACCCACATAGAAACCTATGTGATCTCCGAGCAATGCGCCTGTCATAGCCAACAAACAAATCGCATGAAGAGACGCCACCTCGTTAGAAAACAAGAGTGAAGAAACAATGACGAGAAAGGCACCCGAAATGAAGACCCCTATGCCAATGCAGGCCTCAGCGAATGCCAGCATCGGCACCAGCAAAATAGCGGTATTCCGATTCTCCTCTAATAAGGACAAAAAATAAGATTCGATGTAAACACCCTCGGGTGGAGAACTAAGTGAAAAAAATACTTTACTGAGATCGTTAAAAAGCTGAGTTCGGAAGCACAGATCTAATTTCCTGAACTGCTGCAATTGCAGTCATGCGAAGGCGCCTGAGGCACATCAGAACTGACTTTTCCAATCCCGCATCCTCATGATCCTCAATGATTCCACCAAGGCAGAGACGAATAGGGTCTCAGATCCAACTCATGGGTCCAGGCAGAACGATGCTGTTGCGAAAGATGCCAGTATGTCTCAGCGACTTTGTCTGGCTGCAGCAATCCGTCTTCTGCGCCGGTAGTATCCCGTAGCTGCTGAAAACGCTCAGCCCCCAGCATTTTGCCCAGCGTATCGGGGGCGTCTACTGGTCCATCAATGATGACATGTGAGACATGGATATTATCAGGGCCATATTGCGCATTGAGGGACTGGCACAGCATGCGGCGCCCGCCCATGGCCGCGGCGTGGGAATGCTGGCCAGCATTACCACGCACAGCCGCAGTAGATGAAGTCACTAACAGCGTTCCCTTACCCCGTTGCTGCATCAAAGGGCATACGGTTTGTGCGGTCCGGAACAGACCGAAGGTGCCCATACGCCAACCCAGTTCGAAGACTTTAGCCGGCGTGTCTTCAAGAGCCCTGTCTCCGATCTGGGCGCCCAGATTATAAATCACGACCTCAATGGGCCCCACCTCTGCCTCAACGGTTCGAATGCGCTCCTCAATAGTATTTTCTTCCACAGCATTCAGCAGATAGCCAGAAGCCGAGCCACCGCTTGACTCAATAGTTGCCACCAGTTGATCCAGACCTTGCTGGTCAGTGCGGCGACAAAGCGCAGCATGGTAGCCTCCCTGGGCAAATCGCTTAGCTGCATGACCACCTATTCCGGCACCCGCACCAATAATAAGACATACTGGCTGCATATTCCTGCTCCCCTATCAGACCACTTATTAGATCACTTCAGAGCCGCCTTCTCTGTATGCAAAAGCGCGTCTGAATCCGTTCCCGCTCAGAGTCTACCAAGATCTGAGTTGAGCTCAGATTAATCTATCCAGACTATCAAACTAGCGGAATTGGCAACAGATTCCTAGTTGCCAGCAAAGCAGACTCCATGATTGCAATTACCCTTGCTGCAAAGGCCGCGGCCAGACCGCGTGCATTCCACGAGATTAGCGTTACAATGCCAAGCCATGACAGCAGACGTCCACAGCGCAAAAAACGAAACTGGCGGGAATGCTTCTGCGCAGCCCGCATCCCAGACTGACGTAGACAGCAAGGTTGCAGACTATTGGGATGAGCATACTGATGAGAGTTTTCACGGGGAGACCTACTGGCTGGCCAACCCGGAAATTAATCGGCGAAATCAGCTCATGGCCGCAGGGGGTCGTGACTACCCAAGTTGGGTTAATTTTTCAGTCGAGCACTTTCTGGGCAAAGGCACATTATTGGATCAACTTTTTAAATCACAGCCACGCAAACCTGTAGATTGCGTATTGAGCATCGGCTGCGGTGATGGTGCCCTGGAGCGACATCTGGCCAGTATCAATACAGCCAAGTGTATAGAGGGCATCGACCTTGCGCCGAAGCGTATAGAAATCGCCAGAGAAGAGGCAAGGAATGCCGGAGTAGAGGACTTGCTCCATTATTCGGTGTGTAACGTGGAAACCAGCGACTTTCCCAGTAAGAAATATGATGCGATCTACTTTAACTCTTCTCTGCATCATATGTCGGATCTCGATACTATTCTTTCCAGGTGTCACGCCGCGCTGCAACGCGGGGGCTACCTGTTTGTGAACGAATACATCGGCCCTAATCGCATGGCTTACAGCGACCGCGAAAAAGAAGCCATGCAGGGTGTCTTTCAAATGATCCCTGCCAAATATCGAATCTCTCACGCTGAGCATGACCGCGGTCAGGTACGCAGCCATGTTTATTTCCCAGATCCTCAGGAAGTGGAGCGCGTTGACCCATCAGAGGCAATCCATTCTGAAGAAATAATGGATGCAATCAACAGGCATTTTCACGTCGAAGAATTTAATTTCACTGGAGGCACGCTGCTGCAGTACATGCTGCAGGATATTGCTGGTAATTTCCGTCAAGACGATCCCGAGTCGATCAAAATGCTCGATCTAATTTTTACAATCGAGAAAAACCTGGTAGACAGTGGCGACCTACTCCCACATTTCGCCATGATTATTGCCAAGCGCTGATTCAGCGCGAGCAGATTACTACCGATACTCGTGCTTTCAAGCAGCACTGGACTGAAATCCAAACCCGAGATCTTCAATACTAATGCTAGCCAGCTCAAAATATAGAATGTTTCAGATTACCTGTCTCGACTCCAGCTTGTTATTTTCAATAATCTCGTTACGCTATCGGTTCATATTTACTCCAGCCAGCGACCAATCTGGCAAGCATAAACCGCAGCGATGACTATAATGGAAAAGCCTCGAAACCGCGCGCACCTGACCGACTTTTAAGGCAGGCACATCGAACTCACTGCAGGTTTCAAACTCCAGTAGCATTCAGGAATTTACCAACAAAGAACCAAACCAACAGAGAAAGATAGTTATTATGCCAATACCAAAATGTATGCAGGGCCGCCTGTCAGTACCAGTAGTAGGAGCGCCACTTTTCATAATTTCCAATCCGGACCTGGTCATTGCCCAGTGCAAGGCCGGCGTAGTCGGATCATTTCCAGCACTGAATGCACGTCCTGCCGAAGAACTGGATAAATGGCTTACCCGGATCAAAGCCGAGCTCGCGGAGCATGATGCGGCCAACCCGGACAATCTCTCAGCACCTTTTGCGGTAAACCAGATTGTCCATAATTCAAACGATCGCCTCATGCAAGATGTTGAACTCTGTGTAAAACATGAGGTGCCAGTGGTCATTACATCCTTGGGGGCGCGCCCTGAGGTGTTTGAGGCAATTCACTCCTATGGTGGAATATGCCTCCATGACGTCATCAATAATCGCTTTGCCAAAAAAGCCATAGAGAAAGGCGCCGATGGCTTGATCTGCGTGGCGGCTGGCGCAGGTGGTCATGCCGGCACACTGTCACCCATGGCCTTTATCCAGGAGGTAAGGGAGTGGTTTGATGGGCCAGTTCTGTTGTCTGGTGCAATCTCAACTGGAGATGGCGTACTGGCAGCCCAGGCGATGGGCGCAGATCTCGCTTATCTTGGTTCTGCCTTTATTGCGACTGAGGAAGCCAATGCCGCTGAGGGCTATAAAAAAGGGATCGTAGAGAACGCGTCCAACGACATCGTCTATACCAACCTGTTCACCGGCGTTCACGGCAACTACCTGCGACCTTCCATTGAGGCAGCGGGACTCGATCCGGATGATTTGCCTGAAAGCGACCCTTCCAATATGAATTTCGGCTCTGGCGGGAGTTCCAAGCAGAAAGCCTGGAAAGATATCTGGGGCTCCGGTCAGGGCATCAATGCGGTGAAAGCGGTATTACCCGCTGGAGAATTAGTCACACGCTTACGAACCGAATATGACGCGGCACGAGAGCGACTTAAACTTTAAACTAGGCAGAAATCACTAGCATGAAAATCTGGGTGGATGCCGATGCCTGCCCCGGCGCGATCAAGGAAATCCTGTTTCGCGCCGCAAAGCGCACCGGCACACAGTTGACCCTGGTCGCCAATCAACCGCTTCGCACTCCATCTTCCAGGTTCATTAGCGCCGTGCAGGTTGCTGCCGGTTTCGATGTGGCTGACAACGAGATCGTAAGGCGGGCGGAGGCTAACGATCTGGTTATCACCAGCGATATTCCTCTGGCTGCGGAGGTAATCGCGAAGGACGTACGCGCCCTTAGTCCACGGGGAGAAAAATTCACCAAGGGCAATATTGGCGCGCGTCTGAATATGCGGGATTTTCTGGATACGATGCGCAGCAGTGGCGAACACACAGGCGGCCCAGCCGCCTTCAGCAATGCCGACAAGAAACAGTTTGCGGACCAGCTGGACCGGATTCTAGCCAGCAGCGCATAGCTAGCAGCTAACTACTCGCCTGCCTTGCTGTCAGGATGCACGATGTAGACCTGCGCCATTTTCACATCCAGAGAGGTGGAAATCGCTGTGTTCTCGCCAGTTTCAGGATCAGGGTGCGCATCAGCCAAACGTCGGAGTGCCTTGTAGAGCGAGATGCCAGAGATCTGGCCGTTGCTCAAGTGGTGCGTTGAATCGTTACGAATCAGCTGATAGTACCAGCTATCCACATCAGCATAGCCTGCCAGGATTCCGCTTGCCCCCTCTGAAGTGAGATCAAGTTGGAAGCGAGCATCCTTGAAGATATGAATCGAGGGAACACTCAGGTTCTGCCAGGGCATAACCATCTCTGGCATCGGCTCGGTGATTAGCACACCATCGACAATCCTGGCATTGAACTGACGGATCAGGCTTTCTCCCCAACGATAGTCGATGCGTTGGGTGCCTCCTGCCATAACTTCCTGACCGGTGGCGTTGGTCAGCAGTCGGTCCATACCGCGATACATATTGACCACCACGGTGTCATCATTATCCAGACTATCGACCTCGGTGAGTTCGATCATCATGCGATTGTATTCCTCATCCAGGATCGCCTTGTCCTGGAAAATGAATTCGACGCCATCGGGTCCTCGAAAACCAATGACGCAGCCCACCGCGCGGTAAACTTCATTGTCGATGCCGGGTGTGCCGTCAGGATGGGTGAAATCATTCGAGCTGACTTCACCATCGAGGTTGAGCCCCCAGGCCAACTCACCTTCCACTTCATAGAACTCGAATCCATCGGATTCAGACGTGGGGTGCCAGGTCTCAATCTCCTGGGCCAGTTGCGTCTCTTGTACAGACAGGCCTTCATGATAAGGAAACAGCTTTTCGAACTGTTCACGCGGTCCATCATTGAAACCACGGGGACATTCCTGCTTGGCGTCTTCGGTCTGGTAAACCGACCAGAACAAGTCTGTCATCACATAGCTAATGGTGCGGTTGCGTATGCGTGACTCGTCGGCGTGAACCGCCATGCTGCTCAGCAGCACACCACCGCAAAACAGCGCTGCGTACTTTGCTGGCCAGGGAAAAAAAGTGCTCATCGATGTATTCATCAGAGATGTCCTCGAAAGAAATCGTCGCGCAGCATGATGGCTTTGAGGCCATTGCGCTGCCCTCTCCATTCACCGGTACCGCCACCGTGCAGGTCGCCAGGCCGCGTATCGCCACCAAAGGTATAGACTGGTCGATCACGGTAAGCCCATACTCTCAGGGCACCTTCTTGATTGGGTTCTGCAAAGCGTCCTGTCATGGGGTCTATCCAGACGATGCGCCAGATTCTGCCGGTAGACTCTTCATCGGCGCCCGCGATTACATAAGGCCAGTGCTCCTGGCACCGCTCAGGGTCACCCGCACCACACATGGCCAGGCGGTAGACCTGCGTATCATCGGGATGATCACAGCCAAGCTGGTCCTGGGAATCTTCGCCGCAGTTATATACATAAATGGATTTACCTTCAGCTGTGGCCAGCGCGTTACCAACCATTGTGGGCTGGGATTTGAAACTAGCGGGGTAAGGTTCGGCCAATTGGGTATAAACATTGTTCCAGCCAGGAATGTCAGTGCCAGTCTGGGACCAGGTGCCGGCATCCAGCGCGTAAGTGTATAAAGGCTTGCCCCTGAATACCCATTGCCGCACACCCGGTGAGCGCTCAAACAGGGACCATTCGCCCTGTTCGCGAGCCAGGGACGGAGCAACAACCGGCTCCCAATTAGTGAGACATGCTCCCTCGCAGGCTGTACTCGTGGCGGTATCACCATCGAAACTGTAAACCGAAGCGCTGCGATCAGTGGCAAGCATGCGGCCATTGAAAGTACTGCGAATACTGAAGCCAGGAGGATGCAGGGATGGCGGCCCTACCGGAACGCGTTTGGCTGGCGAATCCCCGCCGAAGCTGCGCCGGGTTCCACCCACTGCATCGCCAGGCTGGCTGTCCTTAATCGAGGTATAAAGCGGCTGCTCCTCATAGGCCCACTGCAAGGCGCCGTCACGGCGTTCAACGATGGTCCATTCGCCCACCTCTTCGGCATCAGCCGCAGCAAAAACTGGATGCCACAGATCAGTGCAGCCTTTGCGCTTGTCTAATTCAGGGAGTTTGATACCCGGCGGGTATGGGCTCATCAGGCCAGCAGTCACCGTGAGCACGTCGTCATAGCATGCCGGATTGCTGGGAGACTCGCCGCTGTAGCCGTTGCGGAGCTTATGCTGTGGCCACTTATAAAGGGTCATGCCATTGGTATTCGCGAACACCGGGCCCTCAGGAGTCGCCTCTACTCGAAATCCTGCCGGCATGGGAACGTTGCGGTATGCTTCGGTATACAGTCTTTCATCGGCGGCTGAAGCCAGGGCTGGCAAAAGCCCAAGCATTGAAACTATTGAAAGTCGTTTGAGGACATTCACTGATTGTTTCCTATTTGATCAAAAGCGTGTAGGCAAACCGATGCTATTAGGCCCGTGACAGCAGAACTAAGTGACCAGGATTTCGCCGATGTCGCTGGAGGTGTTATTACTCTTGTCACCCCAAGTATCAATATCAAGACCCATCAGTTTTTGCGCTGTATAGCCAAGTCGACAGCCCGGCGATCCACCGCCGTCGATATGCAGGCCAGTCTTCACACGGCCGCCTGAAGTGCCAGCGCTGAACATGGGGATACCATCGATGGCGTGAATCTTGGCAAAAGACTGGTCGGTGGTCGCGTAAATGAAGCTGTTATCCAGCAGCGAACCATCACCTTCCTTGAAGTCAGCCAAGGCCTGCACGTAGTAAGCCCACTCTTCCATGGCCCTGCGGGTATACCAGGACGTACGCGGCTGATAACCAAGCACAGGATCAACCGCCTCTTCGTGAGTCGCGGTGTGGTGTGGCTTGTCATAACCCGGCTGGGTAGTCGCAGAGAATGCCGAGGCATAAAACATATTGAAGACGCGGGTCTGGTCACAGGCCACAGCCATCAGCATCAGATCCGTCATCATGCGGTGGCGCTTGGCAACCAGATCGGCATCCAATCCGGTGGGCAGATCCATAGGCTCTTCCAGCATGACGCAGGCCTCGCGTGGATCTGGCTTGGTCAACTGCAGGTCGAAGCGTCGCTCCAGGTCTCTCAAACCAGTGAAATACTGGTCTAGACGTTGGCGATCTTCGGCACCAAGGGATTTCTCAAGCTTTTGCGCCTCTTCCTGAACGGCAGTGAGAGCGCTCTTGCGTACCATCACTCGGGGATCCGGGGTAAATGTAGCCGCATTGGGATCCTGGAAACCATCACCAAACAGGCGTTGATAAAACCGCAGTGGCGACCATTCCGGTGCGTTCACGGAGTTACCACCCTCGTAGCTGAAGCTGTCCCTGACATCGCCCGTGGCCGTCGCGCTCAAGCTGCGAAAACGGGTTGCATTGCCAATCTGACGAGCTACCGAGACATCGATCGTTTCACCGGGCCGATTTTCCCGCGCAGTGGGTGCAATCCCTGATCGCAGCACCACCCAGCCTGAGTGATGGCAGAGATTCGGGGCATCGTCCTTGAATACATGGAAGTTAGTGTAGAGATTGATGTGTTGCTGCACCGGCGCCAGAGCCGCGATTTCCTCGGGGAGATCAAAGTTGGGGCCTGTCTGCTTGGGCACAAAGATAGACTCGCTCATACCCAGTCCCCAGGACCAGGTGCCGAAGCGCTGCGGGATAGGCATGCCGTCAGCATAGGCGTTGCCGTTCTCGTTCAGAAACACATTGAGCAGAGGCAGACCTACGGAAACGGCGCCTCCGTGCAGGGTACCCTTGAGAAATCGACGTCGGCTTAGTTTCTGATCCAGCTTTTTCATCACTGATTCTCCACGCTGGCCAGGCTGGGTTCAGCGCTGGCTCTTTCGGCAGGTGACTTGATTGGGAACGAATCATCTATATTAACCGGAGTTTCCGCTGACCTCACGCTCGAAAAGGCGTCGGAGAGCGCTATATCGCGCAATAAAGCGGGTAACTTGTAACCATTTACAACAAATCGGTCCTCAAACCACGCTAACGTGTCGCGATCGTGCCTGAGGGACACAGGCCCGCCGGTACCATAAGCATAGAGCCGATTTACCAGACAGGACGAGAGTTTTGGGTGGTTTCGCGTGGCATGAGCGAGCCCGGCAATATCTTCATAGAAAATACCGTCCAGCTCACCGGCTATCTCCAACTCAGCGCCATCCTCAGTTTCGCGAAACCGGCCGGCCCCGTCGAAATTCTCCAGGGACAGACCCATGGGGTCGGTCACCAGGTGGCAGCCCGCGCAAGAGGGGTTTGAATTGTGGGCTGCCAAGCGTTCCTTGGCGGTTCTGGCGTTTTCGTCCTCTATAAGCGCCGAAAAATCTACATCGGGTGGTGGGTCCGGCACTTTCTGGCACAGGAAGGTCTCACGCAGCGCTTTGCCCCGCAGCGTGGGTGAGCTGCGCACGGAATGGGAATTCACCGCCAGGAAACTGACATGGGTCAGCAGCCCAATGCGCGGACTTTCTTCTTCAAATTCATAGGGTACCCAGCCCTGCCTGGTGGGGGTGTCGTAAACCGTGGCCAGCTGCATCGACATGAAAGTCTTCTTGGTCGTAAACAGATCCCGATAATCGGCTTCCTGGGTAATCAGGTGATCGATAACAGTCCTTAAGGTCTGCTCTCTCGCGTGCTCCAGCGTGGTGCCGGTAACCATGGGAAAGACATTGGGATCTTTGGCCAGGCTTTCAAATTCATCGAATGTCATCAGATCATCGAAGAAGGCACGCATACCGTCCTCGAGACGGGCGCTGGCAAGCATGCGGTTTACCGATCTGGCCAGGCCCTCTTCGGTGTGCAATTCCCCGGTTTCTGCCGCCAGCAGCAGGGCATCATCCGGCGGCGCATTCCACAGCAGGAAGCTGAGCCGAGAGGCCACGGAATAACTGTCCAGACGCTCCTGCCCCGGGGCGTCAGGGTCCGGTTCTGCGCGATCCGCTATGAATACGAAATCTGGGCTAATCAAGATAGCCTCAAGGGCCAGAGCCAGCCCATCATAAAAGTCTTCTGTCTGCTCAGCGGCATAGTCCGCGATCTGCACCAGTTCAGCCAAACGGCTTTCCTCAAGGGGTCGACGCAGCAGTAATCGACCCGCTTCGCCCAGAAACAAACCGGTACAGGATGTGTCGGCAGCTGCAATCGATTCCGGGGAACAGGGGATAAGAAAGTCACGGTGCTCTGCATCCACTACCCGGGCGGCAATCGCCGCGCCAGTTTGCTGAATCTGAGACACCTGATCAGAGGTCACGCCGACAAAAGCGGAGCCTGAGGCCAGCAAGCCGTCAGTGCGGTCCATGGGTGGAATCGGCGGCAACACGCTATTGGCAACATCTTCGCCGAACACAGCGGCAATGGTATTGGAATACTGTTCTCCGGTTAACAGACGCGTGCGCAGCGGTGAAGCGGCGCTGTCTGGCTCTGCAGGTTCACTGGGCTGTTGGCCACAGGCCACCAGCAGCCCAGTGAATAGCGTGAGCATCACGCTGCCTGCGGCTTTAGTGCTGGCGAGAGCTGCTTTCATCATTTCTTCTTGTTTAACCATAATTATTCTAAATTACCTGACCGGATCGCCCGGTCAAGCCCTTATTCCGCCAGCCGCGAGCAGGATGCGACTAGCGCTGCCGAGCCACCTGCTCTGGGGTAACAATACCGGCCGCATTTTCCCATGAGTGACGAATGAAAGTGGCAACTGCCGCGACTTCCTCATCATCCAGGGTGTACTGATACTCTTCCATCACTTCACGCCATTTTGGCGGCAAGGGTGGCGTTGGCACGTGTGGACCGTACAGAATGGCGTTGATCATCGAGGCCGGGTTTTCGTCCTGAACCACCAGGCTGCCGCGGTTCAGTTGCGGCGCCATTTCGGGGTCACCGGCACCGGTGGGCAAGTGACAGGTACCACAGTGCAGGTTGTAAATAGTTCTGCCGCGTCCCATGAGTCCGGCATCAGGTTCCGCGGTACTGCGATCCGAGACTGGAGCAAGAGACTTCAGGTAAGTTGCCATCGCATCAATATCGTCGTCTGCAAGATAGCGGGTGCTGTTTAGAATGACTTCATTCATAGGTCCAAACGACTCGAGAATGTCATTGCGTGCTGTCTTAAGATAGCTGGCCACGTCATCGTGGGACCAGAGCGCGAGGCCACGATCATAGGATGTGAGGTTTGGTGCTGACCAGACGCGGTATTCGCCACTACTGACCAGATCCATATACTCACCACCGCTCATGTGAGCGTCCAACTGCGCAGCGCCAATTGCATTGCGCGGCGTGTGGCAGGCGCTGCAATGGGCCAGGGCTTCTATCAGGTAGGCCCCGCGATTCCATTCTGCAGACTGATCGGGTTCCGGTTCTAAGGCTCCAGCATCAAAATAGGGTACTTTCCAGAACGCCACCAGGGCTCGCAGATTGAAAGGAAATTCCAGTTCGTTTTCCAGCGGCGACTGATTCACTGGCTCAATGGACTGCAGGTAGGCGTACATGGCGGCGATGTCTTCATCGCTGGCTTTGGTATATGAGGTATAGGGAAAGGCCGGATACAAGTGCTCACCATTGGGTCGAATACCGTGGCGCAGCGAATTCATGAAATCCCAATCTGACCAAGTGCCAATCCCGGTTTCCGGGTCAGGCGTGATATTGGTGGAGTAAATCGTGCCGAAAGGGGTTTCAAAGGCTAGGCCACCCGCCATGAACTCACCGTCATTGGTGGTGTGGCAACTGGCACAGTTTGCTGCCGTAACCAGATACTCACCCCGGGCAATCAGTTCGCTTTCAGCAATCTGCTCCGTCAACAATGGCCCCTCCCCTTTGATAGCGGGAGAGCGCAACAGGATAAAGGCAGCAATCAATACCAGCAGTACAAGTCCTGACAACAGGATATGGCGAATCTTAAGAGACAAATCTGATACTCGTTGTTGGGCTGGCGGCGTCAAGCAGCGCACAAATATAGTGCGCCCTCATGTTCATCAGGGCCAGCTCATGCAAAAAAAAGCAAAGGCAGATTAGGCGTTATCACCAATGCCCTGTCAATGGGCCAAATCCCCTACAAAAGCCTGCTATTGAAACATTTTGTGTTTTGCCTTATGTGCGGCGACCCCGGTGAGCGATCGCCTGAATTTTGCGGTAGCATGGCACGCATTGAATCAAGCTGCGCGCGGAAACTCGCGCCCCAAACACTTATTCTTGATGAGGATTTGACAGTGAACTTTCCCGAGCACTTTTCTGCATTGAAGCAATACGCCTTGCTCCCGCTCGCTCTCTGCGCTTGCAGTGCTTTCGCGCAGAATAACGAGTTGGACGAGTGGCAAAGTACGGAACGACCAATCGCTGCAGGCCAGTCGTATTGGCTGGAAGAACTCACCTCGATGGAAATACGGGATCTCATCGCCGACGGGACTTCCACTGTAATCATCGCAACCGGTGGTATCGAAGAGAATGGGCCATACCTCGCCACCGGCAAGCATAATCTGATTCTCGAAGCCGCCTGCCCCGCTATCGCCGCAGAGTTAGGCAACGCAATGTGTGCACCCATCGTCAAGTTCGTGCCGGAAGGCAGTATTGAGCCACCTTCAGGTGCGATGCTTTACCCCGGTTCGATTAGCCTCAGTGCAGCAACCTATGAAGCACTGCTTGGCGATATCGCCAGCAGCCTCAAGCAGGCAGGTTTCTCCGACATTGTAATGATCGGTGACAGCGGAGGTAATCAACGCGGCATGGCGAATGTCGCCGATAAACTGGCAGAGGCCTGGTCGGGCGAAGCCACTGACATTCATTTCATCCGTGAGTTTTACGATCCGGGCTGGGTAGAAACCGAGCAATTCACCGAGCGAGAGCTGGGGGTTGCCGAGACCCAGCGCGATGGCTATCACGACGACATCTGGGTCACCGCGATGATGATGGTGACAGACCCTGATCAGGTGCGCTACCAGCAGCGCGTGGATGCAGGGCTCGCTTCCATCAATGGCGTCGCCATCACACCACTGGCCGAGACGATCCAACTTGGCAAGGATATGATTAACTTTCGCGCCGAATATACTGCTGCGGCAATTCGCGCTGCGATTTCTGACAACAAATAAAATTTCCAGGCACTAGAAAAAATGAATCGAATAACAGCTCTAATAGTCCTCTGCATGACCTTGCTGCTAGCACTCAATACCGCGATTGCCGCCGAGCAGGAAGAGACCGTCACCATCGACATCCCGGAACCGACTCGCTTCGTGAGCGAGCATTCCGGCCGCTTCAATGGCGAACGCATTGACTATCAGGCGGTAGCAGGTGAAACCTATATCAGGGACCTTGAAGGCGAGCCCAGAGCATCCATTTTCACTTTTGCTTACACCAAGACAAACCTGACGGAAAAAGAAGTGAGACCTGTCACTTTTATATGGAATGGCGGACCAGGCTCATCCTCAACCTGGTTACATATGGGTAGCTACGGGCCCAAGCGCATAGTAGTGCCATCCGATGCGAGGCATGCTGGGTTGCCGCCTTACCCTGTTGTAGATGCGCAGGAGACAATCCTCGATGTCAGCGATCTGGTTTTCATCGATCCAGTGGGCACCGGCTTTTCCCGCGCCCTCGGCGAGAATGAAGGCAAGGACTTCTGGGGGCTGGATGAAGACGCAGAATCCATGGCGGACTTCATTGCCACCTGGATTACCGAACATGGACGCTGGAATTCACCCAAATTCTTGCTCGGGGAAAGTTTTGGTACGACCCGTGCAGCCGCCGTCGCCAAACTGATGGAGGAAGATCGCTCCATAAGCCTCAACGGCATTGTGTTTGTTTCCCAGGCTCTCGACTACCAGGGTTCTACCCCTTACGTGCGCGACAATTTGGTTTCCTTTATCACTTATGTACCTACGATGGCTGCAACTGCCTTGTATCATGGACGCGTGCAACCACCCCCGGAAAGCCAGGAGGTATTCCTGCGGCAATCACGTGAGTTTGCAGTCAATGAGTACCTGCCAGCTCTGTTCAAAGGCAACACGATCACACCGGAAGAATACATCGCGGTACGTGACCGACTGGCCTATTTCACAGGCCTGAGCACCGACTACATCGACAAGGCCAATCTCAGGGTTCAGGGCAACCGCTTCGTTAAGGAATTGCTCAGGGACGAAGGCGTCTCTGTAGGCAGGCTGGACTCCCGTTATACCGAAGACGAAATCGACGACCTGGCTGCCCAGACTTCGAGAGATGCAGCGAGTGACGCAATCTCCGGCGCTTATAAAGCATCCCTAATGTCCTATATGCGCAGTGAGCTTGGAGTAGATTGGAATCGCCAGTATCTAAACCCTGCCGACCCCGGGCTCAGCAGCAACTGGCGTTGGCGCCGAGTCCCGGACGGCTCCTCCTGGGAACCGGCCTACGTGAACACGGCGCACGATCTATCCACCGCCCTGCGTATCAACCCTGCGCTGAAGGTGCTGGTCGCGTCCGGCTACTTTGACATGGTTACACCATTCTTTGATGCCGAGTACACCCTGAATCGTCACGGCATTCGCGCAGAGCAGGTGGAGTATGAGTATTACCAGGGGGGACACATGATGTATGTGAACGAACCTTCACGGCTCGAACTGCTGCAGGACACACGGCGCTTTATTCAAGCTCAGTCGCCAAGCAGATAAAGCCGATCAGCAGTGGTCATAAAAACTGCGCGTCCGCTGCATCAGCCTGGCTAGAGCGCGAACCCCAATGCTGTCAGACTTGTGATGATCAGTAATTACGCATTCAGATCTCGTTTGTAGAAACGGCAGGCTGCGCATGCCGGCTGTCTCTTACATATAGACAGTCTGTTTACTGGATGATGTATCCGGGTCAATGCGACTCCCGACTCAATGCCGCCAGCTGGAAAGGTCTGCACCGGCGGGAGCAGTCTGCTCGATCCGTTCCAATATGCGAGGCACATACATGCTGTTATAGCGCAAGCGGGAAATCCCATTGGCGTTATCGTGATCGCCGTTCCAGCAGTGCTCGGCACGATCCCCATAGTCCACGACCCCGCCATAGAAAGGATTGGTGGTACTTTCCAGAAACGCCTCGGTGAGATAAACCGCATTGTTCAGGTAGTAGTTATCCATGTCTCCAACATAAATATGTAGCTTGCCTTCCAGCTTGGGACCCAGGATCGACCAGTCGCGTTCAAGGATATAGCGCAGGTCGTAATTTTCACGCCAGTATTCAGCGACTTCTTTGTTGATCACGCCGGTTTCCTTGTCCCACAAGCGCACCGGATAACCGTCGTCTCCCATAGGCGAAAACGTGGCTTCCCAGATATCGTACTGCTGACCGGAACGATTCTTGTCACCCAGAACCGCTTCCAGGCGATTGTAATCATATTGACTGGCATCGACGTGACCAAGATAGTCACGATGCGCGGGGCGCGGGATTTTCTGGAACTGGCTATCGTAATAATAGGCGTTGTCGTCCTCATAAATATTGATGGTCATGTAGGCCCGGAAATCGATTGGATCCGGGCAGGCAGCGAAGGCGCCGTTGTACTCATCAGGATAGAAGGTTTGTACCGCCATAGCTTCCCAGCCCCCGGTAGAACCACCATAGGTGAACCTGGCCCAGCCTTCGCCGATTCCCCTGAATTGCTCTTCTATATATGGAATTAACTCATACGTGATGGCGTCACCGTAGGGCCCTTGACTGGCCGAATTCACGGCATAGGAATCATCGTAATAAGGCGTCGGATGCTGCACCTCAATAATAAGAAAGCGCGGAAAGTCTTCGCTGACCCAGGTTTGATAGAAGTCATAGGCCTCTTGCTGCTCGATCAGGTTATAACCTTCCAGATCAAATCGAGCGCTATATACCGGCTCTAGATCGGCCTCAGGTGGTTCAGTTCGGAATCCACCAAAATCACTCGGGAAATGACCATGAAACACCATCAGCGGATAACTTGCCTGGGGGTTCTCATCGAACCCCTCTGGTAGCAAGACGTGGGCACCAAGGTAGACATCGGTTCCCCAGAATTCGGACAGCAGATCACTGCGCATCTTGATGTGCTTGATGTATTCAGTATCTGCGGGTGGATCTATTTCAGGGATGACCTGGTCCATCACTATTTCAAACTGGTTAATTCCGGCCTCGGATATTTCAATTTGAACAGGTTCTGAATAGAAATTGCCGGGCTTGCGATTCCAGCGCTGCCCCTCGCCGCGATCCGGCGGCAGACTCACGGTCTTGCCATTACTGAGATTAAACTCTTTGTAGCGATTCAATAGCGCCTGCACATAATAGGTGCCAGGTGCCACTGCTGACAGATCGGCAAGCGGAAACCCAATATGAGAATCATCAATGACGACCGATTCACCCCCGGTCATGTCACTGACATTTCGACCAAAAATCAATTGGGTGTTCAAGCCATTGCTGACAAGAAAGCGCGGTTCGGACCCATCGTGGGTGGCCAGCATCAACAGTAGACGCCCATCTTGTGCGTCGCTAGCAAGGTCGCCTGAAAATTGAATCGAAAACCGGGGTATCTCTTCAGCTGGCTGAGCCGCCGCGAATGAAGTTGCGAGGACAGTCAAAGGGAAAAGGCAAAGCAAGAGCCATCTGGTAAGCATGGTGCAATCTCTCATGGCAGATAAATTGTTTGACGCGTTAAAGCTACCAGCTGCCCTGTGCGCGAACAAGCGCGTAACACACTATGGTGCAGGACCTGCAAGAAAACGGAGGATTGATCAGGGCGATTGGAATCCAACCCTGTTTAGTTGATGTAGACTTCTGTTACCGCTCGAACGGAACGGCGTATGCCCCGTGCTGCGGCCTTGGCTGAAATCGTGGCCTTTACAATGCCGTCGATTTCTTTATCCACACGAAATCGATTGGCCGCATCCAGGCCGACAAACTGCTCTTCGAAGCCCCAGGAAAAGAAATCGCCGATCGTATAGCGCAGAGATTCTTTGTAGTAGATTACTTTCAGTCCGACTATTTTGCCGTCCAGACCCAGTCCAATCAGGGTATCAATAGGCCCGCTATAGCCATTGGGCTCCGGAGGAAAATCTGGCGTCACAAACGCATAACCTATCAGGGTTTGCTCACCAGTCGCAGGGTCATTCTTGAAGGCCTGGTATACCGGTGGCTCCCCCTCCTTTTCAGAGAAGCTCTCAGCGCCTGGCACGACTGCTTTCAGCAGGCGATCTGTGGTGTGGTCCGAGTTTGCGGCAAAAGCTGAGCGGTAAAAGTTTTGCTCCGCCGATAGCCACGCACTGAAGTTATCGCCCATGAAAAAGGCCGAACTCAGAACGAGCGTCAGGACCAAAACCCCGCAAAAACTACGGCTGGTTAATGTTGGCAACATTTTCAGAGGACCACCAAATGGCTGCGGCATCGTGATATCTGTAATTATAACCCCAAGCGCCCTGCCCTAACTGTGTCAAAATTTAACAGTCAGGGTAGTTCTTAGGTCAACTGCAGACGTCACAGAACGGCTAAAACGCAAGGAACTGACGAGTGATTTCAGCGAGACGGCGTAATTACAAATAATGGACAGCGATGCTGAGCGCCCTGTTTTTGAAAACAAACAATAAAAAACCCCAAACTGTGTGAACCGTTTGGGGCTTTCATGATTGATCAAATCTTTCGATTAGTGACCAGAATTCGCTGGCTTCTTAGCTCTCGCCGCCAGCGTCCATAAACTCGACGTGCATTTCAAGCCCGATCTCATCCCCCACTCCGAATGAGGTAAAGCGATCAACGCCGAAATCCGAGCGGTTGAATGTAGCACTGCCAGAAAAGCCCACGGTGTAGCTGCGGGTCAGGAAGTTGCGACCTCCACCATTGAAGTTAACTACCAGGTTGACTGGTGCAGTCGTGCCGTGAAAGGTGAGATCACCGGCGAATACGAAGGTATCCTCATCGACCGCTTCAACGAAAGAAGTAGTGCGATAAATAGCCTGGGGATACTGTTCAGTATCCAGCCAGTTATCGCCACGCAATTCTTCTTCGAACTCCGCCAGATTGATATCGATAGAAGCCATTTCCACTACGACTTCCAGGCTGGCGTTTTCAATGTCTTCCGGATCAAAATCCAGGGAAGCATCAAACTCGGTAAACCGTCCCAGGAACGTAGAGAAGCCTAGATGGTTCAGTTTGAACAGCAGCGCAGCGTGATCGCTATCAAGCACATATTGCCCGCCTCTGACTTCAGTTATTTCCGTAGTTTGATCCGGCGTCACAAGCCAGTCACAGGCTCCCAGGAAAGCAACACTGGCAATGAGAGCAGCAGCTCGGCCGAGACTGGATTTAGTTAGATTAAGCATGATTTAGCCTTTTATTGTTGATTGCTTGCTACTGCAGCATCGCGTAGACATCGACTTTTACAGTCACTTCATTGGGCACTTCAGCAGTATTCGCCCAGTAGCCCTGCCCCACACCGTATTCCAGACGCAGGATCTCAACTTCGCTGGTCAGATTAAAACAGACCTGCCCGTCGCAGGTATCGATGTTGAGTTCGAATGGAAAGGTCATTGGGTTGGTTTGATCGCGAATTGTCAGGGTACCGTCCGCCTCAAATGTGTTAACGCCAGTAAGTCGACACTTCTCTGCTGTAAAGGTGGCTGTCGGCCAGGTATCCACGTCAAACAGTTCATAGTCGAGTAGATAGTCGAGAACTTCGGGCGAATCTACCTCGATGTCCTCGATGTTGATGGCGACATCGAATTTGCAGCTGGTAGGGCTCATCGGGTCAATGTCGAAGTTAGCCTGGACATTGGAAAAACGCCCCTGATACGGATCAGTACCGTAAGAGTACTCAAAGATAACCTGGGATAAACCCGGGTCCAGTGCCCATTCAGCAGCGTTGGCTGCAAAACCTGTCGTGAAAAGTGCGATCCCCAGAAAGAATTTCTGCATTAAAGTTCGCATGTGATTAATTACTCCTGTTTTAGTTTACGGCAACGCGTAGGCCACCAGCTCTGCTGCTTGACCGCCGCCACTGACAAACATTGCCAAATACTGTTTGCCATCGTGTTCATAGGTGAATGGTAGGCCGGACTGATTATTGGGTAAATCGAGTTCGGCGATGATCTCTCCAGTCGCCTTGTCGACGGCTCGGAATATGGGGCTAGCACCTCGTCCACCGGTGCCTTCACCGACAAACAGCAGGGTTTTAGTTACAAAAATGCCAGAGCGGGTTGGAATACCTGTACGTTCGATATCCACGCCTTCCAGTAATCTGTGGTTTTTGATTTGGTCAGGCGTGTCGGCATTAGCAATCATCCAGAGATGATCTCCAGAATTCATGTCGATGGCTGTGATACGACCATAAGGCGGCTTCACAATCTCCAGACCCTGTACCCGCGGCACGCGCACACCGAAGGCAGCACTCAGGTCCAGGTCAGAATCCTCATCTTTACCTAGCGACATGACAGCCAGCGCGGTCCGAGAAGGCACATACAAGATACCGGTTTCTGGGTCGATGGCTGAACCCTCCCAGTTCGCACCGCCAGTCGCAGAGGGTAAAGTCAGCACACCGCGGGTTCCGTCATCAGCATCAGCCAGTGAAGGCGGCGTATAGACGCTGGGCGCCAGACGAAAACCTTCGATCGCCTCCAACGCCAGTGCCCGAATTTCAGGTGTCCAGTCAATCAGATCATCTTCGGTAAATCCCTGGCGATCATATGGCGCAGGTCGAGTGGGAAAAGGCTGCGTAGGTGAATACCACTCACCCGGCACATCACCCGCCGGAACCGGTTGCTCTTCGATTGGCCAGATTGGCTCGCCAGTCTCGCGGTCAAAAGTATAGACCCAGTTCTGCTTGGTGACAGACATCAGGATCTTGCGACCATTTGGCAAATCAGACAACACAGGAGCGGACGGGATATCCCAATCCCAGATGTCATGATGAGTCAACTGATAGTGCCACTGCCGCTCGCCAGTCTTGATATCCACCGCCACAATTGAATCTGAGAACAGATTATCGCCCGGACGATCGCCGCCGTAGCGGTCTCCAGTTGCAGACTCAACCGGCAAGTAGACCAAACCGAGTTCTGGATCACCGGACATTGGTGCCCAAACACCCGCATTACCGGTAAATTCGATGCCTCCGTCTAGCCAGGATTCAAAACCCACCTCGCCGCGTTCTGGAATCGTGCGGAAAGTCCACAGCAGCTCACCAGTGCGGGCATCAAAACCGCGAATATCGCCTTTTACATTGGCCTTGGAACGCGGTCGCATACCCACTCGGTGAGCCGCACCAACCACGATGACATCATTCATCACAAATGGTGCGGCAGACAGCCCGATATCTGGGTATGGAAATCTGGGGTCATCAGCGTTACGCAAACCATCAAAAAGGTCTACGATACCGTCTTCACCAAATGCCGGATCGGGAACGCCGGTCTCAGCGTTCAGAGATACCAGATGATAGCCAGGCGTGACGTCTATAACGCGCTTGCTGTCACCGTCGGTCCAGAAGGCTACGCCGCGACCGGCACCTTTTCGAGGGGCCTCATCGAAACGAGCGCCTTCCTGTGGACGCCACAGCCACAGAATTTGTCCGGAACTTGCATCCAGCGCCACTACATTGCGGGTACTGCCCACGTTGGCATAAAGCACACCATCTATTTCGATAGGCGTTGAGGGATTATTGAAATCTGTTGAGGGTCCAAAACCCTGAGTAGAGAAACGCCATGCGATCTCCAAATCACCAACATTTTCCGCGTTGATCTGGTCCAAGGGCGAATAGCGCTGTGCGAAATGATCACCGTGATACTCGGGCCAATCACCTTCGAAAACTGAGGTGCCTGACTGGGCGAGTACTCCAGACGACAGAACTAGCGTGCCGGCGCTCACTAGCAATGAAGAAATAATTCTCCTGGGTGTTCTCATTTTGGGCTCTCTTAATATCTGTTCTTGAAATTATCTGCTCAGGGCTGCTGAACACTGACTGAATGCGGTCTGAGCCAGCGTCCCCGTATGACAGAATCGCTGTGACTGCGCATTACATTCGTTCCGTGTGGCCAGACCTGGGGCTTATTTTAAGATTTGTTTTTAGCCTGAGCACGCGTGACAGAAGCAGTCAGAGGATAAGCAATCTCCCCCTTACAAGCAAGTGCGAAGCCAAGCGCCAGGTTTAAAACTCGTTTCAATATCAATCGCTTAGAGTCAATTTAACCCTACGATTTGTAATAGTTTGTAACTGATAAAGTGGTCTGGCACGCGCGGGCAAGAAAACCGCCCCAAAATCGGGAATTTCGGTCCGATTCACATCCAAAGCCTGCCCCCTGAATTGGCACAGCCAGAGCCAGCCCGTCAGGACTGGGGGAAAATTTGAAGTTGAGGAGAAATCCCCGGCGAATAAGCTTAGAGTGCTCTGCCGTCGGCGCTCTGGTTACGGAGCGCCGCCAGAAAACTCTCCATCTCCTGCACCCGGTCAGCGGCCATGGCCTTTGCGGTTGCAGTGACCAGGCTGGCGGGCAATTGACGACTGAAATTCTCCAGGGTAGCCACCGCCGCAGGCAAATCCTTGGCCAGCCCTTCCCGCGTAGTAAGGGAAATTATGCGAGTCACGCCGATAGCGCCGAGGAAATTCAGGGTATCCGCATCGTGCAATACTTGCGCAACAGGCTCAGCCGGCACCTCGGCGTAATACATGTGGGCACGAATAGCGCCCTGCACAGACGGCAGTTTGTTCATCGGGAAACCAGCTGGCTCCAGGATAGTGCCCGCCTCGTCAGCACCGGTGTTGGAATGATCTTCTCCAGCTACCGCGTAGGGTTCGAAGGCTGCCATATCGTGCAGAAATGCTGCCGCGAACAGGACATCTTCATCGATCTCCAGGCCATCGCCCGCGGCCAATACCCTAGCCAGCTGGTAATCGCGCTCACTGTGCTCAAGCCCCCACGCCGTGTGCTGCAGATTGTTAGCCGCAAACTCATAAACTGTTTCTTTCCAGGGTTCATCCAGCGGAATGCCTGATTTGGTTTCCTGCGCCAACGCTTGCGAAAACGTTAATCCGGCAACGGTCAGTATGCGCCAAATCTTGCCTACGAATGCTATTCCTTTCATCAATTTTCTACCCTCGATACCCAGCGGGGTTAAAGTTGCTGATTTTGTTTGGCATCATATCAAGGAGCCAGGCTGTTCATACGCGATTACCAACTGCACAGATGTGTACATGTATGTTGGACAGAACCAGATTACTGCATGCTAGAGGTCTTTGGCCGCGCGCACCATAGCCTCGACATCGGCCAAGAGCTGTTTGGCATCAAACACGATGCCATCCTTGATGGTGTAGCTGACACCACCAATCCGTTTCAGTTCACCTGCTTCTCGGTCCAGGTACATGTGGCCCGTGCCATAAAGAACCTTGAAGTTTCTTACCGGGTTTTCATCCAGCAGGATAATATCGGCTTTTTTGCCCGGCACGATCGAACCTATTTCATCCTCCATACCGATGAGCTCAGCACCATTCAATGTTGCCGCCTGAATAACCTCCAAGGGGTGGAAACCTGCCTCCTGCAGTAGCTCTAACTCCCTGATATAGGCAAAGCCAAACAGTTTGAAGATAAAACCAGCATCAGAACCGGTCACCACGCGACCGCCGTTGTTCTTGAAGTCGTTAACGAAGTCCATCCAGATCCTGAAAGCTTCACGCCAGGCAACTTCATCGGCGGTAGTCCAGTCGAAATGATAGGAGCCATGCAGACGCGGGTCCGGCATAAAAAATTCCTGTAATGCCGGCAAGGTATACAGCTCGTGCCATTCCGCATCCCGTGCCCGCATCACGTCCCGATTGGCTTCATAGATTGTAAACGTAGGCACCAGTGTAAAATCGAGTTCAATTAATTCATCACGTACCGCATTCCATTTTGGGCTACCTGGCGCTGCGGCCTGCTGCCATAGCCGACCCGCCTGACCGAATCGCCATTGCTCGTCGGAATAGTTATAGTCAACCGGATAGTCCTGAATAGTGCGATCAGTAAACAGAGATTCCGGCAGACCATACCAGTGTTCCATGCTATCCAAACCCATGCGCGCACTGTCCAGTACATTAGTGGAGTACACCGAAGTCTGATCATGGTGATTTGATGTTCCCATACCCAGTTCACGAGCGGTGGCATAAATCGCTTCCGTCGCAGCGCGAGTCGCGCCTCGCAATTTCACACCATCGGCTCCGCGGCGCTGCACTTCCCGAACCCAGGCCTCAGCGCCTTCTGCGCTGGTTACTGATCCCCCTGGAAACATCGCATGCACTACCAGTCTGGGCGCTGTAATTTCTCCAGCGATACTGCGCTCTCGATGGGCTACGGTCCAATCTAGTCCCATACCGCTACCAACTTCCCTGACTGTGGTAATGCCGTGAGCCAGCCACAGTTTGAATACATATTCTGGAGGCGTAATTGCACCGGTTAAACCTTGCCCGCTATTGCCAATGTGGGTATGTGCGTCGATAAAACCTGGTAGGGCATACATGCCTGTGCCATCAATGATTCGAGCTCCGGACAATGCAGGTGTAGAGGATTCAATCGCGGCAACCCGATCCCCTTTCACCACAATTGTTACCGGACCTCGCGGTGGCGCGCCTTCACCGCTTATCAGCATCACATTGGTAATAAGTAGCTGCTCGAACGGACCTTCTCCTCGAATACGGTCTGGAGCAGGACCCGGAATCGCGATGCCGTTCCTAATGGCGCGTGTTGCACCTTCCTCTCCAGGGACAATAGCTGCGCGATCCTGGGCAGACACTGCGGTGAGCATTAATAATGCTGAAAGCGTAATGGTTAACCTGATCATGCTAAACGAAGCCCCTATTATCCTGTGTATTGTTTTCTGCGCTGACTGGCGCATTTTCCTGATGGCGCACACTTGCTGCGTCTCCCCGGGCGTTCGTCAGCAGCATCGTAATCTGTTCTGACTGCGCCAGTGATGTTATCGAAGCTAGCGCCGCAAGATGAGCACAGACAAGCAGCCAGTGTTTCTGCCTAAATATGCTAGCTGGCTTATGCTAGCAAATCTGCCTGCGAAGCAGAGCGCAGTGTAGACTTTCGGAATCAGCAGCGTCTAGTGACTCTTCCGGAATTTCTGCAACCCGATTATAGGCATTAATTACAGAGGAAATATTGTCGCAAATCTACAATCTTCCCCTGCCAGTCTCACGCATCAGAATAACTGCAGTTCCAGCCAGTGTAGACTTGGTGGGGTATAGCTTTTAAGCTCCAACAATCACCGTTGAGTCAACGCTAGCGAATGGTTCTGCATTAAGTTCGTTTCTATTGATGGTGAAACCCGTAATAGTGAAACCCGGGATCAGCAGAGGCCCGAACAGGGTCCGCATCCCCCCAGCTTGCTGGCTCATGGACGAAGACAAGCCAACCGTGAAATATATAGGCAGATCATCAAAATGCATTCGGTGATATTCGATAATGATATTGGTATCGACGATGCCATGGCGCTGCTGCTTTTGCACTATGCCGAGTCCGTTGAGCTGTTAGCTATCACGACCCGCTTCGGCAATGCCAGCATCACCGACACAACCTGCAACGCGCTGATCATGAAAGACTTGTTTGGTATTGAAGCACCGGTTTTCCAGGGTGCTGCAGCATCGATTGGCAAGCGTCTGGGAGAAGGTTTTCCCATTCATGTGCATGGAGAGAATGGGCTTGGCGACATTGACCTGCCGGCTCCTCAGTCAAAGGTCGAAGCGCTGCCAGCGGCTGAAGCGCTGGTTGAAGTGACGAAGGAACACGACGGGGAGGCTATCGTCATCGCGGTTGGCGGACTGACCAATATCGCGCAGGCATTGGATCTGGATTCAAATTTTGCTGGTCGGGTCAAACGGCTCATCATTATGGGCGGGGCTTTTGGTTACAATCGGCACAGCGGCAATGTCTCCCCCGTCGCGGAAGCGAATATCGCCAGCGACCCGCAAGCAGCAGATATTGTATTTCGCAGCGGCATGACAATTGCCATTGTTGGTCTGGATGTGACCCATGAAATCATTATAGATCGGCCCTATATGCAATCACTGCGTGAATGCGCTAGTGAAGCCGGCAAGTTTATTGCCAGCAGCCACCAATACTATCTGGATTTCCATCACAGCCTGAGCGGCAGATTCGAGTGTCCTCTGCATGATTCTGCCGCGATCGCCTATTTGCTGGCCCCAGATCTCTTCACTACGATAAATCAACCCGTTCGAGCAGTTACAGAAGGCATCGCAATGGGCCAGACCATTCATGGCGATGATCTCAGAGAGTACGTTTCTAGCGCGTGGGATGATGTGACTGAAAGCACTATTTGTATCGGTGTCGATGGCCCAGCTGTACTTGAACTATGCCGTAACATCCTGAGCAAAGCTGCCAAAATAAGAGATTAATTGATGAGCAATAGCAGCACTGCTATCTGGGTAATCGGAAGCATCAACACCGACATGGTAGTAAAGGCTGGCAAGCTTCCAAGCCCCGGTGAAACGGTGCTGGGTGGTGAATTTCTTATGAATCCCGGCGGTAAGGGCGCCAATCAGGCTGTCGCAGCAGCACGCCTTGGCTCTGCAGTCGCCATGGTGGCTTGTGTTGGCCGCGACGTGTTTGGTGATGAAGCCATCGCAGGGCTTAAGGACGAACTAGTCGACTGTAGCCATGTTTACCGGGATGACAGCAGGGCGTCAGGTGTCGCACTCATCAGCGTGGATGAAAAGGGCGAAAACCATATCGTGGTTGCGCCTGGCGCCAATAGCTCCTTAAGTCTGCAGCATATAGAACAAAGTTTTAATCATATCCCTGATAATTCCCTGATTATGCTGCAACTTGAAATCCCGCTAAATACGGTCTGCCATGTGCTGAAACTGGCGAGGCAGAAGAATTGCAAGATCATTCTGGACCCCGCTCCCGCCAGAGAACTACCGGATACTGTGTTTCAGAACTTGTTCCTGATCACGCCCAATCAATCAGAAGCTGCGATGCTGACGGGAATCGATATCGAAAACAGCAATGCCGCGAAGACTGCGGCTGAGCAATTATTAGAAATGGGCGCAAACAACGTGGCACTGACCCTTGGTGAACAAGGTGTTATCTTGGCCTCTCCGCGGGGCATAGAAGTCATCGCTGCGCCTGCAGTAAGCGCCTTGGATAGCACTGCAGCGGGAGACTGTTTCAATGGCGCTCTGGCCACTGCGCTAGTCAGAGGCGCGACATTGAATGAGGCGATAGAATTCGCCTGTCATGCGGCGTCCATCGCGGTGACCCGACTTGGGGCGCAAAACGCCATGCCTCGCGAGCAAGAATTAGAGAGTTTCGCTTGAAGGAATAAGTTTGGACCCTGGTAGCGCTCGCCCAAAACCAAATTCAGGTTCCTCAATAACCACTGTGAGCAACACTATGCCGCACTACAAAACAGAAGCCCGTTACCCATTATTAAACCTGGAACTGCGGCATTGAACGCCCTGTCGCCTGATCTTGAAATTTGGGTAAGGCTGGGGTTGTTTGCCCTGATGTTCTTAATCCTCGCGCTGGCGGAAGTTCGTTGGCCACGTCGACAGCGCAACTTCTCTCGACAGCAGCGCTGGGCCACAAATCTGGGGCTGAGCCTTGCCAACTCCCTGATCTTACGCTTGCTGGTACCCATGGCTGGCGTGGCAGGGGCAGTCTGGGCCACTGACCGAGATGTGGGATTATTCAATCTGCTGACGCTGCCGCCCTGGCTAGAGATTGCGCTGTTTATCCTGCTCTTCGACCTGACGATTTATGGGCAACACCGGCTATTTCACACCATCCCCCTGCTCTGGCGCCTGCATCGTGTCCATCACACGGACGAAGACTACGACCTCACCACCGGCAATCGCTTTCACCCTTTTTCTATCTTGCTGTCAGCCCTGATCAAACTCGCCCTAATAGTTACACTCGGCGCATCTGCCTTGGCGGTTCTGCTAGCTGAGTTAATTCTTAACCTTATGTCCATGTTCAACCATAGCAATCTTGGCTTGCCTCGTGCCGTTGACCAAATTCTGAGAACTGTGATCGTTACCCCGGACATGCATCGTATACATCATTCGCGAAATCAAACTGAGCACAACAAAAATTTCGGATTCAATTTCAGTTTCTGGGATCGAATGCTCGGCACTTATCTTGAGGCACCAGAGGGCAGCCAGGAATCCTTAGTGCTTGGCATTGATGGATTTACTGGCAAAACAACAAGGACTATCCCGGCTTTGCTCAAACAGCCTTTGCTAGCACCATCAATTGATGAGCAATAAGGTTTTTAAAGTCTAAGCTGATGAGAAGCGTCTATTTGGTCATATTGCTGTTGATGCTTATACCCGACACCCATGGGGCGGAAAATGGAACCCCTTGGCATGGTAGCGACTTCATCGCAGCAGAATTACAGCGGACACGGTCCGATCCCGATAGCACGGTTAGCGTCAGCATTGCAGCGCCCCGTGACTATGTATTCGATTTTCTCAGCACTCGGCTGGACGAATATGCTGATGGTGCTGCCGCGCTGCGGTTTGATCATGCCGGCTCCGCCAGCACAGGCAGGCTAGCCCGTGGCAGCCTGCGGATTACAACAATGGACAACGGGGAAACCCTTGCGCAGCGCTTCCTACTGCTCACTGCTCCAACAGAATTCGCCTACTATACCAACATGGAACTCTCCACGCTGTCGGTTCCCCTCGACTATTCAATCACGCGTTATTCACTCACTGAAACTAATTACGAGAATACCGAACTTAGCGTCACGGTAAGCTATCAAGCCAGCAGCAAGCTATTCGCATTCATAGTCAGAAGAGCTTTTAACTCTGCACTCAGACGAGATTTTGAACGAGCTGCCAATATCATCGCAGAGAAATACAAAAATGAAAGCACCGAATAGCTGTGACTGGTTTTTTTCGATAACAAATCACCTTCCCTAGGAGAAACCGGAATCTTGAATTAAGGGGCTTCAGGGGAACTGTCGCCTGAAGCCCCATATCCAAAGCTTTCTTAAATTTTCCGGCGCGCATCACGCTTTCTCATACCCTTCTTTGATTAGTTTTTTGCCGCGGGAGGCATTGATATAACCCTTTGCCGCTGAAGCTAGCCTAGGAATTTTAGGATCGATATGTAGTTACCGCAGCAATATTGTTTCCTATGGCTAGCGCGCTATTGCAAAGCTTTCGTTCAAGCTTTCTAGAGTCGCAGCCAACTGGAGCACCCTATCTCTACACGCTCAGCTTTGCCACGCTTCTCATCTGGAGGGGGTTTGCCTTGCCTGCAGAGCCCTCCCATAAGACGCCGATCAACTGCAAACATTGATAGCCTAATTTAACGGTGATAAGGTCAACACACTTTTCTAAAAGCACACACATTATAAAAACAACTATTTTGGAGGTCCCTGTGAAAACACCCTTCTATTGCAGCCTGATCCTGGCTGGACTCTGCAGCCTCCCTGCTGCTGCTCAAACCTATTATGCCGATACGGTTGACGGTCCGTTAACGGGCCGTCCAACACGTATCTTGCAGACAAACTCGGCCGGCACGGATGTATTCGTATTTGACCCCGAAACCATGGAGCAAGTCGGTTATATACCTAATTTACCTCATAATCATGGGGCAACGGTGCACGCCGACGGCACCCATTATTATTTCACCAACGAACACGAACAAACTGTCGATGTGGTCAATACCCGAACCTTCGAGGTGGAAGAACGCATTCAACTTGCTAATGGCCCGCACAACCTGTCCGCCAGTATGCGCGCCCGCAAGGTCTATGTGGCAATCATTGCTGAGCCATTGATTCAGGTAATCGATATGGATTCCCATGAAATCGTCGCCAATATTGAGACCGGCGGAGGTGTTCACAATACTTTTGTTACCCCAGACGGCCGCTACGCTGTGGGCGGCATGATTGGCGCCAGCGAAATCATTGCCATTAATACCGAAACAGATGAAGTAGCATGGGAGATGTCCATACCCTATACCCAAAATCCCTTCACCGGCGGCGTCCGCCCCATCGCTTTTACCACCAACCCCGATGGATCAACCCGCTCACTGCTCATCAATGTCGGTGGCTGGCACGGTTTTTGGGAGGTAGACTGGGACTCCCAGGAAGTTATCAACAAGATCAGCCCCCCGGACGACGCCTGGAATCGAACCGACCAAACCGCGGATGGCATCCAGAGCGCACCTAGCCATGGCATAGTCGTTTTGCCCGACCAGAGTCAGGTCTGGCATTCCAGTCGTGCCACGTCGCACATCTATGGCTATAGCTTCCCAGACTATGAATACCTCGGCCGAGTATACATTGGCAACCCCGCCTGGCTAACCGCGACTAATGACAGCAAACACATCTGGGTTGGTGTCGCCAGCCACAACGAGACTGCGGTAGTAGATGTCGAGGCAATGGAGGTGGTCAAGCGATTCCCGGTTGGGCAGGCTCCAAAGCGTATATTTACTGCCATTATGCCCAGTGACTGGCAGGGAGAAACGCAATGAAAATAACTTCTTTCAAGCTCGCAATACTGACAATGACTGGACTGCTGTTGGCTAGTTGTGGAGAGGAAAGCCCCAGCCCGCAAAGCGCTCTCTCTGAGTCCAGTATCAGTGTGCCAAATACCCCCAAGGGGCTGGACTATGCCTTTTATAAAGAGGCGATCGAACCTATCTTCATGCGACCGCGCGGCGGCTACATCGGCTCAGATGCGGGATGCGTCGCCTGCCATACCAGCCAGGCCAATGCCCCGCTTGGCCTGCAGCCATTGACGCTTGAGGGTGACAGGGTGTTCTGGACTGAAGCCCAGTCCAGACAGAATTTTGAAAACGTAGCAATGCTAGTTAATCCTAGCGAGCCTGATCGCAGTCGTCTGTTGATGGCACCGTTGGCTCCCGCAGCCGGCGGAGAGCGACACTCCGGAGGAATTTTCTGGGACAGCAGCAACCACAGTGAATACCGGCTCATTACCGAGTGGATCGCATCCGGCTCAGATACCGCCGGCGCTTCCGAAGTAGTGGAAGTTGATTTCGAATTTTTCCGTTCCTGCGTGCAGCCCATTTTTGTTAATCCAATCGAAAACGCCATGCCCTGCGCCGAGTGTCACAGCGGCGAATTTGCCGTCGAACCACCCGCGAACGCCTATTGGACCGAAGAGCAATCGCGCCAGGCTTATGAGGATCTCGTCTACCTGATTGATCCGGGTCGTCCGGACAGCAGCCGCTTCCTGCACAAACCGCTTCACCCCAATGCTGGAGGGGATCTCATGCATAACGGCGG
>CENZ01204232.1_pt1 | contig 45181 bp, 53 predicted proteins | sample 361341 | NCBI WGS metagenome assembly CENZ01 (sample SAMEA2619782, study PRJEB7988) | marine metagenome | biome: marine biome (ENVO:00000447); feature: deep chlorophyll maximum layer (ENVO:xxxxxxxx); material: "saline water (ENVO:00002010), including plankton (ENVO:xxxxxxxx)" | depth 50 m
AGGAAGGGAACACCCTTCGCTGCCCAAATGGCTGCTGATGACGCAGCAAAGAAAGCAATTGAATTTGGTATGAAGGCAATAGCTGTGTTTGTAAAAGGTCCTGGACCTGGACGAGAAACAGCTATAAGGTCAATTCAAAATGCAGGAATCAAAGTAACTTCCATTAAGGATGTAACACCTTTGCCACACAACGGTTGTAGGCCGCCGGCAAAGAGAAGAGTTTAAGGAGTATAGTTTGTCAAGATACACAGGACCAACCACAAAGCTATCTAGAAGAGAAGGTCAAGAGCTCTTCTTAAAAGGAGATAGATCATATACAGATAAAGCTGCTAGGAGGCTTGATGTTAAACCAGGTCAATCTCAATCCAACTTTAGACAAAAGTATTCTGAATACGCAATTAGATTGCGTGAGAAACAAAAATTAAAGAGAATATTTGGCCTAACAGAAAAGCAATTTAGAAATAACTACATTAAAGCTGCAAAACAAGATGGAGTAACTGGACATAATCTAATTTCTAATCTCGAACGAAGATTAGATAACGTGGTCTATAGGCTTGGGATGCTTAGCTCAAGAAGTGAGGCAAGACAATATGTGAATCATGGACACATTTTAGTTAATGGGAAAAAAGTAGACATACCCTCATATATAACTTCATTGAATGATGAAATAGAAGTAAAAGAGAAAGTGAAAGATAATATTAGAGTCAAAAGCTCAATAGAATCAGTTGCTAGAAGAGGGGTACCAGACTGGTTAGAATTAAATTCAGAAAAAATACAAGGTATTATAAAAAGACTTCCTAATAGGGAAGATTTCAAACAACCTGTCGAAGAGCAATTAATAGTTGAGTTTTACTCAAAATTATAGGAGAAATACATGGAATTTCAGAAAAACTGGCTTGGTCTTCATAGGCCAAAATCTATTCAAATAGATCAAAAGTCAAAAACTGATGATTATGCGAAGTTTACTTGTCAGCCTTTGGAAAAAGGTTATGGTGTTACTATAGGGAATACTCTTAGAAGAATCTTGCTCTCGTCAATTCAAGGGCCTGCAATTACAAAAGTTAAAATAGATGGAGTGATGCATGAATTTTCAACAATTGCTGGTGTTACAGAGGATGTTACGGAGATTATTTTAAATTTAAAGCAATTGAAGTTAAGAATGCATACCTATGAAGAGCAACACGTGACCCTTAGTGTCTCTGGAGAAGGGCAAGTTAAGGCTTCAGATATAGAAGTTAATCAAAATATTGAAATTGTTGACCCTGATCAGTACATAGCAACTCTCTCTGAAGGTGCAAAACTAGATATGGAGCTAACTATTGAAATGGGGAGAGGATATGTGCCTGTAGAATCAAGAGATGAATCTGTTGACCATACTATAGGTGATATTCAACTTGATGCTATATACTCTCCAATCGTAAAAGTTAATTATAATGTAACAAGTGCAAGAGTAGGTAGAAGAACTGATTTTGAAAAGCTGACCTTAGAAGTATGGACTAATGGAACTATATTCCCCGAAGATGCTGTTGCATATTCATCAAAGATCTTAAAAGAGCAGGTATCAGTTTTCATTAATTTTGATGAAGAGGAAGTTGACTCCATACCTGTTGTGGAAGATATTAAAGAGGAAATAACTGGTGGAGAGGATGTACTATTTACTAAAGTAGAAGATTTAGATTTCTCTGCTAGATCACTAAATTGTTTAAGTAAAGCAGATATTAAATTTTTGGGAGATTTGATTCAGTTGACAGAGGATGATTTATTGAATTTGGAGAACTTTGGTAAGAGATCTTTATATGAAGTAAGAGATGTGGTCGCGTCATTTTCATTGAAATTGGGTGAGGATATAAATAGGGACTTATATTTTGAACAAAGAAAAAAGAAAGAAGAGGTAGAGGTACCAGAAACAGAAGGTTAATAAAATGAGACATAGAGTTAGAAAAGGTAAATTAGGGTTAAAAACTGAACATAGACTATCTGTTCTTAGAAATCTTTGTACAGAATTATTTAGACATGGAAGGATAACCTCTACAGACGTTAAAATAAAAGAGTTAAGAAGATTTAGTGAAAAAATTATAACTACCGCTAAAAATGATTCTGTTCATTCTAGAAGGCTTGTTAACACCAAGATTAAAGATAAGGATGTTTTAAGAAAGCTTTTTGAAGAAATAGCGCCGTCATTTTTAGAAAGACCTGGCGGTTATACTAGAATAGTCAAGTTAAACCATAGAAGAGGTGATGCTGCACCAATTTCTTTAATCGAGTTAGTCGGCATGCAAGTACCATTTGAGGATAAAAAACAAATTGATTCCCCCGAATCAATTGATGACAAAGCTGTCGATACGAAAAAGGGGGATTAATTTAATGACGAATAATATCGGTCTTATTTTAGATCCAAATTCATTTGAAAATTTAAAATATGTTTCTCTCAAAGCAGAAGAGAATGGTTTTCATTCATTGTGGGTAACAGAGTTATATAGAAGCTCGTTTGAGCAACTATCATATTTGGCTTCAATTACAAAGAGTATTAATTTAGGCTCCGCTGTAACATTGGCTTTTACTAGAAGCCCACTGGTAACAGTTATTTCTGCACACGATATTGATGAAATATCTGGCGGGAGATTGATATTGGGTCTTGGCTCTGGAGCAATTAACACCAATAGAAAATGGCATAATTTTACTGACTTTCAAAAACCTACAGAAAGAATGAGTAGTTTTTATGATTTATTTAGAAAAATTGAGGAAATTCTTCGGACTAAAGAGGATTTAGTATTTCAAGATGACTTCTATAATCTTTCGATTCGTTCTTTTCGAAGACCTTTTGACCCCCTCAGAGCCAAATTACCTCTGTTTTTAGGCGGTATTGGGCCAAATATGACTAATTTATCAAGTGAGAAGTTTGAAGGCTATATTGGGCATGTTGTTTGTTCTATGAATTATCTAAAAAACGATATCTTGCCATATTTTAAAAATAAAATTTCAAAGGCACAAATATCATCAATAATCCTTTGCTCTATTAATGATGATAAGAAAAAAGCTATTGATGACGCAAAAGGTACAATTGCATTCTACGCTACAGTCAAAGCCTACTATAAGCCATTTATTGATTTAGGTTATGAAGATAATATAAAAAAAATAAGAGATGCATATTTTAATAATGATACAGATGAGATGATAAAGAATGTTCCTGATCAAATGGTAAAAGATTTTGCAATTTGTGGCAGTAGAGAAGATGCTCTTGAACAGTTAAATAAATATAAAGAAATATTATCTCTCCCTATACTAACAGCCCCACATTACTATCTTGAGAAGAATGTCGTCAGAATGTATCAAGACGAAATTTTAGAAACCTTTAAAATATGATTTTTTACAATATAGACCGTTACTAGACCAAAGTTATATTCTATATTCTTTATTAGGCTAAAGTTCTTTGATTCTAAAATATTATTCATTTCATCTTTAGTATAAAAACCTTCAATAGACGTAGCTAGATATTTATATTCATCATATTTTCCAAATAATGAGCCAATAAATGGAATTATAAAGTTCAAATAAATATGATATAAGTTTTTTATCAATACATTATTAGTTTTTGAGAATTCCATAATCATTAAGATTCCATCATCCTTTAAGATTCTTTTTATTTCAACCAGACTGTTATCTACTGACTTTGTATTTCTTATACCAAAGGTTATAGTAGCAAAGTTGAAACTAGAATCATCAAATGGCATTTTTTCACAAAAACCCTCAACAAAATCCACATCATTTTTAATACATTTTTTTTTTGCAATATCCAGCATGTTTGGGCTAGGATCATAACCTGTTAAATTTGCATCAGGATGTTTTTTTTTAATTTCCATAGCTATATCACCTGTCCCTGTTGCAATATCAATAACTTTTCCATAAAAATTTACTGTATTAATAAAATTTGATTTCCATTTCCTATGTAGGCCAAAGCTAATAAGTTGGTTAATCAAATCATAATTTTTGGATATAGAATCAAAGGTTTCTTTTGTATTTGGCATTAAATTTTTTCTGATAATTTTGAAGCAACCTTTAAATCCCCGGCTGTCATTATATGGACTCCATCTAAATCTTTTTTATATTTTATAAGTAGGTCAACTAAATATGAGGATGATAGTTTCTGGAAATCTTTTTCATCTGCTTTCTTTAAGGTTTTAAATAGTGGATTATCTTTATTTATTCCATTGATCTTGTTGTTTAAATTATTGAGTGTTCTAATATTTTTAATTGGAAAAATTCCTGCTAGAATTTTAGACGAGCTTATACTTGAAAGTTCACATAAATTTACAAAGTCTGTCTCAGAATATAGTGGTTGCGTTATAAAGAAATTAGATCCAATTTTTTCCCTATTTCTCAGGTTTCTTTTAATTTTTTCAATTGGTAGATCAATATTTAGTGTTGAACCAATAGCAAATCCTGGCTTGTAATCCATTTTATTGTTTGAGTAATCACGACCTTTATTAAGTTTGGCAACAAGTGATATTAAATCATTTGTATTTAGCTCAAATACTTCTTTTGATTTCTTACTATTACCTATTGAAATAGGATCCCCCTTAACTAATAGAAGATTTTTAATTTTCATACCTGAAGCACCAAGAATATCACTTTGTAATGCTAAGCTATTCTTATCCCTGACTGATATATTTATTATTATCTTCTGAGGATCAATCCCCTTCATAATTAAATTATGTGCAAAGCTTATAGGTGATATTCTCAGATTAGCCATTGGTGCACAGGCTAAATCAATAAAATCGAATGATTTGCTATATTTAAGTACCTTATTTAAGAATAAGTTATCAATTTTGTACCTTGAAGGTATAATTTCTATAGTTTTAATAAATTTTTTTTTTATCAATTTTGCCTACAACGTTATGAATAGATTTTTTAATATTATTATTATTTTTTTCCTAACAATCAACTTTTCTTTTTCTAATGTTTTAAATAAGAAAGATTATAACTTACTTGGGGATTCCTTGACAGTCATCATTAACTCAGAAAATGAAGAGAAGGACATTTTTAAACAGATTAAACGAAAATTAAGATATATTGAAGCTATTTTGGACCCTGAAACCAATTCTTTTCTTAAAAAGTTTAATGATTTAGAAAAAAATTCTGAAATCTCTGCTCCAGACTTATTTGTAGATGCTTTTAAAATTATGAAAGATTATAATGATATAACCAAGAATGCCTTTGATCCTACAACTTTTTCTATTTTATCTAATGCATCAACGATTGATAAAGTTAAGCCATTATTAGATAGCAAGCTTTTTCAGAAATGCATGAATATTAGAAATATAGATGTAAAAATAACCAATGTTTTTTCCAAAAAATATTCATGCATTAAGCTTTCTTTTGATTCAGTAATAGACGGAATTATTGTACAGAATATGAAATTCCTTTTAGAGTCCAAAAATTATACATCTTTTTATATAAGGTTTGGAAATACAGTTTATTCACGTAACTTTATAAATGAAAATAATAATTTTGATAAAAGAACCTTAGATGCAATAGATAAGGTAGGCATTAAAATAAAAACTCTTCCCGTTTTTTCATTCCTTGTTAATGATAACGATAAGATTAAAACTTATAATTTAAATTATAGGAGCAAAAGAATCTCTTTAAATAATGACTTTTTTGTTATTGTTGCATCAGATTCTCCGGTCAACAATTCTATTTTGGCTAATACATTAAATCTAGTTGATTACTCTATTTTTGCCAAAAATTTATATAGAAATGAAATTCCAATTTTAATTGTTTACAAAGATGATGGTAAGTACATCTACAAGTACAGCAAACCATTTGAGATTTTTTTTGATTAATCTTTATTTATCTCTAGCCTTTTAACTACATACCTTGGGTCTATGAATGGTTCATCGTTTGATGTCCTACTTTCATAAATTAGCTCTAAGTCATTTATAATCTCTTTGATTTTTTTGAAATATTTTTTATACTTTACTGCTTCAAGGGGAGTTTTGTTTCCCAATATGGTTAGATTTGTATTAAGCCATTGTTCTGAAACATTATTAGCTTCTATTTTACTTATAAATGGCCCCAAATCATTTATTACAGCGGTTAGTGCAGTTGTGCTAAAATTATCAAAAGTTATGATTTTTTCAGAAAGTCTAAAACTTCCATATTCGTTTTTAAGATTATCATAATATTTATATAGAGTGATTTCATTATTTTCTTCAATTAGAAATTCAATATTACTGTTATTAGCAATTTTGTCTACTAGTTCTTTATAATTATCTACTTTATAATGTACTTCTGTGCTATTTTCTGAATCGTTACTTTCCATTTCAGATGATGCAATTGACTTATTTATTTCTTTTTCAATTATGTAAAATAAATCAATACATATATTTTTAGCATTATTTTTTGTTATGATATTTGTTATTGAGTTGTAAACAATATCTTTATATTGTTTATTGAATGCAACTATATGACTTATATTTGAAACAAAATCATCATTAGGAACAATCCTCATGGACAGGAGTGTAGAATCAATAGGGATTTCCGTATTAATTTTAATTTCGTGGTGCATATTTTGAATAATATCTTCTATTAGATAAATATCATCTTCTAGTTTTTTAAACTTATATATGCTTCTATATGTAGTTAATATCTTAGCATCTATCTTATCTTTGTTATCTTCCCAATACATCTCAGCTAATGATTTTTTAGTGCTAATGATGACATAATCATATATAAACCAATCTAAAAACAAAGGATACCTTGGATCTTCAGGAGAAATATCACTGAAGTCTTTTGTATAAAACTCATTTTGATTCCATATAAAAAAAGCTTGGTTTATCTCATTTTTTAGAAAATCAGACTTTGTAAATGTAATCAATTCTTTATTAATTTTTTCTAATTGAATGCTTTCCATTTTTTTAGCTACTTGATTATCTCTTTATTTTTTTTAACTAATCTAATCCATATAATGATAGTGATAATAAGAATTATTGGTGGGGTCAACCATAATAACAAGCTGAAACCTTTAATTGGTGGTTTAGCAAGAATAGTCTCTCCATATTGACCAATAAAATAATCAAGTATTTCCTTCTTAGATTCACCATTAGATACTTTTATCTTAATTACTTCTCTCATTGAGAGCGCTAATTTGGAATTAGATTCAGCAACGGTTTGACCTTGACATACAGGGCACATTAACTCATTCGAAATATCATATATTTTATTAGTAGCATTTGAATCAATGAGTGGTAATGCTAATAATAGCAGCATCAAAATTTTAATAAGTGATACTTTCATTCATTCCTCTTCTTAATATTTCCTGATTAATCTTTCCCATGTATTTAAATAATATTTTCCCATCTTTTACAAAGTAGGTTTCTGGAACCCCCATCACACTAAATTTAACAGATATTGTATTTTTTTTGTCAAAGACGGTTTTAAAGAATGGCTTATATTTGAGGTAGAACTCAATTGCATCCTTTTTTTTATCAAATATATTAATACCTATTAAATTAACATTTAGATTTTCGGTAAGAATTTCTTGTTGGAATTTGTTCAGTTCTGATATCTCTTCTATGCAAGGGCCGCACCAAGAAGCCCAAAAATTAACAATATGTATTCCATCAAAATTTTCAAGAATTATAGTTTTTGAGTTAGTCTCACCATCGATAATAGCCATTTCTTGATTAATTTCTATCTTTTTATTAATTGGAATAAAAGATATATCTTTTGTAAAAGACGACATAGGAAGAAAAAAAATAGTTAATGTTAATAGTAAACTAGTAATCGAGCGCATAGTTAGAAAGTCTGTGGCTCAACACCTGCCATCTCTTCTAGACGAGCCTTGTATTCATCAAGATTAATTTTCTTTCTAGCAACACCTGTTTCAATAGCAGCTTTTGCAACTGCATATGATTCCCAAACTAGTATTCTTGGATCAAAAGGTGATGGTACGATATAATCTTTCCCATAGACTAAAGTATCTCTATTATGTTTTTTTGCAATTTCGGGACCCGCACCCAACTTCGCTAGTTTAGCTAAAGCTATAGAAGCTGCTACTTTCATTTCTTCATTGATATCTGTAGCTGCAACATCTAGTGCACCTCGAAATATAAAAGGAAATCCTAATACATTATTAACTTGGTTAGGATAATCTGTTCTCCCAGTTGCCATTATGATATCGTTTCTAGCCGCATGAGCATCTTCAGGAGAAATTTCCGGGTCAGGATTCGCCATTGCGAAAACAATAGGGTTATCATTCATCTCAAGAATCATTTCTTTTGAAACTACGTTACCAATAGATAAGCCAATAAATACATCTGAACCTTTAAAGGTATCTGCTAGTGTTCTACATTCTGTTTCTACTGCAAATTCTTCTTTTTGTTTATTTAAACCTTCTCTACCTTTATATATAACACCCTTGCTATCACACATTAAAATGTTTGCAGGGTTGGCACCTAGTGTTACAAATAATCGAGCACAGGAAATTGCAGAAGCACCTGCACCATTAATATTTATTTTTATTTCAGACATTTTGCGACCTGTTAATTCAACTGCATTTACAAGCCCAGCACCTGAAATAATAGCAGTACCATGTTGATCATCATGAAAAACAGGAATATTCATTTTTTCTTTTAATTCATCCTCTATCCTAAAGCATTCTGGTGCTTTAATATCTTCAAGATTAATTCCACCAAACGTTGGCTCTAATAATTCAACTGTTCTAATTATTTCTTCTATATCTGTTGTTTTAATTTCAATATCAAAAGCATCAACTTGAGCAAATCTTTTAAACAATACTGCCTTACCTTCCATTACAGGTTTACTTGCTTCTGGACCTAAATCACCTAATCCTAAAACCGCAGTCCCGTTAGACACAACAGCAACTAAATTTCCTTTATTTGTATATTCATAGACATTTTGAACATCTTTGTGAATTTCCTTACAAGGCTCAGCAACCCATGGAGAGTAAGCTAGAGAGAGTTGCTCTTCTGTTTCACTTGGCTTTGTTATTTTTGTTTCAATTTTACCTTTTGGAAAACTAGAATGATAATCCAGTGCTTCTTTTCTTTTTGTTTCGCTCATATTAAATTCTCCTTTCCATATTCCTAACAGCAATAATCATACCTAATAAGCTAAGTTAATAATAGATTTATTTATAGCTTAAGTTAAGTGAAAAAATTGATTATTTCTTGAACATAAATGGTTAATAAATATATCTTGTTATTATAAACTAAATATCCAAAAAATATTAATATTATTCCCATAATTGAAGAATAATAAGATGTAAAAATAGGATTATTCTTCATAGAAATAAACACATTTTTCATACCTAAAGTCCCCAGTATGAATGGTACACCTAGCCCTAATGAGTAACATGTTAGCATGGAAATAGAATGGATATAATCTTTTTCAACACTTGAATAGCTTATTATGGATGCTAGGATAGGTCCCACACAAGGTGTCCATGCTAAGCCAAAGCAAAGACCTAGCATCAATGGTTTCGCTGAGGAAGAATTTATAAAGGTAAAGTTCCTATTTAATATAGTGAATCGATTCAAGAAAATATTGAATAAGCCAAATAAAACTATTAATGATCCAGAGATTTTTAATAAGTAGAGTTTATTGACATTTAAAAATATTCCCAAAGATGTTGCAGTTAGCCCTAAGAGTATAAAAACAGAACAGAAAGAAAAGACAAAAATAATACTTTGATAGAAAATTTTAGAATCATTATTAGTATTATTTAATGTGGTTAGATAAATAGGGAAAAGGGGAAGAATGCATGGTGAAAAAAAAGAAATTAAACCTGCAATAAAAGATAAGTAATAACTATTTAAGTTTTCCATTTAACATGCTCATATAAATTATACAGTTTAACTAAGATTAGTTATAATAAACCATGCTAAATTTATATAAAATATCAAATAATAAATTATCCTCTGAAATTCATATACCAATTAATTCTGACGGAATAAATTCTTTAAAAAGCTTGGAATCTTCCTTGGATGTAAAGTTTGTTTCTAGGCTCAGAGATGCACAGTTTAAAGGAAGTCTTATGGAAAGGTGTTCCTTTGAAGTTATTAGCCAGAAAAAAAATCTTAGTATTAATTTTATAGGTCTAGGTGAAAAAAACCAGTTAGATGAAGAAAAAGTTTTTAAAGTCTTTTCTTCAATAACTTATTCTAGGGTTAAATCTAAAAAAAAAATAAAAGAATCATCTGTAATAATACCTGAATGCTTAAATATTGATTTGCTATCAATGTCTTTTCAGGGTCTTTACAATGGTTTTTATGCATTTGATAAATATAAAACTAAAAAAGATGATCTTTCACCATATAAAATCGGGATAAAAGTTAGTTCCTATTCATCTTCTAAGGTATCTCTATTAATTTCCAACGCTAAAAATTTATTTGCTGGAGTTAATTTAACTAGACACTTAATCAATGAACCACCACAAATAATAACACCAGCTGCTCTAGCTGCCTATGCTAGAAGGATTTCTAAAGGGAAGAATATTAAGTGCTCAATATTGCTTAAAAAAGATATTATAAAAAAGAAGATGCTTGGTATTTGGGATGTTGGAAAAGGTAGTGTAAACGATCCTAGATTTATACATTTAACTTATAAATCAAGTAGTCCTTCAAAAAAAGTAAAAAAAATAGCCCTAATAGGTAAAGGTGTTACCTATGATACAGGCGGGCTCTCACTCAAACCAGCAGATTATATGTTGACAATGAAAATGGATATGGGTGGTGCGGGTTGTGTTCTTGGGGTGTTTGAATCATTAGCAAAATTGCAACCAAAAAATATCGAGGTTCACGGCTTAATCCCTGCAGTTGAAAATATGCCTGGACCAAATGCTTATAAGCCAGACGATGTTGTTAAAGGATTATCTGGAAAAACCATTGAAGTTATAAATACAGATGCCGAAGGCAGAGTCATATTGTCAGACGCAATTGAATATGCAAATAGATTAAATGTAGATGAAATGGTTGATTTAGCAACACTTACTGGTGCGTGTATGGTAGCATTAGGTAATTTCACAGCAGGTTTATTTTCAAATAATAACAAATTAAAAGATAAATTAATTAATGCCTCAAAATTATCCGGAGAAAAAATGTGGCATTTGCCCTTAGATGAGGAATTAAGACCTTCTATAGACAGTCTAGTTGCTGATGTAAAAAATTCTGCATCTACAAGATATGGAGGGGCAACAACGGCAGCAATGTTTCTTCAATTTTTTGTAAATAAGAATATTCCATGGTCACACATAGATATTGCGGGGCCAGCCTATATAGATAAAGATAGAGGTTGGTGCGCTCCAGGGTCTACTGGTTTTGGTGTAAGAAGTCTAATTAAATATTTAAACCTTAGTTAGCCATTTATAATATTTTTTGTTTGATGCTTTTACTAAATTAGAATATTCATTTTGTATAAGTTTTGTTATTTTTCCGGGCTTACCATTACCAATTTTCCTATTATCTACTTCTCTAACTGGAGTAATTTCAGCGGCTGTCCCTGAAAGAAAAACTTCATCAGCAATATAAAGCTCATCTCTTGTAAATCTTTGTTCTTTTACTTTTATTCCATTATCAGATGCAATACTTAATACACAATCTCTAGTAATACCTTCTAAGACAGTGGTTATTGGAGTCGTTTTAATAGTACCATTTCTAACAATATATATATTTTCTCCTGTTCCTTCAGATATATATCCATCGTTATCGAGCATGAGGGCTTCATCATAGCCAAGATCAATAGCTTCTCTTTTTGCGAAAACAGAATTTATATAATTCCCAGAAATTTTTGACTTGGTCATGAATGAGTTAACACCCATTCTAGAGAAAGAAGAAATTTTTGCTCTAATTCCCTTGGATATACCGTTTTTACCTAGATAGGTTCCCCACTCGAAAGCCGCTATTATAAGATTGATTCTATTCTTGCCCGGATTTATACCTATAGAACCGTCACCAATGAATGCCAATGGTCTTATATAACAATCCTTAAGCTTATTTTTTTTTATTAAATCAATTGTCGCTTTTTCAAGTTGGTTTTTTGAGTACGGGACTTTTATCAGAGAAACTTTAGCGGAATCAAAAAATCGCTTATAATGGTCATGTAATCTAAAAATATATGCATTCTTATCTTTATCAGAATAGGCTCGAATACCCTCAAAAATACCTGACCCATAATGAAGCCCGTGACTCAATACATGAGTTTTAGCATTATCCCAAGGAACAAATTTTCCGTTAAACCATATATATTTAGACTTTTTCATAAATTAATACTTTCTATTTTCTTATAATTACTATATTTGTCAAGTAACTACTATATTATTAACTCAATAAATAAGAATAGAAAGAAAAATATGTTATTTTGTTTTTATGAAAAATATCCTCTTTATTAATCATTCAATCCGTGATGGTGGCCCAGGTAGAAGTTTATATTACCTACTTAAACATTTTGATTATGAGAACTTTAATGTAAATGTCTTAATTCCAGACAAAAAGGTTTTTTCAGATAGAATCGAGAATGATAACCTTAATATTAATCAAATAGTAAATAGTAATTTTCCTGAAAATTTAAAAAGGCAAAATTTTAAAATAAATGGGAAGATGATTTCTATATTACCTGTTGATATTTTAATAAATATTTTTAGGCTAATTTATCTACTGTTTACTTTAAAAAAACAAATCAAAGAAAATAAAATTGATTTGATTTATTGCAATGGAACTTTAGCTAAATTTTTTGGTGCTATTTTAGGTTTGGTTTATAAGGTTCAAGTAGTCTGGCACGTTCGAAACTATCAAAAAAACTTTATACTCCACTTTTTAATTAATTTATTTTCTAAATTCTCTTGTATTAGTAAGATAATATGTGTTTCAAAATCAACAATGTCACAATTTAAAAATAAATCAAAATGTATGGTTATAAATAATGGTGTTGATACAAACGAATTCAATCCAACATATGTTGATAAAAAGCTACGTAAAGAGTTTAATATTGATAATGACAAGATAATTATTGGTACCGCTGGCAGAGTTGTACCAAGGAAGAATTTTAAACATTTTATCTCCTTAGGTATTGAAGTATGTAAGAAATTTAAGAAAGACTGTTTGTTTGTACTCGTAGGGGATACTCCCTATTATTTCGATCAATCTTTGATGCATGAACTTAAACAGCTTGTTAAAGATGCGGATTTAGAGGATAAATTTATATTTACAGGTTATGCCGAAAGAGTTGAATCATATATATCAGATTTTGATATTTTCTTTATACCTTCTAAGTATGAAGACCCTTTTCCAAGAGTTGTAATAGAAGCCATGTCACTTGGTAAACCTGTATTAGGATACAATATCGGTGGAATAGGCGAGGCCATAGATAATAAAATTAATGGATTTTCATTTAATTTAAAAGATAAAGGTGTTGTTGATTACTTATTGGAATTAATTGAAGATGAAGAGCTTAGATTAAAGATGTCATACGAAGCTAGAAAGAAAGCTGTTAATAATTATGATTCAAGAATTATTGCAACTAAAATAATAGATAATTTAAAATTACTCTTTTCTTGATGTCCTATAAGAAACTTTTATGCTAATTCCTGCTAGGTCAAATTCATTTCTAATTGATTTTTCTATAAATCTTCTATAAGTATTAGGTATGCCTTTTGCGAAATTACAGAATAGAACAAATGATGGGATACTTCCTCTAGATTGGGTTGCATAATACATCTTAAGTCTTCTGCCTTTGTTGACAGGAGCAGTTGATCTTAGTATCAATGATTTTAAAAATTTATTTAAACTATTAGTATTTATTTTATTTTTTTGCGACTCATAAATTTTATCAATTAAGGAATATATCTTACTAATATTATTAAATTTAAGAGCTGAAACAATAACTACGAGCGCATAATTAATCTCTGTCAACATACTTAGTAAGCTTTTTTTTATTGTTGCTTCATTTTTAAGTTTTTGAGGTATTAAGTCTGATTTATTGACAGCAACAATAATACCCTTATTATTTTTTTTAATTAAACTTGCTATCTTTAAATCTTGTTTGGTCGGTCCTTGCTGTGCATCAATGATTAGTATTACTACATCACACTTTTCTATTGAGTCGACAGCCCTACTTGTTGAGTAGTACTCTACATCTTCGGTTACTCTTGACTTTCTTCTTAAACCAGCCGTATCAATAAACATATAGTTCTTTTTTTTATGCTCTATATTAAGATTTACAGTGTCTCTAGTAGTTCCAGGAATTTCACTTACCATTGCAATATCTTGTTGAGCAAGAGAGTTTATTAATGTTGATTTGCCAGCATTTGGTTTTCCAACGATTGCAATTTGTGGAATTAATTTTTCATCATAATCAGAATCAAGGTCTTGTTCTTTAAGATAGCTATCAAAATAATCTCTGATAGACCCAATATTCCTATCATGTTCTGCAGAAATTTCTATGAATTTTTTTATACCAAGCTTATAAAATTCGGATTTATTTTCTTCAACTTTTTTATCATCAATTTTATTTATTATGGCTATAAATTTTTTACCTTCCTTTCTAATTATATTTAATATTTCTCTATCCTCATTTTGAAAACCTGATTGACCATCTACCATAAAGAGTATGAGGTCTGAATTTTTGATAGTGTTTAAAACTTTCTTTTTTATAAGTTGCGGATAGTGCTCTTTTTCGTTATCAAACCCTCCGGAATCGATTAGAAAAAATATTTTATCATTAATTTCAATCCTTTCTTTTATTATATCTCTTGTACTTCCGGGCTGACTAAAGACTATTGATTTCCTTCTACCTAAAAGCCTATTGAATAAAGTTGATTTTCCTACATTGGGCCTACCAACAATGGAAATTAATGGTATCATCAAAAAATGCCTCTCTTAATAAATGATTCTAATATTAAAATTAAAAGTATCAATAAAACTTTATTGAAAAAAACTTTAATTAAAACAATGGAGTATCTTAACATTGAAAATAGGCATATTGATATAACATTTATAAATGACAGCCAAATGAAGATGTTAAATCGTAAATATGCAAAGAAAAATATTTCTACTGATGTACTTTCTTTTTCAGTGGAGGGTTATGATAAAGAATTACTTGGAAATATATTCATATCACTTAATTATGCAAAAAAGAATACTTTTAATAATTCAAACTCATTGGTTAAAGAAGTTAAAATTCTTTGTATACATGGAATTTTACACTTATTAGGATATGACCATTCAAATAAAAAAAGTGAAAAAGTAATGTTTGATCTTCAAGAAAAATTATATGAAAAATTCAGATAAGTTAAATTTCGCTTTCGGCTTCTTTTTCATATTCACCAAACTCTTCAATATCTGGCAAATCTTTAATAGAGTTCAAACTAAAAACTTCCAGAAATAATTCTGTAGTTGAATAAAGATATGGTCGACCAGGAACTTCCTTTTCGCCTACAACTTTAATTAATTCTCTTTCAATTAATACGTTAATTGCACCGACAGAGTCAACGCCTCTTATCTTATCAATTTCTATTTTGGTAACTGGTTGTTTTTTTGCTATTATCCCTAGTACCTCAAGTCCTGCACGGCTGAGCCTATAGGGCTTTTTATTTATATACTCAGTTAATAGGTCTTTAAAAGTATCTTTAGTTCGAAATTGAAAACCACCCGCAATTTCCTCAATATTTATAGAGCTATCCATTTCGTTCCAGGCTGCAATTAGTTCATTGATACTTTCTCTTATTAAAACTTCATTTTCTCCAAGAAAATCTGCAATTTCTTTTGATTTAACAGGTGTATCAGAAATGAAAATTATTGCTTCAATTTTATTTTTAAGACTTTCCATTTTATCCTTCCTTATATTCAAACTCTATTTCTTCTTTATTTTCATTGATTTCAACCACACCTTCTTTAATCATATCCAAAATAATAAGAAAAGTTACTATTATATTGTCTCTACCAAATTTTAAATCAAAAATTTCACTAAATTTATAAATTTTTCTTATACCAAAATTTTGAATAATTTCTTTCTTTCTCTTTGCTTGATCTATTGGCTCGGATTCTATTTCAATATCAGGAACTTGTTTATAATTCTCAAGTTGTAGGACTTTCTTTACTGAAGTTATAAGTTTCCAAATATCAGTTTTTTGAACTTCCCATAATGTGTTAGATCGTAATGACAGGTCAGCTGGTCTTTTAAAAGTATCTCTTCCTAATAATTCTCTATTTTGTAAATTTTCGGACAAGGCTCTATATTTCTTATATTCTTTTAGCATTTCGACTAAATTTATTTCTGGTTCTTCAATCTCATCTTCAGCATCATTATCAGGTAAAAGCATTCTTGACTTTATTCTAGCAAGTTCAGCCGCTACAACAAGGTATTCACCAATATCATCAAAATCAATCTCCTTTAATAGTTCTACATATTCTAGATATTGCTCTGTAATCTTTGTAAGCGATAGTTCATATATATCTAAATCATTTTCCTTTATTAAGTTTAGCAGTAAATCTAAAGGCCCTTCAAAGATATCAAGTTTAATATCAACTTGTTTTGAATTAATATCATTTATATTACTCAACTTTCACCCTTTTCATTATAAGCTTATTTTAAACCCAATATACTTAAAATTATAGATAATGGAGTAAAAATTATTTGTGGATATACGTTAAACAAAATAATGATTAAAAGAAAACTATAGTTTCCATATTTTCCTATTATTCTTCTATAACTAAAAGCCATTTTTTCTGATAGAAAACTATAAACGATATTGGATCCATCAAGAGGAGGAATAGGTAGTAAATTAAATAGTGCTAAAAGGATGTTTATCGTAGCCATATATGCAAACAAGGTACTTGTAAGAGTTTGATAATCGACTATATGGAAAGCAATTGTGGAAAGAAGAGCAATTATAATATTTGATAATGGACCGGCTAAAGCAACAATATAAAGACTTCTTCTTTTATTTATTAAGTTATTTTCAATGACTGGGACAGGCTTTGCCCAACCAACTTTAATTATTATAAGCATCAGTATTCCTAATAAATCAAGATGCTTCAGTGGATTCAATGTTAGTCTTCCTTGATCTTTTGCAGTTGAATCGCCCAAAATTAGTGCGGCACAGGCATGACTATATTCATGAATTGTTAAGGAAAATATAAGAGTAAAAATTAAAAATAATAATTCCATAATTAACTAATTACTTTTTAGATAATGGACCATATTTATCTAATATAACCATTTTTTTCTTCTCTTTTCCAACATATCTACTGGTTGTTGAAACTGATGAATGTCCTAAATGATCTCTTACTCGAATGATGTCTATTCCAGATTTATGGAGGTGAGTACCTATAGCATGTCTGAACATATGAGGACTTATTTGTTTGTATTTTGTTATACCAGATTTTTTGTTGCTTAAATTGTATTCACTTAAGCTATTGATTGATATTTTAGTAACAATCTCATTTATTTGTTGCCTAGCTAAATGTTTATAGATTCGTTTTTTAGAGGCACCATATTTACTTATAAATAAAAATTCTGATGTACCTTTTTCACCTATTATGGTCTTCCTTTCTCCATTAATATAGTCCAGCAAGGTATCAATCATTACATTTGTAATAGGTTGGTCTCTAAATTTATTTCCTTTACCTTGAATTATTATGTAAGGATTGGAATTTTGAAGTTTTAAATCAACCATCCTAATTTTAATAAGTTCTGAGACCCTTAGACCACAATAATATAGTGTCTCAATTATTAATCTATCTCTTGTAGGCCATTTAGATTGATTTTGAGTCTTAATATAGTTAAGAATAATTTTAATTTCATTTGTTCCTAAACTCTGTGATTTTATATCATTTGAAGCTGATCTCTTTGGTATCGGTGAATACGGTAATTTCTCTTTAAAAACCAAATATTTGAAGAAACTTGATAAAGTTGAGATTATTCTATTTTTGGAGCTAGAAGAACGTTGACCTAATCTTTTTTTTGTAACATTTCCATTCTTATCCTTCCAAACTCTTTCATAGTTATTTAGGAAATCGCTAGTATAAAAATCCTCTATATCTCTGGGTTCAACCATGCTAAAACAATTTATTTTCTTAAGCTTTAGATATTTTATAAAAAGAATTAAGTCTGTTGAATAAGACGTCCTAGTATTATTATTATGATCATCTTTGTAAATTAAGAATTCATCAATAATTTTTTCCATAAATAAATTATGTTCCGCTTTCCCACGAGTTAAGATAGTCATCCTGTATTTTGGTAAGCTTGTCAATTTTGACATCCATCGATTTTAGCTTTATTTCTGCAACTTTATTGTCGATATCTGATGGGACATCATAAACTTTATTGCTTAATTTTTTATGATTTTTTACCATATACTCTGTACAAAGTGCTTGGTTCGCAAAGCTCATATCCATAACGCTTGACGGGTGTCCTTCAGCTGCAGAAAGGTTTACAAGTCTACCGTCAGATAACAAGCATACTTTTTTCTTACCGACTGTGAACTCTTCAATGTCACTTCTTATTTTTTTATTTTTCGAAGCCATTTTTCGTAACGCCTCAATATTAATCTCAACATTAAAATGTCCAGCATTAGAAATAATTACGCCATCTTTCATTATTTTAAAATGATGCTTATCAATTACGTTTATATTCCCTGTAACTGAGCAGATAAAATCAGCTTTTCTAAAAGCTTCAGTTCCAGTCATAACTTGGAATCCATCCATTTTTGCTTCAAGGCCTTTTGTTGGATCTATTTCTGTGACAACCACGTTTGCACCTAATCCAGCAGCTCTCATTGCAAGACCCTTTCCACACCATCCATAACCACATACAACGAAGGTTTTTCCAGATAGAAGCCTATTTGTGGCTCTCATAATGCTGTCTATAACACTTTGACCAGTTCCATAACGATTATCAAATAAATGCTTAGTAAAGGCATTATTTACAGCAATTATTGGGTAATTCAATACATTATTTTTAGACATACTTTCTAGTCTTATTACACCTGTTGTAGTCTCCTCTGTACCACCAATAATATTTTTCATAAATTGTTTATGAGATTTATGCAATATACTAACCAAATCACATCCATCATCCATTGTAATGTTTGGTTTAATTTTCAATGAATCAACTAAATGCTTATAATAACCTTTGTTATTTATTCCTTTAATAGCAAAGGTGTTAATTCCATAATCTTTAGTTAAGTGAGCTGCTACATCATCCTGTGTACTTAGTGGGTTTGAAGCGCAGCATGCAACTTTTGCTCCTGCATTTTTTAATGTTATCAGAAGATTAGCTGTTTCAGTAGTCACATGAAGACATGCTGAAATATTAATTCCTTTTAATGGTTTTTTCTTACTAAGATTCTTGTTAATTTCTTGAAGTACTGGCATGTCTTTATAAGCCCATTCTACTCGGTCACGCCCAGTTTTATTTAGTTTTAAGTCTTTTACATCATAATCCATTTTTAGAATCTCCTAAAGCTTTTTTATTTCGTCTCTCTTGTCTATGTTTTCCCAATTAAAACCTAAATTATCTCTACCAAAATGCCCATAGGTAGATGTTTTTTGATAAATTGGATTTAATAAATCTAATGATTCAATAATACCTTTTGGTGTGCAATCAAAAATTTTAAAAACTTCTTCAGTAAGCTTATCTATGATTTTTTGATCAACATTTAGTGTACTTGTAAGATTTATTGAAACAGGCTCAGCTTTTCCTATTGCATATGCAAGCTGAATTTCACAGTCAGGCAACAAGCCAGACGCTACAATGTTTTTTGCAATATACCTTGCCATATAGCATGCACTTCTATCAACTTTGGAAGGGTCCTTTCCTGAAAAGGCACCACCACCATGTTTTGCCCAACCTCCATAGGTATCAACAATAATTTTCCTACCTGTGAGACCAGTATCTCCTTGGGGACCACCGATAACAAATCTCCCAGTTGGATTAATTAAAAATTTTGTTTCCTCGGAAAGTAAATGGGTTGGAATCTCTTTTTTTATTATTTCTTCTATCACAGCTTCCTTTAAATCTGAATCAGATATATCTTCAGAGTGTTGGGTTGAGATTACAACCGTGTCAACATAAGATGGTTTATTTTTTTCATATTTTATTGAAACCTGTGATTTTCCATCTGGTCTAAGAAAATCTAACTGACCAGACTTTCTTTTTTTTGCCAATTGATGGGTTAATTTATGTGCTAAAAGTATGGGGTAGGGCATAAGATTGTCATTTTCTTTTGTTGCATAGCCAAACATTAGGCCTTGATCACCAGCTCCTATTATTTCCGAATCTATTTGATCAACACCCATAGAAATATCAGCAGATTGTTCCTCTATGTATAAATCTATATCACAATTATTTGCATCGAACCCTTTAGATTCATCATCATAGCCAATTGATAACAATGTATCTTTAATAATTTTCTCAAAATCTGGAGATATTGTAGACTTAATTTCAGCAGATAATATAACTCTATTTCTAGTTATTAACGTCTCACATGCGACTCTACAATTTGGATCATCTTTAATAATAGAGTCCAGAACAGCATCTGAAATTTGATCTGCAACTTTATCTGGGTGACCTTCAGTAACAGATTCAGAACTAAAGATAAAATCTTGGTGAAACATTGACTTTTATAATACAATAAAAATCTATAAAAAAAAGTATATAACAATCTTTTTAGTCCACATGTTATAATTAGTAAAAATGAGAAATTTTATAGCAGCCTCTCTAATAGCAGCAGATTTTTGGAATTTAGAAAATGAATTCAATCAATTAAAACAAACGAATATTGAATGGATACATTACGATATAATGGATGGTCACTACGTACCCAATATAACTGTTGGCTCATGTGAACTTGATTCATTAATAAATAAAACCTCTATTCCAATTGATATACATTTTATGGTTTCTAATCCAGATGAAATAGTGCCTATATTTGTTGAAAAATATAAGACCACCACAATAGTTAATATTACTGTTCACTTAGAGACATGTAATGATATTAGAAAATTGTCTAGATTAGTTAGAAAGTCAGGTATCGGATTCGGCTTGGCTGTTCACCCTAAAACTCCAATTACTAAAATATATAACTTATTAGACTTAATAGACTTAGCTCTAATAATGACAGTTAAGCCTGGTTTTGCAGGCCAAAAAATCATAGAATCCTGTATTAAAAAAGTAAGTGCGTTAAGAAATTATGCTGAGAAGAATAATATTACTATACCTATTCAAGTTGACGGAGGTATCAAAGTCTCGAACGTATCAAAACTAACAAATGCTGGTGCAAACATAATTGTTTCTGGTACCGGTCTTTTTGGAACCAAAGATTATAAAAAAACTGTTCAAACGATGATTAATACTTTTAGGTCTGAAACATGAAGCCAAATAATAAAGTTGAATACAATGATTATAAACTTTTAAAGAATCTCGAATTTTATTCTAATAATGATTTATCAAAAGTTAAAAGTAGGGATGAATTCATTTGTGAAGAATGTGATTTAAAAGGGGCTGAATGTGAAGGTATGGGTGTAGTCTATTTTAATGATACTGTTTCATTTTGTTCTCGAAAAAAGAAGATTAACGTTTACAATTCGTCTGGCATACCTGCAAGATATTCAAAATGTAAAAATCTTAAATTGGATAACGGAGGTTGGGTAATTAGAGAAAAATCTATTCAAAATGCGCTGGAGTATAGTATTAAATATTTGGATAATTTCCCAAAAATGCTCCCACCTTTCTTTGTGGGGCTTCCAGGACTTGGTAAGACCCATTTGTCTGTTTCTATATTAACCGAGCTTATTTTTGCATATAATCAAAAGTCTATATTTAAGCAGTTTAGAGATTTGCTATCTGATATTAAAGACATATATGTTAAAGGTCTGTCGGAAAAAGAGTATGTTGAGACACTGTGTGATTATGACATTATGGTTATAGACGATTTAGGAGCAACTAGAATGAGTGAGTGGGAGATAAGTGTTCTCGATAATATTGTAGCTAAGAGATATAATTCAAAAAAACATACTATTTTTAATTCAAACTTGGCTTTTTTGAATGGAAAAAACTTTAAAGCAACTGATTCAAATCAAATTTTAGATTACAAAATAGGTAAAAGAAACATTTCAAGAATCTATGAAATGTGCCACATATTAGAGCTTAAGGGTGAGGACTATAGAATATCCTCTTCTAAACTTTAAAATGTTAAGATTGTAAATCCCTCATCAACAAGTTTTTTAAAACTAGGATGACCATCATATTCATCTATAAGATTAATATTATTATCTGAAGCATCTTGGCTTACTTTAAAAGCACCTGCGCAATATCCACATACACCTGTAACTTTATCTTTTACAGATTCGAACAATGGGCCATACTTGCTCCCTTCTTCGTTGAATTTGCCAATCCACTTTGTACCAGCTCCATCAAAGATTATTTGGACCTCATCACCTGCTTCTTTGAATTCTTTAGCTGTCATTAATCCATTAACTGCTCTCCCAAAATCACCTGGACCAGCAGTGTCAGCTAAAATAACAATTGCAACTTTTGACATAAATCACCTCACTAAACTTATTTTTTTAATCTAACATACTTTTTCTTTATAAGCGATCCTATTAGATATATGGATCCTGTAAGTATTAAGTCATCTTTTTTATTTAATAAAGCTGGTATTTCATCATTTGATATATAAGAAATTCTTTTGTTTTTTAGCAGTTCTACCACTTTATTAGGGTTAAAAGTTCTAGGATTAGGTACCTCGGTTAAATAGATTTTTTTTGCTATCTTTAAAAGAAGATTTATACATTTTATAGGATTTTTTTCTTTTAACATACCCAATACAATATTTACTTTCTTATCTGGATTTTTTAACTGAAAGTTTTTAATTAATGTTTCTATTGAGTGAATATTGTGTGAAACATCTATTATTAACATAGGGTTATCACTAATAACCTCATACCTGCCAGGATTACTAACATTTTTAACTGAATTAATTATTTGATTCTTGTTTACATTTAGTTTGTATAAGTCTTTTATAACTTCTGTAGTTTTAAGTGCAACACTAATATTATTTAATTGATGAGTGCCTTCAAGTTTAGTTTTAAAGTTTATTTTATTTTTGCCAGATATGTATTGATTTTGATTATTTTTGCTTTCAACATGAAAGTCGTTATTTAATCTAAAAATTTTAGTATCGTTTTCTTTACAAAACTTTTTTATTGTCCTGATTGACCTTGGTCTAACAGATGTAATCAAGGTACTTTCATTATTAATTATTCCAATCTTTTCATAAGTAATCTTTTCAATAGTATCACCTAAGTATTCCATATGATCCATTTCAACATTTGTTATGATTCCTATTTTTGATTTAATTACATTTGTTGCATCAAATCTTCCACCTAATCCTACTTCAAAGATATTTATATCGTTTTTAGCTTTAGAAAAATATAGTATTGATACCGCAGTTAAAAGTTCAAAGTAACTTAAGTTAACTTTTATTCTTTTGGTTACTTTAATTATTATATTTATATACTTGTTTAAATTAGGAAATGTAATTTTTTTATCATTGATTTTAATTCTTTCATTAATATTTAGTAAATGAGGTGAAGTATAAAGTCCAACCTTGTATCCACCATCAATATATATTCTATTTAGTATTTGGGCTACGGTACCTTTTCCATTAGTTCCTGAAATTATGACTTTGTTTTTTAATAAATTTTGTGGGTTATTGAGATAAGATAGAATCTTAAATAAATTATTTAAACCAGGTTTTTTACTATTCTTTAATGAATCTAAATATTTTATCCCTTTATAATTTAACCTGGTGGCCAATTTAATTTCCTACCTGATAAAAAATGAAGATGTATGTGAAAGACAGATTGACCAGCTTCTTCACCATTATTCATTACTAGTCTATATCCATTTGTAACATTGAGTTTCTTAGCTATTTCTTTCGCTGCAAAAAAAAGATTACCTAAAATTTCGTTATCCTCTTTAGTTACATTTTGAGGCATATCAATTAGCTTTTTTGGGATTATTAATATATGAATTGGAGCTTGGGGGTTTATATCTTTAAAAGCCAAAGTATTTTTGTCTTCATAAATAATATCAGCAGGTATCTCTTTCCTGATTATTTTCCCAAAAATTGTATCATTCATTTTTTCTCCAAAATTGCGAAGGCTATTGCGTAGTAATCGCTGTGAGATATAGATATATGAATTACTTTGTCATTTATATTATCAATTGAAGCAGTGGGAGCACCATTTTTATTTTTGAGAATTTTAATATCTTTAAATCCGATAACAGAACCAATTCCGGTACCAAAAGCTTTTGAAATCGCTTCTTTTGCAGCAAATTTACCAGCCAAACTTTGAATAAATTTTTTTTTGGAATAATATGAAGGTATTTCATTTTTATTAAATAATCTACTTACCAAACGATTACCCCAATTTAAATAAAGCCTTTCAAATCTTCGTATGTCTAAAATGTCAGTGCCAATTCCATTAATCATTACTATTTATTATATCCTGGATTCTTTTTATTGAGACATGTAAGCCATGAAAAATCGCATTACTTATAATACTATGACCAATATTATATTCAGAAATTTCTTTTATTTTAATTAACTTTTTTAAGTTGCCTTCATTTAGCCCATGTCCAGCTGCTGTATATAAATTTAATGAATCTGCATACTTAGCCGCTTCTTTTATCTTTAAGAGTTCTTTATTTCTTATCTTTGGACTACACTCAGAGTATCTACCTGTATTAATCTCTATTCCATAAGCACCAATTTCTAAAGCTTTATCGATTTGTGATTTTACAGGATCGATAAAAAACATAACTTTAATACCTTTTGATAATCTTCTAGTTAGACTGACAAGTTGGGTATATTTTTTTTTAATATTCAATCCACCCTCAGTTGTAAGCTCTAATCTTTTTTCTGGAACAAAGGTAACGACATCGGGCTTAATTTTATTTGCTATATTAATCATTTCATTAGTTGCAGCCATCTCTAGATTTAAGTGAAATTTGTATTTACTTCTATATTTTACTAAATCATTATATTGAATATGTCTTCTATCTTCTCTAAGATGCATAACTACACCATCTGCTTTAACTTCCTTAATTATCTTTATAGCATCTATAGGATCAGGAAAAGAGCCAAGGCGAGCTTGCCTTAAAGTCGCTATATGATCTATATTAATGTTTAGTTTTGGTTTCATTGAATTTCCTTTATTATATTTTTAAATTCATTTATCTCATTATCTGAATCTTTTAAATTTAAACCTTGAATAAGTATTCTAATCTTATTTTCAGTTCCGGAATATCTTATATTTAAGTATCCTTTTGATTTATATTTTGATTTAAAACTTTTTTTAAATATTTCCAAATCATTAATCTTATCCAATGGCTTTTTACTCTTCACGGTAAAACTTTTTAATTGACTGGGGTTAAGTTTAATTTTATCAAAATAATCAAACTTAAGATTTTTTCTATTTAATAATGATAATACAAATAATAGTGTTAGATTTGAATCTGATGTATTTAAAAAGCTTTTTATAATATAGTGTCCAGAGTTTTCACCACCAAAAATTGATTTAGTTTTCTTCATCATTTCATATACTTTTTTATCACCTACATCTGTCCTAATTATTTGTATATTATTTTTTTTGAGACTATCTTCAACTGCACTGTTAGTCATTATAGTAGTAACTAATTTTGATCCCTTTTTTAGTATATTTAAGCCAAGGAAAGTGATGATTTTATCACCTTGAATTGGTTCACCATTCTTATCTATAAAAACAATTCTGTCTGCATCTCCATCTATTGCTACGCCAAAATCTAATTTATTTTTTATTATATATTTTGATATTTTGCTCAGATTCTCAACACCACATTTCCTATTTATATTTTCACCGTTTGGTTTATTTGAAATTATTGAGAAATTATGACCTAATTTTTTTAAAATCATTGATGTAGCTTTGTATGAAGCACCATTACTGACATCAACACAATATTTAAGGCTAGGGGGGCTACATGGAATTTTATCTGTTATTTCATTTACATATTCAGAAATAGCATTAGAATATTTTATATTCTTCACATTTATGTTTTTCTTAATTTTTTTTCTTTTAAACAATAATTCAATTTCTTTTTCATCGCGCGAGGATATTTTCTCACCATTTAAATTTATAAACTTTATGCCACAATATTCGTGGCCATTATGAGATGCGGTAATCATAATTCCAGCAGAATAAGGGTATTTTTCAGTAAAAATTGAGAGAGATGATGTTGGCAAAATACCTAAAGAAATTGTATTAAGCCCTGCTTGATTTAACCCTTTTATCAAATTTGATTCGATGAAATCTGAAGATTTTCGTGTATCTTTCGATATAAAAACATTTAATGTACTAGAAGCTCTCTTTAAAAAGCATCCATATGAATATCCTATTTTTATTAAATTCTTTTTTATAAAATAGCCCTGATTAGGAAACCCTCTTATTCCATCAGTTCCGAACATTTTCTAACTCCTGCCAGATTTTAATCATTTCTCTTGTTTCTTTAATGTTGTGCACCCTAAGAAGGTTCGCCCCATTGTTAAGACAAAAACAAGCTGTAACAACAGAAGCATTGGTACGATTTTTTGGAATTTTTATGTTTAAAATCTCTCCCAAAAAGGACTTGTTTGATACACCGTACATTACTGGTAATTTAAGTTTTGAGAACTCTTCAGCTTTCTTAATTAAAGTAATATTTTGTTTGACTGTCTTTCCAAATCCAATTCCTGGATCGACAACAATAGAGTGGGGATTGATTCCCATCTTAATACTAGTCTTAACCTTATTTTTCAAATCTGTTTTAATGTCTTTTATTAAATTTTTATATTTTGTTTTAGATTGCATTAGATTAGGTAAATCCGATGTATGATTTATTATCACAGCAGCATTATTCCTTGATATAACATTTGGCATTTCATTATCAAAACGGTAACCCGTAACATCATTAATAATATTAGCTCCTTCATTCAGACAAATATCTGCTATTTCACTTTTCATCGTATCAATAGATATTGGTATCGAAAAATTTTTACGAATAAGAATGGTATTATTTATTAATCTTTCTTTTTCAGTTTTTAAAGATATTCTCTTTGACTTAGGTCTTGTAGATTCTGCACCAATATCTAGTATATCGGCACCTTCTTTTATAATTTGTTCAACTCTTTTTAAAATTGAATATCGAGATTTGTATTTATTTCCATCATAGAAAGAGTCAGGAGTTAAGTTCAGAATACCAACAATCAAAGGGGACTTAGTTAAGTTGAATTTTTTTTTATTAATTTGAAGGTACATTTCTAATTATTCTTTTATATTCTCTAATGCTGTAGTTGTACCTGGATTAAAACTACTCCAATCATTTGTATTTTTGTTCTCTGAACTTGAAGGCGTCCCTGATGTAGTATCATCTGGTGGAGTAGAAGGATTCTTGTTTCCTAATAATTCGTCAAGTTGTTTGGCATCAACACTTTCTGTTTCCAGCAAAAGATTTGCCAAATCATGGAGTATTTTTTCATTATCTTTTAATAAATTTATTGCATAATTATATTGGGCTACTAATATTTGTTTAATTTCTGAATCAACCTCAAGGCTTGTTGCTTCACCATAATCAGTTCTAGATGACATATCTTTGCCAAGGAAAACTTCTCCTTCTTTTTGAGCTAACCTTATTGGTCCAACTTTCTCAGACATTCCCCATTCTGTAACCATCTTTCTAGCCATTTCTGTAGCTCTTTCCAGATCGTTTCCTGCACCAGTTGTTCTTTCATTGTAAATAATTTCTTCGGCAGCTCTACCGGCTAATAGTACAGCTATGGTTTTAAGTAAATAATCTCTAGTAAGCATATATTTATCCTCAGCAGGAAGTTGCTGAGTAAGACCGAGTGCCATGCCTCTTGGGATTATTGTAACTTTATGAACAGGGTCAGTACCTGGTGTTAGTTTAGCAACTAAAGCATGACCTGCTTCATGATATGCGGTAACTTTTCTTTCATGATCACTAATTACCATGCTCTTACGTTCAGCACCCATTATCACTTTATCTTTTGCAAATTCAAAATCATCCATAGTTAGGGATGCGTTGTCACTTCTTGCGGCTTTCAAAGCAGCTTCATTAACTAGATTCTCTATATCTGCCCCAGAGAAACCAGGAGTAGAGCGAGCAACAATTTTTAAGTCCACGTCTTTACTCAGAGGGGTATTTCTTGTATGAACTTTTAATATCTCTTCCCTACCTTTAACATCTGGTCTAGGGACAACTACTTGCCTATCAAATCTACCTGGTCTTAGAAGAGCAGGATCAAGTACATCTGGTCTATTAGTAGCAGCCATAACTATGATTCCTTCAGTTGATTCAAAACCATCCATTTCGACTAAAAGTTGATTTAAGGTTTGCTCTCTTTCGTCATGACCACCTCCTAGTCCAGCACCTCTGTGCCTACCAACAGCATCAAGTTCATCAACGAAAACAATACATGGTGAATTTTTTTTGGCCTGAGCAAATAAATCTCTAACTCTAGATGCACCGACACCTACAAACATTTCAACGAAATCACTTCCACTGATTATAAAGAAAGGAACCATTGCTTCACCGGCAATAGCTTTTGCTAGAAGAGTTTTACCTGTTCCTGGTGACCCAACTAGAAGTATACCTTTAGGTATTCTCCCACCTAGATTTGTAAATTTTTTTGGATTTTTTAGAAAATCAACAATTTCTTGAACTTCATCTTTTGATTCATCTATGCCAGCAACATCTTTAAAATTCTTTTTATTGTCTTCTTTGTTTAACATTCTCGCCTTACTTTTTCCAAAACTCATAGCTCCCTTACCACCAGCCTGAATTTGTCTGAAGAAGAAAATCATTATCATGATTAAGAAAATCATTGGTCCCCAGTTAACTAAGAATCCTAAAAATCCACTTTCTTGATCGGAAATAAAATTAAAATTAACTTTTTTTGCCGTCAACTTCCCTAGTAGCTCCTCTCCTACAGGACCATAGGTTTTAAAGTACTCAGGTTTGCCATCGCCAGAAGGGATTAAGAATTCACCGGTTATTTCATTACCTTTAATTTCAACTTGTAAAACTTGATCAGATTCGACTACATTTAAGAATTCGCTATACTTCAAATCAGAGTATTGCTTCTTACCCTCAGAAATTATTTGATATGCTCCCATCAAGGAAGCAAATATAATAAACCAAACAAAAAGATTTTTTAAAAAACTGTTGTTCATAAAACGTAATATACCTAAAAAAACTAGCTAAAGATACCAGTGCTTAGATATCTTTCACCTGTATCACATAAAATAGTTACTATTTTATCACCCTTGTTTAGTCTTTTTGCTACAATTACCGATGCTAGAATATTGGCACCCGCGGATACACCAACAAAGAGTCCATAGTCAGTGGCTAGTTTCTTAGTCATTTCAATTGCTTCAGCACCTTTAATCTTCAAAATTTCATCATATGATTCTGGATCTAAGGTTTCTGGAATAAAACCAGCTCCTATCCCTTGTATTAGATGAGGGCTTGATTCACCATCAGATATAGTAGGGCACTCATAAGGCTCTACAGCTATTATTTTTATAGATGGGAATTTCTCTTTTAAAGTTGAACCAACCCCTGAAATAGTACCCCCAGTTCCTACTCCTGCTACAAAACATGTGATTCCTGAATCCATTTGTTTGATTATTTCTAAGGCTGTTGTTTTTTTATGAGCTTCGGGATTACTAAGGTTGTTAAATTGCCTTGGTGAGAATGAGTCTTCAATTTCTTGTAAAAGTTCATTAGATTTTTCTATTGAACCTTCCATTTGTTTGTCCTTAGAAGTTAAGATTACTTCAGCTCCATAAGCGACAAGCATATCTCTTCTTTCATTACTCATATCTTCTGGCATTGTTAAAATTAACTTATAACCTTTAGACGCACATGTAAGAGCAAGCCCAATGCCTGTATTTCCACTTGTGGGCTCGATTATAGTCGTCTTTCCTGGCTTGATGACACCTTTTTCTTCAGCATCCTCAATCATTTTTAAGCATATTCTGTCTTTTATGCTGCCACCAGGATTAAGACTTTCTAGCTTTCCATATATTTCTACTTCTTGACCTTCATATAAATTATCAAGCTTAATTATGGGTGTTTGACCAATTGTCTCAAGTATGTTGTTGTAAACTTTCATTATTTGTATTTCTTCTCAATTACAAGATTTAACACAGCAAGAAAAATTTGTTCATCATAGTCTTTAAGATTCTTTAAGAAAACTCTTACTTCTGACCATTGAATATCTTTCTTCATACATTCGTTTTTTACCTTTAATACTAATCCTTTCAGTACCTGGTCATCTAGATTAGTTAAAATATCTTTAAATGTCATTCTCTAAATTTACACCAAGAGTTCTTAAAATAAAGATTTAATCAATCCACCGTCGATATTAATTGAATTTCCAGTAATATAGCTTGCCATATCAGAGCATAAAAAAGTTACAATTGGTGCAAATTCTTCAGGTCGTCCAATTCTTTTAATTGGTATATCTTGACCTAAAGCATTCAAAATATCCTTTTGATTGATACCACTTTCTTTGCTTTTTTTCTCAGCAATTTCTAATATTCTATCAGTTAAAATTCTTCCTGGTAAAACATTATTAACCATTATATTAGAAGATGCATATTGATTAGAGATTGACTTAGATAGTCCTGTAACTGCAGCTCGCATTATATTAGACAAGAGCAAACTATCAATTGGTTGTTTTGCCGAAGTAGATGTAATATTAACAATTCTTCCCCAATTATTTGATTCCATCAAAGGTAAAATAAGTTTTGTAAGCATAAATACATTTTTTAGATTTTTATTAAATGAATCAATTAGCTGGTCTTCGGTAACGTTTGCAAAATCTCCAGGATCTGGCCCACCACAATTATTTACCAATATATCAATTTTCTTGCTTTTTGATGTGGCAAATTTAAAAAGATTTTTGATACCATCATCTTCAGACAAGTTTACTTTGACTATATGAAACTTCTTAAATCCATATTCAAATAAGTCTTTTTTAGCTCTTTCAATATTTACATCTTTTGATGAACAAAGGACAACCTCTGCACCTTCCTCTAGAAGTGATTTGGCAATGGCAAAACCTAATCCCTTTGTTGATGCACAGACAATAGCAAATTTATCATCTAATTTTAAGTTCATACTTTAATGTATAATATTTTTATGAAAAAGGTAAGATTTTACTGGAATTTAAATTCTAATAAGTCTAATTTTTAAGTTTTTTGTATGAAAATACGCATTTTTAAGGATTAATTAATAAAGGGGTCAATTATGGTTATAAAACAAATTCTAAAAGAATGGTCTTCTGCAATTAAGTTTTATGAAAATAAAAAAGTATGTTTAATTTTCAGAAAAGGTGGGATTCATGAGAAAAATTTCGATGAAAAAAATGATTACTTTGGCTTCTTCCCAACTTTTGAACATGAATCTAGTGATACAGTGAAGCCAGACTTTCGTAATATTAAATACCTATTAGATAGGAGAGTGGACTATTCCGGCACGAGTGAGCTTACCCACTTTGGTAAAATTATTGGTAGCTATGAAGTTTCCTCTATTGATAAGCTTAAACTTCTTGATAATTTTCACATATGGGAGAGTTCTTATTTGGTAGATAGATTTAATTTTAGGCCAAAGAATCCTCTAAAATGCTACTTGCTTGATGTTTTTAAGGTAAAGCTTGCAAAAAAAATAGAATATAATGTAGAAGAAGCCAAGGGATGTACTTCCTGGTTTCAATTAAAGAATGAAGTAGCAGTTCATAGCTACGAAAAAGTAAATGATGATTTCCAAAATAATAAAGTTTTAAAAGTATTGAATGAACTAGTTTAACAAACTAACCTTTAGCTTTTTTAATATCCTTGCTAATTGAATCTGCAACTGCTTTTCCATCTTTTTTGGTGGCTGAATCAATTCCTTGTTTAGTTGCATCTTGACCTTCTGAAGGAGCAGACGTATGAGTAACTTTTGGTTTCTTTGAATAGTCAGTGGAATACCATCCATCGCCTTTTAATTGGAAAGAAGATAATGATATTAGCTTCTTAACTTTACCTCCCTTGCAATGAGGACACTTCTTAATGTCCGGATCACTGAAGGATTGAAGTTCTTCAAAAATCTTATCACATTTTGAACATTCATATTCATAAATAGGCATTAGTTGCTCCCTTAGTTATCAAATGAAATATATTGAGTTTTTTCAAAATTTCAAGTGACCGATGAAGTCTCTGGCATTAAAGCTTTGTGAACTTACATGAGCCTCATTACTACAAAGATATAATACTATAGGGAGAATATCCTCAGGTTGAGGGATTTTAGATTGGTCCTCATCTGGTATAGCTTGCTTCCTCATTCTAGTTGCTGTTCCACCTGGATTAACAGTATTTACTATTATTTTATCGCTTTCCAACTCCTGGGCGAGTATTTTAGATAAACCCTCCATTCCTAGTTTTGATATTGAATAAGCCCCCCATTTCTCTCTTGGATTTTGCCCAACAGATGAGCTGATTATTACAATTGAACCTTTTTTTGATTTTTTTAAGCTAGGTAGCAAACTTTTTACAAGTAGAAACTGATTGTTTAGATTAATATTAATTGTGTGACACCAAGTCTCATAATCGCAATCTTCTATTTTTTTTATTTCACCAAGTACACCAGCATTGCATACTAGCACATCAATTTTTTCAAATTTTTTAATTAATTCATCACTTAGATTAGCGATAGCTTCTGTGGATTCAAGATCAAGTTCCATTGGATAAAAATTTCTAGTAAATTTTTCAGCTAGATTTTCAAGTGAGTTCAAATTTCTACTAGTCCCAATAACAATATTACCTAAATCAAGAAGCTTTTCGGCTAATGCTTTACCGATACCTCGAGAAGCACCAGTTACAAGAATAGTTTTAGATTTTAAAAACTGTAAATCTAAATCTTTTATATTCATATAAATTATTCTAACTCAAAAAAATTATTTTACTTTATTCTTATTATTTCTTCCTAGATGGGGCCAAGCCTAGGTAAAAAGTAATAAGAATAGGGAGGATTATAGAAATTATGTAGAGATTTGATGGACCTGCTGCTAATAAAAATGATGGTAAGAATAAAGAGATAACATATGCAATAGGAACCCATTCAGATGAACCAATGTCGTTTATCCTTTTTTTAGCAATAAAAAAAGAGAATACTAGAATTAATATTCCTAATAATCTTGGAATCATTTTTACAAGAAAAAACATAAAAAAGGAGATCTTATCTTGCCCAATATCAAGAAAGATTGAATTGCCAATTTCGTTTAAAATCAATGAAAAAAAGTTTAATGTTAAAATTGTTATCCAAAAGCCTTTTCTATCTAAGTTACCTTCACTGGATATTAATAGCCATTTTAATTCCATGAAAGTGATTCTAACTCAAATACTTGACATTTGCATGGTAAATTTGATAAAAATAAAATTATAAGCACTTTAGGACTGCATGACTTCTGTTTTTTCTCGTTCTCATCACATTTTATGCTTTAAGGAGGATGTTTTGAACAAAGAAGTAAGTAAAATCAAAAGTTCTGATATTTTAAGTAAAAACTATTGCCCATCATGCCTACAATTTAAAAATATCGAGCAAAAAATATCTAGCATTATTAATCATAGTAGGAAAGAATATGATTTAATTTCTTCATGTCCTGACTGTGGTACAACGTTAAAAAGAAAAAATAAATTTTATGATTTAGGAGGAGGTGACTAAATGAACACTGATTCCGTAGATGATGACATAGAGTGTAAACTTAAGTATCTAACAGCAAAGCACAGAGCTCTTGATATAAAAATTTCAAATTCATGGAACTCATATGTTACTGACTCTATTTTAAAAAAATTAAAATATGAAAAAATTAAGATTAAAGCAAAAATTGAATCTATAAAGTCAAAGTAATTTATATTCTTGATAATTATATGTTTATGAGTAAATTCATATAATGAGAATTATTTTTTTCTTGCTTCTAATATCTTTTAATTTAAATGCAAAAACTAGTAATGAAAAATTTATTGATAAAGTGGCAAAGTGCTCTAATTCTATACAGGCAAACTATTTAATAGAAGAGAAAGTTCCCTTAAAGTTAGTTCTGGCTCAAGCTATTTTGGAATCGAATTGGGGGAAATCAAGATTTGCAAAAGAAGGTAATAATTTTTTTGGTATGAGAACTTGGGACTTAAATAAAGAACATATGAAGCCAAAATCAAACCCCGACTCCAAGTTCGGACTTGTCGTATATCCAAATTTATGTGCTTCCGTTAAAGACTATTTAGAAAATATAAATACCTCCGAAAAGTATTACGAACTAAGAAGAGTTAGAAGCATAGAGTTAAGCCTATGGGACTCCGTTGATCCAGTTGTTTTAGCAAGATTCTTAGGGAATTATAGCGAAGAAGGCGAACTATATACTCAAAAGGTTATAAATCAGATCGATTCACTTAATATTGATTAATTCTTAAGTTTTAATATATAACTAATTTTTTCACCATTTTTATAAATCTCTAAAATATTAGGGCTTACCAAAAAATATTTACAGTCAGCATTGCTGCATTCCATTTTATCTATTTCTTTTAGCTTTTTTAAATTTAAAAAAATTATAGTTTTTAACGAATTATCAAAAATAAATTGATCAAAACTTTCAGGTATTGGATTCTCTGGGGGCATTCTAAAAATAGCAGAATGTGAGTTCAATGTAAAAATAAGAAGGAATAGTGTTGTTTTTAACATTTAAAAATATCTCCTTTTACTTTTTCTTGATATTAATCGTAAAGCTAATGGAAGATAAAAAAATAAAACTTGATTCAAAAAAAATTCATTATAATTCTCTGTGAAAACAATCATTAGTGGATAGAATAAAATTGTCAAAGGAAATGCTAGTATTGCAATAAATGAAATAAAAAAACTATTTAACAGATAAATTAAAGCGACACTTTTATAAAGATAGAATAGGGCAGCTAAAGTTAGATATATAGTTAAATATTTTGTAAATTTATCACTTCTAATTCTTAATTTTATTAAATCAGAAAATATTGGAATAAACATAGTTTAATTATAAATTAATTTTATAGAATTTATGCAACTTTAGAATTTATCTTTCTTTCATGAGGGCAAAGAAATTTCTTTCTTAATCTTAAATTCTTGGGGGTAACTTCAATTAATTCATCATCCTTTATGTAGGCCATAATCTCTTCTAGCGACATTACTTTTGGTGGTGTTAATACAACAGCTTTATCACTTCCTGATGCTCTCATGTTAGTTAGGGCCTTACCTTTAATAAGATTTATATCCAAGTCATTATCTCTGTTATTTTGTCCCACAATCATACCTTGGTATACCTTGACTTGTGGCCCTATAAACATGGATCCTCTATCTTGTAATTTAAAAATTGCAAAAGCGACGCTTGTTCCAGTTTCAGCAGATACTAAAGCTCCATTTTTCCTGCTTTGTATTTCACCTTTGTAATGATCATAGCTGTGAAAAAGTCTGTTTATTACAGCAGTCCCCCTGGTTTCAGTTAGAAGTTTACCCTGATAGCCAATTAATCCTCTGGAAGGAGCATGGAAAATTAATCTTGTTTTACCTGCTCCAGCTGTTCTCATATCCACCATTTCGGCTTTTCTTTTATTCATTCCATTGATAACTGAACTTGAATACTCCTCATCAACATCAATTATGACTTCCTCTATAGGTTCAGTGGTCTTTCCTTTTTCATCTTTCTTAAATAAAACTCTAGGTCTTCCTATTGTTAGTTCAAAATCCTCTCTACGCATCTGCTCGATTAATACCCCAAGTTGTAGCTCACCTCGACCACTTATCTCAAATGCATCTCTGTTTGGATTTTCCGTGAAACTAATAGCTACATTCGTTTCCGCTTCAGCCAGGAGTCTTTGTCTTATCAAAGTCGAGGTTACTTTTTTACCCTCCATTCCTGCAAGAGGGGAATCATTTACTGAAATCGTTACGGACATGGTAGGGGGGTCAATTGGTGTTGATTTTAATGGTTCAGTTACAGAGGGAAGACAAATTGTATCAGAAACAGTTGCTTTATTTAATCCAGCTATACATATTATTTCACCAGCACTGACCTTATCTACCGCAACTTTAGCCATCCCATCAAATCTAAGAAGCTTGGTAAGCCTACCTGACTCAACTGTTTCCCCATTTAGATTAATTACTTTTACAGTTTCATTAATATTTGCTGATCCTTGTATTACTCTTCCAACTAAACATCTTCCAAGGTAGGGATCAGAATCAAGTAACGTTGCAAGCATTGCAAACGGTTTATCAATAAAAACTTTGGGAGTAGGGACATGTGATAATATTAAATCAAGTAAGGGTTTTACATTTTCTCTTGGATCATCTAACTCTTTAGCGCACCACCCATCTCTTCCAACTGCATATAAAACAGGAAAATCTAGTTGTTGATCGTTTGCATCTAATGATACAAATAAATCAAATACTTCGTTTAAAACATCATCCGGCCTCGAGTCAGATCTATCTATTTTGTTAATTATAACTATTGGATTTAGACCTTGTGCTAGTGCTTTACCTAGTACGAATTTAGTTTGAGGCATTGGTCCTTCTGCTGAGTCAATTAGCAATAGGACTCCATCTGCCATATCAAGGACTCTTTCTACCTCTCCACCAAAATCAGCATGGCCAGGCGTATCTATTATGTTTATTCTAGTTTCCTTATACTGAACAGACGTTGGTTTAGCAAGTATTGTAATACCTCTTTCTTTTTCAAGGTCACCAGTATCCATAAGTAGTTCAGAATCTTTATCTGACTCTTTCATAAGACCACTGTCACATTGCTTCAGCAGTGCATCCGTCAATGTAGTTTTTCCGTGATCTACATGAGCAATTATCGCTATGTTTCTTATATTTTCTGACATAATAGTTGATTCATACTAACTCTATCTCAATTAAATACAACTAAATGCTATAAATTAATAATAGAGTCATTTTTAGATTGAATAAAACTTTCTATTTTAGCCGACCCTTCATATGAGTCAGCCTTTTTTGACTTATCGAACGTAAGAGATACAAATGAAGAAGTACCCATATCATTTATATCATAATTTCCTACTAAATAAGAAAGCAGGTCACTTAGACCAGGGTTGTGGCCAATTAAAGTTATCATATTTGTATTTTTACTCTCACTTTCAACAATATTTAGCAATTTCTTAAAAGTAGCAAGGTATAAATCAAAGGAATAGATTATCTTACTATCGGGATTTAAACTATTTTTTAGAAACGAAAGGGTTTTTTTAGTTCTTATAGAAGTAGAGCAAATAATCTTATGTTTCTTAAAATTAAACTGAAGTAAATAATTATCTAGGTTTTTTATATCATTTATACCCCTTTTTGAAAGACATCTTAAAAAATCCTTCTTCTCAGCAAGTACTTGTTCTGCTTTAGCATGTCTAATAATATTTAAAAATTTCATAATTAATTTTAACGTATAAGTCTAAGTTTCTCGTATATAAGGTTAATTTTTTTTATTTGAACCTCTTTTTCTATAGTTGAGTTTTTATATTTTAAATTAATTTCATATTCATTTTTTTTATTATTAAAAACTAAAAATTCTTTATTAAGCATTTTTTTTGAACCAGATGAGGCTGTATAGATTCCTTTTAGTAATAAGCCTAAAAATTCACATGATAGTCTCTCCTTATTTGATAATTGAACGATTTGTCTTTCTACTTCACCTGAATATTTTTTTGTACTGCCGTATCTATTATATAGACAATATGCAACAAATAGCCTTTGTTCAAAATTTATACCAACCCATGAATATCTAAGGGTTCTCAGAAATGATTGGATTGATCTATATTCAGATAATATTTTCCAATGCGTATCAGATAAATACGATACACCTTCTAGAATTCTATAATCTAAATTAAGTTTTTTAGGAATCATTTTTATAAAATATTTATGAATATCAGAAGCACAATTATTTCTTGAATCTAAGTTTGATATGAATTTACACGATTCAATAAATGGATCGGAGTCTTTTACTCTTTTAGATAATTTTGAAAAATTATAACCCTCTCTTAGTCCATATTCCGAGAAATAAATTGGCACATCTTTAAAATTTCTTATTAAAATTATTAAAAAAATTGCAGCAACTGGAACTGTCATTTCTTTATTCGTTAATCTATCTACATTTTTTGAAGTAACTGATAAAAGCTCTTTGTTAAGAAACATTTTAAACTTACGACAATCTTTTTTTGTAACTTTAAAGTTATGTATTATCTTATTTGGGCATTTAATTTCATTTAAATACCTTTTACACAGATATCTAAAAGCACCACCTATTAAGTATATTTCGTTAAAATTCTTGTTTAAAACACCACTTTTCTTTAGTTTGTCTAGTATTTCTTTTTTTAAAAATGAAATATTTAAAAATTTATTATCATTATAGTATCTTAGGGTTCCTATCTTGAGACTTTTGTTGCTGTTTATTGTTTTTTTATTGACCCTTACAAGTTCTAAGCTTCCACCGCCAAGATCAGCTACTAAACCTCTAGGATTATCAAATGTGCTTATTATACTCATTCCAGCTAATGATGATTCCTCTTTTCCAGATAATATTTTAATATTTTTAGAAAGAATCTCCCTAATTTTTCTTTTTATTGCAATAGAGTTTGATGCTTCTCTGATAGCAGCAGTGCCTAGTATCTCAAATTCTTTTACATTGTAATCAGTCAGAATTGATTTAAAAACCTTTAGAGCATTATAAAAATTGCTCAACTTTTTGTTATCAATCTTCTTATTCTTTGATAAGCCTTTTCCAAGCTCACAGTAAAACCTTTTATTTATAAAAACATTTGGAAATCTATAAGGTGGTGCATACACTACTAATCTGACAGTATTTGAACCAATATCTAAAAGAGCTTTAAGTTTTTCTTTTTTCATCTAAATAAACTTTTTTTATATTTTTTAATGCTTAACAAATAATTAACATTTTTTATTTAAATTGTATATGTGAAACATTATACCAATAGAGAACTATCATGGCTTTATTTTAACGAGAGAGTTATAAAGAAATCCAAAAATCCTCAAGTTCCGTTCAATGAAAGATTTAATTATTTATCAATTTCAGCATCAAATCTTGATGAATTTTTCATGATAAGAATTGCTGGTATTATTCAACAAATAAACCAAGGGTTTAAAGGTTTAAGTATTGGCGGCCATACGCCAGCTGAACAATTATCTTTTTGTAGTGAAAAAGCAAGAGAACTTATCTCTATGCAAGAAGATTCATACGAAGATCTCGAAGCAGAATTAAAAGAAAAAAAATATTCTATCAATAAACTAGATTTATTAAATGAAGATGAGCTATTATGGCTAAAAGAATATTTTTTAGAACAGGTATTACCTATAATTACCCCTACTACCATTGACTCAAATCATCCAATACCATTCATTCAAAACCTTGAATTATTTGTAGTATTTAAAATAAAAGAAAAGTCTAAATCTAAAAAATCTTATTTTTCTTTCATTAAAAAACCCAGAGGTTTTGATCGATTTAAAATTATTCCAGGAACAAAAAAAATATTTTCATTTGAGACACTAATTAATTTCTTTATTAAAGAAATTTTTTATGATTTTATTGTCCAGGATAGTGGAGTTTATAGGGTTATAAGGAACAGTGATTTAACATATGAGGAAGAAGCTGAAGATTTAATCTTACACTTCAGTAAGCTTTTAAATAAAAGAAGAAAAGGGCAGATAGTAAGACTAGATACTTTGTTATCAAACAGTAAAGATGTTGATAATTTCATTTACAAGAGTTTAAAAATACAAAATAGTTATATATATAAATTTAAGAATTTTTTATCAGTCGAAGATTGTGATCAAGTAGTTAGCTTATCAAGATTTAATCAAAAGTATAAAAATTTCGATCCAAGGATGCCACGGAGGGTCGAAGAATTTGGTGGTGATTATTTTTCTGCTATAAGTAAAAAGGATTTTATTGTTCATCATCCATATGAAAGTTTTGATACAGTAGTAAGATTTTTACTACAGTCATCAAAAGATAAAAATGTGATTTCAATAAAACAAACACTCTATAGAACAAGTAATAATTCACCTATAATTGCTGCATTAATGCAAGCTGCTTTTAATGGGAAGTCCGTAACAGCATTGATTGAATTAAAAGCAAGATTTGAGGAGAAAAAAAATATCCAATGGGCAAGAAACTTAGAGAAGTCTGGTGTTCAAGTTGTTTATGGATTACCAAATCTTAAAATTCATTCTAAGATTAGTCTTGTTGCGAGGAAAGAAAGTGGTTCAATAGTAACTTATTGTCATTTTGGAACCGGTAATTATCATCCTCAAACTGCAAAACTTTATACAGATCTTTCCTTGTTTACCAAAGATAAAGATTTAACAAATGATGCAGCAAAAGTTTTTAGTTATATGACAAGCTATGTTGAACCAAGAGGCTTAAAAAAGCTATCAGTGGCACCTGTAATGATGAGAGAAACCTTCTATCAGCTTATAGACCAAGAAATAAAAAACTCCAAAAAAGGTTTATCCTCAGGAATTTGGGCTAAAATGAATTCCTTAGTTGATAGTGGGATTATTTCAAAATTATATGAGGCATCCAATGCAGGTGTTTCAATTAAATTAATTGTTAGAGGAATTTGCTCTTTGCAGCCAGGTATTAAAAATCTTTCTGAGAATATAGAAGTTAAGTCTATTGTTGGTAGATTTCTAGAACACTCAAGAATCTATTGTTTTGGCAACGGTCAATCTTTACCTTCCACATCTTCTAAAGTTTTCATATCTTCTGCTGATTGGATGAAAAGAAATATAGACAGAAGAGTTGAGATACTAATCCCAATATTAAATAGCACAGTCAAAGAGCAGGTTTTGAATCAAATAATGGTAGCAAACCTACTTGATAATCAAAACTCCTCATTATTATGCAATGACCAAGTGTATAGAAAATTCAATTTGAATGATAAACCTTTTTCTTGTATGGATTACTTTATAAATAATCCTAGTCTTTCAGGGAGAGGAAAAAATAAAGATAAAGAGGTGATTAAATTGACTAATAAAAAAATAAATATTCTTTGTGTTTGTATTCATAACTCAGCTAGAAGTCAAATGGCTGAGGCTTTTTTGAATACATTGTCACCAGATATGAATGCAAAAAGTGCTGGTATTAGCCCTGGCAAACTTAACCCTCTAGTCGTAGAGTCAATGCAGAATATTGGTATCGATATTTCAAAGAATAAAACTAAATCAGTTGAAAATATATTAAAAAAGAAAACAAAATTTGATTTTATAATTTTTGTTTGTGCAGAGTCACAAGCTGAGAATTGTCCAGTGATACCTTATGAATCAAAAAAACTTTACTGGTCAATAGATGATCCTTCTAGTTTGAAAGGTGTAAAAAGCGTTAAATTAAAAAAAATTGATAAGATTAGAGGTGAAATTGAAAATAAAGTAAGAGACTTTATAGCCAACTATAAAGTTCTATAACTTAACTCTTTATTAGCTTAATATTAAACAAATCTTAATATTCACAAATTAAATATAAAAATATGAACAATGATAATAACTCACACACCAGTTACTATCTTCCAAAATATAGATCAATTTTTATCTCTGATACACATTTAGGTTCTCCACATGCTAACACTTATTACTTAAAACATTTCTTGCAAAACAATGATTGTAAGTATTTTTATCTAGTTGGTGATATTGTTGATGGATGGAGATTTAAAAAAGGAAAGTCATGGAATTCTCAAGCATCTGAAGTTATACAGTTAATACTAAAAAAAGCAAAAAAAACTAAGTCAACTACTTATTTGATAGGTAACCATGATGAATTCTTGCGAAACTATGTAAATAGTATGATTGATACAATTCACCTAACTCTCGAAACAGTTCATATAGGTAAAAATGGGAATAGGTATCTAGTTGTTCATGGAGATATGTTTGATAGTGTCACTAGGTATTCAAAAATGTTCGCATTATTTGCCGATAAAATGTACTCAACCCTGATATATGCAAATAAATTTTTTAATCTGATTCGTCGTCATTTTTCCTTTGGATATTGGAGTTTAAGTTCTTATATTAAGAAAAAAAGTAAGGATACAATAAATTTTATATTTGAATATGAAAAAGCAATATCTAGGTATTGTCTGAGTAAAAAATATGATGGAATAATTTGCGGTCATATTCATACTCCAGAAATAAAAAATATAAATGATATTAATTACTTGAACTGTGGAGATTGGGTTGAATCACATACTGCTCTTGTTGAACACCATAACGGTGAATTTGAAATATTAAATTGGGCAGAAATAGTTGAAAATGAGAATAGAATTAAGGTCATCAAAAGAGATGAAGAAGCTGCATGAAAAAAATTCTTATAATTACAGATGCATGGAAGCCTCAAACTAATGGAGTTGTTACAACACTAGGGAACTTAATAAATAATCTTGAACAATTAGATTTTAAAGTTAAAGTAATATCCCCTCAAGATTTTAAAACAATTAATTGCCCAGGATATAATAATATAGATATATCATTAAACGTATGGAAAGTAGGTTCACTTATTCAAGATTTTAACTCTGATTTCATTCATATAGCAACTGAGGGGCCCATTGGATTAACGGCTAAAATATATTGTGATATCAATAATTTATCCTATTCAACTTCTTATCATACAAATTTTCCGGATTACTTAAATAGTTTTTATAATGTTCCTGTGTCTTTTACATATTCTTATATTAAATTTTTTCATAAAAAATCGGTTGCAATAATGGTAGCAACAAAGTCAATTGAAAATGATTTAAAATTAAGAGGTTTTAAGAATTTAAAGCAATGGAGTAGGGGGGTCGATCTATCACTTTTTGATTCCACGCTAAGGACTAGACAAGTTAATGAAGAAAAGAGATTGGTTTGTGTTTCGAGAGTATCAAAGGAAAAGAATTTAGAAGCTTTTTTTAATCTTAATATAAATGCCAAAAAGATTATGATTGGCGATGGTCCAATGCTTAAGGATTATAAAGAAAATTATAGAGACGTGGAATTTAAGGGATTCCTATTTGGAAAAGAATTAAAGAAGGAATACTCTAATGCTGATGTTTTCGTATTCCCTAGTCTTACCGATACTTTTGGCTTAGTTGTTATTGAAAGCTTTGCTTGTGGAACCCCAGTTGCGGCTTTTAATGCTCCAGGACCAAGGGATATAATAGAAAATGGGCTAAACGGTTATTTCGGTGAAAACCTAGAGGAAAATGTGAAAAAATGTTTTAAGTTAGATAGAGACAAAGTTCTAGAGTCCTCCCAAAAGTGGACTTGGGAAAAATCAACTCAAATGTTTCTTAGTAATATATTGCCAATAAATAACAATGAAGAGGCTGCATGAGTACTATTATTAAAAATATTAAAAAACCAATTCTTTCTTTCGATGATTTTTTATCCTCAAGTCCAAAATTAATTAATTTTTTACTAAAATTTAAAAAATACGATCCTAATCCCTCTTCTGAAATTTATATTGAAAGTAAAAAGTATATAGTTCAGCTTGCAACAAAGCAAAAGGATTTCTATCAAATATTTAGATTAAGATCAAAATGTTTTAAAAGAGGAGTTTTAAAAAATATAAAGGATTTTAGTTTAGAAAACGATTGTTATGATAAATTTTCAGATTATCTAATCGTTAAAGATAAGGTTGATGATAAAGTCCTTGCAACATATAGGCTTATACCTTCATTTAAGACAAATGATTATTACTCATCATCTGAGTTTGATTTATCTAAATTATTAGAACTTGATGGGATAAAAATTGAACTTGGTAGGGCATGTACTGATAAAGAAAAAACTAGTCCTATAATTTTTGCGTTACTATGGAAAGGCCTTCTTGAATACGCAAATAGGGTAGACGCAAAGTATCTATTTGGTTGCTCTAGTATTTTTTGTGGAGAAGAGTACTCGACAGCGATATTTAATGATTTTCTCGAAAACGACTTTGTTCACAGCAGAATAATATCAATGCCAAAGTATAAATATTTACCAAAATCTAATATTAAAAAAAAAGAAAAAACAGTTGTTAACGTTAAAGATATAAAAATACCTTCCTTGATTAAATCTTATTTAAATGCAGGTGCCAAAATATGTAGCTTCCCTGCTTATGATAAAGACTTTAAATGTTTGGACTTACTAACATTATTTAATATAAAAGATATAAACAATAGATATGAAGAAAAGTTTAAATCATGACAGTTACTTTAATAATAAAGTTATTTCTCTTTATAGCAGTTTATATAGCACTTTTTACAGTAAATCTAATTATTTATTTAATTGATAGGTTATTTCTTTTAAATGATAAATTTATAAAAATTAGGATTTATACTTTATCTGTTTCCTCGACTGTAATTTTGAAAATTCTGCGTATCAAAGTTAATGTTGAAAAAATAAATATATACGATAAAAATTCCTTTATAATATCGAATCACCTTTCTTATATTGACATCTTAATTATTTCATCAATTTATAAATCATCATTTATTGGCAGCATTGATCAGGTTAAAAATAATAAATTTTTTGGATATTTAGCTCTCATATCAGGATGTGTATTTGTTAATAGAAAAGAGAGAATTAATATTCAAAACGAAATCAAGGAAATAAGCAATAAATTAAAAAGGACTTCCATTTGTTTTTTTCCAGAAGCTACTACAAGTAATGGATCTAAAGTTTTACCTTTTAAATCATCATTTTTTCAATGCATTAAGAATTCACCTAATTATTTAAAAATTCTTACTATTAACTATCAAAAGATAAATGGTAAGAAAGTATCTTTTGAAAATAGGGACTTAATCTTCTATTACGGAAACCATATGTTTTTTAATCACTTTATAAATTTACTAAAACAAAACACGATTGAAGTTCTTATTACCGAAAAATTAGAGAAAAATACTAATCTCCATAGGAAAACCCTTTCTCAAAACACTTATAATCAAATTAGTAGTAATTATATCCCTATTATGTAAACTAAAGTTTTTTCTTTTTTCACGCAAAATATATCTTATGTAAACTTTTCAAT
>CENZ01201775.1_pt1 | contig 45033 bp, 39 predicted proteins | sample 361341 | NCBI WGS metagenome assembly CENZ01 (sample SAMEA2619782, study PRJEB7988) | marine metagenome | biome: marine biome (ENVO:00000447); feature: deep chlorophyll maximum layer (ENVO:xxxxxxxx); material: "saline water (ENVO:00002010), including plankton (ENVO:xxxxxxxx)" | depth 50 m
AGAAAGCCAACGCACCCGTCTCAGGCAACAACGTACCAATGTTCAATCCTCCGTCAGAAGAAGCTTCGCTACTAGATTCACTAGCAGATGAGGCTTCACTACTGGAAGAGCTATCGTCATCATCACCGCAAGCAGCAGCGACAAGTGTGAAAGCAAACAATATGGCTAGAAGTCTAAAAAGACGTCTATTCCGCATATTAAAAATTCCCCTCTTTAAATAACAATTTGTTAAGGTGCTGAACAACATGTTCAGCAGATTAATTGTGCCAAAAATAATCCGTTTAGGCAATTAAATTGAATAAATTGTCAATTAATACAGAAAGCTTTTATTTATAGCTAATTGGAGCGTAATCAACATCTTCGATTGCTCGAAGTTCATCAAATCGATTGCGTAGCTCATTTCTTCGTTCCCGATCCATAGCCAAATTAACTAATTCATGCGGATCTTCTTGGAGGTCATACCATTCGTGTTCGTGGTCATCAAATGGGCTATCCACATCAAACTGAATGGTTCCCTCTAAAGCTACTCCTGCGGCATCTGCTCCGCCGCCCACGCCATAATACCTGCAGTATTTATGTCGACCATCAAAAATACCTGCACTGGCATACCTAGTGTGCTCAACTCCTTTATACCAAGGCCATTGTTGGGAGAAGAGAACGTAGTCACGAATTTTTGCATCCAAATCATTAAAAATTGGGGCCAAACTCTCTCCGACTAGACCAGGGTGATCACTTGGATTAACACCAGCAAGTTCAGCAACAGTTCGAGCTAAGTCAACATGACTTGCAAGCGAATTAGTTTTCGTTCCAGCACCCGTTTGTCCAGGTATTTTCATATAAAGCGGTATCCGCATGGTTTCTTGATAATTCCAAGGACCTTTTGACCGTAAGCCATGCGATCCGACCTGATCACCGTGATCAGAAGTGAATATGATAATCGTGTCATCCCATATATCTAATTCATCAAGAGTCCTAAAAATCCTCATCATTTCAAAGTCATTCAATTCATGAAGCTTTACGTAGTAATCCATGTATTTAAGCCAAAGATGTTCATCTTCTCTGTTCATGGTTCCTGGTGCTCCCCATTTGAGCATTGCGTGCATCCATCGACGATGCACATCCGGTTTCGTGTGAAGGTCATCATGGAAATTCGCTGGTAGTTCAGTGAACCACTCATCCAAATCATGATTAAAGGGAGGGAAATTATCTTTTCGTCCCCAATCCCTGTTCTTTAATCTGTTACGAACATTGTCAGTTTCTTCTTCATTATCGACTTGCCACCATGTTTGGTCGCAAGGAAACCACATGATGTCGTGTGGGTTAACAAAAGCGGTTGTGAGAAACCATGGATTATCGCCTTTGGCATTGTCCTTAAGCCAGTTAATAGTTTGGTCCGTGATAGGTTCATCAAATTCAGTTCCTGTCCCAGGAAGACCCCACCATGCTGAGTCATTACCTTCCCAATCACCAAATCCATATTTTTCCATTTCTGGATATCTTTGGTTCTGCAGGTGCCACTTTCCCTTGTATGCAGTTTTATAACCAGCATCACGTAGCATGTGCCCTAAAGTCGGCGTGGTAGTAGGAAGATTGGTGTTCTCTGGCCCTGTTGAATTTTCAATAACCCCATGCTGAAGCATATATTGGCCTGTGAATAGTGTCGCTCGCGAAGGACTACAAGGCGATGTATGCGTATAGTAATTCGTAAATTCCAGACCTTCGTCTAGAAGACGTTGCCTGGCTGGCAAGTCGACTCCTGCTGGAAGCCAATCTCGCTGGCGCTCTTGGTCAGATACAATAAGTAAGATATTTGGTGATTTCATGTTCATGAAACTATCAAATTATTTTTGTTTTGGTTATTTAGGGAACTATTTCTTCTTTGATATAACCTGATCAAGCTCATCTATGGCTTTAGCTATATCAGTGAATCTGGTGTAGAGCGGTGTAGGCGCGAAACGAAGAACATCAGGGTCACGCGCATCCGGAACAACACCTCTTTCAATCAATTCATGTTCTAATTGGGATGCATTTCCAGTGACTCTTACTGAAATCTGGCAACCTCTTCGTTTAGGGTCTCGCGGGGTTATAGACGAAGCACCGTCAATTGAGTCAACTCCTCGCTCAAAATAATTTGTTAACTGTTTTGACCGTTCGCGTAGATTTTTTATACCGATTTCATTGAAAATTTCTAAAGATGTTTTTACTGGAACCATTGCAAATAGAGAAGGATTTGAAGCTTTCCATCCGTCAGCTGATCGTCGAGGGATAAAAGTATCTTGCCCATGCATATCGAACCTTGTGTCTGGGTCGTTTCCCCACCAGCCAGCTAATCTAACCAGTTCATTATCATTATGATGCTTTTCGTGCACAAAATATCCAGAGATACTTCCGGGTCCTCCATTGAGGTATTTATATGTGCACCATGCAGCAAAATCTATGTTCCAATTGTGAAGCTCTAATGGAACATTTCCGACTGCGTGAGCTAAATCAAGGCCGAAGATAATTTCCTTATCTTGCAATACAGAAGCGAATTTTGAAATATCAATGAACTGTCCTGTGTAATAGTTAACGCCGCCTATAAGCGCCAGACAAATTGTGTCTCCGTGCTCAGCTATTGTCCTCTCAAGATCGGCTGGAGTAACCTCGTCGGGCTTTTCTGGCTCTATCACTACGATGTCAGATACTGGGTCACCGCCATGCCATAAAATCTGGGAAGACACTGCGTAACGATCAGATGGGAAAGCGTGTGGTTCTATTAGTATTTTCTTTCGCAGCTTTGTGGGTTGGTAAAAGCTTGCCATAAGAACGTGCAAGTTTGATGTTAGGTTCCCCATGACACCTGTTTCAGATGGGGAAGAGCCTATGAGGTCAGTTTGTAATTCAGACACGACTTCGTCGAATCTATACCAAGCTTCGGTTCCATCAAAATGTCCTGCGACTCCCTTTTTACCCCATTGATCTAGAGCAGTTTGCATAGTTTGGCGCGTCTGCTTGGGAAGAAGGCCCAGAGAATTGCCAGCAAAGTAAGCTTGCTCTCCCCCGTTTTTGTTTAGTGGGATTTCAAATTTTTCCCTTACCTTAGACAATGGGTCAGCGGTATCAAGAGAGGCGGCTTCGTCATAACTTAATGGTGGATTTGTCATGTATCCCCACTCATAATTACGGCGTTCTCGTCAAATTGGCTTATCTCTTCGTTAGTGAAGCCAAGAGATTCAAGTATTTTTTTATTGTGCTGCCCTAACGTCGGAGCGACAAGGTCAAGCGGCTCTGGAAAGTCTGAAAACCGCAGAGGATCTCCGGGGATATTGAAAGTACCTAGGAGCGGGTCTTGAACTTCTCGTATAGCTCCTCGTGATTCGAAATAAGGGTGCCCTATGGCGTCATATGGAGCTAGAACAGGTCCGGATGGAACGCGTGCATCTGCGAGGATTGTAAGAATTTGTTCATCATTTTCAAATCCCTGCATCCACTTTTCAATAATTAGATTTAATTCTTCTCTATTTTTCATTCTTCCCATTAAGTCTGCGAATCTTTTGTCAGTTAGAAGTTCTGGTTGTCCTATTGCTTCTACGAAACGGGGCCACTGTGCTTCCATGCATTGGATAACTATCCACCCTTCAGGTCCCTTAAAAGCACCTAGCGGACTATTGATTCTTGATCGGTGACCGGATCTTTTTGGCTTCCATTTCATCCCAGTTAACGATGGCCCTTGAACAGCTAATTCTTGGGAATGGAAAAGAGAATCAACCATAGCGATATCTACGAACTGACCTTTTCCAGTTCTTTCTCGATGGAAAAGAGAATAACCTATCGCTGTTACGGCATGAACCCCTGTCATCACATCGGCGATTGATTGACCCACAGGCATAGGAGGACCATCAGGGTCGCCTGTCATGAACATTGTGCCGCTAAATGCTTGAGCGATCATATCAAAAGCTGGGCGGTCGCTCATTGAGCTTTCCCGGCCAAATCCCGATATTGATGCCATTATTAACTTAGGGTTTATCTCTTTAATTGCATCCCAGTGCAACCCTCTTCTTTCCATCACCCCAGGCCCATAATTTTCCACAAAAACATCTGCAGTTTCTAGCAATTTTAGAAGAATATTTTTTCCATCTGGATGGTCAAAATCCAAACATAAGCTTTTCTTACCTCTGTTTTGCTGAACAAAGTACCCGCTTCTCCCGACTTCATTAATAATTGCGTAGTTTCTTGATGGGTCGCCTCCCGGCGCTTGCTCAATTTTGATGATATCTGCACCCATCTCCGCCATCATTCTGGTGACTGTTGGTCCAGCTAGGTATTGCGTCATATCAACTACGGTTATTCCCTCAAGTATTCTGCCCTTTTCCATATAAGGGACCGTACCGTGCGACTGCAAAAGGTGCTACACGAAGGGGTTTACAACAATCCAACAACTTCACAACTGAAGAGTTTCTAGCTATCATGTATAAAGGGAGGAATCGTGACGGACATACTTAATGAGAAAGAGCAAACTCAAGCTGATGCCGCTGCTCCTACAGGACGAAAAGAAATAACAGCTGAACGCTATTTGTCGCGTGACATCCTTGATCAAGAGTGGGAACATCTTTGGCCACGCACTTGGTTATATGCCGGTGTAGCTTCAGATGTTTCAGAACCGGGTGAATACTTTGTCTTCAATATTGGGCCCGAATCGGTTTTAGTTTCACATACTGATGAAGGAGAAATATCTGCTTTCTATAATGCATGCCAGCATAGAGGTGCACGCATCATGGTTAATGAACGCGGGTGGATCAAAAATTTTGTATGCCCTTACCATGGGTGGACATACGGTCGTGATGGAGCGTTGACTGTTGTTCCAGATGAGAATCGTTTTAGTCAAGGCATTGACTGCGATAAACAGTCGCTTGTTCCTGTGCGCACTGAAATCTGGGCTGGCTTAGTTTGGATATGCATGGATGAGGATGCCCCAGCGTTTGATGAGTACATCGGCCCGCTGAAAGAACAAATCGACCCTTACCGGCTTGAGGATATGGTTCTAGCCCAAGACCAAACAGTTCAACTGGAATGTAATTGGAAAGCGGTATTTGATAATTTTGGTGAGCTTTACCATGTAGAACATATCCACCCTCAACATGCCTTAATCTTTGATTGCCCAACTAGTAGAGTTCGACTTTGGAAAAATGGACACACCAGCGTTTATATTGATGGGTTTACGGTTAATACTCGGCTTCCGATCCCTGAAGAACCTACAAAGTTGATGAAAGGCCAGTTGGAGTCGCTTGGCATGGACCCTGAAGAATATCGTGGAAGAATCCTCGATATTCGTGAAGACGTTCAAAAGAAAAGACGGGATCTCGGCCCTGACTTAGGCTACGACTACGATCTACTATCAGACGAAGAGCTCAGTGATATTTTTCAGCATAATATTTTTCCTAATATGCTCATCACACTTCAGCCTGATAAAGCGTTAATCATGAGAGCACGACCTCACCACAGCGACCCTAGTAAGTGCTACTGGGATAAAGTTACGCTTGTAATGCCACCGAGCGAAAATGCGGAAATTGTAGCCGATTTACAGTTCATGCCTAAACCAAAACCTATTCCAGATGAACGTCCTGAACGTGAGGAATTTACGCAGGAAGATGTAATAGCTGGCGAAAAAACAATGGATATTACAGTTGACCAAGACGTTCATTTAATTCGGGATGTTCAGAATGGGATGCGTTCCAGAGGTTTCAAGAAGCAAGTACTTAATGACGATGAATCAAGAATTCAGCATTACCACGATTGGTACTCGTGGCACATGGGTGTATAAAGAACATTTGTGAACAAAACAGGATTTAACATATCTTTCCTTACTTGGAATCTTGCAATGATGGGCCGTGCCGCGTTAGCTCCGCAATATTGGGAATTATGCGACACTGAAGAAGTAGTAAGAGAGCAGGTCTTAGCGAAGAAACCCGATATTGTGCATTTCCAAGAACTGCCCGGTTTGGTCCCATTTGTAGAAACACACGGGATGGTTCCCGCTAATCCTCAAAGCCATAGCGGCAATTTGGCAACACTGGTCTCTCATGAACTGATAGAAAGTGGTATCTCTCATGAGACAATTGAAGGGTTTGCGCTTCTAACGAACTTCCACACTTTGAATTTAACCGTTGCTAATGTGCATCTCGCTCCGGGGAAATCTGCTAGCCATATCCGAAAGTCCCAGATTTCAAAGATTGTGGGTGCTTCACATACCGAACATCTAGCGATAGTTGGTGACACAAATACTCGCTCAAGTGAGATTGAAGCAATTGAGGCTGCTGGATTACGAGCTCCTAAACCACCCGTTCCAACATGGAATAGCTATAGAAACAGATTCCATTCGTCATCACCAAAATTTCAAACTAATTTTACTCGAAGTTTCACTCACCCAGATATTGCTACTGAAGAACTTCAAGTTCTAGAAGGGTGCGTGGCTAGACAAGGTAAGAAATTTTTCATTAGCGATCATTTTGCCCTGTTCGGCTATATGAAGCTTTAAAGTTATTCTTCAATACAATAACTACGTGACTAGCCATGAAGAATTAATTAGAGAAATGCGGAGTTTAATTGCTGATTTCCGACTCACAGATTTTGAAGAACGTATCAATGACGGTCTTTCTTTGAATGACATCGCTGAAGAATTAAGAAAAGTAAGAGAACTTTTGCGCCCCTATCATGTTAAGGCTGAACGTATGCAGGCTGGGCTGAGACCACAAGAACACTTTTTTCGGCCAGATTCTGGTAAGAAATATGACCTTACTGGATTAGAGCCTCACGAATTCTTTCCTTATAGCCCAATTATTGGGCCCCTGAATCCAATATCTCCACCTTTTACTTTTCGGATGGAGAAAGATGTCATGCTAGCCAATGGTAATTTTGACTCGCAGTATTGTGGGCCGCCTGAGAGCGTTCATGGCGGACACGTTGCCGCGTTGATGGATGAATTACTTGGCGTAACGTGTGTTGTTACTGGGCACGGAGGTTATACCGGCACATTAACTGTTCGATATATTTCTCCAACTCCCTTGGATAAAAATCTTCAGGGAAAAGCTTGGGTAAAAGAGATCAAAGATCGCAAAGCAATCATTCGCGGAGAGTTACGAGACGGAGATCAACTTTGTGCTGAAGCCGAAGGCTTATTCATCAAACCTAAAGAAGATTTCGGTAGTAAATAAATCTAAACATTTACTGATTATTGAAAATCCTTTTCTTCAAGTAGCGTAAATCCCATGAATCAGAAATCAGGTTGGACATTCGATGACGTGCCTGATCAAGCAGGAAAAGTTGCAATAATCACTGGAGGTAATTCCGGTATAGGTCTTGAGACTGCAAGGTTCTTGCTTCGAAGAGGTGCAACTGTAATTTTAGCAGTCCGGAACTCTATCAAAGGGGCAGAAGCGATGGCTGACTTGACCTCTTCAGTGCCTGGAAGTTCTATTGAAGTGGCTCACTTAGATTTGGCAGATCTTTCGTCAGTGAATAATTTTTCAGACTGGTTTAAAGCTAGTGAATTGAATCTTGATTTGCTGATTAATAATGCCGGAATTATGGGTATTCCTCGCGGTACAACTGTTGATGGTTTTGAATTACAGTTCGGGACAAATCACTTGGGGCATTTCGCCTTAACAGGGAAGCTTTTAAGCTCTCTCTTGGATAATCCTGGAAGTCGTGTCATTAATGTAGCTAGCAATGCGCATCGTCAGGGTCGCTTGAACTTCTATGATCTTCAATCTGTTCACCGCTATGGGAAGATGAGAGCATATGCCCAAAGTAAATTAGCAAATCTCGTTTTCACTGCTGAGTTAGATAGGCGCTTACAACGAGCAGGCAGAAACGATATCCTCTCGTTGGCTGCTCATCCCGGTATGGCTCAGTCAAACATAGTTAAGTTTGACTCGGATTCAGTTATCCACCGGTCCGTTGAAAGTGTCTGGCAGGTAGTTGGACCTTACGTTTGTCAAACTAGTGCAGATGGAGCTATTCCAATTCTTCGAGCAGCTACTGACCCTTTTGCTAAGGGAAGTGACTATTTTGGCCCAAGTCAATTCTTGGGGATCCGTGGGCCAGCTGTGAAGGTTCAAGCAAAAAAGGAAGCTCGAGATGTTCACGATGGTCGCGCATTATGGGAGCAAAGTATTGAACTTACTGGAGTTGATTTTAAGGAACTTGAGTCGGCTTAAGCAGGACGACCGAAAGTGGGTCTTTCAATGAGATGACGGACGTGTCCTGTCTCATTGATACTGTGAACTGTTCGTAACCCGCTAGCTGCTGCTTGCACTCTTGTTATTCCCGTATAGTCAGGCTGCAACAAGAATGGAGTTTCGAGTTTCCAGAGTGTTTGTAAATACACGGATGTAACCATTCCATGGCAGAATACAGCTACTTTTTTTCCAGGATTCTCTTGTACGATTTGATTGAAAGCTCCGACAACGCGATCACGGAAACCTTCGTAATCTCCTTCAAAAATCGCCAGTGGGTCATTCAAATATGCTTGAACCGGTCCAGAATCTAATGTCATCTCCTCGAGCGGAATGTATGAGGAACTATTGTGGTCAGATTCGCGCAGGTCATCCCTTTGAATCGGATCTATTTCCAACCTTTTCGCAAGAGGCATGGATGTTTCATATGCCCTTTGCATTGAACTTGTTACTATTTCGTTGATTGTCTCTTGGGAAAGAAAGTCTGCGACTGCTTCTGCTTGCTTTGCACCTAAAGGAGATAAGGGTGGGTCTGCTGGTCCTTGCCCCTCAGCTTTTTCTATCTTTTCTGGTCGAGCATGACGAATAATGATTAAATCCATGGATTTTTAGTTTATCTAAACTAGTGGGCCAAGGTGCTTTACAAGGTTCCATCGGATTGCTGCATCAATTGAACCTTGTAAAAATTTTTCGAAACGCTGATGCATTCTGTCGGCACCATCGCCATATGCAGTTACATCTTGAAGATATGGAACTGCTTGACAGGAAACAGGATATAAAATTCCCCAAGCTAAGGCTTCCTCAAGGTTCTCGTGTGTCCAAGTCGGACCGCCAGACACTGAAAGAGTTTGACGATAAAGGTCTAATAACTCGCCTTCAATTTTTAACGTTGCTTCTGAATGAGATGCTGCTAGAAGCCACGCGAGGTCGACTCCCGGATGCGAGCGCATGGGACTTTGCCAGTCAAGAACTATTGGACCCTCACTATCTATAAGCACGTTATCTAATTCGTAATCCATGTGAGTTAAGGTCCATTGGCGGGAAGCGTAACGATCTAACCATTCGATAGTGTTAAACACCCAGGTTTTCTCCAGAATCTCAAATAATTCTTTCGGGTAGCGGTCAGGTTCTTGCTCTGCCAATGCTTTCCAAGATTGACGCGTTATATCAATCCCTAGTTGAAGACTTTCTGCCTTCCAATCAAGTAACCACGGAATATCAAGGAGCCGTTCATCCATCCAATATTTACCATGCATTTTAGCTAAGTCTGTTACAAGGGCACGCATTACATCTTCTGAACAACCGTGAAGAATATCTCCTTTTTCAGCATGTCCTATATATTCCAACAGGAGGAAAGCTCGTCCAGTTTCGTGGTCAAATCTATTCACCCAGCATGAAGGGATACGCATATCAATTTCGGATGCTAAGTCAGCATAAAAACCTGATTCGCGAATGTAATATTGCATAACTTCGTTGTACATTCTTGCGATGTCATCATCTAAAGGACATTTTGCAACGAAGGAATCGGGTAGATCGGTTTTAGTTGAATCCGACCATTCAATTGTAAAAATACCAACTTCTCCCATTGCACCTGTAAACCCGTCCATCGGTTTATGCGTGAAAGAAAGAAGTTCTGGGATTTCATGACCCGCATCCCGAAATTGTTTTTCTAGCCAAACTGATGTGACTTCTGATAGTGATTTCGGGATATCTGTCATTCGTTATCGATTATGCTCCTTAACTATTAGTACCACACGGTTTCGCTTTAGCACTTACTCTAAGTCCGATACTTTTGGGCCGTTCGTCCGGCACCCTTCGTGTAGAGTGGCACTCCTATGCCATTGATACTTTTACTGAATAAATTTAGAGAAACTGTGTGGGGTTTCGTTGCATTCACCGGAATTTCATTTGGCGCTGGCGGTCTTCTTGTCAAGAAATTTACTAACGATGGACTTGATGCCTTTACTGTTACGTGGATTCCTTTCCTAGTTGGAGGGTCTATAGCATTTATTCACGGTATGTTACGCAAAGAGTTAGTGCTCTCAGCTGTACCCGCCGGGATGCTTCTAGGTCTTTTTAGTTCTTTAGGACCATCTTTGATTTTTAATACTGGATTTGATCGGCTTCCAGCGGGCATAAATACCTTGTTAATTTCGTTAGGGCCTATCTTTACAGCGATTGTTGCGCATTTTGTTTTTGCCGATGAAAGATTCAATCTTCTCAAAGCGTTGGGTCTTATAACTGCATACGCAGGGGTGGCAGTACTTGCTTTTAGTTCACTTGATGATGGTGGAGATATTGTAGATATTTTATTGGTTTTAGGAGGCGCTGCTATAGCAGGTGGTGCAGGAGTTCTAACACGGCACTTGACTCTTCGCCACGAACCCATGGCACTGATGGCACCGAACCTACTAATTGCTGGTTTAATTTCAATGATTTTGACATTTAGCTTTGATCTTGGAACTAGACCTGCAAATGGATTCGCTTCTTGGCACATTCCCATGCTCTTTGTATTCGGTTTAATAACCTACTTATCATTTCTCTCTATCTTGAAAGCTAATCAAATAGGAACAACAGGACAAGTCTCGGTCATCGGCTATTTTCTTCCTCTTTTTGGGGTCGTAGGAGGTGTCATATTCTTCAATGAAAAAGTTAGCCTTTCGCTCCTTATGGGAGGAGTCCTGATCCTATTAGCAATGGGAGCTATCGCGCGCGGTTCCATTCCTCAACTAGCTAATAAAAGCGAAAATTCTTGATATGAGTAGAAACCTGTTCCTTGTCTTAAACGAGGCATGTCAAGGTTCTCTCGATAAAACGTTCTTATCTCTTCCAGCAAATCAGTCTCTTACTTACGCAGATTTTTTTAAACTTGCGGAGAATTACGCTTTGGCGCTTAAGTCCTGCGGAGTAACTGAGGGCGATAGGGTCCTCGTAAAAACTAAAAAATCTTCAGATGCATTAGCGCTTTATTTGGGATGCTTACAATTAGGGGCTGTTTATATTCCAGTGAACCCACGGAGTACTCAGCATGAAATTGATTATTTTGTCAATGATGCCGATCCAGCAATCGTGATCTTTGATCCGAACGAAGATATTTCCGTTGGTATTCGTTCTGAAACTATCGGCGATGGAGGAACTTTGACTTTAATGGCAGCTTCAGCCGCTCAAGAAGTCTTGAACGCTTCAAGCAGCACTTCAGATATAGCTGCGATGTTATATACAAGTGGCACCACCGGCCGACCGAAAGGAGCGTTACTAAGTCATCGTGCTCTTATTAGCAATGGCATAGCTCTTAATAATATTTGGGCTTTCAAAACAGATGATGTTCTCCTCCATTGTCTGCCAGTCTTTCATGTTCACGGCCTTTTCGTCGCTATTCATTGCGCAATGCTGAGTGGGTCGACTGTTATATTTCGAGAAAAATTTTCAGTAACTGAAGTTACGCAGCTTCTTCAGAAATCTACTGTTTTTATGGGAGTTCCTACTTACTACACGCGCTTACTTTCAAGCAATACCTTTAATTCTACTATTTGTTCTGGAATGCGTTTATTTACTTCCGGTTCAGCACCTATGACAGAACAAACACACAAAAATTTTTATGAAAGAACTGGTCATCAAATCGTAGAACGGTATGGAATGACGGAAGCTGGTATCATCGCATCCAACCCGTTAGAAGGCAAACGTATTCCGGGTTCGGTTGGGTTTAGATTACCGGGGATGGATTTACGTATCGCTATTGATGGACGTGCTTGTGGTACTGGCGAGAATGGTGTTGTCGAGGTTAAAGGGGATCATTTATTTAGTGGCTACTGGCGAAAGCCAGAACAAACCGCTAAAGCTTTTCAGAAAGATGGATTTCTCATAACTGGAGATATCGGAAATCTTGATGATGATGGAAGGCTACGTCTGGAAGGTAGATCTACAGACTTAATTATTAGTGGAGGAGAAAATGTTTACCCTAAGGAAATAGAAATTTGTCTAGATGACTTCGATACTGTTCTTGAGGCAGCAGTTATTGGCGTGCCGCATCCCGATCTTGGGGAAGCTGTTGTTGCTGTCCTCGTCGCTGATGGGTCTTTATCTATTCAAGAACTCAAAGACTACGTTGTTAAGCGTTTGACGAGTTTGAAACAACCTAAAGAATACTTTGTGATTTCAGAGTTACCGAGAAACACGATGGGTAAAGTTCAAAAGAGCAAAATACGAGCTTCGTACTCTGCTCTTTTTACTAAAGGAATTGAAGGCAACTAAATAGCTTGTGAGTGATGCACCGACGGAATTGAATCGAACTAAATTTTCTGATGCTGTTTCTGCTTTAAGAATACGTGAATTTCGTCGCTTCTGGTTTGCTGGTCTTGCCTCAAATAGCGGAGGGTGGCTTCAGGGCCTTGCTTCGCCATACATCATGTATGAAATGACTGAATCTGGCGCATGGGTTGGGGGGTCTGTGTTTGCGCTTATGTTACCTATGGCGATAGTTGGACCATTTGCTGGTCCAATGGCAGATCGGCTTTCTCGGAGAAAAATTCTTCTAATTTGTGAAGTTATTCTTGCATCTATAGCGATCTCAAATGCTATTTTATGGTGGTTAGGAATTCGCGAACCCCTAGTTTATATCGGCGTCAATATTATTTATGGCGTTGCTAATGGTTATGCGTTACCAGCTTGGCAGTCGTATGTTGCTGACCTAGTTCCGCGCGATTTTTTAATGAACGCTATTACTCTGAATTCAACGCAATTCAATGCTGCTAGAGCAATTGGGCCAAGTCTGGGCGGTGTTGTCTTAGCAACGACTGGCCCTGGCTGGGCTTTCCTTGGAAATGGGTTATCTTTTTTGGTCGTCTTTGGAACATTACTTACTCTCCCTCAGACACTACCTAGCCCATTAGCTGGAAGGAAAGACTCTCAGTTAAGCCAATTCGTGAAAGGTTGGGCTTACGCAAAAACTCAACCGACTATCATGACAGGTTATTTCGCAGCTGCGTGTGTAGCTGTTCTTGGCGGCCCTCTAGTCCAAGTTCATTTGATTCTATTTATCGAAAATGTATTCCAAGTAGGGGAATTTAAGTTTGGCCTTCTCATGTCAACTTACGGGATAGGCGCAGTAATGATTGCTCCTTGGCTAGCGTCCTATGGAACCCGCATTAGAAAGTCACGTCTTCTGGTGGGTTCTTTAGCCCTGTATGGTTTTGGGGAACTTTTACTAAGTGCAACAAAAATATTTTGGGTGGGTGTTGCTGGGATCTTTGTCGTTGGGTGTGCTCATTTAATCATGGCAACGACTACAAATACAACCCTTCAATTACATGTTCCGGAGCCAGTTAGAGGGAGAATAATGGCTATGTATCTAATGGTTTTTACTATTGGCGCTCCACTCGGCTCTATTATCCAAGGTCCCCTCGCTGATAAATTTGGTCCTCGTTCAGTTGTGACAGTAATGGGCCTTTGCTTTCTGGCTGCAACCGTGTTTTTTGTTATTTCTGGGAAGTCGTCTTCATACGACTTCGATGATGAATCAACTTAAAAATTTATTGTCGTTATGTTCTAGCAGTTCCGGAGTTAAGTCGTTAAAGGTTTTTGCTCCGAGAAGTGACATAGTGCGATGCATCCCATCTTTAAAGAATTCAAGTACCCAATCTACGCCCTTCTCTCCTGCTGTTCCTAAACCGTATAGAAATGGACGGCCGACCATGCAAGCATTTGCCCCTAGACAAATTGCTTTAACGATGTCGCTTCCTCTTCGAATTCCGCCGTCGCAATAGATTTCAGCTTGACTACCAATCGCATTTGCTACTGGCTCAACTAAATCTAATGGTGATGGAGCATCATCTAATTGTCTGCCTCCATGGTTTGATAAGGCTATGGCATCAATCTCGTGTTCAATTGCTATTTGAGCATCCGCTACAGTCTGTATACCTTTTAGGACAATCTTTCCTTCCCAGTTTGCTCGAAACCACTCAATGTCTTTCCATGAAAGTGATTGATCAAATTGCGCATTGACATGATCCGCTAGCGTGATGGCTGTACTTCCATCTTCGTCGGATTTTCCAACAACATTTGCGAAACGGATAGGATCATTCGTGAGAAACCCCCATGTCCAAGCTGGATGTATGATTCCATCAAGAACTGTACCCAAACCTAATTTAGGGGGAAGCGTGAAACCTCGTCGGATATCTCTTTCGCGTCGTCCTAGGACTGCAGTATCTACAGTGATGACTATGGCTTCAAATTCTGAATCTTGAGCTCTCAGTAAAAGATCCTTAAGTAAAGCACGGTCTTTCCATACATATACTTGAAACCAATTTCTGGGTTTATGAGAACTTTCACCTACTATCGCTTTGGTAGCCTGACCGACTTCTTCTATTGACCTTGTCGCCAGCGTTGATAACGCAAAAGGTATTCCCATGTTTGTAGCACTTCTACTTACTGCTAATTCTCCGTCAGGGTGGGCAATTCGTGTGAACCCTGTGGGAGAAAAGATTAACGGAAGCGGGACTGAGTTTCCTAGAATCCTCGTGGAACTATCAACGTTTGATACGTCTCGAAGGACTCGGGGTTTGAAGTGGTAGTTTCCGAATGAAGAAACATTTTGTTTGAGTGTCCGTTCATCTTCAGCTGCGCCGTCTATGTAATCAAAAACTCCACTTGGGAGCCGACGCTTAGAGATTACCCGAAGGTCATCAATATTTGCGGCCTTGTTAAGCCTTCTTTGAGCTGAATTTTTTTCAAATCTTTTAAACCTAAGAACTGACATTGCTGATTTGAACATGTCTGAACTTTACCGATTTCTGAGAATTTTTGTTGATCTTACAGCTAGATCTGTTTCCAAGTTTATAATCATCAAGCTAGAATCAGAGTAACCAAGGGGGGTATAGCATGCCACAAAATATTGGAGAATTTCTTACAAATCGAGCCAGAAGAGACTCGAACCTAGAGGCAATTTATGAACACGCTTCCGGTCGACGTTTTTCTTATACGGAACTCAACAGTCGGTCAAATCAGGTAGCTCACGCTTTGCGTTCAATTGACGTAGCTCATGGCGACCGAGTCGGGCTTCTATTAATGAATGGAACTGAATTTATTGAAACCTTCTTCGCTGTTGCGAAGATTGGGGCGGTAAACGTCCCGCTAAATTGGAGGCTCGTTGCAGATGAGCTTGAATTTATTCTTGATGATGCTGGAGTGACTGTTCTTTTATTTAGTCAAGAGTTTTCTGAAGTAGTTGCTGAGTTACGCAGCCGTGGAGATAAAACTCAAATTTCAAGTTGGATTCAGGTAGATGCTGAACCAATTGATGGCGCAGTGAGCTACGAAGATTGGATGTCTTCAGCATCTTCAGATGAACCCCAGTTAGAAGGCGGAGATGATGATTTGGCTTTCATCATGTACACATCAGGTACTACTGGATTACCGAAAGGTGTCATGCACAGTCACGATACTGTCTTGTGGGCAAACATTACGAATGCAACTACAGCGGACATGCAACATTACGATCGTTTCCTCAATGCATTGCCTTTATTTCACGTTGGGGCTTTAACTCCAGTAGTGACTTCGGTTTTCGTAGGTGGTTCGATTACGTTAATGAAAGCATTCGACCCTGCAGCATCCTGGGACCTGATTCGTGATGAGAAGATTAATACAACCTTGATGGTTCCCATCATGCTGCAATTTATGCTGCTGACCTATGATGCTGAAAATCATGACACATCTACATTGAGAAATGTTATAAGTGGTGCTGCCCCAGTTCCTGTTTCATTAATTGAAACCTACACGGAGATGGGTATAGAAATTCATCAAGTTTATGGTTTAACAGAAACGTGCGGGCCTGCTTGCATTATCTCATCAGAAGACGCAATTGAGCGTGCTGGTTCAACTGGAAAAGCTTTCACATTTACCGAAGTTCAGGTCGTAGATGACAACGGTAACCCGTGTGAAGCAGGCGAAGCTGGTGAAGTTCTTGTTAAAGGACCACATATCATGTTGGGCTACTGGAACAGGCCCGAAGCGAACGCTGAAGCTCTTGTAGATGGATGGTTGAAAACCGGTGATGTAGCGACAATGGACAGTGAAGGATTCGTTACGATAGTTGACCGTGTAAAAGACATGCTTATTTCTGGTGGAGAAAATGTTTATCCCGCTGAAATAGAAAATGTTCTTTTAGCTCACGAAAAAATTAATGATGCTGGTGTTATCGGGATCCCTTCAAAAAAGTGGGGGGAATCCCCTCTTGCTGTGATAGTTCGAGCTGACGATAGTCTCTCTGAACAAGATGTGATGGATCATTGCGTAGGTAAGCTCGCTCCCTTTAAGACAGTTAAAGCTGTTGAGTTTATTGATGTCATTCCAAGAAACGCAAGCGGGAAGATTTTGAAGCGTGAACTCCGTGATATCTACGATTACGAGGCAAACGATTAGTAGTTCAGGAGGCTTTCTGCCTTCTCAATAAAATTAGGTAGTGCATCAGCAATGAGCGCCATTCTGTCATCAGTGCTATCCCCAACTTTCCACCTGTAGTGAAGTTGTTGAAGTACTGTAGCGGTTTTCCATTGTGCGAAAGCCTCGTACCAGCCAATAGTTGAAAGGTCTAAGTTAGATTTAGACGCGTAATAGTCAATCATTTCATCTCGGGAAGGGAGTCCCATCTGGCCAAGTCCTGAATGTCCCCCTCGAGGAGCATTAGGGTTATCTTTCGGATCCGGCCAGTAGTTAAGTAGTGTCCCGATATCTATAAGTGGATCACCCAAGGTCGTCATATCCCAATCAAAAATTGCAAGGACCTCATCTGGGTTAGCTGGATTAAACATGCAATTATCCAACTTTAAGTCATTGTGGACAAAAGCGACCCGCTGAGGCTTCGGGAGTGTTTCTTCTAGCTTTTGATGAATACCAGCCATTCGGTGGTGGTAGCGGTCATCTGCGACAAGGTCCCACCTTTTTTTCCATCCTGTTACTTGCCGACGCACAAAACCTTCTGGTCTTCCTAAGTTCGCTAAACCTATTTGTTCCGGGTTGAGTACGTGAAATTCCGCAATAGCACTTGCTAGTGCGAAACCTATACGGTTCCCAAAATTTTCGTGATGCCGCATCGAGGTCGGCACTACACCACGTATTACCTCTCCTTTGCAACGCTGCATTACAAACATTTCTGCCCCAGCTATTTCAGAATTACTACAATATAAATATGCTCTAGGTGCTTTGGGAAATACTTTCCACAATCGTGAGAGGACTTTAAATTCCCTTGCCATGTCGTGAGCTCCGGGAGCTAGTGTCCCAAAGGGGGGTCTGCGCAGCACAAGTTCTGTTTCGCCAAAAATAATTAAATACGTTAAGTTAGCCGCTCCGTTAGGAAATTGTTGAACACTAAATTCTCCGGTTGTATCAATTTCTTTAGGAAGTTCGGACCGAAGGTAGTCTTCTATAACTCGCCAATCAAGGTCTTCTCCTTGTCTGACATCAGCAATTTCAGGAAGTGGTTTGTCAGTAAATGGATTAACAATTTCTTGGTTTTGCACATGTTGATCGTAGATGGTTAGAACGTTCTTTGCGAACTATCGTGTAAGGGTAAGCGAACGAATGAAATTAGTGCGAAGAAAATGAACGAAGTAGATTTTGAAAATAAATATGTTGAATTGGAAGGTTTGCAATTCGAAAATCGTTTCACGAGTGAACTCGTAGGCGACCCGATTAAGTTAAACAACCGGAGACAAGTTACGGGAGCATATTTTTCGAACGTCAATCCGACGATTACCTCAGCTCCAAAGATGCTTGCGGCTTCTAACGAGGTTCTTGATTTGATCGGTTTAGAGAAGAACATCGTTAATTCTCAAGTGTTTGCTGATGTCTTTTCTGGAAATGCTTTGACAAGAGGAATGGAACCACATGCCATGTGTTACGGGGGGCATCAATTTGGAAACTGGGCCGGTCAACTCGGAGATGGCCGGGCTATTAACTTAGGTGAGGTCGTTACTGAAGACGAGTTGTATTACATGCTTCAATTAAAAGGTGCAGGACCCACACCATATTCAAGAAGCGGTGATGGCCGAGCAGTTTTGCGTTCATCGATTAGGGAGTTTTTGTGTAGCGAAGGAATGTTTCATCTTGGGGTTCCAACAACACGTGCCTTAAGTCTTTGTAGTACAGGTGATCAGGTTATGCGTGACATGCTTTATGACGGGAACCCGGCTGAGGAACCTGGAGCTGTCGTTTGCCGCGTTGCCCCTTCTTTTATTCGATTTGGAAACTTTGAAATTTTTGCTTCTCGGGGGGAAGTTGATGAGTTAAAAGGTCTTTTAGATTTCGTCTTAAAGCATTATTTCCCCGAAATGGGAGAACCGTCTCCTGCAAGTTATGTTCATTTTTTTGAGGAAATTGTTAAATCAACGGCTCTTCTGATTGCCCACTGGCAACGTGTCGGATTTGTGCATGGGGTTATGAACACAGACAATATGTCAATACATGGCCTTACGATAGATTATGGACCATATGGGTGGATAGATGATTTTAACCCTGATTGGACTCCAAATACTACAGACCGACATCAGCGTAGATATCGGTTTCGGAATCAGCCAGCAATAGGTCATTGGAATCTAGCGCAGTTAGCGAACTCCTTGTACCCAGCAATACAGGATATCCAACCGTTACAAGAAGCTTTAGATACATATGAGGATACTTTCAACAAAAACTGGTCTTCAATGATGGCAGAAAAGCTAGGGTTGCTGAACTTTTCTTCAGCGAATTCGCAACTAGTTCTTTCAAATTTATTTGAGATTCTCCAATCGGGGGAAATAGATATGACTATTTTCTTTCGCTCATTGGCGAAGCTTGATATTAGTGAAAATCAAGCTACGCAGCAGAATCTTAAAGTACTTCAAGAGGCATATTACCTACCTGACGCTATGCCAAAAGAACACTGGTCTTTTCTAGTTAATTGGACCGCTGACTATATAAACGTTCTCAAAGATCAAGGCATCGACGATGCAGATCGGATTCAACGGATGAATAGTGTGAATCCCAAATTTGTTCTGAGAAATTATCTCGCTCAATTAGCAATTGATGATGCTGAGAATGGGGATTTGTCTATGGTGAAAGATCTGCTGATAATGCTTCGGAATCCTTATGATGAACAGCCAGAATATGAAAAATGGGCAGGGAAACGACCAGATTGGGCAAAGAACCGTCCTGGGTGTTCAATGCTAAGTTGCAGCAGCTGAATACGGTTTTACACTATGGTCTTGGCTCTTTTGGAAGTCCAAGAATACGTTCACCTATTATATTTCTCTGAATTTGAGATGTTCCGCCAGCTATTCGGGCACCTGGAGCGGAGAGAAGACTGTTTGAACTAGGTCCTTCAAGGAGAGCTTCTAAACCAGAAATATTTGCTCGTAAATTTGCTATGTCAAACATTAATTCGGTGATACCAAGTTTGTTGAGTGATGAAGCGACTGATGAATCTGGTCCTTGCCGCTGGCCGAGGAAGTCGTAGCTTTTCCCTTGTGTGAGAAGTATTACCAGTTCCTGTCTTGTTCGACTATCAAGTTCTGACTCTGCTAGGGAAATAAGAGAATCTAAACGTCTTTGCATTGTGATTGCGCCAGCTCCGATAGACCCACGCTCCTTTGTGAGAATATCCATTCCAACATGCCATCCACCGTTGACTGGTCCTAGAAGGGCTGATCTTGGAAGTAGCACGTTTGTAAAAAAAACTTCATCAAATTCTGCGTCTCCTGTCATTTGCCGCAGAGGTCTTGTCTCTATACCGTCACTTTGCATATCTACGAGAAAAAAACTTATTCCTTTGTGTTTTGATAACGTCGCGTCAGTTCGTGCCATGAGGATTCCCCAATCGCTATATCGTCCACCACTGCACCAAACTTTCTGCCCGTTAACAACCCACCCTTCTCCATCTGTTTCCGCTGCGGTTCGAAGAGACCCCAGGTCTGAGCCTGATTCTGGTTCAGAAAAAAGCTGGCACCAAAGCTGACTAGCGGTAATGATCGAATTAAGGTGCTGTTTTTTTTGTTCTTCGGTTCCATATATTTGAACCCCTTGGCCTGCTAGTACGCAGCCGACCATATTAACGTATGGTGGGACGTCAATTCTTGCGCATTCTTCCAACCATATGGATTGGTGTTGGGATGTTAGCCCTTGTCCCCCATATTCTGTTGGCCAATGGATTCCTGCCCACCCGTCAGCAAAAAGTCTTCTCTGCCATGTGGTTCCTTGGTCTACTAATGACGGTGGAAGAATTGCGCCGTAATTTGGAGGGGCAATATCAGAGTTTTCTTGTAACCAATTTATTGCTTTGATCCTAAATTCTTCTAAAGAAACCATAACGTGACGTTAGTTGAAGGTAGCGGAGAACAGTAACTGGTTAGAAATTCTTCTATTCTTGTAGTTGTTAGTCTTTGGGAGGTCCTATGGAAATTGTTGCCGGCATGAACCCACGTATACCAATGAAAGACGTTGCTGATTATGCCAAGCGGATAGAATCTCTGGGATTTGACAGTCTTCATGTTCCCGAAATGATCCATGATCCTTTTGTGGTATCAGGTTTAGCTTTATCAGCAACAACTCATCTGCGTGTCCGAACTGGTGTTGCTTTAGCTTTTGTCAGAAGCCCTATGGCGTCCGCCCTTTCATCCTGGGGTTTATCAGAACTGTCGGCCGGTCGCTTTGATCTGGGGTTAGGATCACAAATTCGCCAAAACATTGTAGAGCGATACAGCATGCCATTTGACTCTCCAGTTTCTCGACTCCGTGAATATGTTGCTGCTATTCGGAGTTGCTTTAACTCTTTTATGGAGGGTACTGATATTTCTTTCAAAGGCGAGTTCTATCAGTTAACTCGGCTACAACGAGAATTCTTGCCCGATGCGCTAACGAAAGGCAACGAACCTGAAATCTGGTTAGGAGCTGTTGGTGAGAAAATGACTGCTTTAGCTGGTTCTGTAAGCGACGGATTGCTTACTCACCCTACAAATTCTCACCCTCTACACTTGCGAAATAATGTAATTCCGATTCTAGAATCTTCGTTGCATTACAATTCTGGTGATCAAATCCCAGTTATAGTTTCTCCTTTGACAGCTATAGCTAACGATCATGATGCACGTAAAGAACTAGTTGCTTTAAAGAAAAAACGATTAGCTTTTTTATATTCGACCCCTGCCTATGATCCAAGTTTAAAGATGTTGGGTTTCGAAGATTTAGGTGAAAGGCTACGTGATCTTCTTTCACAAAAGGGGTCTGATATTCCTGAAGATGAAATCCCCGACAAGCTATTCCAACAAGTAGCAATTGAATGCAATTGGGAAAACTTGGGTGAAATTATTGTTGAGTGGTTCGGTGATGTTGCTAATGGAGTAATCCTTCGACCTCCTGACGAGACCCAATTTGATCAGCAGTTTCTTACTAGCCTTAGCACCATTAGAGCTTCTGCTTAATAGATAGCGAGTTTTTTACGAAATGATTTCTTTTAATTTTTCTACTATCCGCATTTGTTCTTCAGGAGGTCCTATCGGTCCAATATTAAGGTACGTGACTCCTGCTTCAGCAAATTCAGCAATTTTTTCGCGTATATAGCCTTCAGGTCCGACAAGATTCATGCCTTCTAGAAGTTCGGTTGGCACTGCCGCCTCTGCTTCTTTTTTCTTACCTGATAAATAGAATTCTTGGATTTCCAATGCTTCTCTTTCAAAGCCATAGCGTTGCACCAGTGAATTATAAAAGTTTCTCCCTTTCGCTCCCATACCTCCTACGTACAGGGCAGTGTTGGGTCTTCCGAAATCTAGGTATTTTTTAACATCTTCACCTATAGCAACCATTCCACCCGCAACGATGTCTAGAGGTGGTAACGCATTATCTCGTTTTGCAAGACCAACTTTTAAAGCATCTCCGAAAGCTAAATCTGCTTTTGAGGGCATAAATAATGTTGGTAGCCATCCTTCTGCAAGTTCGGCTGTAAGTTCAACATTTTTGGGACCAAGTGATGCTATATGGATAGGGATATTTGGTCGAAGTGGATGTGTGATTATTTTTAATGGCTTACCTAGTCCAGTTCCTTCGTTCTCTGGAAGGGGCAGCGTATAGTACTTCCCGTCATAAGTTAGTTTCTCTTCACGCGCCCATACTTTTCTACAGATATCAATTGCTTCACGGGTATGACCCAAAGGAGCCTTATACGGAATTCCGTGAAACCCTTCAATCACTTGTGGACCTGAAGCTCCTAATCCAAGAACAAATCTACCATTTGATATTTCATCCATTCCAACAGCGGTCATAGCCAACAATGTTGGGGTTCGGCTGTAAATAGGTAGGATCCCGGAACCAATCTGAACAGTTTCAGTCTTCGCAGCGAGGTAGCCCATAGCAGAGACTGCATCAGCGGCATAAGCTTCAGGAACGTAGATAAGATCCAACCCTGCTTTTTCCAATTGCACTACTCGGTCAACAGCTTCTGAAAATCTATTTGAATAGGGTAACAACATCGCTAATTTCATTTTTTCTCCTGTTATTTTTGATGATTTGGTTTGTTATGTCCCAGACCAATTAGGTGAGCGTTTCTCAGCAAACGAAGCAGGGCCTTCCTTGGCATCATTTGAGGTAAAGACTTTCATCATGTGAGGTTTCTGCAGTTCCCAAAATTCTTCTTCAGTGATTCCTTGTTGTGCTTGGATGAGAGCCTTGGAAGCAGCTACGGCAAGAGGAGCATTTTCTGCTATTGACTCTGCTAGTTCCATAGCGGCTTCTACTGTTCCATCTTTTTCCGTAACGCGTGACACTAATCCGTGATTTTTCGCTTGATCAGCTGTGATAGGTTGACCTGTAAGGGCCATTTCCATTGCTATGGAATACGGTACTCGCCGAGGTAACCGAAGTAACGCCCCCCCAGCTGCGAAAAGTCCTACTTTTACTTCTCGTATCCCTATCTTGGCATCTTCTGCAGCGACGAGAAGATCACAAGTTAACGCTACTTCTAGACCGCCGGCGAGAGCGAATCCCTCTATAGCTGCTATTAATGGTTTTTGAGATCCTGTTCGAAGAAATTGATCAAATCCTTGGGGAGGGCCGCCTGCAGCAAAGGCTTTTAGGTCCATACCTGAGCAAAATCCTCTTCCGTTGCCTGTCAAGACCCCGGCCGTGAGTCCATCGTTTGAATCTAGTTCTTCTATCGCTGCTAAAAGTCCTTGTGCTAAATCAGTATTTATAGCATTCATAGCTTCAGGTCTATTTAAGGTAATGAGAAGAACTCGGCCTCTAGTTTCAGTTAGTACTGCAGTGTTGTCTGTCATGTCTTCTCCTTATTTCGGTGGAAGGCGAACGCCGCCGTCAACTCTAATTGTTTCGCCATTCATGTAATCATTTGTTATGCATTCAGTGACCATGGAAGCCAATTCGCTTGCAGATCCGAGACGTTTAGGGAAAAGAACGCTTTGCCCAAGGTGAGCTTTGAATTGTTCAGAAGCTTCGCCTTCGCCGTAAATTGGGGTATCAATCAAGCCGGGTGCAATTGTATTAACCCGTATGCCTAGAGGAACAAGATCTCTCGCTATAGGAAGTGTCATTCCTACTACACCGCCCTTTGAGGCAGAATAAGCGTTCTGCCCTGTTTGTCCGTCAAAGGCTGCCACAGAAGCCATATTAACTATTGCGCCTCGTTGTCCATCATCGTCAATAGGTTCAGTTTTGGCCATTGTTGCTGCCCCTAACCGGGTGCAGTTAAATGTTCCTATGAGGTTTACTCGAATAACAAATTCAAACTGAGCTAGAGGCATGGGTTCGCCGTTTCGGTCAACTGTTCGCGAGGCGCTTCCTATACCAGCGCCATTGACGAGGGCTCGCAGCGGGCCCATCTCCATTGCAGCGTCCATGGCTGCTTGAACCTGTTCTTCATTAGCAACATCAGCTTTTACGTATAAGCCCCCAAGTTCTTTTGCTACAGCTTCACCTTTGTCATCTTGGAGGTCAACGATGACGCACCTAGCTCCTAAAGCCGATAATTTTCTAGCACTTGCTTCGCCTATTCCTGAAGCGCCGCCAGTAATGACGGCTGAAGCTTCTGTTAAATCCATTATTTTCTCCTCATTGATTTTTTTCTTGTATTTCTTTTTCTACTTTTCTGAGATTTATCCGAAATCTTTCAAGAATTCCTGCTAGTTTTTGCCGCTCTTCTCGACCAACTCCTGCTCGAAATATTTCCCTTAATGACTGATCCTTATCTCCCAGCTCTATCGAAAGTTTCCTTCCTTCTTCTGTCAGGTCAATCAGCCATACTCTCCGATCTTTAGGGTCGGCTTGCCGTTCGACAAGGTTTCTTTTTTCTAATCCGTCAACAAGCGCACCTAATGAGGCTCTCCCCATGCCTAACGATTTCGCTAAAGAACTTTGATTGAGTAGTCCATGTTCATTGATGAGGGCTAACAAAGCGACTTCGGATAAGTTGAGTTTGAATTCAGAAAAGACAAGATCAAAAGTTCGCCTAATATCGTTTGCAGCTAACATAATCGCAAATTCAACGCGGTAAAAAGGAGGGCCTGTTAGTTCTGTTTCATCCGCAGGATCTTCCATTATTTTTCTATTTCTTTCTCGAATTTTTTAGTTTATTTCGAAGAATCTGAAACAGCATTTGGTTGGAGCTTGTGATCATCAATTTTTGTTACAGTCGCTTGATAAGTGTTCCGGTCCCTAAACCTCCGCCGCAACACATTGTGACAATAGCGTGTTCCTTATCAGCTCGATGGAGTTCATGGACAGCTTTTGTTAACAGAATTGCGCCGGTTCCTCCAAGTGGGTGCCCTATTGCAATAGCCCCACCATTAGGGTTCACTGTTTCCATATCTGGTTTGAGTTCTTTCTCCCATGCAAGAACTACGGAGCCAAATGCTTCATTAATTTCGACGACATCGATATCGCTCATCTGAAGACCGTTATCTGCCAGTAATTTCTGCGTAGCGTAAATGGGTCCGGTCAACATGAGTACGGGATCTGAACCTACTAGACAGGAATCGACTATCGTAGCCATTGGCTTTACTCCAAGTTCATCAGCTTTTTCTCGCGTCATGAGTAAAACTGCACCAGCTCCATCAGAAATCTGAGATGATGTTCCTGCAGTATGTACACCGTCAGGCATATTAGTCCTAAGACCAGCTAGCGCTTCAATACTTGTTTCCCTGAGACCTTCGTCTCGTGAAACATTATGCGTTGTATCGGAGAGTTTGCCGTCTTCGCCCATATCGGGTGCATCAATGGGAAGAATTTGCGACCCGAAACGGTCTTCTTGCCATGCTTGAATTGCTCGATCCTGTGAAAGTTTTCCAAATGCATCTAGTTCCTCTCTAGTGAGATTCCATTGCTTTGCGATTCTTTCTGCACCTTCAAATTGTGATGTGAGTTCGTAACGTTCCCAATATCCACGATTGACTGGTTTCCCGACCTCTGCGTCTCCTCGCGGAACAGTTGCGCCCATTGGAACTCCGCTCATAAGTTCAACACCACAGCCGACTGCAACATCAACGACGCCACCTGCAACAAGAGCATAGGCAAGATTTGTCGCTTGTTGAGAAGATCCGCATTGTGCGTCAACAGTGGTGGCAGCTACTTCAAGAGGAAGACCAGATGTTAGCCATGCATTTCGGGTTACATTCATTGTTTGCATACCTACTTGTCCAACACAACCTCCAACAACTTGCCCAACTTCTGAGGGGTCAACTCCGCTTCGATTGAATAACTCTGATTGAACCGAACCTAGGAGATCTATTGAATGCATGGTCGAAAGACCACCATTTCTTTTCCCTAAGGGTGTTCTGACTGCTTCAACGATCACTACTTCTCGCATTTAAGTATTCCTTACTATGAAAACGCACACCATTTGGCGTGGAATGGCTTTTTGAAGCCATACTATATGGTGACATGCTAACGATGTTTAGATCATTTCGCCAAATAAATATAGGCGTAGTTAGAAGGAGAGTGCAGTGACTGTAAGTGATGAAGAGCTTAAAGAACGAGTTGAGATTCTAATTGAAGAAGTTGACCCTCACGGCACAGATCAATTTACCTTTCGTGGAGCCCAGTATGATGCTGGTCTTGCTTTTGTGCATTTCCCTGAAGGTAAGGGAGGTCTTGGCCTGAGCCGAGGAAAGCAAGTAATTGTGGATCAAATTCTGCGCGAAGCGAAAGTTCCTTATCATGACCTCATGGTAAACCCTATAGGAATTGGTATGGGTGCACCCGTGATACTAAATCATGGAACTGAAGATATGCATGAAAAGCATCTGAGAAAGATCTTTACTGGTGAAGATATTTGGTGCCAACTATTTTCTGAACCCACTCATGGGTCTGATGTTGCAGGAATTCCAAGTCGCGGAATTAAAGATGGTGATGAGTGGGTCATAAATGGGCAGAAAGTATGGACAACACTGGCACATCTTTCTAACTTTGGAATGTTACTTACTCGTACAAATCCAGATGCGCCGAAACATAAAGGATTATCGTATTTCATTCTTGATATGCATGCATCGGGAGTTGAAGTACGTCCGCTCTACCAAATCACTGGAGAAGCTGAATTTAATGAAGTTTTTCTTACTGATGTTCGCGTCGCAGATGATCAGCGCTTGGGTGATGAAGGAGATGGGTGGCGGGTGGCTATAACTACTCTCATGAACGAGAGGGTTGCTCTCGGCGGTGGTAGCGGTGGTAAAGGTGGTGGGCCGATACGAACTCTTATGAATACTTGGGCAGCGAAAAAAGATGACTTAAGTGAATCCGAGAAAAAAGTCTTTCGGGATAATGTTGCGAATCTATGGGGGAGAGCGGAAATTCTTCGCCTTACAAATCAACGAGCAAAAGCTCTAGCGAAAAGCGGAGACGCCGGTCCCGGTGGTTCCATTGGAAAACTTTTCAGCGCTGAACTTAATCAGAAAATATACGAGCTTTGCATCGAACTAGAAGGTGCCGGTGGGATGCTCCACGAGAATGGTTACCCAAGAATCCGTAGCGAAGAAGCTCATAATGCTGGATCTATTAGTGGCCAGTTTTTGCGTTCTCGTGCGAACACAATTGAGGGTGGCACGAGTGAAATTATGCGTAACATTCTTGGCGAACGTGTTCTAGGGCTTCCAGGTGATGTGCGTGTCGATAAAGAAGTTCCTTGGAGTGAAATTCCTCGCTAACTTCTAAACCTCAAGAATAGTGATGAGTCCGGTGTTTCCATCAACACTGATTTTTGACCCATCAGGTATTCGTCTTGTCCCATCTGTTGCTGAGACTACACATGGGATGCCAAGTTCTCTGCTGACTATAATCGCGTGAGAAAGCGGAGCTCCGACATCAACAACAACAGCTGCTGCTGGGACAAATAAAGGTGTCCAAGAAGGATCAGTTAGTGGCGCTACAAGAACATCTCCTGGCTCGAGAGCTCCTGGGTCGTTACTATCTAAGATAATTCGGGCAGTACCTTCAGCTATACCGGTGCATCCAGGCATACCCTGCAAGGATTCCCCTACCGAAAGCACATCTTCTGCAGCTGCATCCCGCCTTCTCCATGTATCAGGGTGGGCCGCTGCACCGTCGAAAAGAAACTGCGCTTCTCGCTCAAGAAGCTCGTAATACTCTTCTCGGCGTGAACGGATTGTTGTTAGCATTGAATCTGGATTTTCAAATAATTCGTTATATTCATCTTTTGTAACGAAACCAAAATCTTCGACCTCATCAAAAGCCCCGGTATCGACCATTCGGGCCCCTATTACACGCATACGCATCCTTAACTCATGAATAAGACGTATGTTGTTTGTTTTTGTTCTTTCCCGAGCGGGAAGCCACGCAGCAGAAGCAGCTATCCCTGCTGAAAGCTCACCATAGACTTCTGGATTCCCTTCTACCATTGCAAGCAACTGAGTCGATGCTTCTTCACGTTGTTTTGCTCGTTCAGCATTTTGGGCTTTAGGGGCGAGTTCATCACCAGCTAAACGCATCCGGTCTATAGCTCCAAGTGCCAATTCAGGTCGGGTTTCCCATGTAGGCGAACGGGCTTCCCATTCATTGGGACCCCGTGATCCGTATTCAAAAAGAAATGATTCAAATTTTTGAATGAACTCATTTACTTCATCTGAATGGCTTTTCTTAAGTTCATCTAATAAATTAACGATCCCCTTATCAAAAGCGGCACTTAAATCTTGGCTATGGCGAATCATCCGACTCATATCCCACATGGCATGTGAAGGCTCAGCTGAATCAACTTCTCCAAAACCGGCAATAATCGGCAGCAGAAGGTCTGGACGGCCAACTGCGTTAGCGACACCTGAGATAATTCCTACAGGAACTGTTGCCATATAGGTAGCGAAAATGTGCTGGCTAAAGAATTTTCTATGCAGTTGCATGAGGTCCAAGTATTGATCAAATAACTCTTCATTGGTGAACTCTGTAAAGTCAGGTCTATTGCTTCGCAATTCTCGAGTGACACGACGCCCCTCCGTCAGTTCGTCTAATTCATCTAATTGTGTATGGCCAAGCGCCCATTGGAAGGTTTCACCAATTTTTTGAGTTTTTGCCAAGTCTTCATCACCGTCCTGTGCTTCGTATGGCGGCACGCCGGGCATAGCCCCAAAGAATTGTTCGTCCATATCTTCCCAAGAAAGACCGGGTGCCCTGACCCCAAAGAGCCGGATTAAGGATGCGTTCAGGTAACAGTAACCAGCAACAACTCCGAGCTGGGAAAATTCATCAGGTGGAAACTCGTCGTGCGTGAACGCGCCCATACGTTCCCATGCGTCTCGCCAACCTAATTCGGCGTACCACATTCCGGTACTGCTAGTTAACGGAGTAACAGGGTCAGGAAAAACCTCTCCTACATTTGCGCGAGTGTAGAGGGTGAATCTTTCCGAAAGAGCGGAGTCAGTTACATAATATCGTTCAGTCATAGTTGCCTTACTTTGACAAAACACTAGGAGAGATTATGAAAAACAAACAATCCTGATTTTAGATTTGTAGAAGATCTCTAGTTTCCAAAATCGCTTTTTGATGATTTTCAACATAAATACCATGGATTCCTATTGCCTTAGCTCCTTCAGTCATAGCTGGAAAATCATCGAGAAAAATTGTTTCTTGTGGAGAAACATCCAAACTTTGAAGAGCTATTTCAAAAATTTCTGGGTTAGGTTTCCTATGTCCGACTTCTGAAGAAAAGATTGTTGCGTCAAAGAGGTGACTTGATGGAATGACTTTATCCCAAGCCGGTTGCCATTCTTTTACATTATTGGAAATGATTCCTGTTTTAAATCCAGCTTCTTTAACTTCAGCGACAAAATCATGCATTATTGGTTGTGGCTGAAGTTTATCGCCGAAGAAATCACCTGAATCTGGGTGGAGAATAGTCCATGCTTCTTTCTCTACAGAACCTAAAGATGAAAGGAAGGAATTCAGCGTTATCTCTCCACGCTCAAGCTTATGACCTGTAGAATCCGTATCTCCTCCTCCCATAAAAACTGGAATGAGTGCGTCGGCTAGCTTTTCTAGGTCTCCTTCTATTCCTGCCGCTGCTTCAAGAAGAATACGACCAATTCCTTCAGTTAAAACCCCAGCTACGTCAAAAATTACTGCTTTAAACACATTTGGAGGTTACTTGTTTCTGCGGTTAAATGGAAACTTATTTGTCTGATGTTTATTTCTTGGCATTGAGGGAACCTGCTTTAGGTTCGTTCCATTACCCAGCATGAGATCAATTCGGGTAGATTTGAGATATGACTACGGAAGAAGAAGTACTACGAAATCAAGTTCAATTCGAAATAATTGATCAAGTTGCTTGGATAACAATCAATAATCCAGAAAAAGGGAATGCCATGTCTCCTGACATGCGCGACAGAATGACATCTTTATTTGAAGCATTAAATGGCCAGTTTGCCGCTCGCGCTGTTGTCTTGACTGCAACTGGACAAAAGCTATTCTGCCCAGGCGCTGATATTTCTGTTGGTCGTGAATACGCCCCGCGTCCCGATGATGCTCCAGATTTAGCCGTTGGGGAACCGAGAAGAATGATGCTTCGCGGTCAACATCCTTTGATGTCTTCAATTCTGGACTGTGAGCTTCCTGTCATAGCAGCAGTTAACGGTACGGCAGCTGGAATGGGAGCCCATCTTGCTCTCATGTGTGACTTAGTCATCATGTCTGAAGATGCTAAATTCATCGAGGTTTTTGCGCGCAGAGGACTAGTACCTGATGCATTAGGAACCTGGATACTTCCCCGTCTTGTAGGTCCAATGAAAGCAAAGGAATTGATGTTCTTTGCTGACGATATTCCCTCTGCTCGTGCCATGGAATTAGGGTTATGCAATAAGGTTGTGGATGCAGATCAGTTGATTGCTACTGCTATGGAGTGGGCTGTTCGTTTAGCTACTGGTCCTACTAAAGCTCACATGTTTACGAAGTGGCTTGTTAACAGGGCTCTAGACGTTGACCGTCACACCATCGCTGAGGAAGAGAGTTGGGCCGTGGAGCTTAATAATGGATCTCGTGATGCGCAGGAAGGTGTTAATAGTTTTCGTGAACGAAGAGACCCTGAATGGAAGGGCTTCTAGTTTATGTTTGTGCTTGGTTCCGAGGATCGTTATCTTTAGTCCCTGCTTCAGGAGAACGGGCCCACATTATTGCACTATCAAAAGATAGTTTATAATCAGGGGTGAACTCAATTACGACCCGCTCAGGTGAATCAAGAAAATCTTGAAAAACCTGTGCAGCTTTTGGCTCTGGGCGTAGATGACGAGCAAATTCAGGATAGAACCAATCTTTAATTTCTCTGCTGTCGTGGATAACACAATCACCTTTATATGTAACAGTTTTCCCTGTCCCTAAAACAGTTCCTGTGCTATTGACGCAAATAGAAGCTCGGGGGAAACGGCGCAAAGCTGGAACTCTTGCTCTACGTTCGGCGCATGTCAGCCAAAGCTTTCCATCCTTAGGGAGGAATGACATGATCACACCGAAAGCTTCACCTTTTTTATTTGTCCACATAAAAGTACATTCGCGTTGAGTATGCAGTAATTCTTCTTCTAGCTCATCGCCTAATCCGCATTGTGTTAGATCTTCGTAGCTATCTGGTTGTTCGGCCATTTTCTTTCCTTTCAAACACTTTCATATGTGCTCGCATGATTGATGATTTCAGTCGTGATGTCCAACCATAGTGTTTCAGGCATCTCATGTCCCATTTCATCATATATGACTAATTCTGCTCCATTAATCGCTTGTGCAGTTGCTTCTCCACCATCAGGAAGAACAAGAGTATCTTTTGCTCCATGGATGACGAGAGTTGGTGTAGGAATTGACTGAAGATCTATGGTCCTATCCGGTGATGCAAGAGTGGCAGCTAATTGGAAAACGCTTACAAGCGGATTCCAATTTCGGTCGTAGTTCTTTGAGACAAGTTCCGCATGAGCTTCCTCATCGAATAGCGGGCCTGCAAAGAGTCGATAGTTATGAAGTGACCATGCTATTGCTTCTTCTTTCGTTTTGAGACCTAGCGGTGACTGCAGGTTCATCCCAACTTCGGGTGCTGCTATCCCAACTCCGGGAGCGCCGGTTGTAGACATTATTGATGTCATCGTTGTCAATCTCTCAGGTTTTTGAATAGCCATTATCTGAGCAATCATGCCTCCCATAGAGACACCGACGACATGTGCTTTCTGAACAGAAACTGCATCGAGTACAGCAAAAGCATCTGATGCCATATCTGCCAATGTGTAAGGCGCATTCGTTATAGGTTGACCGGTCATCCCCGCCATGATCAATTCCTCAATTGAGGGAGGTTCTGTTTTTGTTTTGGAAGTTAGCCCAACATCTCTGTTATCAAATCGGACGACATGAAATCCGTTTTGGACTAGAAGATCACAAAATTCATCTTTAAATGATGTCATGGGTTCTGTGTAACCCATGATTAACAGAATCGTGGGGTCATTTGGTGAACCTTTCGTATCGTAGTGAATAATAGTTTCTCCATTTGTAGTTTCAGGCATCTTTACTCCTCCGATAATTATTTGTGAAACACTAGCTTCATATAGTTAAGTGTTCTATTTCATTAGTGAAGGCCGAAGTGTTCTTCAACTATCTCAGCCATTAACGTAATTATTTGTATTTCTTCAGAGCGAATAATTAGTCCAGTTGCACCCTTGGGAATAACTGAACTGAATCGTTCTCTTATCCTTTCGACTGGTCCTATTAACCCACCTTGGTCAATGTATTCATCTGGAACTGCTTTAATAGCGCCTTCTTTATCGCCATCTAACCAGCATTTTTGAATCTGTATAGCAGCTTCCGGGAATCCGCGTCTTGACATAGAGTCGCGGTGATAGTTATTTTTTTCACTTCCCATGCCTCCTACATACATAGCTGTTAACGGTTTCCGGCGATCAATCGCTCCTTGTATATCATCTGTTATCTCTACGCTAAGGTTTGTAAAGAGTTGGAACTGGTCTTTGGGAGTAGCATTCTCTAATCGTTTTTTAAAACCCTTTTCAAGGTTTGGTCCGTGCGTTTCCCAGCCATCAAGTCCATATCCCATAGGCAGCCAACCATCAGCAACTTCGGCTGCTAGGGCTGTGTTTAATGGTGCACCGGAAGCTATCCAAATTTGAATTTCTCCAATAGGGTGATGGATTGATTTAAGTGCTTTTCCTTCCCCGATAGATCCGTTCCCTTCGAAGGGTAGGTTAAATTGTTTTCCGATATGGGTGACAGGGCCTTCGCGATCAAATATTTTTCTCATGATTGCGACATAGTCTTTAAGCCAATGATGCGGGCTTCCCCAAGGCTGCCCGTACCAACCTTCTACTATTTGTGGCCCTGAAACTCCCAGACCGATGATGGTTCGGTTGCCTCCAGCAAGTGCATCTATAGTCATTGCTGACATAGCTGCTGAAGCAGGTGTTCTCGCTGCGACTTGAATAACTGCAGTTCCAAGTTTAATTCTGTCTGTTTTCCCAGCAAGATACGCTAAAGGCGACAGCGCGTCAGAGCCATACGCTTCAGCTGTCCAAACTGAATGATATCCACACTTTTCAGCAGCCAATATAGCTTCGATAGGTAAATCAAGTTTTGGCTTGTTATACACTTCTAGACCGAGTGCTAACTTCATGTTTACCCCCTGCTAGAAGATCTTAGCGTGGTACTAATTATTTGGCCCGAGTAGCACTCCAGTCAACATATCTGTGAGGGTTTCAATATATTGTTCGTGAGTGTTAGGGAGTTCGCGTCCATCCGAAACAAGTTGCGCTCGACTTGCTGTCATTGCTGTCATAAGCATCATCATCGCTAGCAGTCGTTGGGAATCAGTTTCTTTTTGCAAAAGGTCAAGAATGTATTTGAGGTGTGCATCTTCAAAGGAAGAAGTAGATGACCAATCAGTCATCCAACCTCGAAGCTGGTCAACGATGCGTAAATATGCTCTGCCATTTTCTGAATGAAGACAGCTGGCGTAAACTTCAACAAGAAGTTGAAGAAGCTCTCGTGTAGTCGGGTTATCATCATGATGGGCAAGCAATTCACCGCGGATAGCATCTAGTTCACTTCCACGACGGCTGAGCAATGCAATGATGAGTTCATTGCGGGTTCCGAAATGGTAATTAAGTGCTGATTCATTTTTTTGTCCCGCAGCTTCGGTGATTTGGCGATTAGTTACTGCGAAAACACCGTCTTCTGCAAACATTTTTTCGGCGTGGTTAAGAAGCCGAGTTTTCGTGTCGGTACTATCTCGAGGCATCAGATTTTATTGATAAAGCATTTATGCGCTTAGAGGCAAAATCGCTGAGTCAGGAATGATAGTTACTTCATTAACTTCTTCAGGAAGTTCACTGGTAAATGCAGGATATTTAGGTTTTGCTGTTTCTCTCATACGTGTTGTTGAATGAACAGGATCTTTATCAAACTCTGGAATAACTTGATCTCCGAAGATCTCAAGCATCTCCTTTATCTCTTCATGCTGCATACCCTCAATAGGCAGACCGAATACAACTTGATCGCAACCAACGCTTTGGTATGCCTCTAGTTGCTCACTTACCTCTTCCGGATTTCCACATAACATGTACCCCGCTTCGATAATTTGATCTAACATTTCATCGGTCCATTCAATGAGGGTGCTAGCAGGGGCATTCGGCCAAGTGATTCCATCTGGGGATTTCGGCATTGTGTCGTGGTAAAGGTTAACCATTGTGACGAGGTAACCTCTTCCTTGAGCTTTAGCTATTTCTCGGGCCCTGTCACGATCCTCAAGACAAATAACTCCATTTGTCATCATGACATTATTATTTTGGAATTGTCCGATGATCTCAACTGGTGATTCAGCGGCTTCCTTGTAAGCCTCTAATCTTCCTTTGAGGTTGTGAATAGGTTCGAAGTTAAAAGCGATAGCTCCAATTCCCAAAGAACCGGCTTTTGCAAAAGTTTCTGGGTTTCCACAAGCTACCCATATTGGAGGGTGCCCTACCCCATATGGCTTTGGAAGGATGTTGTGGGGTCCTGGAACTGACCAACCGTTACCTTCAAATGAGTAATCTTTTTGTTCCCACATTCGCGGAATTTCACGAATCACTTCATCCCACATAGCTTTTGTTTGGGAAGGTAAGGTACCGCTAAAGGTCATAAGTTCATGACTTCCTGCTCCACGACCAGTTCCAAATTCAAAACGATTATTTGTCACGTGGTCAAGCATTGCTGCCCGTTCAGCTATTCGCACTGGATGTTCTTTAGTCGTTGGGAGACTAGTGATAGCTGAACCGATATGGATTCGCTCCGTTTGTGCTGCGACCCATCCCATTAATGGCGCAGGAGCTGACATGTGGCTGTATTCAACGAGTGCATGGTGTTCCCCATACCACATGTATTTCCAATTGTTTTTATCTGCGATGACCGCATATTCGGATTCACGCATCAATTCTGTGTGTTCTGATTCCGTATCATGTGCAGCTGGACCCGGTATGTATCCGTTGCTGAAGATTCCAAATTCCATAATTCCTCCGTACTAGTACGTCCCAATGTATTTAATGTATGCCATTAATCTCTACGTGTCAACACGGAGGGGAAAAACCCTATAGGAATGGATTGAATGTTAAAAATGGTTAAAGATTGATCCAAACATGAGGAGTTAAAATGAAAATTGGGGTTGTGTATCCGCAAACTGAACTTAATGGTGATCCTGAAGCTGTAAAAACCATTGGTTTAGCAACGGAGGAACTTGGGTATGACCACCTTCTCGCCTATGACCATGTCGTGGGAGCTATTCATTCTGATAGAGAACCTGAATTATGGGGGCCATACACAAACGAAGATCCTTTTCACTGCCCATTTACAATGTTCAGTTATCTTGCAGCAATAACGAAACGGATCGAGTTTGTTACTGGTGTGATAATACTCCCCCAACGTCAAACAGCGTTAGTGGCGAAGCAAACAACAGATGTTGATTTACTTTCCGGTGAGAGGCTTCGGTTAGGTGTAGGTACTGGCTGGAATTATGTTGAATACGAGGCGTTAGGGCAAAATTTCTCTGAACGTGGTCCTCGGCTTTCTGAACAAATAGAACTTCTTCGTAAATATTGGTCGGAACCGTTATTTAGTTTTAAAGGAACATACGACAAGTTAGATCGGGGAAATATTAATGTGAGGCCCAACCGTCAGATTCCGATCTGGCTTGGTGGATTTTCAGAGATAGCTTTCCGGCGTGCTGGTGAACTGGGAGATGGTTTCATTTATGCTGGTGATCACGACCATTGTTTACATGGGAAAGCACGTGTTGAGCATCATCTAGTTGAGAATGGACGGCCTACTGAAGGGTATGGTCATGAACTTATTACTTTACGAGACCGAAATCCTTATGATGCTTCGGAAACGATAAAGCGTTGGCGTGATTCAGGGGGAACGCATGCGTCGGTCGTTACGATGCGATGCGGCTTAAATGGATTGCAGGAACATTTGGATTTCATTAAGGAAACAAAGGATTTACTGGGTTGATTCTTGTTCTACATACTGACTTTTTGGAAGCGTTGAACAACTTTGGATAGATAGTCGGTGGCTTGTTCAAGTCCGGCGGGAATTCCTAGATAAGCGCGGAAGTCAGTAACGCCACTTTCTATAAGTTCTGGCACCTCATTCATGGTTTCTTCAATATCAATGTCAGTTCCGTTACGAGCTATCGGCAGAATACCCATAACTTGTATATCTTCTGGGTTTCGTCCGAGTTTAAGAACGGATTCTCGCATGGACTGTATTCCGGATTGTATGTCATTAGCGTCAGGGCCCCATGGAATCCAACCGGAACCAAATCTCGCCAACCTTTGCATAGAACGTTTGTTGACGGTTCCACTTACCCAGATCGGCACTCCGTTAGGTTGCACTGGTTTAGGCATTGCATGAATAGAAGAAAATTCTAATTCCGAACTCTCATAGGATGCTACGTCATTTTGCCAAAGCAATTGGCAAACTTCAAGAGTGTGGTCAAGGATTCTTCCCCTGCTTCTGAAATCTAATCCGCACGCTTCGTATTCTTCTTTTTGCCAGCCAACACCAACACCCAAATCAACACGTCCTTCAGATAGGACATCAAGAGTTGCAAGTGTTTTAGCGAGGACAGTAGGGCGACGCAATGCAGCGAGAAGGATATTTGTTCCAAGTCGAACGTTCTTCGTCACACCTGAAATTAATGAAAGGAACGTTATTGGCTCAAGCCAATGACCATCAGGTCCAGTTGGTTGTTTTCCTCCAAGGACGCCTCCGATTTCGGGTTTTCCATATGCGTCTAATTGCTCTCCAAAAGCAACATGGTCAGAGACAACTACTTTTCCTATTCCCGCTAAATCAGCTGCTATTGCCTGATCAATAACTGGTTGCCACGATTGTGGGGCTTCTGGAGAGAATGTTCGTAGTTGTAACGATAAGTAAGGTTGTTTGATCATAGAATTTCTACTTCCCTGTTTGACACTATCGGATCAGGTTATGAATACAAGTTATTTTTCATCACTTCTATAGTCACCGTTTTCATGAATTGTTGATTATGCGGCTACAAATAAAGGGTGCGTATTATTTACATAGACATTGACACGCTTCGTGCTGACCATTTGGGATGCGCCGGGTACCATCGCAATACCAGCCCAAATATTGATGCTCTAGCGCGTGACGGAGTTCATTTTCAAAACGTGTACGCATCTGATGTTCCGTGCCTTCCTAGTCGCACCGCATTGATCACCGGAATGTTTGGGATTCGTAATGGTGTCATAAATCACGGTGGTTTAGCTGCGGATCTTCTACCTGAAGGACGCGATAGGAATTTTTTTGGAAAATTTAATCTTCGTTCTTGGGCATCTGTGTTTTATTTAGCTGGTTGGCACACAGCTTCTATTTCCTCTTTCCCTTTTCGACATGGGGCTACATGGTGGAATAGCGGCTTTATGGAATCAATGAACTTGATGCGTGGATTTGGCGGCGAAAGAGCTGATGAGGTGCTTCCGGGTGCATTGGATTGGTTAGAAAGACGAGGTCAGTCTGATGACTGGTTTCTCCATGTGCATCTTTGGGATCCACACACCCCATATACAACTCCTGAAGAATTCGGTAACCCTTTCGCAGCAGACCCAGTACCTGAATGGCATACAGAAGATGTTCGCTCGCTCAACTGGGATTTATCTGGACCGCATTCAGCTCAGGAACCTTGGGGCTTCACACCAGATGAATGGGGAGATCCCCCACCACGACAACCGTGGGATGCCTCTTCTATGGGAGCTGTAAAAGAGATTTTTGATGGTTATGACGTTGGGGTTCGCTACGCTGACGACGCCGTCGGAGTGTTACTGAATAAACTCGCTGATTTAGGTGTACTTGATGAGACTGCTGTTTTCGTTAGTTCTGATCATGGTGAAGCTTTTGGGGAACTTGGAGTTTACGCTGACCATCAAGCAGCTGACGAAGCAACCTGCCATATTCCCGCTGTTGTGAAATGGCCTGGAATCGAAGCACAGGTTTTTGATGGTTTGCAGTATCACCTCGATATCGGGGCGACGATTGTTGATTTGGCTGGTTTGAAGGTTCCGCGCCATTGGGATGGGCAATCAGTTGCTGGACATCTTCGTGGCAAAACAAGTGGCGGCAGAGATCATCTTGTGTTGTCACAAGGTGCTTGGTCATGTCAGCGGTCCGTTCGGTGGGATGATTACCTTTATCTTCGTACATGGCATGATGGGTTTCATGCTCACTGGAATGAGGAAATGATGTTTGACATAACGCAAGATCCTCATGAACAGAAAGATCTTTTTTCTTCTCAGCCGGAAAAGGTTGTTGAAGGGAAGGAGTTGCTTCAAACATGGACCGAAGAGCAACTTGATCGGAGTTATAGCTCAACTGACCCTATGGAAGTCGTTCTTGAGGAGGGAGGTCCTTTCCATGTACGTGGCCACCTTTCAAGTTATTTAGAAAGGCTTGAAAAAACAGGGCGATCTCGTTGGGCGGAGATACTTCGAGAGCGCCATGGGGTGGGAAAGTAACACAGCCTATCCGAGATTAAAAGTGCGTTTTTTGGGTTCAACGGGGTTAGATAGGCGGGCTGACGCTATTGCGAGTCCGCTAAGTAACACGTTTCGTGTTTCTATCGGGTCTATAACATCATCAATACTAAGAGAAGCCGCTGACCGATACCCTGATGCAAGTTCAGCTTCGCGTAGATCAGCTCTTGCCTGTTGGTCGGCTCCTGTTGCTTCATCAGCGCCACGAGCTGGCATCGCTCCAAAGCTCACTCCTGGGTAGGCAAGGTTTAATGTTTGCCCATCGAAAGGGTTCATACCCATTGCTGTGCTTCCAAAACCGTATGCTTTCCTGAGTGTTAATTGGATTTTGGGAACTGTTGCGTGATGTTGGGCTAAGAACATTCTTCCTGCGTGTCTGAGTATTCCTGCCTTTTCTGATGCGGATCCAGCGAGAACCCCTGGATTGTCTGTTAGGAAAATAAGTGGCATGTGGAATGCATCGGCGACTTGTATAAATTGGGTAGCTTTATCAGCGGCATCGACATTAATTGACCCTGCTAAATGCTGAGGTTGATTGGCGACGATAGCTACTGAGCGACCACCTAGTCTGGCAAATCCAGTGATTAGCGATGCCCCGAATATTGGTTGGATTTCGAAGAAACTTTCCTCGTCCATAATGACTTGAATGACGTTTTTCATGTCATATGAATGGCGCGGATTATCAGGGATAATATCTAGAAGTTCTTCCACTCTTCTTTTACCTGTTGATGGTTCTGCTTTGGGGGGGTGTTCCCATGCAGATGAAGGGAGGTAGGAAAGCCATCGCTTAACCTGACTCAATGCTTCTTCGTCTCCATGTGCAAGATTATGAATTACCCCGCTTTGCAACGCGACTGTCGGACCGCCAAGCTCTTCTTTGGCAATGTCTTCTCCGAGTGATGCTTTCACGAGTGGCGGACCCGCAGTGAATATTGATGCTTTCTCTGTCATTATCGAAAAATCAGCAAGCGGGGCACTTAACGCCCCATGTCCTGCGGAAGGGCCAAGAACGGCAGCTACAAAAGGTATCTTCCCTGATGCTTCAGCTTGTGCTTGAAGGTCACCTGGTGTTCGTGTTGTTGGGGGGTCATTTGGAAGTGGTGGGCGGTGTCCAGCTCCTTCGAGAAGCATGATAAGCGGTATACGTTCCTGCAACGCAAGTTCGGCTATCCGATACCTTTTCGTAGATTCTGCTCGTCCTATTGAACCACCTCTAACAGTAAAATCTTCCGAACCTATCGCAACTGGCCTTCCGTCAACCATGCCTATGCCAGCGACGAAAGCATCAACACCCCCGTCGACAAGCTTCCCTATTTCAGTAAATGTTCCTTGATCTACAAGGGATTCAATACGATCTCGGGCGTTTATTTTTCCTTGTTGATGATGGCGTTCTAGCTTTTCTTCGCCACCCATCTGCGAAGCTCGTTTCTTTCGCTGATTCAAATTTTCTATTTTTTCTCTCCAGTTGCTTGAACCAGCCATGGAGTCACTGTTCCTTAAGTTTGTATTTCACTGGAAGCGCCTTGAGGCCCACAACAAAATTGGATGCGATATACGTTCTTTCTCCAGCGGTTTCCATCCATTCAACACGTTCTATCATTTCTTCAACGAGGGCTTTCATGCTCGCTTTAGCGAGATGCGCTCCTAGGCAGTAATGTTCAGCCCATCCAAACCCGAGGTGCCTGTTTGGGCTTCTTCCGATATCAAATGTGAATGGGTTTTCGAAAACATCTTCATCACGATTTGCAGAGCAATAGAAGAGCGCGAGTTCTTCTCCTGCTTTGATGTGCTGACCGCGAAGTTCATAGTCAGTTAGTGCTTGTCGTTTCATGTAATTAACTGGTGTAGTCCAGCGGACGATTTCATCAACAGCACTTTTAGCTAGTGAAGGGTCTTTTCTGAGTCTTTCGAATTCGTCTGGATGATCCAAAAATGCTGAAATAGCTCCGGATAAGGCATTTCTGGTTGTGTCATGTCCTGCGGTGAAGACAATTAAGTAATAGCCGAGTGTTTCAAGTTGTCCAAGGGGGCACCCATCACCAAGTTGTGCGTTAGCTAGCATCGTAGCTAGGTCATCTCTAGGGCATGATCTTCTATCTTTGATAATTTCGTCAAACAACATGTAGAACTCCATTCCGAGTTCTTTTCGAGCTGCCAAACGGTCTTCTCCTTGGCGTTGCATGTCTGGATCTTCACCACCAAATAATTCTTGCGTGATAACTAAAAGGCGTTCTTCTTGGGCTTGATCGATTCCGAGGATCGTTGCAAGTACACGTAATGGGTGCTTTTGCGCTATTGCTTCTATGAAGTCAGTTTCTCCTTGTTTGGGGAGTTCATTGAAGATAGATTTAGCGCTTTCTCGAACAATTGTGTCAAGGTTCGTTACTCCTCGTGGAGTGAAATATCCGCTAGCTACTTTCCGGTATTCTCGATGTTCAGGAGGGTCCATAGTGATGATTGTTTTCATCTGCGCTAACGGGCTTCCTGATCCACCCTCTATGAATGAATTAATTTGATCATCATTCAGGACAATGATTCCGCCAGCTTCACTGGAGAAAATATCTGGCTGACTGGATACTTCAACAATGTCTTCATGTTTCGTTATTGCCCAGAATGGTGTGTGGCCGGGTTGGGCATACCAGTGAACTGGAGATTCATTGCGGAGTTCGCTCCAGAGCTCATGTGGCACTCCGTTTTGTCCGTATGACGATGCGGTTATCAGGTCAGTTATCGTTGTTCCCATAGATATAACTTATCTCGTTTATGACTGGGCGTCTTCTTTGTGGTACGAAGTCATCATGGATGTGAATGCTTTACGACTTACGAATAAGGTTGCGGTGGTCACTGGAGCCGCTCGCGGCATCGGTAAAGCGACTGCTTTGGCCTTCGCTGATCTTGGTGCCCACGTTGCTGTTTGCGATATGTTGGACGACGAACTTCATGAAACGGTTACAGAAATTCGTAATCGTGGGGTAAATGTCGTTGCTGATGTTTTGGATGTTCGGGAAGGGTCTTTGGTTGCTGGATTCTTTGATCACGTAGTCAGTGATTTAGGGTCCGTTGATATTCTGGTGAATAATGCCGGTGGTGGATTTTGGTCCCCTTTCGCTGAGGTTTCTGAAAATGGGGAATTAGCTCTTGTTCGTGAGAATTTTAGTTCGGTCAGTAACTGTGTGCGTTCTGTTTTGCCTGTGATGAACGATGGTGGTTCTATTATCAATGTTACGTCAGTTGAGGCTTATCATTCTGCCCCAGGTTTTGCTGTGTACGCAGCGATGAAAGCCGCTGTTCAACAGTTTACGCAATCGCTTTCTGTTGAATTAGGCGGTCGTGGAATCAGAGTTAACTGTGTTGCACCTGACATGATTCCTACACCGGGAGATGCTGGGTTGGCTGAAGATTCGGGGGCGCTTATACCCGGATTACTGCCGACACCTCTTGGGCGGAAGGGAACGCCAGAGGAGTGCGCTTCAGTTATTTGCTTCCTCGCTTCTGCATTGTCAAGCTTTGTTACAGGCTCATCTATTCCTGTGGATGGAGGAACGGTGGCTTCGGGTTCTTGGAAGGTGCGCGATGATGGTTCGTGGGGGATGTAAAAGCTACCTTTAAGGGTTTTGGCGTGTCTCTTCACCCGTGAGCGTATAGTCAACAACGGTATGACTATTTGATGCTGAATGAGCAATGACAACCTTATATGTGCCTGGTGATACATACCATCCGGGTTCAATATGTCGTTCGCCGCGTTCTCGGGGAACAGGTGAGTTATCTGCAAGTGTGTTATAGAACTGGTCACCTGGGTCGTAATAAGCGAATGAGCGGTATCCGAGTTCTATTTTTGCGGTGCGTGTCTCACCTGCTGGTATTTCTATTTTTGCATAACCTTTGAGCTCCTGAAGTGGACGATGGATGATGCTTGGTGGCGGTTCTATATAAAGTTGGACCACTTCGGTACCTTTGCGTGCACTGGTATTCGTAATGTCGATCTCTACTGTCACTGGTGTTGAAATATCAGTTGATTCCGCACCAGATATTTTAGGTTGACCCCATTCGAATGAAGCGTAGGAAAGGCCATGTCCGAAAGGGACCGCTGGTTCTATGTGCCTTGCGTGGAACCAGCGGTAACCAATGTAAAGTCCCTCTCCATAACGGACAACACTGTTTTCCCCGGGGTAGTTGAGGTACGCGGGACTATGTTCATAACGAGCGGGTATTGTTGTTGGCATTCTTCCACTTGGGTCTTTGTCACCTATGAGTATGTCGACGAGTGCATCTCCAAGTTCTTGCCCAGCGAATCCAATATTAAGAACAGCGTTTGGTGCGTCGAGCCAACTCATGTCATGAGGGCCGCCAGTATTGACAACAACAACCGTCTTTGAATTAACGAGGCTAATTCGTTCAATGAGTTCTACCTGGTCACCTGGAAGCATGAATGAGTCTCGGTCACGGCCTTCAGTTTCCCAATCATCGTTTGTTCCAACGACAACAAGTGCAACATCAGCATGTGCTGCTATTTCTTCTGCTTCGGCAATGAGGTCTCTTTCCATGACTGGTTTCAAACCAATCCTGGTCCCTAACATGAGTATGCCACCTTCGCTAGAGAATTGGATCTCTAGCTCTGCCTCTGCGCCAGCGATGAGGTTGAGTTCGCCTGTGATTTCTGCTGAACCCATTCCGAAAAAGTCATCTCCTTTCCCGTAATCTCCTTCAGTTGCGTCAATAATGATTTGACCATCGACCAGTACCCGTGTTTTCCCGCTTTGGACGAGGCGGATTTCGTGAGAACCCGTGAATTCAGGACATAGCGTTCCTTTTGCTGTAAATGAATACGTTGCGGGATCAACTCCATCTGTAGGAACTCCAAAGAATTTAAAATCAGTCGTTGGGTATGTTTTGGTAGCTGCTACAGGTCCTGATTGGTCATACGAGTTAAAGAACTCAACATCAAGTGCTTCTTTGAGAATAGGAGTTTCTATCGAAGGCGTGGTCCTGTCTATGTCGCTTCCTTGAGCGTATGAAAGGTCCAAGTCAAGTCGTTCCTGTAGCGCTGCTAGCGGGCTTTTGTTTCGGTACGGGCGAACACCTGCGGATCCTCCTCCCATAATTTTTGCTGACCGAGCATTTGGACCAATGACTGCGAGGGACCGTAATTTCTTAGGTTCTAGTGGAAGCACACCATCATTTTTAATGAGGACGGTTCCTTCTGTCGCTGCGTGTCGGATAAGTTCACGATGTTCAGGACTATCTAATTGTTTTTCTTTTCCTCCGCCTGCACCATCGAAAGCACCGGTTCGTTGCATAAGTGTAAGCATGTCGGTAGCGATGGCATCGAGATCTTTCTCTCCACATTCACCGTTTTTGATCGCTTCTTGAATTCGTTTAGGGCCATACCATTGTCCTTGTCCTGGCATTTCTAAACTAAGTCCGGCCGCTATTGATGCCCCCGTTGACCGGACGGCAAACCAGTCTGAAACAACAAAACCATCGAAGCCCCATTGTTCTCGTAGCACTGTTTTGAGCAACCACTTATTTTCTGAAGCAAACGTGCCATTCACACGGTTATATGAGCTCATGATGCCCCACGCTTTCCCTTCTTTGACCGCGTGTTCAAAAGGCAGAAGATATACCTCGCGAAGGGTTCTTTCATCTATTTGGCTATCTATGGAATTTCGTTCGTATTCTGAGTCGTTAGCAACAAAATGTTTTGCGGTTACGGCTACGTTCTTTGATTGCACTCCTTGTATATATGAAGAAGCGAGCGTTCCAGTTAAGTAAGGGTCTTCCGAATAACACTCGAAGTTTCGACCCCCGAGTGGGTTTCGATGAAGGTTAATTGTTGGCGCTAGGAGAACATTCGCCCCCTTAGCTATGCTTTCTTCCCCAAGTAATTCCCCTAACTCTGTAAGTAGTTGCGGGTTCCATGTTGCTCCGAGCACTGACCCGGCTGGAATACAGGCAGTTGGGGTTCCGGTTCCCATGAGTCCACCACCTCGAGCTCCATTCGGCCCATCGGTGACTGTCATAGCTGGAATATTCGCTTCTTCAATTGAGCGTGTTGTCCAAATGCCGTGTCCGGTGACGATATTGGCTTTATCTTCTATTGAAAGGCGGGCGAGAATTGCACCAATGTGATGTTCTTCAACGGTCACTTCTTTACCTCCCTTTTGATTTTATTGCGGGAAACGCAGTGTTGCTGTTCCCTTAACATGTGACCCGAGTTTATTGTCACCTGCGAAACGGACGGTTGTCGTTCCATCAGCACTAGTTTCTTCAACATGGCCAGACATGGTCATGGTGTCATAGGG
>CENZ01050048.1_pt1 | contig 44253 bp, 38 predicted proteins | sample 361341 | NCBI WGS metagenome assembly CENZ01 (sample SAMEA2619782, study PRJEB7988) | marine metagenome | biome: marine biome (ENVO:00000447); feature: deep chlorophyll maximum layer (ENVO:xxxxxxxx); material: "saline water (ENVO:00002010), including plankton (ENVO:xxxxxxxx)" | depth 50 m
GCAATAGCTGGCGAACTCATTGGGTAATCCCAGCTGCCGAAGACCTACAGTGCAAACCAACCTGTTCTGTGAATTTGTGTAACACTGTATATACAACCAGTACAAATTAAATCAGTTTTTTACTGTATATACAACCAGTATATTGGCAAAAAGTGGAAATCCTTTAGCCGCTTTTTTCGAGCAACTTCAACAGCCCGGATAGGCCTGCCTCCACCGTGGCTGTTCGTACGGCTTCCCGATCTCCCGAAAACTGAAAGCGCTGGGCGCGGCCCTGCTCTCTAAGCTGCCAGGCAATCCAGACCGTTCCTACCGGCTTGTCTTCACTGCCACCATCAGGACCAGCCACGCCGCTCACAGCAACCGCCATCTCGGCCGCGCTATTGGCGATGGCACCGGCTGTCATAGCGCGAACTGTTTCTTCACTGACAGCTCCAGGCGCGCCGGGTTCGAACAAACTTGAAGGGACACAAAGCATCTTTTGCTTGGCGGCATTGGAATAAGTGACGAAGCCACTGTCGAACCAGCGCGAGCTTCCGGCAAGCGCTGTTAGCGCCTGGGCAATGCCGCCACCGGTGCAGGATTCGGCCGCGGCAAGCATTATGTGGTTGCTTAAGAGCTGATCAGCCAGACGCTGAACCAGTTCATCAATTCGCTCATTTCGCAGGTCACTCATGGCCTAATGGTATCCGGTTACCTGAACGATGAAAATTAAAAACAGCCGCTCATCAATCGGGCTCTACCTGTGTAGAATGGCAGTCCTTAATCATCCCTCAACTCACATCAACAACCGTTTAAATCCTGAAGCAAGCTTTGGCAGAGTCATCCCAACATACCCCCATGATGCAGCAGTATCTGGGCATCAAGGCACAGCATCCTGATGAGCTGCTGTTTTACCGCATGGGCGATTTCTATGAGCTGTTTTATGACGACGCCAAATCCGCCGCCGACATTCTCGATATCACCCTGACTGCCCGCGGCAAGTCTGCTGGCTCTCCCATTCCCATGTGCGGCATCCCGTTTCATGCCGCAGACCGCTACCTGGTAAAGCTGGTAGATGCGGGCGTCTCGGTAGCAATCTGTGAGCAAGTGGGTGATCCAGCGACCAGTAAAGGCCCGGTGGCGCGCGAAGTCGTGCGTATCATTACGCCGGGCACCATCAGTGACGAAGCGCTGCTGGATGAGCATAAAGACACTTGCCTGATGGCCATCAGCGCAGCAAGTCTGGACGCATTGGAGGGGCAGTACGGCATCGCCTACACCAACTTGAGTAGCGGCCGCTTTGTGCTGACAGAAGTCAGCGGCAGCAATGCCCTGCTTACAGAGATCGAGCGTATTAAGCCTGCCGAGATACTCTTGCCCGATGGCGCTACAGTAGCGGCCCAGGTCATCAAACATCCTGCCCTGCGCAAGCGTCCGGTCTGGGAGTTTGAACAGGAGAACGCCGAGCGCTTGCTTGTCGCACACTTCAAAACCAAGGATCTGACCCCCTTCGACTGCACCGAACTTAACCTCGCCCTGCAGGCTGCCGGCTGCCTTATTCAATACGCCAAAGAGACGCAGCGCTCCGATCTCCCCCACATCCAGGGCATTCAGGTCGAGCAGCAGAGTGACTGCGTCATCCTCGATGCCGCCAGCCGCCGCAATCTGGAGATTGACAGCAACCTGACCGGCGGTCGCAGCAATACCCTGCTGGCAACCCTGGATACCTGCGCCACAGCGATGGGCAGTCGCCTCCTGAGCCGCTGGTTGAACCGCCCCCTGCGCAACCACGCGGAATTAAACAAACGCCAGAACATGGTTGCCGCCCTGCAGTCTGACTATCGTTTCGAGAACTGCGCGAAAACGCTGCAGGGTATAGGCGACATGGAACGTATTCTTGCGCGCCTGGGCCTGCGTACCGCACGCCCTCGCGATCTGGCCAGGTTGCGGGACAGTCTGGCCGTGCTGCCTGCGCTGCAGTCCCAGATGGCAGCAGTGGCCTGCCTCGAATTACATGCCTTGGCGGAGCAGATCGCAGAGTTTCCCAACCAACATGGCCTGCTTCAGCGTGCGCTGGAGGAAAACCCGCCGGTCGTCATTCGGGAAGGTGGCGTGATCGCGCAAGGCTTCGATGCGGAACTGGATGAACTCAGGAATCTCAGCAGTAATGCGGGTCAGTTCCTGGTGGATCTTGAGCTGCGCGAGCGAGAGCGTACCGGCGTCAGCACCCTCAAGGTCGGATACAACAGGGTGCATGGCTACTATATTGAAGTGAGCAAGGGGCAGGCCAGCGCTGAATTCCCGGCCGAATATGTGCGGCGCCAAACCCTTAAAAACGCGGAGCGCTTCATCACACCGGAACTCAAGGAATTCGAGGACAAAGTGCTGAGCGCTAACAGCAAGGCGCTGGCCCGGGAGAAAGCACTTTATGATGAATTGCTGGAAACGCTCGCTCTAGCATTGAATGCCCTGTTAGCCAGCGCCGAAGCCATAGCCAGTCTGGATGTTTTGCAAAGCTTTGCCGATCGCGCCACCGCCTTGAATTACTGCCGCCCTACCCTTAGTGACAGCCGCGGCATAGCCATCATCGAAGGGCGCCATCCGGTGGTGGAGATTGTGTCTGAAGAAACTTTTATTGCCAATGACACCGAGCTGGACGCAAAGCAGAAGATCCTGATCATCACCGGCCCCAATATGGGGGGCAAGTCTACCTATATGCGGCAGACCGCATTGATTGTGCTGCTGGCTCTATGCGGCAGTTGCGTACCTGCCTCCGCCGCCACCATCGGCCCCATAGACAGAATTTTCACGCGCATCGGCTCTTCCGATGATCTCGCCGGTGGCCGCTCCACGTTCATGGTGGAAATGACGGAGACTGCCAATATCCTGCACAACGCCAGCGCCGACAGCCTGGTGCTGATGGACGAAATAGGCCGCGGCACCAGCACTTTTGATGGTCTCTCGCTGGCCTGGTCAGCGGCCGTTTATATTGCCGAGCAGCTGCAGGCTTTTACCTTGTTCGCGACCCATTATTTTGAGCTCACTGCGCTGCCAGAAACCTATGACAATATTACCAACGTCCATCTGGATGCAGCTGAACACGATAGCGGCATCGTGTTCCTGCACAGCGTAAAAACCGGACCGGCCAATCAAAGTTACGGCCTGCAGGTGGCCCAGCTAGCGGGTATTCCAGCGAGCGTCATCGATTCTGCCCGCGAAAAGTTGACTGAACTGGAGCGAGAGGCGGCAAACGTGACTCCAGCAGAATCCGCCAGCGCCAAACCAGCAAGCCCCGGCGTAGCAGCTCAGGCTGATGACCCATTTCAAGCTGAGCTATTCGGCCCCTCTTCCCATCCAGCGCTGGAATGTCTGGAAAAACTCAATCCGGATGAGGTCAGTGCCAGGGAGGCACTAGCTATCCTCTATGAGCTCAAGAAGAAAATTGAGCCTTGAGAAACCTGTATTAAAAGCTGGTAGAATTGCGGGCGGAATAATGAAATACCCGTATTAAACACCGCCAAACCAGGGGTAGATTGAGACATGACTTTTGTAGTTGGAGATAACTGTATTCGTTGCAAGCACACCGATTGCGTTGAGGTATGCCCGGTAGATTGTTTTTATGAAGGCCCAAACTTTCTCGTCATACACCCTGATGAATGCATCGACTGTGCGCTGTGTGAGCCAGAGTGCCCGGTGGACGCTATTTACGCGGAAGACGAACTGCCTGAGGATCAGCAGGAATTTTTGCAGTTGAACGCGGACCTCGCCGAGAACTGGCCTAACCTCACAGAGAAAAAAGACCCACTCCCCGACGCGGAGGAATGGACGGACAAGCCCAACAAGCTGCAGTATCTGGAACGCTAGTCCCGGCGCGGCTGCCTGGCCTTGGCCAGCGTGCAATCGACACTCCCAGATTCGAGTTTGGCGCAAGAACGTTGCAGTTATCGAGACATAAAAGGGCCATAGTAGCTACCTACTATGGCCCTTTTTTGATCGGGATCCAGTTGTGACAAGCCCCCGCTGCTGCCACAACGACGGCTGACAAGCTAAATGCAAGCTGCTCCGCGATACTTCTGACTTTTAGTCGTGGCCAATGATCCTGCCAACGCTATTTTTTAGGACGGGAGGCGGCTGTTTGTTATAAACCATTTACCATTGCAAAGGCGTCGAAATAAGACAGCACCTTATAAGTGGCTAAGGAAAGCGTTTTAGGCCCTAGCGGACCGGAAGGAACAGCGTCGGATCGATGGGCTCACCTTCTTGCCGAATCTCAAAATGCAGCATTGCCGTGCCGGCAGGATTAACCCCTACCTCAGCAATTTTCTCACCGGCGAACACATGCATGCCTTCGGGTACCAGCATGGCGCTGTTATGGGCATAGGCACTCAAAAATTGATCGGTATGTCTGATGATGATCAGGTTGCCAGTACCCTGCACGCCGCGACCGGAATACACAACATCTCCTGCCGCTACAGCAAGTACCGGGTCACCCACATTACCCGCTATATCAATACCCTTGGTTATATCCGACTTGAACGAACTCAAAACGCGACCGCTATGGGGCCAGGTCCAGTCGGGTTCGGTGGGCACAGGTGCAGGTATGGGTTGCCTGTTGACTGAACCAGACTCGCTGCTTCCTGCCTGTGAGCGAATTCCTGATCGGATGCCGTTGCCCACAGCGTCGATTGCCGTTTCAGCGAGCGCAGCACCCAACTCCAACTCCTGGCCAACGAAAATCGTGTAGGGTGGTGTCAAGCCGTTGGCTGCGGCCAGCGCACGAAAATCCAGGTCATGTTGAAACGCAATTGAAAACAAAGTATCCCCTGCCGTCACCATATGGGCCAGGGGCGCGGTCACTGCGCTTGCCGCTGCGCTGCTCACCCGGCTTGCTGCCGAAGAGATCGAGGACCGTGCGACAGATGTCACCGGGCTGGAAGCAGAGCCCACTGGACGCCGTACCAGAGACTGGGTTTGTTGCGGGGCGGCTCTCGTCACCGTCGCTGCAGGGGAGGGAGCAGAAGTTACTGTCGACGCAGATGCACTGCGGCTTGAGACGATTTGTGGAAGCGACTCAATGGAAAGCACCTGGTCAGGTTGCGAAGTCTGTATGCGGCTACTGTCTGATCGGCCAGTGCTGCTGAGGACGATGGGAGCCGATCGCTCCAATCGCCGCCCCTGCTCGCTCACTGGCGCCTGGTGGGAGCCACAGGCCACCGCGACAATGCCGACCAGTGCCAGCAGGCAGTGATTGCGTGTCCGCCCCTTTGGGGAAAATCGGGCACTGTGTTGCGGATTCGCGTACATGGTGTGTCCTGTCAATGGCGTCCAGAGAACAGCCAGCGCAGCAGCAATACCGCTGCCCCGCCCAACACAAAGCAAAGCGCGACCCAGAATAACTGGGGGCTCTGACCGGTTAGCTCTGTATAGTTTAGCGGCCAAACGTTCACAGATTGTAACGCCTGTTGATGGCCGTCGCTGTCTTCATAAAAGCTCACCGCCTGCTGCCAGGGCCAAAGCACCGGTAGCGAACCCAATAACATGCCACAGATATAGCCATAGCAGATGTTCCTGAAGCGCAGCAGCAAGCTCGCCAGCAGTCTCGAAAAGGCGATGATACCAATGCCGCAGCCAGCCATGAAAACGATGATCGTTAACCACTGGAACTGGGTGAGCGCAGTCAGCATGGCTTCGTAGGCGCCCAGTAAGATCAAAATGAAGGCGCCAGATAGACCCGGTAAGATCATTGCACTGATCGCGATCAAGCCGCAAAGAAACAGGTAGCCGTAGCTTAGCTCCGCGCCCACTACGGGATCGAGTTGCGCCACCAGCAAGGTGGTTCCAACTCCCGCCAGCAGTGCGGCACCGTTGTGCAGATGCAGTATGTGAGTTTCGCGGGCCAATATAGCGACCGAAGCCAACACCAGACCAAGGAAAAAGGCCATCAGGGCTTCAAACTGGTTCTCCAGGAGATATAACACGGTATTGGCAGAAACCAGCAGGCCAGTGAGAATGCCCAGCGCAAGCACCAGCAAAAAATTGCCGTTTATGTGTTTCCAGCCAGCTGCCAGCTGACCCTGCGAGATCAATAGCAGCAGTCTAGCGTCGAAAGCGCGGATACTGAACACCAGTTCATCATAGATATTGCTAATCACGGCGATGGTACCGCCAGAGATACCGGGCACCGAGTCTCCAAGACCCATGGCAATACCTTTGCTGTATAGCGCTGCTTTGCCGCGCCAGGTCGATAGGTCTGTGGGCTTGGTTTGGGAAACCATGAGATTACTCAGCAGAAGAAGGCTAGAGAACTATTGCAACGACACTTACAGCTAGCTCTGTACCTGTCCAATCAGCAAGGGCACGAACCGTACCTGATCAAGAATATGCTCTTCATACTCTGACCCAACTCGTCGCACCAGCTTCAGTTCCTGGTGCTCATCGCCACCCACCGGGATGATGAGGCGCCCACCATCTGCCAATTGCTCCAGCAATTCACCGGGAATCTGACGCGGCGCGGCGGTAGTAATGATGGCATCGAAAGGCCCACGTTCGGCCCATCCCAGGCTGCCATCATCATGTTTGAATTCGATATTGCGCAAGCCCAGCAGCTTGAGGTTTCTCTTGGCGCGATCCAGCAGCGGCTTGATCCGCTCCACGGTAAAAACCTTCTTGGCCAGCTGCGCAATCACAGCCGTCTGGTAACCGCAGCCGGTTCCAATTTCCAGTATCCTGCCTATCGGACCAGATTTCACGATTGCCTCGGTCATTTTTGCCACTACATAGGGCTGTGAAATGGTTTGATTGTGCCCTATCGGCAGGGCCACATCCTCGTAAGCACGGTGCGACAGAGCCTCATCCAGAAAAATATGCCTGGGGGTTGAACGCATAACATCAAGCACTTCCATGCTTTGGATTCCCTGATCCATCAATCGGCCCAACAGGCGTTCCCGCGTCCGCTGAGAAGTCATGCCGATACCGCTGAGGTTCTGTTTTCCGTTCAATGCTCGCCTTCCAGGTTTATCCAGGTTAATGACTGTGCTCGTTTTCACGCAGCAGGCAGACTTCTCGCAGCAGACTGGTGGCATAGGCCCCCGTAGGCAGGGTAAACGCTAGGCTCACGGTTGTTGAGTCCAGCCACTGCCACTGCAATTGCTGAACCTGAAACCGCAATGGGCGCCGTGCCGCCGAGAGCCCCTGCTGCTCAAGCCCTGTTACCAGCTCTGCAAATTCTTTACACACTGCCTTCTCAGTATCGGCAGACTGGCCGCGAGTTACATACCTGTCTTTGCTATCGATGCGCCCGGGCAGCAGTCCAGTTATATGAATATCCAATTCATCCAGGCGCTGCTGCAGTTCTGGCCCCCAGGCACCGGGCTCCACCAGGAAACAGCGTTTCGTATGGTTCAGGTTGAGCACATCTCCGTCTACATAGCTGGCCCAGTTACCGCGGGTGATTCGGGCCGATAGCAACTGATTGAACAGGTAGGCGCGAGCCGCCGAGTAAAGCATGGAGCGTTTGCGCTTGTGACGATATCTGTTGCGGGTCGCAACAGCCTGGCTCGCTTCAGCCCGCAACAACTCCCGAACCTGATGCAGGTTACTAAGGTCGCGACCGAAACGCTGGCTGCCAAAGTAGTTAGGCACACCCTGCTGCGCCAGAGTCTGTAGTTTTCGATCAAGACTCGCCTCAGCGTTAGTTGCTGGGGATTCTGCCCCGCTCGCATTCACGCCCATCACTTCGCGCAGAATTAATTGAAAATGGTTGGCTTTGTGGGCACCAATCTGAAGTTTGCGCTGATTCCGCGATTGTTCGAGAATTTGCAGCTGATCGGATTGCAGCCGCCCCAGCTCAGCCTCAGCCGCCTGATCGAGGCGGATGCTAAACCACTGCCTAGTTCTCGCCTGGCGATCCTTCATGCCGGAATAGCCAATATCGGAATCGCTGATACCCAGGGTACTGGAAATCTGGCGCGCAACCTCGGTGGTGGACTGACCGGCTTTTTCAATCCTTAGCAGCAGGTGCTCCCCTGCCCCGGTGGGCGCAAAGCCGAGCTCTTCATCGACGCGAAAATCATCCCAATGCTGCTTAATGCGCGCCAATAGCTCTGGCTTGCCGGTGGCATAGGCCAGGGAATCGAGCTGCAGAAACGATTCTTCAAATTTTATTTGGTCCAACTCGCTCAACTCAGGACTCAGCACCGAGCAACATCACGCAATGACAGGCTATGCCCTCTTCTCTGCCAATGTAGCCCAGCCCTTCGGTAGTGGTGGCCTTGATGTTTACGGTGCCGGGATCAAGCGCCAGCAGTTCAGCCAGCCTGGCAGTCATTGCCGTTCTGTGGGGTGCCAGTTTCGGCACCTGGGCAATCACCGTGACATCAACGTTTATTGGCTTCAGCCCTTTTTGCTCTGCCAGAACCAAAACCTGCCGCAGCAGCTTGCCACTGTCCTCACCGGCGAATGTCGCATCCGTATCCGGAAAATGCTCGCCAATATCGCCACCACCGATACCACCCAGCACGGCATCGCAAACCGCGTGTAACACCACATCGCCATCGGAATGAGCCAGAAGACTCCGCTGCTCTGGAAGTACCAGGCCGCACAGTTTCAGGGGTTTGTCTTCGAGGAACACATCGCTGAAGCGATGCACATCATAGCCGTGACCAATTCTTATCATGGCGAGGTTCATGGGCTGACTCCCGCAGTGGATGCCTGCTGCTCAATGATGCGCTCGGCAAGACCGAGATCCGATTCATGGGTAATTTTAATATTATCTGTGCTACCTGGCACGACGAGGGGTTTTAGTCCCAGCGCCTCCACCGCAGCTGCATCGTCTGTAATCTTATCGCCACTCGCAACTGCCGCTGACAGTGCGCGCAGCAGGATATCGAAGCGAAACATCTGGGGCGTCAGCGCCTGCCAATGCGTACTTCTATCAACGGTCTTCAGCACTTCGTGGTTACTATTCACTTGCTTGAGCGTATCGGAGACCGGTCTCGCGAGCAGACCGCCAACAGGATGAGACCCCAGAGCCTGAACCAGGGCATAAATATCTATCGCCCTGACACAGGGCCTGGCGGCATCATGCACCAGCACCCAATCGTCAGGCTGGGCACGAGTCTTGAGGGACAACACAGCATTCAGGACTGAATGGCAGCGTTCATCGCCGCCACGCACTATCTCAAGCGTCTCGACTGCGCCTGCCTCTGCATAAAAAAATTCTGCAAATTGCTGATCGTCCGGGTGCAGCACCAAAAGCAAGCCAGACAGATCTTCAATCTGCGCGATGCGCTCCAGCGTGTGTGCGATAACAGGTTTACCGCACAGAGGTAAATACTGTTTGGGGATAGCCGATCCCATGCGGTGACCGACGCCAGCGGCTGGCACAATAGCCCAAATCGACATAGAGTAAACTTTTATTTTGAATGATTGGCCCGCAAATGCTGCGGCTCTGGCAACGCCCGTTACTCGATAATGAGGTAGAAGACTTCATCGTCTCCTATCATCCCGAGTTCCGAGCGTGCGCGCTCTTCTACCGCTTCGAGGCCATTCTTCAAATCGACGACTTCTATCTCCAGAAGCCGATTTCGGGCCTGCAGGTCGGCATTGACTGCCTGCTGGTCAGCAAGTTCTGATTTCAACAGACTCAATGACCGCACGCTGCCCTCACCAAGCCACAGCTGGAACTGCAAGCTCAGAAGAATGATCGCGAGACTGGTCAGTAAAATCTTCATCGTGTTATCTGTTAAGCCTTAAAGCGGGCAAATTCTCCCATGCCATTATATACGGCTGCGGCCCCGAGCATTTCTTCAATGCGAAGCAAGCGATTGTACTTGGCGACCCGATCGGACCGACATAGCGATCCAGTCTTGATCTGCCCTGCGCCGGTGGCAACCGCCAGGTCGGCAATAGTGGTGTCCGCAGTTTCCCCCGAACGATGGGAGATAACCGCCGTGTAGCCCGCCGCAGTCGCCATATTGATGGCCTGCAGCGTTTCCGTCAGCGAACCGATCTGATTGAATTTGATCAGGATCGAATTCGCGATGTTTTCATCAATGCCGCGCTGCAATATCTTGGTATTGGTGACAAACAAATCATCTCCCACTAACTGAACTGTATCGCCTATCCGCTCAGATAATTTAGCCCAGCCTTCCCAATCCGACTCGTCCATGCCGTCCTCAATGGAAAGAATCGGGTAATTGGCAGCAAGTTGTTGTAAATAATCAACAAACTCCTCGGAACTATAACGCTTGCCCTCTCCCTTCAAGACGTACTGACCGTCTACATAGAATTCGGATGCGGCACAGTCCAGAGCCAGCTGAATGTCCTTCCCGACAGTAAACCCGGCTATTTCGACCGCCTGCATGATTGCGTCCAGGGCAGCTGCGTTGGAGGGCAGATCAGGCGCAAAGCCACCCTCATCTCCCACTGCAGTGCTCAAGCCCTGCTTGCCAAGTACAGACTTCAGGGCGTGGAATATTTCGGCACCAAAGCGCAGTGCTTCCTTGAATGTGGGTGCTCCGGTGGGCTGAATCATGAATTCCTGAATATCGACATTATTGTCAGCGTGTTCGCCGCCATTCACGATATTCATCATGGGTACTGGCAATGAGAACGAGGAGGAGCCATTGAGCTGCCCCAGATGCGCATAGAGTGGCACTCCCGCCTCATTGGCCGCTGCCTTCGCCGCCGCCAGTGATACCGCCAATATGGCATTGGCCCCCAGCTTCGACTTGTTCTCGGTGCCGTCCAATTCCAGCATATGGGTATCGAGACCGGTCTGATCGCTGGCTTCGCGCCCTTTTAGCGCCGCCTGGATAGTGGTATTGATATTGGCGACCGCCAGTTGCACCCCTTTACCACCGTAGCGCTGGGGTTCTTTATCCCTCAGCTCAAGGGCTTCCCGGGAACCGGTCGAAGCGCCGGAGGGGGCACAGGCACTGCCTTCAGCTCCACTGGCCAGTATCACATCAGCCTCCACGGTTGGGTTGCCGCGTGAGTCCAGTATCTCTCTGGCTTTTACGCCAATAATTTCTGACATTTCAATACCTTAATTTACTTAATTAAAGGAAAACTTACTACGAGATGTGCAGTGCCGGCTGGGATTTTACCAACTCATCCAGCGCTTTTAACTGGCTGAGAAAGGGTTCCAGCGTTTCCAGACGCAGCGCGCAAGGACCATCACACCTTGCCTTATCGGGGTCCGGATGTGCCTCCAGAAACAGGCCAGCAAGCCCCTGGGACATACCCGCTTTAGCCAGGCCAGTAACCTGCTCACGCCGCCCCCCTGCACCATGTCCCAAGGCCCCTGGCTGCTGCAAGGCATGGGTGACGTCAAACAGCACGGGATAGCCAAACCGCTTAAGGATTGGCAAACCCAGCATGTCTACCACAAGGTTGTTGTAGCCAAAGCTGCTGCCGCGTTCACACAGCATGAGGCGAGTATTACCGGCTTGTTCAAATTTATGCAGAATATGCTTCATTTCATCGGGCGCCAGAAACTGGGCCTTCTTGATATTTATCGCCGCATCTGTGGCCGCCATGGCGCTCACCAGGTCAGTCTGCCGCGACAGAAAGGCTGGCAGTTGGATAACGTCAGCTACAGCGGCGGCTGGCGCCGCCTGCTGCGGTTCGTGGACATCGGTAATGATAGGCAGTGCCAGACTCGATTTGACCTCTGCCAGCCACTCCAGCCCCTGCTCCAGGCCAGGCCCTCTGAATGAATCCAGAGACGAGCGATTTGCCTTATCAAATGAGGCTTTGAAAACCAGCGGGATATCGAGCGCCGCAGCCACCGATTTGAAGTGATCCGCCACTTCTAGGGTCAATTCACGGGACTCAAGCACGTTCAAACCGCCAAACAAAACGAAGGGTTGATCGTTAGCCAGGGTGATCCCAGCAATTGAGATGGACTTGTTGCTCATGCGGTGAAGTTAATCGTAGCCAACATCGCAATCAAGCGCGGGCTGCGTTAGCAGCAGCCGTTGCCAGGTTATCTGATGAATCCGCTGCGGTGGATGCATTGGTATGCTGCTCATGGCGGGCGATCGCAGCTTTGATGAAACCGGTAAACAGCGGATGTCCTTCCCGTGGCGTTGACGTGAACTCTGGGTGAAATTGACAGCCGATAAACCAGGGGTGATCAGGAATCTCGATAACTTCTACCAGCATCCCGTCAGCGGATTTGCCCACCAACTTCAATCCGGCGGCGCTGAGGATATCAAGGTAATCGTTGTTAAATTCGTAGCGATGTCGATGTCGCTCGATGATTTCTTCCTGCTGATAGCACTGGAAGGTGGCGGAGTCTGGATCAAGCACACATTTCTGGCCTCCGAGACGCATAGTGCCGCCCAGATCAGAATTCTCATCACGAACCTCGGTCGTGCCTGCCGCCGTTGTCCATTCGCTGATAAGGGCAATCACCGGATTCTCACAGTCTTTTTCAAATTCGGTGCTGTTGGCATCCTTCAAATTAGCCACGTGTCTTGCGTAATCAACCACGGCCGCCTGCAATCCAAGGCAGATGCCGAGAAACGGAATATTATTCTCGCGCGCAAATTTAGTCGCATGGATTTTGCCCTCGAATCCGCGCTCGCCAAAACCACCCGGGATCAATATGGCGTCATGGCCATGCAGCAACTCGACGCCTTGCTCCATCAGGTCAGATGAGTCGATGTAGCTGAAATTCACTTTGGTCCGGGTTTGAATGCCGGCATGGATGATGGCTTCATTCAGGGATTTGTAGGCATCAAGCAACTCCATGTATTTTCCGACCATCGCAAGCTTCACTTCCCGCTCCGGGTTGAGCTGTGAGTCCACTACCCGATCCCATTCCGAGTAATCTGCTTTAGGGCAATCCAGATGCAGTTTATTGACGATGATTTCATCCAGCCCTGCTGCACCCAGAATCGATGGTATACGATAAATCGAATCGGTGTCTGGCAAGCTTATTACGGCGGGTATGTCGACATTGGTAAACAACGCAATCTTGTGGCGAGACGACTCATCAATTTCCTGCTCTGAGCGACAGACCAGGACGTCAGGCTGAATACCAATTGAGCGCAATTCTTTCACCGAGTGCTGAGTCGGTTTAGTCTTGGTCTCACCCGCGGTGCTAATGTAGGGCACCAGGGTCAGGTGGAGAAACAGCGCGCGGGCGGAACCAAGTTCCACCCGCAGCTGGCGCACGGCCTCAAGGAACGGCTGCGACTCAATGTCCCCGACCGTACCCCCGATTTCAACCAGCGCCACGTCGGCCTCACCCGCGCCTTCCACAACTCGTCGCTTGATCTCATCGGTGATGTGGGGGATGACCTGAATAGTGGCACCCAGGTAGTCCCCGCGCCGCTCGCGCTTGAGCACTGATTCATAAACCCGGCCAGCCGTGAAGTTGTTTTTCTGCGACATCACCGCGCGACTAAACCGCTCATAGTGCCCAAGATCCAAATCAGTCTCAGCGCCATCATTGGTGACAAACACCTCACCGTGCTGAAACGGGCTCATGGTGCCTGGATCGACATTGATGTATGGGTCGAGTTTAAGGAGAGTAACCTTGAGGCCACGGGCTTCGAGAATCGCAGAGAGAGACGCAGAAGTGATGCCTTTGCCCAGTGAAGAAACCACTCCACCGGTGATGAAGATATAACGCGTCATGAGGACCCCATCTTGTTAACCCGAGCCGCTGAAGTGGCTACCGCAGATGGATCTACAGCCTACCAGAACGCTTGCCCAAGCTCAATGAAGATTGCGCGCTAACTGCAATTCAATGACTATTGCGACAACGCTATTTTGCTACCTCAGGATTTTGGAGCAAGGAGCTGTGTTGGCGCTGCCCAGACTACCTGTGCACCATTCTGCCCTGACTGAGCCAGGTAAGACTCTGCAATGCCCACACCCGGCACACACACCAGTTCGGCGTCAGCAAAGAGCAGCGGAACGCGCTGACGCTGCCATGGCGGCATGCCTGATTCCTGCAGCAACTGTTTAAGCTTTTTTTGCGGGCGGCCTTTCAACTTCAGCGATTCACCACCTTCGCGATACTTTACTTGCAGCGCATGTGGCAATGGGCAGATCCCCTCAACTTGGCTCGCTTCAATCCTAAGTCTGCCGTTGCCGTTCAGGCTAAAGTCAATGGCTCCATCATCAAGTCTCAGCGTCTGCGCTTCCAGACCAGGTTTAGGCAGCGGCTGCACGGCAAACAGCTGAGCTTGATGCTGGTAGACATCACAGCTCTCCAGCGCAAACTTTGACCCACGACTGACACCCGGAATGAACTCGCTGACAAATTGATGCAGCGTGTTCCAGCCTGGATCTCTTACCCCGAGTTGCTGTAGCCAACAGCGCAGCAGATTTCTCTGCCTTGCACTACCGAGACTCTGCATCACTGCCACGCTGATTCCACCCATTTCCGTGGTCGCGTCCCGCAGGTCAATGGCGCCTAACTGCTTTTGCAGATCGTCATTTTCTGACAGTAAGGCCAGACTTTTACGCCAACTCTGACGGTAATCAGGCCAGCGTTTTTCGATTTGAGGCAGAACCTGATGCCGAAGATAGTTGCGATCATGCTGCTGGTCAGAGTTGGACTCATCTTCTTGCCAGGCAAGCTGATGCATGGCGGCGTATGCAGCCAATTCGGCGCGACCGTATTGCAACAGCGGGCGAAGCAAACGTCCTGACCCAAGCTGACGCTGCGCTGGGATTCCAGCGAGCCCTTGTGCGCCTGCTCCCCTGGTCAATCGAAACAACACAGTCTCTATTTGGTCATCCAGATGATGCGCCATTAGCAACAGCTCATCAGCTTGCAGCAGCTCGCGAAAGGCCTGATAGCGACTGTTTCGTGCCGCCGTTTCTATGGACCCAGAGGCGCTCACCTCGATAGCCTCAGTATGCAGTGAAACCTGCCAGTCCGCACAAATCTGCTGGCAGAAAGCTTGCCACTGCTGCGCGATAGGGGAAAGATTGTGATTAATGTGCAAGGCACTGATTTCAGAAGTGAGCTGCCCTTCCGCACGGAGGGCACACAGACTGTGCAGCAGTACGACCGAATCGAGCCCACCACTCAGGGCCACGACATAGCGCTTGGCAGCAGGTGCTTGCTGCAATGCGGGTAACAGTTTATCTGCTGAGTAGCTCATTGCGGCCTGCCGGGAATATCAGGCTGGCACCTCATGGGGGTTAGCTGCTGATGCCGTAGCTCATGAGACGCTGGTAGCGTCGCGCAACCAGTTCGTCCAGATCCATGGCCTGCAATTTATCCAGCTGCTCGATCAACGCGGCTTTGATGTTGGCTGCAGTGGCGGCCACATCGCGGTGCGCTCCACCCAGTGGCTCAGCGATGGTCTGATCAACTATACCGAGTTCTACCAGGCGCTCAGAGGTTACCCCCATCGCCTCAGCAGCCGCCGCTGCGTGATCAGCAGACTTCCAGAGGATAGTGGCACAACCTTCAGGGGTAATGACCGTATAAGTGGAATACTGCAACATGTTAAGTTGGTCGGCTACACCAATGGCGATGGCGCCACCGGAGTTTGCCTCACCCGTCACCGTGGCAATTAGCGGCGTTCGCACGCGAGACATCATTGCCATATTCTCTGCTATCGCCTCGTTGATGCCTCGCTCCTCAGAATCCATGCCAGGATAGGCGCCAGGTGTATCGATAAAGCTTAACACAGGAAGCTGATGTTGCTCAGCCAACTTAACCAGGCGACGAGCCTTGCGGTAGCCCTCGGGCCTGGGCATGCCAAAATTATGTCGCACCTTCTCCTTGGTCCCGCGCCCTTTTTGGTGGCCAATTACCATCACAGGAAGATCATCAATCCTCGCCAGTCCACCAATAATCGCAAGGTCATCGGCAAACAGCCGATCACCATGCAATTCATCAAAATCCGTAAAGATATGCTGGAGGAAATCGAGGGTATAGGGGCGCAGCGGGTGACGGGCTACCTGGGATATCTGCCACGAGCTCAGGCTGGCGTAGATCTTTTCGGTGAGCTTGGTGCTTTTGCCCTGAAGATTCTGAATTTCCTCGCTGATATTGAGTTCGTTGTCAGTGCCAACCAATCGCAGTTCGCGAATCTTTGCTTCCAGCTCAGCAATAGGCTGCTCAAAATCTAGATAATTGGGATCCATGATCGTTCCGATTCAACTGTAACCTAGGTTCATCTTCTGTGCTTGAATAGTGTGCGCTGCAAACAAATCAGAGACTGTTATGAATGGAATCGACGGCGTCGCGGAAAGCAACTCCCTGGGCTAATTTAGCGTGATCGACTGGCTATAGCCTAACTCCACCCGGTCTTTGCCAAACTCCCTTCGCAAGCGCTGCAGCAGCTCATCTGTAGGCAGGATTGACCAGTCCTGGCCGAGCATTATACACCCTCTGGAATCTTCTCGCTGATAGTCAATTACGACTTTGCAGCCGCTCGCCTGCGGCGCGTCTTGAGGTCCAGGCTGCACCCCGATTGGTGGCCCGGGTTGACTCCCTGGGTGCGCCCGAGTGGCTGGACCGTGAGTCCCTGGCACAACCAGCTGATCACCAGCCGGCATGTGCTCCGGCCGTCGGTAAGGCGCCAGAATCGCAGCCAAATGCTCGCAGAAACTAGGCGCGAGCTCCTCAGACCGAAGCTTTAAGGCCAGCCGGTTGGCAAATTGTTTGCGTGCCTCCGGCAGCGTCATCACCTGCTTGGCCCGGCCCCGCATGCCGCCGGTATAGTCATCCACGCTGACGGTACATTCGGCGATGATAATGATGTCTTTCTGAATCAGGTCCCTGTACTTCTCGTATTCCTTCGCAAACAGGGATAATTCAAACCGAGCGCTACGGTCATCCAGGGTCAGGAAAGCGATGGTATCGCCCGCCTTGCTCTTCATGGTCCTGAAGCCATTCACCAGACCAGATACCAGTTGTGTGCCTCGCTCTGGGCGCAATTCCACGAGCCGATTACGCGTGACTTTGGCAAGCTCGGGCAGAAACTCTTCGATTGGATGCCCGGACAGATAAAGCCCCAGGGTATCTCTCTCCGCCTGCAGGCGCTCCTGCTCGCTCCAGGCCTGTGCTCGTGGACCAAAACTCTGCTCCTCTGCGGCAGGCTCGGCTGGCGCAATTTCCCCAAACAAGTCCTCAACCCCACTAGCCTGGTTGCGGCTGCTCTGTTCTGCGGCCTGCACGGAGCCCGGCAGCATGGCGCTGAGGTTGGCCCGCGCATGATCCGGATCCCCTTTGACCAGATTATCCAATGCACCGGCACGGATCAGCGCTTCCATCGTTCGCTTGTTAACGGTTTGCGGATCAACTCGCTGACAAAGATCCAGTAGGCTGACAAACGGACTCTGGTCTCGCGCCGCCAACAGCACCTCGACAGGACCTGCCCCTAAACCCCTGATTGCACCCAGACCGTATACGATCTCTCCGGCATCATTCACCGTGAAATTAAACTGCCCCATATTGATATCTGGCGGTACGATGGTTAAATCCATGGCATTACATTCGTCAATCAGCGTAACTATCTTGTCAGTGTTCTGCATATCAGCAGATAACACCGCCGCCATGAAATAGGCCGGATAATGCGTCTTCAGCCAGGCCGTCTGATAGGACACCAAGGCATATGCCGCCGAGTGCGACTTGTTGAATCCATAGCCGGCAAATTTCTCCATCAGATCGAAAATGGATCCAGCCAGCACTTTATCAATCTTGCGTTGCTCTGCCCCAGCCATGAATAACTCGCGCTGCTTCGCCATCACCGCTGGGTTCTTCTTGCCCATGGCCTTGCGCAAAATGTCCGCCCCACCCAGGCTGTAATTCGCTAGCACCTGGGCGATCTGCATGACCTGCTCCTGGTAGAGAATCACGCCATAGGTATTTGCTAGCACCGGCTCCAGTTCCGGGTGTGGGAACTTCACCTGGTTGCGGCCGTGCTTGCGGTCGATGAAATCGTCCACCATGCCGGACTGCAGTGGGCCGGGACGAAATAGCGCCACCAAGGCGATAATATCCTCGAAACTACTGGGTCGGAGTTTCTTGATGAGCTCCTTCATCCCGCGGGACTCAAGCTGGAAGACCGCGGTGGTCTCTCCCTTCTGCAGCAGGTCATAAACAGTCTTGTCATCCAGCGGTAGGTCGTTGATTTCTACAATGCTTTCTTCATCACGGTTGGCGTTGATCATCTTGACGGCCCAGTCGATGATCGTAAGCGTACGTAAACCCAGGAAATCAAACTTCACCAAACCGGCAGTTTCGACGTCGTTTTTATCAAACTGGGACACCAGACCGCCGCCCGATTCTTCACAGTACAGCGGGGTGAAATCTGTCAGCTTGGTTGGCGCGATTACCACACCGCCCGCGTGCTTGCCGACGTTACGCGTTATGCCCTCCAACTTAAAGGCCATCTCCATGATTTCCTGAGCATCTTCATCACTCTCGACAAATTCTCCCAGCTGCGGCTCATCTTCGAAGGCCTGTTTGAGCGTCATGCCCGGCACGAATGGAATCAGCTTGGAAAGCTTATCAGCCAGCGCATAGGGTTTACCCTGCACGCGGGCAACATCGCGCACCACCGCCTTCGCGGCCATAGTGCCAAATGTAATTATTTGGGATACCGCGTCTTTGCCATAAAGATCTGCAACATGCTGAATAACGCGGTCCCGACCTTCCATGCAGAAATCCACATCAAAGTCCGGCATCGAGACCCGCTCTGGATTGAGGAAACGCTCAAACAGCAGGTCGTAGCGCAATGGATCAAGGTCGGTAATACCCAGGGCATAGGCGACGATAGAACCAGCTCCTGAGCCTCGTCCCGGCCCAACTGGAATATCATTCTTCTTTGCCCACTGAATAAACTCCATCACAATAAGAAAGTAACCAGGGAAACCCATCTGATTGATGATGCCCAATTCCATATCCAGTCTTTCGAAATAGGGCTTTCGGCGCGCCTCATCCTTGGCGCCCTCCCCAAACAACTGCTGCAGGCGATCTTCCAGGCCTTCACGGCTGAGGTCTTCGAGGAAGGTCTCCAGAGACCTGTCGTCTGGCACCGGATAGTTAGGCAGACTGGGGGTGCCAAGGTCTAGAGTCAGGTTGCAGCGCTTGGCGATCTCGACGGCGTTCTGATACGCCTCCGGAATGTCAACAAACACCTCGGCCATTTCCTCGCTGCTCTTCAGATACTGTTGATCGGTATAGTTGCGTGGGCGGCGAGGATCACCCAGAGTTCGGCGTTCATTAATGCAGACCCTGACTTCATGGGCCTCAAAATCACTGGAGGCCAGAAAGCGAACATCATTGGTTGCTACTACTGGAGCATCGTGCGCCGCGGCCAGGCGCAGAGCACCGTCTATGTAAGTCTCTTCCTCGGCTTTTCCAACGCGCTGCAGCTCCAGGTAGAAGCTGTCCGGGAATAGCTTCATCCAGTCCGCCAAAAAGCTAGCGGCCTTGTTCATTTCATGGTCGAGTAATGCCGCCCCGATGTCGCTGTTCTGGGCACCCGACAATGCAATAAGGCCCTCGGTAGCGCCCTCGAGATCCCGCTTTTGCAGCACCGGATCGCCTATGCGATCTCCCCGTGTATAAATCTCGGAGATCAGACGGGTAAGATTTAGATAGCCCTTTTCACTCTTAACCAGCAGCACAAGCTGAGTTCGATTGCCGGTCTCATCTTCTACCAGCACATCACAACCGCAAACGGGTTTAATACCGGCTCTCTGGGCAGCTGTGTAGAACTTGATCAATCCGAACAAATTGGATATGTCGGTAATCGCTACCGCGGGCATTTCGAGCGTGTTGAGTTGTTTAACCAGAGGGCCGATGGTCGTGATGCCATCGTTGATGGAAAACTCAGTATGCAGACGAAGGTGTGTGAATGCGTGGGAAGCCAAATTCGCTGTCATGCAGAGTAGTAAGGAATTGAACCGCGAAAGTTTCTAATATACCCCTTTTCGACCAGAATGTTTACTCGAGAAGTGCAGCTACCGGACCAAAACTGCGCCGATGAATCGGCGACGGCCCAAGCTGCTGGAGAGCCTCTAAATGCTGGCGCGTGGGATAACCCTTGTGTTGCGCCAAACCATAGCCAGGGTAGGCTGAATCCAGCTCGACCATCTCCGCATCTCTAACAACTTTGGCCAGGATTGAAGCCGCCGCAATCGCAGGCACGCACGCGTCCCCTTTCACCACAGCCTGAGAAGGATAGTGCCAAGACGGCAGGTGGTTGCCATCCACGTAAACAAAATTCGGGCTTACGCGCAGTTGTGTGACTGCCCTATCCATGGCCAGCAAACTCGCCTGCAGTATATTGAGCCGGTCTATCTCCTCCACGCTGGCGCGAGCGACAGCATAACAAAGCGCATTTGTCCTGATTTCCAACGCCAGAGCCTCGCGCTGTCTAGGACTGAGTTTCTTAGAGTCATTCAATCCCACAATAGTCTTGTCATCATCGAGGATCACGGCAGCAGCAACCACATCGCCGGCGAGCGGCCCGCGCCCAACTTCATCCGTGCCTGCAGCACGCTCAGCTTCGCTATCAAAGTCTGTATCAAGAAAATTTATTTGCTTGCTCATCGAAGATTCTAAATCGGCAAATTGAGCAGATCTTTGATAGCAGCAGCCGCGGTCGCAGACGCATCTTTTCGCAGCCCACGATGCAGGCGCTCGAATTCACCCAGCCTGGCTTCGAAGCCTGCAGGATCTGAGAAGTAACGCAGAATTTCATCCCGGATGGCGGTGACTGTAACCTCGTCTTGCACCAATTCCGGCACCAGGCGCTGGCCGGCAAGCAGATTGGGGAGCGCCATATGTGGCACATTGACGATGCGCGAAGCGATCGCATAAGTGAGTGGCGCCAGGCGATAGCATACCAGCATGGGCTTGCGCAGCAGCATCGCCTCCAGTGTCGCCGTACCGCTTGCCATGACAATAAAATCTGCGGCGCTCATGGCCAGCTGCGAATTCTCTATTAACTGAAATTGTTCACCGAGGAAGATGTTAGATTGCCTGAGCGCCTGCTCAATACAGGCCTTGCTCTCCACGCCACTATACGGAATGACAAATCGCAAACCCGGCAGGGACTGCAGCGCAGCGACGGCAGCCCCCAAAAATGGCGCTGCGAGGCGATTAATCTCACTGCCTCGACTACCCGGCAGCAGCGCCACCAACGCATCCTCTGCGGAAAAGCCAAAATTTGCGCGCGCCTGCGCCTTGTTATCATCAAAACCTATCTGGTCAGCCAGGGGATGGCCGACGCAACTCACCGGTACCCCATGCTCCTCATAGATAGCGGTCTCAAAAGGAAACAGCGTCAGCATCAGGTCCACAGCACGCTTGATCTTGTGAATCCGATTTTTGCGATAGGCCCAGACGCTTGGGCTCACGTAATGGATGGTTGGAATCCCCACTCTTTTGAGGACTTCCTCTACGCGTAAATTAAAGTCAGGAGAATCGATACCAATGAATGCGGCGGGCGGATGCGCCTTGAAATGCTGTTCCAGCTTACGCTTGATACCCAGTAACTCTGGCAGCCGACCAATGGGCTCCACAAACCCCATGACCGAGAGGCGCTCCATCGGTGCTAAAGACTGGCACCCGAGCGACTCCATGTCCGGGCCACCGATTCCTGTGAATTCTGCATTGGGATAGTGGTGCCTGAGGGCCCTGATCAAACCAGCACCCAGTATGTCACCAGAGCGCTCGCCAGCGAGGATGCCGAATTGCAGTCTATCTGCCATCAATCAGCGCCTTATCTCAAGCAGCCAGTTTGCCTGGCTTAACGGTGAATACCTTTTTTCGATGACTCTAGCGATTTCACCAGCACATCCAGGGCTTCACAGCTTTCACTCAATACGCGAATCTGGTCGATTGCTTCCTGCAGGCTGTAATTGCGTTTGTAGAGTATCTTGAAGGCTTCCCTTATTTCGGTAATGGACTCCTTGTCAAAGCCTCTCCTCTCAAGACCAATGGTATTCACACTGCGCACCGTGGCTGGTCTGCCGCTGACAATCATGAAGGCCGGGACATCATTGGAGATATGAGTCATTCCACCTACCATGGCATGGGCACCAATAGTCAGAAACTGATTTATCCCCGCATAGCCGCCGAGGATAGCCCAATCATCAATCTCAACGTGACCACACAGACCTACGTTGTTCGCAAAGATCGTGTGGCTACCGACGACGCAATCATGGGCGACATGGCCATAGGCCATCATCAGGTTATTGTTACCTATACGGGTGGAGCCTCCGCCCGCGCCAGTACCCCGATGCAGAGTGACGCCTTCGCGAAACACGTTGTCGTCACCGATTTCAAGCCAGGTATCTTCGCCTTCAAATTTCTTGTCTGCCGGATCTTCACCGACAGAACAAAACTGAAAGAAGCGGTTGTTCTTGCCTATGCGGGTGTTGGTTCGTATCACTACATGTGACTCGATAACCGTGCCGGCGCCTACCTGTACATTTGGCCCTATGATGCACCAGGGACCAATAGTCACCCCCTCATCAATTTCGGCCTTTGGGTCAATCTCGGAGTGAGGACTGATCATGGTGCAGCTACCTCTTCCGTTTCCTCCACCTTGCGCTCGGCACAGAGGATATTCATTGTGCCAACGAGCTCATCGTCAACAGAGGCTTTGGCGGAAAAACGATAGACGCCACGGCGATTAGTGATGACATTCACCTCCAATCGCAGTTGATCGCCCGGCACCACGGGACGTCTCAGCCTGACATCGTCAGCGCCGACGAAATAATAAAGATAACCGTCCTTGGGCTTCTTTTCCTGGCTCTTGAAGCCAAGCACACCAGCAGCCTGCGCCAATGCCTCGATGATTAGTACTCCAGGCATGATTGGTTGATGTGGAAAATGGCCCTGAAAAAATGGTTCGTTTACAGTCACATTCTTGTAGGCCACGATTGATTTACCCAACTCCATCTCCACGACTCGATCAACCAGGAGAAAAGGATACCGTTGGGGCAGGTATTCTTTGATATCTTGTACATCCATCAACATAAGCAAGCTCTGTATCAGTGTGCTGGATTCTGATGTGCTGACTTTCACAGTCACATCCGAAGCCTGATTTTATTGTTTAGTTTTTTTCACCTGGTAAATATCCAGGCTATAATCAATTTTTATCGGTCAATTGCTCTAATTCTTTTAAGCGCCGCGCCATGCCGTCAAGTTGCTGGAAGCGAACAATCGCGCGCTTCCAATCAGACAGCTTCATCTGGCCCGTTCCAGAGGAATACGTTCCGGGCTCGGTGATCGACCGACTCACCAATGACATTGCACTGACCTGAACACCATCAGCCAAACTCAGGTGACCTACCATACCACTGGCGCCACCGAGCACGCAGTATTTTCCAATCTTCGCACTCCCCGCAATTGCGGTGCAGCCACAGATGACCGTATGCGCCCCTACTTGCGTGTTGTGACCTATCTGCACTTGATTGTCTATCTTAACCCCTTGGTCAATAATCGTATCCTCTATGGCTCCACGGTCTATCGTCGTGCCGGCTCCGATATCCACATTGTTGCCGATGCGAACACAGCCTAGCTGCTGGATCTTAATACTTTTTTTGCCATCAAATGCAAAACCGAAGCCATCTGCTCCGATGACGGCATTACTATGAATACAAACTCGACTTCCCAAATAGACCGAATGATAAAGCGTTACATTGGCATGCAGCACGCAATCTGCACCTATCACCGCCCCACTGCCGATCACGGTACCAGGACCAACGAAGACATTATCACCAACTTCTACTCCGTCCTCGATCACCGCATTTGCGCCGACATACGCGCTGCTCGAAATCTTCGCCGAAGGTGAAATATAAGCGGTTTCATGCACACCAGTCTTGACGGTGGGTCTGGAGGAAAACAACTCGGAGGCGTAAGCAAAGCTGACGTAAGGTTGATCAGAGATTAGTACATTGGCCGGACTGGCGTCAGCGAATCGTTGCTCGACGATTACCGCCGAAGCCTGTGTTGCAGCCAACTGATCGATATAGGATTGGTTACTAAGGAAGCTGAGCTGTCCTGCCTGGGCCCCAGATAAGGTGCCCAGACCGGTAATCTCGCATCGCGAATCACCAACTAATTTTAGACCTAATTGGTTAGCAATATCACCGAGCGAGTAGCTCTTCATGTGTCACCTGACACTAATAGAGAAAAATCTCAAAAAATTATGCTCTATTAGTTGCTTGAATTAGCGTTTGCTAACTTCTCATTCAGTTTGGCAGTTACCCTTGCAGTAATATCAAGCACCGGCGCATAGTATGGTGCGCTATCAGCGTTCAAAATCAGATCGAATCCACCTTCGGCCACGACATCTGTAACGGCAGAGGCAAGCTCTTCCTGCATGCTCGCCAAAAATTCCTGGTTCTTCTCTTGAATCGCCTGCTGTACCCTTTCCTGGATCAATTGCAATTGCACCTGAAGATCCTGCGCACTGGCGTTCATGCGTCGAATTTCATCTTCAGTCATTACTGCTTCGTTCTGCTGGTATTCTTCCTGCAGCCCCTGCAATTGCTCGGTAAGCTCAGTCGCTCGGGCTTCATCCACCGCAAACTCTTGCTCCAGTTCTGTTTGCACAACTTGTGCAGCATCTGAATTAAACAAGGCCTGCAGGGCATTTAAAACACCAATCTTGGTATCCTGTGCCGATGCAGTCTGTGCAAACAGCACCAGGAACATGCCAATGATTAGACTCTTTCTTGTATTCACTCTTTATCTCCAAGTTCTAACGAAACCCATGCCGGCTTTGGCGCATGGGAATTAATTCTGATTGTCTGACGTACCGCTGTTTAAGTAAGCGATCAGAATACGCCGACAGTAAAATCGAATGACTTGGTGTCATCCCCCTCCTTGCCAAAAGGTGCCGCCAGGTAGAATGTCAGCGGGCCAAATGGGGACAGATAGGTTATTGCGACCCCGGCCGAATAACGTATCTCGCCAAGATCGAAATTTGTGCAATTTTTGAGCAACCGCTGCCGTTCAGTGCAATTTGACGAGAAAACATTTCCAGCGTCAATAAAAAATGACGACCGTACCTGATTCTGATTTGGCACAAATGGCAGTGGAAAAATAAGTTCCAGCGTCGCCGTGGTTAGTATGTTACCACCGAAACTGTCAAAATCCTCATCGAGGAAGAAATTTTGAACAGCCAGCGCGACTTCCGGATTCCCGTTTGCATCCAATATCACATTACCATTGGCATCCAGTAACGCCTCGGTTTGGTAGCCAATATCTCCGGCAAACGTCGCATTACCCGTGATATCGGTAATGATGTTTCCTTCTTCATCCCTTAGCAGGCTGATCGGGCCTTCGGTCAGATATCGTGCACCAGCCGTGCTTTGCGGTCCAAGACTGTTTTCCTCGAACCCCCGTACTCGGCCACCACCCTGAATCAGGCCGCCGGCGAAGAAATTATTGAAGAACGGCATCTCGCTATTGTCGCCATAACCAATGCCGTAACCCAGATTGGTTTGCAAGCCAACAACCCAGGTACGCCGGGAATTAATGGGCCAGTAGATTTGATTGCTGTAATTTATACGGGCGTACTCAAGGTCACTGCCTGGCATGGTGATCTCGATTCCGATGTTGTGCAAAGAGCCGTCGGTTGCCAGCTGACCCCGGTTCAAGGTGTTTCGGAACCAGCGCCCGGTAAGAGACAAATTATCAAAAGTATCGCCGAATCTGTCCACGAAACCTGGGTCAGTCGGTGCTCGCAACTGATCGGGCCGCAAGTTAGCCACGTCACCCAGCAACGCATCTCGAACCGGCGCGTTAAAAGGATTCGCATTCGCCGGTTCGATTACGTACTGATTGATGCCGTCAAATAATTTCGGGCTGCTGATGATTTCCTGTACAGAGCCTGTTCCGGTTCCCAACTCCGTGTGGGTATACCCGAGATCAAAACCCAATACTTCAATTTCGCTCAATGGGTAACTAAAACTCACCGAACCACCGAATGAGGTTGTATTGAAATTCGACACATTAAACGGTGAGTCGATCTCCCGGGCGAATAGATTAAAACCCCTTGACACACCGTCCGGCGTAAAGAAAGGATCGACGTATTGGAAATTCAGTCCCTGTTGGAATCTGCTGCGATTCACGCCGATGCCAACGGTTCGACCCGTGCCGAGAAAGTTTTGCGCCTGTAAATTGGAGCTCAGAAAAAAATTGCCGCCACCACCGGTTCCGACCTGGAAGCTTACAGCACCAAAATTCTGCTCTACCACGTCGTAGTTCACGTCGATCTGATCTTCGGTGCCTGGCACCTCGTCGGTCTCAACTTCCACCGTCTCGAAATATCCCAAGCGCTCAAGGCGCACTTTGGACTGTTCAATCTGGATACTGGAAGCAGGTGCACTTTCCAACTGGCGCATTTCTCGTCGCAGGACGTCGTCAGCGGTCGAGAGATTCCCGGAGAAATTAATTCGGTTCACGTAAGTTCGATTTCCCGGCTCGATGAAGAATGTCACTTCAACCGTCTCATCCTCATCATTGACTTCCGGGACACCTGTCGCCTCTGCAAAGGCATAACCAAGGTTGCCCAGGAATTGCACCATGATTTCTTCAGTGCCGGTTACCAAACCCTGAGAATAGATTTGACCGGGTTGGACGAAAATAGCAGCGCGCAACAGTGCCTCAGCGTCCACCAGATCACCCGCAAGATCAACGTTGCTGACGGTATATTGGTCACCTTCATTGACATTGATGGTGATATACACTTCTTTACGGTCTGGTGTAATGGAGATGGGCGTGGAATCCACACTGAATTCAACGTAACCATTATCAAGATAAAAGGACTCGAGTCGCTCCAGGTCACCGGAGAACTGCTCTCGCGAGTAACGGTCTTTGCGACTGAGAAACATGTACCAGGGCTTCGTGCCTAACTCAAAGAGATCGAGAAGCTGCTCTTCCTCGAAAGCCTCATTACCGACGACATTGATATGACGAATCCGCGATTCTTCACCCTCGTTGATATCAAGGCTGATCGAGACTCTGTTACGTGGCAATTCATCTACAGTAACTTCGACCGAAGCCCCGTATCGTCCGCGGGATGAATAGACTTCCTGAATGCCCTGCTGGATCGCTTCCAGTGCAGCACGCGTGAAAATTTGCCCTTCAGCGATGTCCGCCGAGGCCATATTATCAATTATGTCTTCCGTCTCAAGGACACTGTTTCCCTCTACTGTTATTTCAGCAACGGATGGCCGCTCGAGAACAGTAATAACGAGGATGTTACCTTCCCGGGATACCTCAATCTCATCGAAATATTCGGAAGTCACCAGAGCACGAATAATTTCAGCAGGAGTGCGTTCGGTAACCACGTCACTGATTCCTACCGGCAACAGATTATAGATAATGCCGGGCGAGATGCGCTGATAGCCATCTACAATAATATCAGCAATGGTGAAGTCCTGCGCTTTGACAACAGCAGGTAAACCGAGCGCCAACAGGATTGCGATCGCCAGTTTTCTCATGACAATATTTTTAATCTCTACTTCAACGAATGTTTCTAGTGGCGGGCAATTTTAAAGTTTCTACAACAATCGACTGACATCATTATAAATGGCCAAAACCATGATCCCCGAAATCAATATCAAGCCCAGCTGCAGTCCCCACATCTGAATCCGCTCCGGGACCGGCCTTCTGATTACTGCCTCGATCGTGTAATACAACAGGTGCCCCCCATCCAAAACCGGTATCGGTAAGAGATTGAGCACTCCCAATGAAATACTTAGCAGCGCCAGAAACCCCATATAAATATCAAGACCGTAAGTCGCTGTTTCCCCCGCTACCTGCGCAATTGTTATTGGGCCATTAATGTTCTTAACTGATATCAGGCCAATTACCATTTTCTTGACCGAATCGAGAACAAAGATCGATTTATTCCAGGTTTCCTGAATCGCGGGTTGAATCGCGGACAGCACACCGAATTCAATCTCGCGCTGGTGCGCTGGCGGAACAATCTCGGCGAGCGTGGTTTGCTGCACAGAGGCGCCTATACTGCCTATCACCGAACCATCGGCTAGCTCGGACCGCTGCGGCGTAATTGCCAGCCCCGTTATTGATCCCTCCCGTTGGACTGCAACATCGAGGGAGAGTTCCGGGCTGCTGCGGATTATATCCACCCAGTGGGTCCAGCCGCTCACTGCTTCGCCGTTGACTGCAAGAATCTCATCGCCAGCGAGCATGCCCCCAGCTTCGGCGCGCCCGCCAGCGACAACGCCGCCTATGCGAGCTGGTATTTCAAACTGGACAATCCCAAGATTTGCTACCGGATTGGGTTCGGTCTCGCTCCCCATCCAGCTCAGCAGAGGAATACTCACCTCCCGGGTCGTGCTGGAACTTGCCGGGTCGATGGTCAAATTAAGCTCGCCGGTCTCGCCCAACCGAGCCAGCATCTGGAGCGTGACGTGCTGCCAAATGATCGTCTCTTCGCCATCTACCGCCAGAATTTCATCGCCTTCCCTCAGCCCCGCTGCGAAAGCCGGAGAGTCTTCGACTACACCCTGTATTACTGGGGCTATGCCGCTGACGCCGTAACCAACGTGAATAATCCAATACACGAAGATGGCCAACAGGAAGTTTGCAATGGGGCCTGCCGCGACAATTGCCATGCGCTGCCAGAGCGGCTTGTAGGCAAAGGAAAGATGACGTTGACTTACCGGTACATCGCCCGTCTCAGCCGCATTAGTATCTTCCTGGCCCAGCATTTTCACGTAGCCACCAAGCGGGATCGGCGCAATGACGTATTCCACACCATCCCTGCCTATCCAGGATTTGACGGCCTTGCCGAAGCCAATAGAGAAGCGCAACACTTTGACGCCACAGCGCCTAGCAACCCAAAAATGACCAAACTCGTGAATCGTGACGAGTATGCCCAGGGTGACGAGCAGTGCGATTACGCTAATCAAAAAATCTAACATATGTGATTACTTTCTAGGCCCTTTCGGCTTTCTCGGGCTAAGTCTAAATCCCTTTTTATATCAATTCCTTAGCTGCAATTCTTGCGAGCATGTCAGCCTCACGAATAATAGCTAGAGAAGACGCCGCTTCACAAGGTATTTTCGACAATACCCCGTCAATGATGCGAGGTATGTCCAGAAATTGTACTTTTTCCTGCAAAAACGCCTGTACAGCCACTTCATTTGCAGCATTCAGCAGTGTGGGCCCGGTGCCACCCGCTTCCATGGCAGCCCGACCAAGGGCAAGACAGGGAAACCGCTGTAGATCGGGATGCTGAAACTGCAGCGGCTCTTGGCTCGTTAGGTCCAGCGCCTCTGCCCCTGAGTCCATGCGTTTAGGAAAAGCCAGACCGTAGGCTATTGGCACTCGCATATCTGGATTAGCCATTTGTGCCAGCACAGAACCATCCTGATAATAAACCATGGAATGTACGATACTCTGGGGGTGCACGAGCACCTCTACAGCTGAGCTAGGCAAATCAAACAGGAAGCATGCCTCGATTAGCTCCAGTCCTTTATTCATTAATGTGGCGGAATCCACAGATATCTTTCGTCCCATGGACCATTTCGGGTGTGCGCAGGCCTGATCTGGTGTCACCGTTTCCAATTCATCCTGAGTCGCACTCAAAAATGGGCCACCTGACGCAGTGAGTATGATTTTCTTCACGAATTGGGTATTGGTTATACCGGAATCCACATCTCGCGTTTCGGCCAGGCACTGAAAGATTGCATTGTGCTCGCTATCGATTGGGATTATTTCAGCCCCGTGGTCTCTGGCAGCATTTGTGAAAAGCTGACCGGACATAATCAGGGACTCTTTATTAGCAAGCAATAATCGCTTACCCGCGATGGCGGCCGCCAGTCCAGAGGGCAGACCTGCCGCCCCGACGATCGCAGCCATGACGGTGTCTATCGATCCATGGGAGGCAATCTCCTCCAGGGGGTTTACCGTATCAAGCAATACCGTGTCGCTACCGACCTCTTTCAGTAGCGCTTTGAAACGATCGTGAAACGAAGGATTTGTCACCACCGCAAAGCGCGGATTGAATTGGGCACACTGCTTTGCGAGTAACTCGACGTTGGTGTGGGCACTTAGTGCGAATACCGATATCTCAGGACATCTGGACACAACGTCCAATGTATTGCAGCCGATGGAACCGGTAGACCCAAGAATAGATAAGCCGCGCGTGCCACTCACTTTCTAGCTGCCACCCTGCAAGGTTAACAGCAGGATAATCACGCTCGCGGGCGTCACTGCCAGGATAGCATCGACTCGATCCAGAATGCCGCCGTGTCCAGGCAAGATGTGCCCGCTGTCCTTAAGATTGGAATTTCGTTTAAGCATGCTTTCAACTAGGTCTCCAACCACTGCGAATACCGTAATCACAAGGCTACTGAGTAACAGCACGATAGTTTGCCAGGTATTGAGCTCAAACAAGTAACTGTGCATCCCCCAAACAAACAGGGCACCAACAGCACAACAAGTCGCCAGGCCTCCCCAAACGCCTTCCCAGGTTTTCTTGGGGCTCAGGCTAGGTGCCAGGGGCCGAGATCCAAACGCTCTGCCGACAAAATAAGCGCCAACATCGACGGCCGCCACCATGATAACCAAACCCAACACAAGAAAACCCGACGGCAAAAGGTATTTGAGCACCACGATTCCCACCCAGGTCGGAATAAGCGCCAGCAAGCCCATCAAGCCTATTTTTGATTTATCGTTCCACTGCCTGGCGTTATCGGGATAACCAAACAACATCAGCCACGCTATCGACCACCAGACTAGTCCGAGGCTAAGCACCATCAAGGCGCGGATAAGGTCAATCCTTTCCGTGCCGGGCTCCAATCCTAGTAATAGTAATGCGCCAATTAACATTAAGATCATCGTCGCCAGGTATGCTTGGCGCGACTTGCTATCAGTCAGACCAATCAGCGCTACCCACTCCCAACTGGCAACCAGCACCAAAGCAGCGATAAATAAAGCAAACCAGAATGGGGGGAACAGTGTAGTTGCTGCGATCAGGCACAATAGAAGAATAACGGCTGTAATAATTCTTTGTTTAAGACTGTCACTCATTACTGGACTCGCCGTGATCATGGCCACCAAAGCGACGTTGGCGCTGAACATAGTCATCCAGGGCCTGCTGCAGTGCGGCGTCATCAAAGTCTGGCCAATAGCAATCGGTAAAATAGAGCTCGGTATAGGCAAACTGCCACAGCAGGAAATTACTGATGCGGTGCTCACCGCCAGTTCTTATGCACAAATCAGGATCAGGAAAGTCGCTTAGACTGGTCCTACTATGGAGAAGATCTAAATCTATATCAGCCGCAGCAAGTTTGCCTTGCTCAACCATGACTGCCAATTTAGCAGCAGCCTCAGTGATATCCCAGCGGCCGCCATAATCAACTGCCACAATCACAGTTGTTCCGGTATTGTTGGCAGTAAGTTTTTCAACTTCTTGCATACTGCGCAGCAGCTTGGGCGCAAAATCAGTGCGCTTGCCGATAAATTTTAGACGCACGTTATTCTTGTGCAGCTGTTTGATTTCATTGCGCTTGAGCACAGACAGGAATAGCGCCATGAGCCCCTGGACCTCGGTCACTGGGCGCATCCAGTTCTCGCTGCTGAACGCAAACAGGGTCAGGAAAGGAATATTACGCTTTACGCAACTATTGACTATTTCGCGAGCCGATTCCGTGCCATGGCGATGGCCCGATTTGGTAGGAAGCCCCCGACTTTGGGCCCAGCGGCTATTGCCATCCATGATAATGGCAATATGTTGGGGCAGTTTTTCGATGTCAGGTGCCATGAATTGCCTATGTTACTCGCCATCACCTGCAAGGGAATTGTGCTTCCAAATATTGGAAGTAACTAGAAGGATAGGAGATCCTGTTCCTTAACCTGATAGGCAGCCTCTACCTCGGCAACATACTTGTCAGTGAGCTTCTGCACCAGATCTTCTGCACGCCGCTGCTCGTCTTCTGAGATCTCTTTTTCTTTTTCCAGGTCTTTAAAATCTGAATTAGCATCGCGTCGTATATTGCGAATTGCGATCCTCGCATTTTCAGCTTCGTTTTTGGCCTGCTTGGTGTACTCTCGCCGGGTTTCTTCAGTAAGAGGAGGCATGGGCACTCGAATAGTGTCGCCATTATTGGAAGGATTTAAGCCCAAGTCAGATTTCATGATCGCTTTTTCAATGTCGCTGATGATCTGCTTTTCCCAGGGTGAAATTAGCAGTGATCTGCCCTCTTCCACGTTCACGTTGGCTAACTGATTGAGGGGTGTATCATTGCCGTAATAGGAGACCATCACGCTATCCAGAATGCTTGGGTGGGCACGTCCGGTCCGAATACGCTTAAAGGCATCATCAAGCGAAGCAAGGCTCTTGGTCATTCGCTTTTCAGCATCTTTTATAATTTCATCAATCATGTTTGTGCCTCATTGGACTTAATTAGCCGCCACGCTGTCCCTACTGGATCATGGTGCCGTCGGGCTTGCCCATCACATTATCCAGCAATGCGCCTGGACGGGTCATATTAAACACTTTGATTGGAATCTCATGATCGCGACTTAAACAGATCGCGGTGAGATCCATCACGCCAAGTTTCTTCTCTATTACTTCGTCATAGCTGAGAGTTTCGTACTTCTCTGCATCCTTGTGAATTTCTGGATCAGCAGAGTACACGCCATCAACCTTGGTTGCCTTCAGGACCAGATCTGCATCGATCTCGATACCCCGCAGGCATGCCGCTGAGTCGGTGGTAAAAAAGGGATTACCGGTGCCAGCTGAAAAAATCACAACGTCACCTGCATTCAAATGGCGAATCGCATTCCTGCGGTCATAGTGCTCCACTACACCACTCATCTGGATTGCTGACATCACCCGCGTAGCTATGCTGGCACGCTCCAGGGCGTCGCGCATCGCCAGCGCATTCATCACCGTTGCTAACATGCCCATATGATCACCAGTAACCCGTTCCATGCCCGCGGCATGCAGCAGCGCGCCGCGGAATAAGTTACCGCCACCAATAACCATACCTACCTGCACACCAAGCCCGATTAACTGACCGACTTCGACCGCCATACGATCCAAAACCTTGGGGTCGATACCAAAGTCAGCATCGCCAGTTAAAGCTTCGCCTGAGAGTTTCAACAAGATGCGGTTATATTTTCGTTCTCGCTGAGGCATGCTCATAGTCCAGGTTTCAATTTAGTTAGATAACTGTGCGGCAACTTCCGCGGCGAAGTCTTCTTCTTCCTTCTCGATCCCTTCACCTACTTCAAAGCGCACGAATTGCACGATGTCAGCACCTGCTTCTTTAAGCAGTCCCCCAACCTTGGTGTCAGGGTCCTTCACAAACGGTTGCTCCGTCAAGCTTACCTCTGCGATGAATTTGCGGAGGCGGCCTTCGATCATCTTCTTGACGATTTCCTCTGACTTACCACTCTCTTTGGCTTGCGCTGAATAGATTTCAGATTCTTTTGCCAGCACTTCCTCAGGCACGTCTTCCGCACGCATTACCATAGGGTTCACTGCGGCGATGTGCATCGCGATGTCTCGCGCCAGAGACTCTTCGCCACCAGTGATCGCAACCAAAACACCAATCTTGTTATTGTGAATGTAGCTTTCTACGATACCTGCATTGGCATCCTCGAACTCAACTCGCTCAACTCGGCGCAGATTAATATTTTCACCAATTTTTTGCACTAGCGCCTGGCGCGTATCTTCCAGACCGCCTTCCAGCAGCGACGCGACGTCGGCTGACTTGTTGTTGAAAGCCACATCCAGCACCTGCTCGGCAAAGTTCAGAAAGTTCTCGTCCCTCGCCACAAAATCAGTTTCGCTATTTACTTCAATCAGCACGCCATAGTTGCCGTCGTCGGCTATCTTGGTCATTACCACGCCTTCCGCAGCGACTCGGCTCGCTTTTTTAGCCGCCTTCAGGCCGCTCGCTTTGCGCAAATCCTCAATTGCCTTCTCCATATCACCATCGGCTTCAGCCAATGCTTTCTTGCAATCCATCATGCCAAGGCCGGTGCGCTCACGCAGCTCCTTAACCATGCTTGCTGTAATGTTTGCCATTTTCAGTGCCTCGTAAATGCTTTGTATATTGATCAGAAAAAGCGCGGAGCTCCTTCAAAAAATTAGAAAAAAGGGGGCTTCTAAGGCCCCCTTTCTCGCTCCCTCGGGAGTGTTCGCTTGGTTGAAAGCTATCGGGCTAATCTTTGCTCAGACTTACCCTTCAATCCTCAGCGCTGTCAGCTTTTTTAGCTGCGGCCTTCTTGGCGGGCGCCTTCTTCTTAGCCGGTGCTTTTTTCTTGGCTGGAGCCTTTTTCTTGGCTGGAGCCTTTTTCTTGGCCGGAGCCTTCTTTTTGGCTGGAGCCTTCTTCTTGGCCGGTGCTTCAGCGGCTTCGGCATCTGCCGCAGGTGCTACCTCAGCAGCCTCTTCGGTAGGGGCAGCCTCTTCAGCAACAGGCGTTTCTTCAGCGGCAGGGGCTTCCTCAGCAGACGCCTCTTGGGTGATTTCAGCAGCTGCAGCAGTGGCTCCTTCAGCAACTGTTTCCGCTGATTCCTCGGCTATAGCCTTCTCAGCGACCGCCTCTTCAGTCACCTCAGCAGCAGTCACTTCATCGACCTCAACAAATTCACTGTTGCCGCCAGCCGGTGCACTGCGCCTGGTGCCTTCAATACAGGCATCCGCCACGGCGCTCGCGTAGAGCTGAATCGCGCGAATTGCATCGTCATTGCCCGGGATCACGTAGTCCACACCCTCGGGATCACTATTGGTGTCCACTACGCCGATCACGGGAATTTTCAGGTTGTTTGCTTCGGTAACCGCAATACGCTCGTGCTCAACGTCGATTACAAACAATGCGTCAGGCAGGCCACCCATGTCCTTGATACCACCGATACTGCGCTGCAGCTTCAACTTCGAGCGAGTCAGCATCAAAGCCTCTTTTTTAGTGAGGCGATTAAAGGTGCCGTCCTGCTCCTGGATCTCCAGATCCTTGAGCTTCTTGATGGATCCTCTAATTGTCTTGTAGTTAGTCAGCATGCCGCCTAACCAGCGATGATTCACATAGGGCATGCCAGCACGCTCAGCCTGTTCTTTCATTATCTTGGCAGCAGCACGCTTAGTGCCAACGAAAAGAATTTTCTTCTTTTTATCAGCTAAATCAGTAACTTGGTTTAAAGCGTCATTGAAGGCTGGAACAGTGTGCTCCAGATTGATGATATGGATCTTGTTGCGGGTGCCAAATATGAATGGCTCCATCTTCGGGTTCCAATAGCGACACTGGTGCCCGAAATGTACTCCTGCACGGAGCATTTCTTTCATGCTTACAGTCATGTTAGTACCTTAGTTTTGGGTTAGGCCTCCATACACCCCATGATTCAACCCGTTTGGACAAAAAACCCAGCCGAGCACCCAGAAAACATGTGACGGTATATGTGCGACGTTAAAGTTTATTTTAGCTTCGAAAAGCCGGAGCCTTTCAAAGCGCGGCGCTTTATACCATAAACTGGCCCCAGCTGGAAGATATTAGCGCATTAACTGCCAATCAAAAGGCCAGCGAGTCCAAGTAATTCGCGGCTTTTAGCGCTGCTCGCCCCCTGTTAAGCCTGCCTGTCCTGCATTAGAATATCTCCCTTTCGCAAATCCCCTGCTTGGAACCTGCCCTACCCCTATGAGTATTCACATCAAAAACCCGGAAGACATTGAAAAAATGCGAGTTGCAGGACGACTTGCCGCTGAAGTGCTGGAAATGATTGGCCCGCACGTGCAACCTGGGGTCAGCACAGGCGAATTAGACCGTATTTGCCACAACTATATCGTGGATACTCAGCAAGCGATCCCGGCTCCGCTTAACTACAACGGATTTCCTAAATCCATATGCACATCGGTAAATCACGTGATTTGTCACGGCATTCCCAGCGACGGCAAAACCCTGAAGTCTGGAGATATAATCAATATCGACATCACCGTAATCAAAGATGGCTTTCATGGCGATACCAGCAAGATGTTCTGTGTCGGCGCTGTGCCCGAGCACGCCAAACGCCTGATTCGCGTAACCCAAGAGTGCCTGTATAAGGCAATTGAACTCGTCAAGCCCGGCGCGACGCTCGGGGATATTGGCCATGTGATACAGCAGCACGGGGAAGCCCACAACTATTCGATAGTGCGTGAATATTGTGGCCATGGCATCGGGCGGATTTTCCATGAAGAGCCGCAGGTGCTGCACTATGGCCGGCCCGACACCGGCACCCGCATTGTGGAAGGCATGACTTTCACGATCGAACCCATGCTTAATGCAGGGTCACGCTACACCAAGCTATCCAAGAAAGACGGCTGGACCGTAACCACCAAAGATCGAAGGCTGTCGGCACAGTGGGAACATACCTTGGCAGTAACCGGAGATGGCTGTGAAATCCTCACACGCCGCACCGAGGAAACGCTGTGAATTTCGACTCTCTCTCCATAAAGGAGGCGGCAGTCAATGAGACCGTCAGTCTCAGCGCTGAACTGCTGGACCCCATGCAACTCGGTGAACGTGCCGCCAACTGCGAATCAAGCGCTGAGTTGCTCGCCATGTTGCGTGACGCCATCGCACAGGCCAGTGCCATTCTTGATGAGCGCTACAAACAAAACCTTAGTATTACGGACATTGTTCACGGCAGAGCCTCGGTAATAGACCAGGTGCTGAGGATCGCCTGGGGTCGCCAGCAGTGGCCCGACCAGTTCAGCATCGCTCTGGTCGCCGTTGGCGGTTATGGCCGCGGCGAGCTGCTTCCACACTCTGATATTGACCTCCTCATTCTGACTCGCAAGGAAAAGCACACTGCATACAAGGAAGCCATCAGCGGATTTCTGACCCTCTGCTGGGATATCGGGCTTGAGATTGGCCAGAGCGTTCGCTCGGTAAAACAGTGCCAGCAGGAAGCTGCAAAAGACATCACTGTGGCAACTGCTTTAATGGAATCAAGAGCCATCACCGGCGCCCCAAACCTCCACAAAATGATGGTGGACGCCACCAGTGGCAAAAGAACATGGCCTATAAAAAAATTCGTGCGCGCCAAACTGGATGAACAGATCGCTCGGCACGCCAAGTATCATGACGTGGACTACGCCCTCGAACCGAATATCAAAACCTCGCCTGGTGGATTGCGGGATATTCAGACTATCGCGTGGGTAACTAAACGCCACTTTGGTGCAGAGTCATTCAAGGATCTTGTAGAACTCGGATTTTTAAAATCTTCCGAAGAGGCTATGATCAACAAAGGCCAGCAGTTTCTATGGAAGCTTCGTTATGGCCTGCACTATCTCGAAGGACGCGCAGAAGATCGCCTGTTGTTTGATAAACAAAGAGAACTGGCCCGTTTATTTGGCTACGAAGATGACGAAAAGTCATTGGGTGTAGAGAAGCTTATGAAGCAGTACTATCGTGCCGTGGCTAATCTGCGCGCACTCAATGATGTCCTGTTACAGCATCTTGATGAAGCCATTCTGCGCGCTGATGAAAAAGTAAAAATCTTACCCCTCAACAATCGATTCCAGATCAACAATGGTTATATCGAAGCCGTTGATAACGAAGTTTTCAAACGCTATCCCTTCGCGTTATTGGAAATCTTTATGCTCATGGCCCAGGACATTCGTATTGAAGGCATCCGGGCTTCTACCATCCGCTTTCTAAGAGATAGCCGTCGGCTCATCGACGAGGATTTCCGCCAGGATTTGCGCAACGTTACCCTGTTCATGGAATTGTTGCGTTCAACTCACAAATTGACCCTGCAACTTCGCCGCATGTCTCGCTATGGCATTCTGGACCGATACCTGCCTGAGTTTGGTCAAATATCTGGCCAGATGCAGCATGACTTGTTCCATATCTACACCGTAGATGCACACACCCTGCAGGTGGTAGAGAACATGCGCAGACTCTTTCTGCCCGAGGCCGAGGAAAAATACCCCCTCGGCGCTGAGATAGCGCGCAATTTACCGAAACCGGAATTGCTCTATATAGCAGGGCTCTACCACGATATTGCCAAAGGCCGCGGCGGAGATCATTCTGAACTAGGCAAAGTCGATGCCGAAGATTTTTGTCGACGTCACCACCTTTCTGAATGGGACACCAAATTGGTCTGCTGGCTGGTAGACAAGCATCTTTTGATGTCTATGACTGCCCAGCGCAGAGACATCAGCGACCCAGATATAATCAAGGAATTTGCTGAGGCTGTCGGCGACAAGGTGCATTTGGATTACCTCTATGCACTGACGGTGGCTGATATCAGCGCTACCAACCCCGTCTTGTGGACTTCCTGGCGTGCTTCCCTGCTGCGTCAGCTCTATTTTAACACCAAGCGCAGCTTCAGGCTGGGACTTGAGAACACCGTCAATCGGGAAGACCGCATCAACGACAAGAAGGCCGTCGCACGGGAGAAGTTGCTGGCACTCGGACTCAAAGAACAGCAAATACTGGCAGTCTGGGAGAATGCTGCCGAGGAGTATTTTGTGCGCGAATCCGCTGTCAACATCGTTTGGCATACTGGGGCGATCATAGGTTTCTCTGACAATGGACCCCTGATTTCGGTGAAGGACCTGGAAGCAGGCGCCAGCTCAGAGGGTGCCACCCAGGTGTTCATTTATGCAGAGGACGCTGACTTTCTGTTTGCTAACAGCACTGCGGCATTCGAAAAACTGAATCTTAATATCGTTGGTGCGCGAATATTCACTTCAAGCAACTACTACTGCATGGACACGTACACGGTTTTGGAAACTAACGGTAAGCCAGTAGGTGACAACCCTGCACGGAGAAGCGAAATCGAAACCGTTCTTCGTGACTACCTGCTCAGCAGCAGCACTGCTATCGCGCCAGCCAATTATCGACGAACTCGCAAGGAGCGCTACTTTAACAATCCGATCGAATCTACCCTGGTTAACCCTAGCGGAAAGGCTTACTCGACCCTTGAAGTCAATTGCCCTGATCAGCCCGGCGTGCTGGCCACCCTCGGCAAGGTCTTTGCTGAGGAAAATATCAAGTTGATAGATGCACGAATCACCACGCTAGGAGAACGCGTAGAAGATTTGTTCTTTATCAAGGATGAAGACGGAGGTGCCATTACTGACACGGCCCTTGCAAACAGATTACAAGAGGAAATCAAGAATGCGCTGGAGCGGCGTCTTTCGGTTTAATCCAGACCCTGGCGAATACAGAAGACTATGAGCATCAAACTGTACGGCATCAACAACTGCGATACCATAAAGCGCAGCAAGACATGGCTAAATGCTAGAGGTGTTGAATACATTTTTCATGATTACAAGAAAGCCGGCTGCTCTGCTGAACTTGCAAGCTGCTTGATTGAGCAATTTCCGCTGGATAAGCTGATCAATCGTCGCGGCACAACCTGGCGCAATCTGAGCCAGGCGGAGCGTGACGGGCTGGACGAAAAGTCCGCAGTTAGCCTCATGTCGCAGCAGCCTTCACTGATCAAACGCCCTATTCTGCAGGCCCACGAGAGCTGGCTAATAGGATTCGACGAAACCACTTGGAGCAATGCCCTGAACGGGCATGTCTAATTTTCAGGTAATCAGCATGCAAAGTAATACCGCTCATAGCGGGGCCATCGGTCTTGCCACCAAAAATGCGAATCATGAAATCATTGAAGTTTATTACCCGCATCCGCAGATCCAATTGCAGGCTGAGCTGCTGGAATGCATCTTAGGCAGCACCGACATGCCTAACGGCGTGAACGGTTTCCTTGAATTGGATAGCGAACTGCTCGTCAGACTGAAAGACAGGTTGACCAGCGCGGGCTTCGACGACTGGGCAGGCTTGCTCAACGAACCGGATCAGGGCAACTGGCTAGTCTGCATTAGTTTTACGGACGTTGCGCCCGCCAGCATCCCGGAAGCTTTCCTCAAGCTGCACTTGCTATCCCATCGGCTGGTGCGACCCCATGGTATCAATCTTGATGGCCTGTTCGGCACACTGAAGAATCTGGCATGGACCAACGCAGGCCCGATTGACCTGACTGATCTGCCGGCACGGCAATTGGCCGCCAGGAAGCGCGGGTTGGTCCTGGACGTCATGTCGGTAGACAAATTCCCGAAGATGACAAATTACGTCGTACCTGCCGGTGTGCGCCTAGCCGACACAGCGCGTATTCGACTGGGCGCTTTTATAGGAGAAGGCACAACGGTGATGCATGAAGGCTTTGTAAATTTCAATGCTGGCACTTTGGGCACAGCCATGGTTGAAGGGCGTATCAGTGCCGGTGTTGTCGTCGGTAAGGACAGCGATCTGGGTGGCGGCTGCAGCACAATGGGTACGCTTTCTGGAGGCGGTACGACAATTATCTCGGTGGGTGAGAACTGCCTGATCGGGGCAAATGCCGGCATCGGATTTCCCCTGGCGGATGGTTGCACTGTCGAGGCTGGACTCTATGTAACTGCGGGCACCAAGGTCAATTTACTCGACGCCGCCGGCAACCTCGCAAAATCTGTCAAGGCAATGGCACTCAGCGACACGCCTGATCTATTGTTTCGTCGCAATTCCCTGTCAGGAGCCGTGGAAGCCACGCCGAAAAAATCCAGTATCAGCCTTAACGACGTACTACACAGTAATAATTAGCCCTGCTTATGTCTGCATCCCTCGAACTTGCAAAACAACTGATCGCCATCAGCTCAATTACACCTGACGACAACGGTTGTCTGGATGTCATCACAGCGCGCCTGGAAGCCCTTGGGTTTTGCATTGAACGCCTCGATGCGGGTGCTGTCAGCAATCTCTGGGCCACTATCGGCTCGGGTGATGAGCTGCTGGTGTTCGCAGGTCATACCGACGTTGTGCCACCTGGAGCGCTTACTGAATGGAAGTATCCCCCGTTTGCACCCACTGAGGATGGAGACTTTCTATACGGTCGCGGCAGCGCCGACATGAAATCTAGCCTTGCCGCTATGCTTACAGCTGCGGAGCGGTGCTTACCTGGGCGAGATCTCAATGCTCGTCTGGGGTTCCTGATCACCAGTGACGAGGAAGGACAGGCCATTGACGGCACACGGCACGCCATTAAGCAGCTCAGCGCGCGTGGCGAACAAATAAAATATTGCGTGGTAGGAGAACCCAGTAGCAGCGAATCCCTTGGCGACACCATCAAGGTGGGACGACGCGGGTCCCTGTCCTGCAAAATGTTTGTGAAGGGCATCAAAGGGCATGTGGCCTATCCCCATCTTGCCCGCAATCCGATTCACGACGCTTTGCCGGTTCTCAGCCGAATTGTGCAGACTCACTGGGATGAAGGCAACGACGCCTTCCAGCCTACCAGCTTCCAAATCTCCAATATCCGCGCCGGGGTTGGGGCTAACAATGTGATTCCAGATCTATTGGAAGTCGACTTTAATCTCAGGTTTTCAACGGAACTGACTTCTGCTGGCCTGATTCAACACATAGAAGAAGAACTCAAGGCCGAGGGAATAGAGTATGAGTGCCAGTGGCATATCTCCGGCGAGCCCTTCCTGACTGAAGCGCAGGATTTAATTCAGGTAGTCAGCGACAGTGTCACCGAGGTTACTGGAGTGAGGCCACAAGCATCAACTGGCGGCGGCACGTCGGATGGCCGCTTCATCGCCCCCACCGGCGCACAGGTGGTTGAGATCGGCCCCTGCAATGCCACTATTCACAAATTCAATGAGCGGGTCCGCATTAGCGACATCGAAAAGCTCTCCAGCATCTACGAGCTGATCCTGCAGCAACTGCTCTAGGGCAGGTACACGTCAAATCGATTCGTTGATCCCTTACATTGCAATGAGGGCTCTCGCGCTGCGAGCGGAGGGGATCGACGTCCACGTTTTACCACCACTCGCTTATCCGCACACTTCAAGCCGTGACTCAAAAGCTGTTCGGGGCAGTCTTCCGCGGGCAGGATTTGCTGCAGCAGCGTCATGGCCTTTTTCGCACTTGCTTTGCGCCGCCCTGCCGGAAACATAGGGTCAAGGTAGACCGTGTCATACTGGTGTTGACGGGCATCCAGACTGAGGAAGTCGTCCTGTTGCAGAGTCAAACGACTAGCTATTACAGCGAAGCTGCCGCCAGTCAGTTGGGCCCGCAGCAGCGCATCTTCCAGTAGCGCAAAAACCAGTGGTGATCGCTCGATTGCGGTCACCTCACAGCCGCTGGCTGCCATCAGGAAAGCATCCGTACCAAGTCCTGCTGTCGCATCAAGAATGCGTTGCATTCGCTGCGCCTTCAGTCCAAGCGCTTTGCCAAGCAGTTGCTGTTTGAATGGCTGCCGCAAACGACGCTGCATAGCTGGCGTGAGAAAATTCGAACACACGCCCGTCAAGGCCTCATCTTTCAGCGCATCGAGGGAGAGCGCTCCATTAGTGTAAGAGAGACAGTAGTCGTAAGATTCCTCGGCTGCCGCAGTCAGCTCGGGCAGCGCAGCCAGAAACGGTTTACTGCTTAGCTGCTGAGGAATTTCTGCGCTAGCGAAGTTCCTGGCAATTAGCGATTCAGCGCTCATGAGACAGTCAACAGCACCAATCCAAGGCCAAGAATGAGGCGGTAGATGATAAAAGGCAGAAATCCGATTCGCTCTATCAAGCGCAGGAAAAAGTGAATACAGAGCACGGCAACCACCGCCGCCAGAGCAACCGCTGCAAATAGCTGCAATACATCAATATCCCCAACACTACCCTCACGCAACGAAAGAGCCTGCAAACCACCACTGGCCAGAATAATCGGAATCGCTAACAGGAATGAAAATTTGGCGGCTGCTTCTCGATTTAGACCACATAGCAGCGCCACCGTCATAGTAATGCCTGAGCGCGAGGTGCCAGGTATCAGCGCAAAGCACTGCCCAACACCAATGCACAGAGCCTGTTGCCAGCTAAGTTGAGACAATGGATTAGATCGACTCCCGAGCCGGTCAGATAGCCACAACAAGCCAGCAAAAAACAGGTTTGCAGCTGCAATGACTGTAGCTGAGCGAAAGTTCGCTTCGATAAACCCCTGGCCAAGTAAACCGGCTATGCCGGCTGGGATAGAGGCTATGATCAGTAGCCAGGCCAGCTTGCTGTCCTGGTCCAATCGTCGCGAGAAAAGACTGGCTATCCAGGCGAGCAGGAGCCGCAAAATATCGCGTCTGAAATAAATCACAACCGCCAACAGGGTACTGACGTGCACAGCCACGTCAAAAGCAAGCCCCTGATCTGGCCAACCCATAACCTCACTCGCCAGAATAAGATGCGCAGAGGAAGAAATCGGCAGAAACTCTGTTAGCCCCTGCACAACGGCGAGTAATGAAGCTTGTGGGAATGAGAGATCCACTTGTGCCTGCGCCTATCTATAGTCCATATGTTCTTTCACATAATTCGGCAAAGGTAGCGCGGACCCTCGATGCTCACCAGCCTTGAATTGAATCGCCGCCAATTCGCACAAAGAGTCTACGGTGGAATTATTCGCGGAAACCGCTAGCGCAGGTGCTGCTAATGTTTCGTGCAGATCAGCAATCCTATCCCAGGCATCGCCAACCGCAGCCCATTCCTTTCTATTAAGCTCAGCAGGCCCCTGTAATACTGCCGCGCTCAGAGTATGCACCGTACCTACCTGTTCCTGCCCTAGAAGTTTCACGCCGCAGCCCAAACTCACCTCAAACAGTCCGTAGTAGAACTCACTTTCACGGGCATGTATCGCCACACGCACGTGGGCGCATGCATGCTGCAGAAATGCTTCCCAGGCCAGATGGGCAAGCGATGATATGGGAAGCACGGGGGTGCTGTTCGCCTCAGACAGACCTTGCGCTATGCCCACCCCAATACGTATCCCTGTAAAAGAGCCAGGCCCGGCTCTAACGGCTATAGCGTCGAGGTCACGGATGCTGAGTGTGGCCTCCGACAGTAGCCTCTGTATGAGCGGTAATAAGGATTGCGCTGCCGCTTTTTGGGTCGGACTTTGATACGAAGTCACTGCATCTCCGTTTAGCAAGCCAACGGCACACAGTTTGGATGAGGAATCGATAGCGAGGATCTTTGCCATTAACTGGTTTAAGACTCTTTAAGAAAAAATCCCACTTGAATACTCAAGGGGGATTTTTTTTAGGAGCGAGAGGTCTGCTTCCGCTGGAAGTGAGGTCGTCACAACCAGCGGTTTTATAGCGAGTCCCAGCGCGTTAAGAGCTACTTAACGCTTCTTGCGAGCAGCTTTTTTGCGCGCTGGAGCTTTCTTCTTGGCGGCTTTCTTTTTAGCCTTTTTCTTGACTACTTTTTTCTTGGCCACCTTCTTCTTAGCCTTCTTGGCCACCTTCTTCTTGGCTACCTTCTTCTTGGCCACCTTCT
>CENZ01032269.1_pt1 | contig 44128 bp, 45 predicted proteins | sample 361341 | NCBI WGS metagenome assembly CENZ01 (sample SAMEA2619782, study PRJEB7988) | marine metagenome | biome: marine biome (ENVO:00000447); feature: deep chlorophyll maximum layer (ENVO:xxxxxxxx); material: "saline water (ENVO:00002010), including plankton (ENVO:xxxxxxxx)" | depth 50 m
TTTTCTATATGTTCATACCAAGTATCTATAAAAGTAACATCATGACCAGCTCTTGAGAGTAATCCTCCTGTAATTCCACCAATTGCTCCAGCTCCAAAAACGCCTATTCTTTTCTTATCGTACATCTTGAACCCTTAGTTATATTATTAAATTTCTTTGATAATAATATCTAATAAAAAAATAACAATAGAAAATTATAAGATTTGACTCAAGAATAACTTAGTTCTGTCTTCTTGTGGATTCTCAAAAAAATGTTCAGGGGTTCCAGATTCAACAATCAAGCCTTCATCAAAAAATAGAAATCTATCAGCAACTTCTTTTGCGAAACCCATTTCATGGGTCACACAAATCATCGTCATCCCACTTTGAGCTAGTTCAGTCATTACATCTAAAACTTCTTTTATCATTTCTGGATCTAATGCTGATGTAGGTTCATCGAAAAGCATAATTTTTGGTTGCATAGCCAAAGCTCTAGCAATAGCAACTCTTTGTTGTTGACCACCAGATAATTGAGATGGATATTTCATAGCTTGCTCAGGGATTCCAACTCTTTCAAGTAAACTCATTCCTAAATCTTCAGCTTCAGACTTTGGTAATTTTTTTACTTTTTGAGGAGCTAAAGTTATATTTCTTAAGACTGACAAATGTGGAAAAAGATTAAATTGTTGAAACACCATTCCAACTTCTGATCTAATTTTTTCTATATTTTTTATATTATTGTTAAGCTCTGTACCATTTACTTTAATCAGGCCTGAGTCATGTTCTTCTAATCCATTAATTGTTCTTATATAAGTAGATTTGCCTGATCCAGAAGGGCCTAGAACAACTACTACTTCTCCTTCATGTATATCAGCAGTAATTCCTTTCAAAGCTTGAAACGAACCAAAAAACTTTGTTACTTCTTTTGTTTCAATAGATATTTTTCTATCCATAATTTGTCTCCTTATTGACTAGCATTAAGCCTGTTTTCAATTGATCTACTTATTTGAGAAAGAATTATTGAAACTACCCAAAATAAAAGAGCAACAATTAATAATACTTCTATTGATTTTCCATAAAATTCTTGTTGTTGCTCAGGAATTAATCTTCCAATTCTTAGGAGGTCAGTAATGCCTAGAATAAAGACTAATGAAGTATCCTTAAATATCGCAATAAAAGTACTTACAATAGCAGGTATAACAATTCTAATAGCCTGTGGCAATGTAATAAAAAATAACTCTAAGAAGGTACTTAACCCAAGAGCAGTTGCAGCTTCTTTTTGTCCCTTAGGAATTGATTGTAATCCTCCTCTTACCACTTCAGCAACATATGCACTTGAAAATAAGGATAATACTATCATCGCTCTAATTACTAAATTTATATCATTTAATGAAAATAGGTTTGGTAAGAAATTTGGAAGTACAAACCAAGCAAAAAATAGCCAGGCAATTAAGGGAGCTCCTCTAAAAGTTTCAATAAAAACAATTGAAACTAATTTTATTGTTTTATAAGAGCTTGCTCTTCCTAATGCAAAAATCACTCCCAATGGGAAACCCGCTAATATAGCTATTATGGCTAAAATTAAGTTTACAAAAAAACCTCCCCATAAAGTTACTTTAGGGCCATCTCCTAAAACCAAAATTAAAAACATAAATGGGATAAAAATTATCCATGAAAAAATAATAATTTTTGAAAGAATAAACTTATAAGATGTTTGTTTTATGAAATAAACAGCCAAATAAAATAAAAGCGAAAAAATAACAAGAAATGCCACATGAAAAATCATATTATCAGTTGTAAAAATCCAAAATGGTATTAACAGCATTAATATGTAGAAAATCGCTGTTCTTAGCTTTAATCCATAAACCAAGCTAATTGTTGAAGATAATAAAAATGATGAAACATAAAAAATAGACCATATCCGCCATAATTGTTCTTCTGGAAATAATCCTACCAATAAAATTTTTCTATTAACTTCAATAAGCGTCCAATCAGATGTAAAAACAAAAGTAAAAAATAAAGAACATACAAAGTAAATAAAATAACAACCTACTATGGTTAATAAAATATCAATTTTAGAAGCCAATAAATTTTGTTTTATCCAACTTAATAAAAGTGTCATGTTCCTATCCTCGTAACTCTTCTATTTAAGAAATTCATAAATATAGAAATAAAAAGACTTAGACCTAAAAAGGTAACAAGTATCAGAGATAACATAGGTAAAGCGTGCCCAGCATTATTCATAATAGTTCTTGAAACCATAAAAACATCTGGGTATGCAATAGCTACAGATAAACTTGAATTTTTTGTTAAATTTAAGTATTGGTTTGTAAGAGGAGGAATAATAGATCTTAAAGCTTGAGGTAAAATAATTAGAGTAATTCTTTGATAAGAACTAAATCCTAAAGCCTGAGCTGCTTCAGTTTGACCTTTAGGAAGACTTTGAATACTTCCTCTTACTATTTCTGTGATGAAAGTACCTGTATATAAAACTAAGGCAAATAAAATAGCAGAAAATTCTGGAGAAAGTAAAAAACCTCCTGATTGAATATATGTTCCATATTCATTTACTTCTAATGTAGGAATATCAGTGTATAAACTTATTCCCAGTAAAAAATAAGATATTAAGGCAATAGTAATAAAAAATAATAAAGAAATTATATTAGGAGAAAAAAAGTTTACATTTTCTTCACGGTATTTATTTAGGTAAGATCTTAAGAATAATGTGAGTATCAAACTAACAAGAAGTATCAAAAACCAGATGGATCCATTTTCAATTGAATTTATAAATGGAAGTAAAATTCCTCTATTTGACCATACAGAAAAGCCACCAAATGTTAGCGCTTCTGAGATCTGAGGAAGTTGCAATAATACCAATTGCCAAAAAATTATCTGGATTAATAAAGGTGTATTTCTTATAAATTCAACATATCCAGCAGAAATTTTACTTATAAGAAAGTTATTGGATAATCTTGCAAGACCCATAAACACACCCAAGGTAGTTGCAAGTAAGATTCCTATAAAACTTACTCTTATGGTATTTATTATTCCTACAAAATAAGCCTGCCATCTTGAATCATTACTTGAATAATCAGTTAAGAAAGTATGACTTAATCCAAAACCTGCTCTACTTCCGAGATGGCCAAAGCCAAGATCTAAGCTAAAAGCCCTTGCAAATAAGTACAAAAGAAAAATGACCATTACAAAAGAAAAAATCAATTGAACAATAAACTTTCTGAATGTCTTATCATAAAATAAGATTTCAAGCTTTTTGTTATTTGATTCTTCAGATTTTAGTTGTTGAAATAAGTATGAAAACATATGAGAAGTTTAGCCTACGAAATTATTCATCTCGTAGGCTAATAAATTTTATAGGTATATTCCTATCTAAACGGAGGAGCGTAAATTAGTCCACCATCTGTCCATTGAGCATTTAAGCTACCTTCTCTTGTCAATCCAAGCGGAACCAAATGTCTGTCGTAAACCTCACCGTAGTTTCCTACTTGAGATATAACATTCTGCATAAAGTCTGCTTCAATACCAAAAGAAAAATCTGGTGCTTCACCACCATCAAACCCAACACCAAGTAATCTTGCCATACCAGGGTCTGATGGACTTGATGCCATTGAAGATACATTAGAACTTGAAATTCCACTTTCTTCAGCTTGCATCATACCAAACACTACCCACTGAACAACATCATAAAATTCACTGTCATTATCTCTTGTTAGAGGACCTAGTGGCTCTTTAGATAATGTTTCAGCTAATACTACATGATCATTAGGGTTAGAAAAACCAGCTCTTTTAGAGGCTAGACCTGATTTATCAGTAGTCCATCCATCACATCTTCCTTCTTCATAAGCTGCTTGCAACGGATCATTTGTTTCAAATGTCAAAGGAGTATATGGAATACCATTGGTAGCAAATCTATCATCTAGATTTAATTCTGTAGTCGTTCCTTGTAGAACACATACAGTTGTACCTGCCATTGATTCAATTGAATCATATCCACTACTTGCCTTAACCATCATTCCTTGACCGTCATAGAAAGTAGGTACTGTAAAATCATTACCTAAATCTCTATCTCTACTTGCAGTCCAAGTTGTATTTCTAATAAGTAAATCAATCTCATTAGCTGCTAAAGCTTCGAAACGAGCTGAAGCTGTTAATGGGACATACTCAACTTTACTAGAGTCTCCTAAAATTGCTGCTGCTACAGCTTTACAAAAATCAATATCAAAACCTTCAAATTCTCCAGCAGAATTAACTACTCCAAAACCTGTAAGATTATCATTGACTCCACAAACCAACTCTCCTCTTTCAAGAATAGTTGTAAGAGTACTACCACTTGAACTATTAGAAGCTCCAGAAGATTCGTCTTCGCTGCTACATGCTGCAAAAATGAAGATCGCCATCACTAGCACCATCAAAGGCACTAACTTTTTGCGTAAAAAAAACATAATATTTCCTTTCATTTCCAAATTATTCAGGAGTGACACCAGCAACATTTGCCCGGGATTCACCGAAATATATTTATGTTTGATGTCATATTACTATATATTTATTACAAAAATATGACCTATGTCTTATATAGTAGAAATACTCTAAAAGTGTCTTATATATTTATACAAACCTAGTTAGAGAAAATTCATTTAAATTAAAATCTATCTTCTCTTCTCTTATCATTTTTGAGCAGATTTCTCCAATTGCAGGAGTAAACTTAAATCCGTGTCCCGAACAAGGAGAGCAGATAATAATATTTTTATCATTTGGATGAAAATCAATTATAAAGTCTAAATCTGGTGTATCAGTATAAACACAAACTCTACTTTCTAATAAGTCCCCATTAGCATCTGGAATATATTCTTCTAAGAAATTTCTAATATTAGTTAGATCTAATTCATTAGATTCTCTATTCAAATTTTCTGGAGAAATAAATTGTCCATTATGATGCATAGCAACCTTAAATCCTTTATCTTCAATTATCGGTTGAGTATAAAACTCTAATCCATTATCTAAATCCCAACCAGTATTTATAAGATTTTCTGTTGAAAATAATTTCTTGTCTTTAAGTGGGTCAAGCCAAAAAAGAACTTGTCTTTCAATTTTTACAGGTATATTGACCGTGGGAATTAGATCTTTAATCCAAGCGCCTGAACTAAATATAATCTTCTCTGTAAAATAGGTGTTTTTATCAGTTATTACTTTATAAGAATCAGATAACTTTTCCCATGAAATTACTTTCTCATTAAATTTATGAACCGACCCAAAATCTTTTGACTTATTCAAGAAATATTCAATTGAATTCTCTACAAATACGGCTCCACTTCTATTTTCAAGCAAGCCTGTGAAGTGCTTAGGAGGGTTTAGTACTTTATATCTATCTTTTATTTCATCACTTTTCAATTCTTCAATTGGAATTTTATATTTTTCCGCAGATAATTTAGCATCACTTAAATATTTCCCGTTACTGCCTATATAAATCCCTCCATACTCCATAATTATATTTTTACTGCTAAATTCTTGAATTTCATTCCAAAGTTCATAGGATCTTTGGATAATTGGAACATAAGAAGTTCCTTCATGATAAGCTTCTCTAATAACTCTAGTATGACCATGTGAAGAACCAAAATTATGGGGAGGTTTATAAGTATCAATCCCTAAAACTCTAATACCTTTTTTTGAAAGATAATATGAACTAGCACTACCCATAGCTCCAAGACCTATTATTATTACATCTGCAGTATTTGTTTTCATATTTTTCAACCTATTTTTTTTATTCTATGAAAATCAATCCATTCTTCATCTAGATCAACGCCTAATCCTGGCTTATTTGGAACATCAATCTTACCGTTAGACTTAACTTTTATTTCGTTCAAAACACCCCATTGATGTATATGCTCTGGTCTCCAATATTCATAAAATGAATTATTAGAGACTGATGAAATCACATGTAAATTAGCAGCATTCATTAATGAATTTCCGGCTAATCCGATTTCACAATTTATATCAAAAGCATCAGCCATTGCAGATAATTTTTTCAGACCTGTTATTCCTAATTTTCTTGTAGTACCTCTAATCATTCCAAGAAGATTATTTCCAAGAAAACTTGCAGATTCTTTGATTAGAAATGATGAATCATCGCTCATATTAATTGGAGTGTTTATAGTTTCATTTAAACGTCTGATAGCACTTAAATTTGAGATTTCTACAGGATCCTCAAACCAATAAAAATCATTTGAATCCAAAGCTTCTCCTATTTTCAATGCTTCATCTAATGAATATCCATGATTTCTATCAAGCATTAGTGTCATTTTGCTACCCACTAATTCTCTAATACCATCTATTGCTTTAATTGTTTCTCTAATACCTAATTCACCTGGATGTATTTTATAAGCAGAATATCCTTCATCCAGTAATTCTTTAGCTTCATTTATAAAGCCTTGTGAATCTTTATGCCTGGGGGGGAATGTTGCATATATAGGAATTTCAGTATTACGCCCTCCTAATAATTTATATATTGGTTGATCTAAGTATTTGCCTTGTAAATCCCATAAAGCTACATCAATTGGTGCCCAGGATGGATACGTAATATTAGAAGAGTTTTGTATTTTTTCTATCTGAGACCATAACCACTCTCTATTTTCATAATTTATTCCAATTATTTTTGGAGCAATTGTTTCTGAGATAATCTTAATTCTGTCAGATGATTCAGATGCTTGGTCTCCTATAAATGCATTACCTTCAAATCCTTCATCTGTTTGTATTCTTAATATACCTTGGATTGTTTCACCGCCTATATCAGAACGTTCATCCTGCACTTTCAAAGATCCTGTATCTCTTTTAATTACATCTACTATTACTCGAGAAATTTTCATTTTCTAAAAGTCATGATTTATTGTACCTACAAAGTCTAACCCTCTATACATACCCATATAATCCATCCCATATCCTACAACCCACCTTTTATCGTCAAGAATAAAACAATAAAAATCAGGTTCTATTTTCATATGCCTTTTCCCTAATTTATCTAGTAGTACCGCAGTATAGACTTCTTTATTAGAAGTCTTATCTAATTTCTCAGAAAGTTTATACAATGTCTCACCAGAATCCATTAAATCATCAACAATAACGCTTGGAGAATTAACATCAATATTTTCAGCTAAAAAATCATATCCATAAATTGTTGTCCCTTGTGATTCGGTAGAATTACCATAGGTTTTCGCAATCAAAGGAAACATATGATAACAACCAGACCTGATACTTTCTAATTCAGCAATAAGATTTGAGACAAACATTAAGCCTCCGGTCATAATTGGAATTAGATTTACTGATTTCTCGTCTTGAAATTTAGAGTTTATCTCTATAGCAACTCGCTTAACTTCTTTGTCAATTGATTCTTTATCCCACAAAACTTTTATATCGCTAATATTTATATTTTTCATTAATTCACATCCTCTGGAAGTTTACGGCCTAAAGCTTCTGGTTGATTTCCCCCCAATAATGAAAGTAAAAATTTAGGGAAATTTCTTCTTTCAGCTCTATTAATGTATTGTATAAAAATTAATATAAATATCATTATTGGAAATGGTAATAAAGGTAATATTTGAGAAAGTGCTAAAGTTACAGATTGAGCCTTAATTGCTAAAACTTGCAATAATCCAAATCCATAGGCACCTGCAGCAGCTCTATAAGGATTCCATCCTCCGAAAATAACAATTGCAAGTATAATCCAGCCATAATTTGTTGTATGACCTTCTGACCATCCATATTTTGAATATAAAGAAAATGACGCACCTGCAAGACCTAAAAGTGCTCCACCGATAATTGTTCCCATTAGCCTCATTTTTTTTACATTAATTCCTCTAGATCTTGCCGCAACAGGATTTTCTCCTGAAGCTCTAATTGATAATCCTAAAGTTGTTTTATTTAGAAAAAACCAACAGGATGGAATAAGAATTATTGAAAAATATGTTATGAGTGAATGATTAAATAAAACTTTTCCAATAAATGGGATATTTGAGATTAAAGGTATAGAAACCTTAGTTACCATGGGGCCATTAATTCTTACATAATCTTGACCTAAATAATTGCTTAAATGTATACATAGAATAGTAAGAACGAAACCAACTGCAATTTGGTCCATTCGCAATTTTATATCACAAAAGGAAATAAAGGCAGCTATAAAAGCACCACAAAGCATACCTGCTATAAAGCCAACAAGTGCAATATCTGAAATATACCCAAATGCAAAGCCGCATAAAGCAGAAATCATAATAGTTCCTTCAGCAGAAAGATTTATAACACCACTTTTCTCGGATATAGTTTCACCAATAACAGCAATTATTAATGGAGTACTTAATGAAATGACAGTTATTATAGTATTTTCAAAAAACATTAATTATTTCTCCAAAGCACTCTATTCAAAATAAAGTTTTCAATTCTTAATTTTTCTAAAATCAACCAACTCAAAACAAAAGTAGCTTGAATAATTCCGATTAAACTATGGTCTAATCCAAGCTTAATTTGAAGCTGGCTTCCTCCAACAATAAGTGCTGAAAATAAAAAACTAATTATAAGAGTAAAATAAATATTTCTAGAGCAAATCAAAACAATTAAAATAGATAAAAAACCAAAACCTCCAGAAATTGAAGGGACTAGTTTATGGTATGCTCCTGAAGCTTGAGAAAATCCCGCAAGCCCAGCTATCGATCCAGCTATAAAAAATGACATTAATATAAAAGTACTTGAACTAAAATAAAATCTTTGAGTTGCAGACTCGTTGGCTCCTGTAGCCTTTAACCTTAGGCCAAACGAGGTATATTTTAAGACTATAAAAGTACTTACAAATAATATAAAAATTATTATTATCAACATTAGAGGAAATTCATTTTGGCCAATAGTTGGAATCCATGATGATTTATCAAAAATATCAGTTCCACTTGTAGAAGCTATTCCTTCTCTTTTCCAAGGTCCAATAATTAAATAAATCACAATACCAGATGCTACAAAATCAAGGCCTAATCCACTAAAAATCTCATGCACATTACCCTTAACTTTCAATAATCCACAAATTAGTCCCCATAGACCCCCGAATCCGATTGCAAAAATAATTTGTATGTAAGGAGAAATAAAAGAATCCCCTAAAAAGGATCTAGCAATCAAAGTAGCTCCTACTGCTCCCATTATAATTTGTCCTTCAATTCCTATATTCCACATACCTGCTGAGAAAGTATAAATTAATGCAAGTGAAGCCAAAGAGATTGGTGCCCAAACTATTAAAGTTCTTATAAATTTTGAATAACTACCCACAGAACCATAAATAATAGAATTAAAAATTTCAAATGGAGAGGTTCCAAAAAGAGTTAATATAAAAATAATTATCGAAATTGTAAAAATCAATCTTAGGATATTTATTTGTAATGTTTGAAAATTTTTATTCATATTTAGACTATTCCTGAAACATAGTTAATAACTTTTTCTTTAGTCAATTTATCCTTAAAATCTATATTTACTATGAATCTACCAGATACTGAAATAATCACATCTGAATAGTCCCAAATTTCATCAATATCGGTAGAAGAAAACATTATGGCTATATCTTTTGATTTTCTATTTAAAATCATTTCCCAAATGTTTTGAGCTGAGTTAAAATCTAATCCTCTTGTAGGCTGTTCTAAAAGTAAAACAGATTGATTTTCTGGCATTAGAGAAAGCATTAACCTCTGTTGGTTTCCACCAGATAATTCATTTACATCATTAGACAAATTTGCTTTTATATTAAAGTCTGAAATTTTCTTTAAGGCTATGTCCTTTATTTTTTTCCAATTTAATAATTTTGATTCGGCCGCCTTATATAATCCATAGTGCTCGAGAACACTTAATTCACTAAACAAACCTTTTTCTATACGATCAGAAGGCATATAGTAAAAGGATTTTTTATCAAGATTCATCTTTGAACCTAATGAAATTTTTGTTTCAGGAAAATCTTTTGTAAAGAAATTTTTTATGTATGAATCATTTGAAGAACCTTGAAGACCAGCTATCCCAATAACTGAACCAAAATTAAATTTATTTTCAAATTTAATTTTAGGATCAAGCAAGTTATCATCAGAAACAAATATATTAAAATATTTTGAACTATTTATTTTTTTTGGATAATTTATTTCAGAACTTGAGTTTTCAAACATTTTCTCAATTATTTCTTTTGAATCAAAGGGCTTGTTTATGGAGTGAATTACTTTACCAGATTTCAATATTGTGCCTGTGTCACAAAGCTCTATAATCTCATCGAGCTTATGAGATACAAAAATAATAATTATTCCCTCATCGGATAAATTTCTTAGAGTTTCAAACATCATCTCTTTTTGAGCAAGAGAAAACGCACTTGTAGGTTCATCTAAAATAATTACTTTAGCTCCGTTATATAGAAGCCGAATCAACTCAATTTGTTGTCTTTCTCCAATTGAAAGTCTGTTTGTTTTTTGAGAAAAATTAATATTGATTCGATATTTTTCAAATAATTTAGAAATGTTCTTTTTAGTTATTTGAATATTTCTATAAGGATTTTGATCTTTTATTCCCACTAGGAATGTTTCTAAGATTGACAGATTACCAAAATCTAAGGGGTCCTGATTTAGTAATCCAATTCCGCTCTGAAGAGATTCTTTTGGTGATCCCAGAATTAATTTATCGCCATTTAGAAAAATTTCTCCATAATCTGGACTCATTTGACCAGAAATAATTTTTACTAGAGTAGATTTACCTGCTCCATTCTCTCCTAATAAAGCGTGAATACCTTTATTGATAGAAATACTTATTTCAGAATTGGCTTTTAGATCTCCAAAATTTTTGGTTATTTTTTTTATTTCTATCTTCATAAAAAACCGGGCTCCTCAAGTGGAGAAGCCCTATAATTTTTATTGACTATCTCCTGTGATGCCTTCAAGTAATTGAGGCGTATACCAAATTTCTGAATCTGAAGCATATTGGCCATCAGCCAAATACTCAGTTCCATCTTGAAAATTCAATGGGCCTTCGAACAAACTTATATTGCCTGAAGCAAGGCTTTCAATAAAACTATCAAGTTTTTCAGATTCATCAGCACTTAATCCTTCTCCAGTTTTCCATCCAATTGTTGAAGAATCTTTATCATTCATATCATCCCAGTTTGGTTCTGACCAAACAAATTCAGGTTCAAATTCGCCATGACCAGCATTCATAGCAGCTTTAAGATATTCAGGGCCCCAATTGAAAAATGGAACACCTAGACAAACTTCAGGAGCTGTTTCACATGAATCCTCATAATCATAACCTACCACATAAACATCTTCACCTTCAGCAGCTCTTTGTCCTGTTACAACAAGTGCTTCTGGAGTATCAATGTGTGAAATTATAACATCAGATCCTCCATCAAAAAATCCATTTGCAACTTGAGTTGGGTCAGAGGTTACACCAGGAATGTGGAACCAAAAACCTATCCAAACAACTTCAAAATTTAGATCTGAATCACCTTCATAACAATGTTTTGCACCAAGGTAAGCAGCATTAGTAAGTCTTCTAGTCTCGTCATTTATCAACGGACCAAGGAAGCTAATATTACCTGTTTTTGTTTTTAAAGCAGCTGCACAACCTGCAATCATCTTACCATATTCCATTTTTCCCATTATATTTCCCAAGTTTTCTAAATCACCTCGGTAAGCTTTTCCTTCTTCCCATGCACTATCACCAGATGCCCAAATCATAGGTACATCAGGAAATTTTTCTGCCGCTGCAAGAATTCCGTCTTTCATATCATCTGAAGTTGCAAATACTAATGATGCACCCTCATCTATCATGTCAGAAACAACTTGATCAACAGTTAAGTTTGGACTATCTGCAGGATTAATCATGTCAGCAACTATCATTTCACCTCCAGAGATTTCTTCTATATATTCTCCACCTTCAAAATGAGCTTGAGACCATCCTTTATCATCTCTAGGACCAACTAAAATCATACCAAATTTAAATGCTTCTCCCATTTCTTCATCATGATCTTCATCATGATCTTCATCTTCATCATGATCTTCATCTTCTAGCACTACTTTTTCTTCTGTCACTACATCTTCTTCATCGGTAGTCCCACAGGCGAATAAAGAAATACTTAGTATTGAAACTAATAATAAATTTATAAATATCTTCATTTTTAAATCCTTAAATAGCTGTATTTTTATTTAGATATGGAAACGATAACATTTTCCAAAAAAAAATATCACAAAAAAATCTATGAATTTGTTACTAAAATATTAACTTTCTTAAATGGCATAGAATTTCACAAAATTTTAAATAAAAAAGTTATGTTATAAATAAAATAAAAAATGGAGAGAATATGGCTGGCACTAAAGAAAAAGTAGAATTTGAAATACAAAGTGATTTAATTAATATGCTTGAAAATATAAAGGATAAATTTGATTTACCCTCAACGGATAAAGTTTTAAGATGTATGTTAGATTATGTTGCCACAGATGGAGATTGGGATGAAATCTTTGATGTAAGGAGATGTATTAGATGTGGTAGCAAGACAGGTTGGGAAGTATAATCTGTAGAATAATAATTTTATAAATTTATGAAAAAAAAATTTTTGTTTTCTGCATTCTTAATTATTTCTATTTTTATGGGTTGTAGAGGAGAAGAAACAGTTGATAAAGTTGTAGAAAGAATAGATTTGCCTAAAGTCTCAAAAGACTCTCCTGTTTCTCCTGAGTTTATAAAAAAAAATATAGAAACAACAGTTAAAGTTATTAAACAAGAGTCTAGGCCCCAAAGAAAATTAAGGATATTTAATTCAACTCCCACCCCCACTGGAAGAATTTGGCCTGTATTAGATAAAATCAAAAAAAATGAACCGAGAAGGATTGTTTACGAGACTACAGAAAACACAATATCTGTAGCTGAAAAAACTTTAGAGAATATATTAGATTTAGCTTTTAATCCAACTCCAACTCCTACTCCAAAACCTAAAATCCCTTCTAATGATGAGAAAATAAGAAATTCAAATCAAAATATACTTAATTCTAATATTTCAATGACAAGAGATGCTTTTTTAGCTATGGATGATATATGGCTAGAAGATTTAGGTAAAGAAAAGATCATGGGGGATGTTGATGGCCTTCAATGGGGAAGACTATTGATATCTGAAAATGAATCTTTTTATATAGGTCAAGAAAAATTTGAAAATTTGTTTTCGGTTGGTTCAATAAAGGATGAGATTGGTTATTTCTACAGTAGTCAAAGTGGTTATGCAAATCCAGATATTAAGTATGGTTACGTCGTTGATGGAGGTGAAGGTCTTTGTGGAAGTAGCCATAACGGATATCAAGGGTATATAACTCAAAATGGAAATATGTCTAATATAACTTGGGGAGTCTACGATGGAGTAATTTCTCCAATCGCTGAAGGAGCTTTCAGTTATGAGGGAATTAAGGATGAAGTTTATACTATAACTTTCGGAACAAGAGCATCGAATTGTTATCAAGGGCAACTCCTATTTTTACAAGGAGGTAAACTTGGAATTATAGATCCCATAAAAATGACTAATGATGGGAAACTTTTCATTAACTGGTGGCTAGTAGATATTGATCTTGGAATGAGATCTATGAAAAGAGAAAAAACATTTAATGATCTTTTTGAACAAAAGGATTTTTTTAATGACTTCTATGGACCTCCAGGTTTAAAAGTTCAAGTCAATGATTCGACACATTACTCTGGAGAATATGAATATCATTCTGAGATAAATAATAAACCTGTATGGATAAATAGAGAGTGCGGCGATGCGGGTTCAAAGTATCAATATTGTTATATTTTTTGGTATCAAGATATTAATGGTGCAAGAGATAATTATGGAAGCTTAATAGATGATGGAACTTGGGTTTTACAACCCGTACTACCAAGTAATGAGTGGAATGCGCATGCTTATACTGACTCAGAATGGCCATGGGGTGGCGGTTGGTCAGATAATATTTCAAGAATAGCCGGTAGATGATAATCAATTAATAATTATTTACTCAAAGAATATAGAAAATAAATTATAACTTTCATAATATCTTTAAAAACCTAAAAGTAATTTCTAAAAAGGAAAAAAAAATATGTCTAATAAAAAACCAAATTTTATCGTTTTTCTAACAGATGACCAAGGATATGGAGATCTTTCATGTATGGGAGCAACTGATTTCAAGACTCCTTCTCTTGATAAATTAGCTTCAGAAGGAATTAGATTTACTGATTGGTATACAAACTGTCCAGTATGTAGCCCAGCTCGTGCATCGTTACTAACAGGAAGGTATCCTGGGAATACAGGAATTAGAGGTATTTTGCCTGGTCACAGAAAGGCAGCTGGTTTGCCTGAGTCTACACCAACTCTTCCTAAAATTTTAAAATCAGAGGGATATAATACTGCCATGGTAGGAAAATGGCATTTGGGACTTGAAAAAAAGTCTAGACCTAATAATCATGGATTTGATGACTGGTTTGGTTTTTTAGCTGGAAATGTTGATTATTATTCTCATATTTACTACTATGGAGCCAACACCAAAGATAACATTTTACCTCAAGTAAACCCTACCCATGACTTATGGGAAAATGAGGAAGAAGTATGGATGGATGGTGATTATTTTACAGAAATGATTACAGAGAAATGCATAGAATATCTAAGAAAAATGACATCTGATGGTAAACCTTTTTTCTTATATGTACCATTTAATGCTCCACATTATCCTATGCATGCACCTAAAAAATATATGGATAGATTTTCACATCTTCCATGGGATAGACAAGTAATGGCAGCAATGCTTAGTGCAATGGATGATTCAGTAGGTAATATAATGGATGAGCTAAAAAGACTAGGTGTAGATGAAAACACTTTAACATTTTTTACATCTGATAACGGACCTTCAAGAGAAACTAGAAATTGGTTAGATAGTACTTTAGATCCATATTACGGAGGAACAGCTGGAAAATTTAAAGGACATAAAGGAAGTTTATTTGAGGGTGGAATTAGAGAACCTGGAATAATGCATTGGCCAGGAAAAATCCAAACAGGAATTGTCTCTAGTGAACCTTGCGCATCTATGGATATTGCCCCGACTATTTTAGAAGCTGTGGGGGTGAATTTACAAGATCATTATTTAGATGGTAAAAGTCTAATAAAATTAGCCAATGGAAATGATTCTCATTCAGAAAGAGTAATGTTTTGGGAATATTTAGATCAAACAGCTGTAAGAAAAGGAAAATGGAAATTAGTATTAAAAGGTAAACTAATTGATGCCTATGGACCAGTTCCTGAAGTCCATCTTTCAAATTTAGAAGAAGATATTAGCGAATCAATTAATCTGGCAGATAAAGAACCTGAAATTACTGCACAGTTAACTAAATTAGCAGAAGATTGGCGAAACCAAATTGAGGAAAAATGGATATCAGAATATGGTGCCCCAAGTGAAGCTCAGAGGCTAAATACTCAAATGGGATTAAATTAAATCATGGAAAAAAAAATAGTTATTATCGGCGGTGGAGTTGTGGGTATGAGTACAGCTTTTCATTTAGCCAATAAAGGTATTAGGGACATAACAATAATTGAAAAAGATTCTATTGGAGCAGGATCAAGTTCTCAAGCTGCAGGTATAGTAACTTGTTTACAATGGAATGCCACATCAGTTGTTGCTAGGATGAAAACTTTGGATTTATTTGAGAACTTTAGCAAAATATTAGATGGATATACATTCCAACAAGTTGGGTGTTTAAATTTATCTACAAAATCTGATTATGAAGATGGATTTAGTTTACGCGAGCTACATGATAATTTAGGAGCTAAATATGAGACTTACATTGGAAGAGAATTAACAGATAAATTTTCTGATGTTATAACAAAAGATGATGAATATGGAGTACTAGATCCTAGAGGAGGATACAGCGAACCTGACACTTATATTCCTGCTTTAAGAAATAAAATAGAAAGTATGGGCGTTAAAATCCAAGAAAATGAGATAGTAAATAATTTTATTTTTAATGGAAATAAAATTACAGGAGTCGTAACTTATTCAAGGGAAGAAAAATCAGAAAAAAAATACATAGCAAATGATGTCGTTTGCACAGTAAATGCTTGGACAAATGTTCTTTTAGACAATCTTGACTTTAAAATACCTATGAAAAATTTTATTCATGAAAGATTTGTTACAGAGCAATTTGATAGAGAATTAAACCTTCCTGCAATAAATGACAGGGTATATCAGAGTTATATTAGAGGAACTGAAGATAATAGAATATTAGTTGGTACATCCCAACATAACCCTGAAAACTTTAAGATAAACGATAAGGATTTTAATATTAAAGAATTAGCGCCTAATGATAATGCATTAGATTTTCTTAAAGAGTCTTTTCAACATCGTGTTCCAATTATAAAAAATAAAAAGTGGGATTATCATACAGTTGGTCTAATTAGTGTAACTGCTGATGCTACGCCAGTTATTGGCCCTGTTCCTAATATAGAAGGATTTTTTCTTTGTTCAAATTTTCACTCTGGAGGATTTGCTTATAATCCTGTTGCAGGGTTATTAGTAACTGAACATGTTTTACTTGGAAAAACAAGTATTGATTCAGATGCTTATTTACCAAGCAGATTTAAGGATTTTAAAACAAAAGCATACTTAGATAAGACACATAAACTTGAAGATTTAGAGGTAAAAAGACACTAACTAATATATTATTTTCATAAATCAGAGGATTATTAATGGAATTTGTAGAATCTATTAAAGAGGCATATAAGAGAACTTTTGACTTTACTGGAAAAACAGGAAGATCTGAATTTTGGTGGTTTAAATTATACTTTTGGGGAGGAGTCCTCATTTGGAGCATAATAGATTATTTATTGTTTGGTTTTACAATTTGGGATCCTTACTCTGAGTTTGGATGGCTAGGTGCATTATGGATTATATTAAACTTACTTCCTTATTTTTCAATAAATAATAGAAGACTTCTTGATACAGGAAAAGGTAATTGGAAAATAAAGCCACCATGGCTTTTACCTATTATTTTTATATTTTTACAAATTTTGCTTGTTTTATTTATTATTATTGGATGGATAATTCTATGGATTTGGTGGAGCGAAGAAACATTTGAAGATGACCCTGAAAAAAAACCGATAGGTATACCTCAATAGAAAGGATGAAATATGTCGCAAAGACTAAAAGATAAAATTGCTATTGTTACAGGAGGTAATAGTGGTATAGGAGAGGCAACAGCAAAACTTTTTGCAGATGAAGGTGCAAAGGTTATTATTATGGCTCGAAGAGATGAAGAAGGGAAAAGAGTTGAAAATGAAATTAAAGAAAACGGAGGGATTGCTAATTTTATAAGATGCGATGTTGGAGATGAAAATATTGTTAAGTCGGCAATAAAGGAAGCATCAGATTTATATGGAAAAATCAATATTCTTTTTAATAATGCTGGTCATGGAGCAGCTGGAGATTTCCCAGATTCTACTACTGAAGACTGGAATGCCGTTATTAACGATAACTTAAATGGTACTTTTTTTGTATCTAAAGAAGTATGGCCAATAATGGAAAATTCTGGTGGTGGAGCAATAGTAAATATGTCATCACTAGCAGCTCAAAGAGGTTTTTCTCCAAAAATGAAAGAGGTGTTTGGAACAACTGCACCATCTTACTATGTTGCTAAGGCTGGAATTGATGCATTAACTAGATATATGGCAGGTGTTGGAGGAAATAAAAATATAAGAGTAAATTGCATCAGACCTGGGCAGATAATGACACCAGGAGCAACAAGAGGAACAGTTCATGATCCAGATGGAGGACATCATGTATTTGAATCAATGTTTGACTTAACTCAAATTATACCCGGCCCTGGATATCCAAAAGATGTGGCGAACTTAGTACTCTTTCTAGTCAGTGAAGATTCCAGATTTATAACCTCAGAAATCATTAATATTGACGGCGGAGTTGCAGCTAAGATTTAAAAAATTTCTATGAATAAAGCTACAAATATAAAAGGAATCTTCTTCGATGTTTTTGGAACGGTCTTTGACTGGCATAAATCTATTTATGAAGAAACTAAGATATTTGCATTGGAAAATAATTTATCTTTTGACGAATTTATATTTACCGATAAATGGAGAGCAGGATTTAGATTATTACAATCAAAAGTAGCTTCAGGAAAAAGATCATACTTATCTATGGATGAAATACACATGGAAGTATTAAATGAGCTTTTAGAGGAATTAGAAATCGAAAATATTAGCAAAGGAAAACTTGATGTTTTCAATCAATCTTGGCATAGATTAAATCCTTGGAAAGATTCATTGAAAGGATTAAAACTTCTTAAGCAAAAGTTCTTAATTTCCGCCTTATCAAATGGAAATTTATCTATGCTTGTAAAGTTGTCTAAAAACTCTAATTTGTCTTGGGACTCAATACTTTCAACTGAAATTTTTGGAACATATAAACCAGATCCTAAAGTATATATTGGAGCTACTAATTTATTAGATATTAAACCAAAAAATAGTTTGATGGTAGCTTCTCATGCATACGATCTAGATGGAGCTAACAAAGTAGGGATGAAAACCTGTTATGTTCATCGTCCAGATGAATTTGGTAATGGAAAAAGCGAAGATTATGGAGATTTGTCAAGATTTGATATAGTTGTTGAAAGCTTTGAAGAAATTATAAATAAAATTAATTAGAAAAGGTAAGAAATGTCTGTTTATTCAATCAGTAGTATAGAGGTTAAGGATTGGGATGCATATGAAGATTATATGAAAAAAGTGCCATCCATAATTGAAAAATATGGAGGTAAATATATAGTTAGAGGTGGAGAAATCTATTCAGATAATACGAGTTGGGAACCTAAAAGAATAGTTATTCTTGAATTCCCTACATTAGAAAATCTAAATAATTTTAGGGACTCAGAAGATTATAAACCTGTTGCAGCAATAAGATTAAGAGCTTCAACTAGTGAAAGTTTTGTAGTAGAAGGAGTTTGATGAAAATAAATTCCTTATATAGGTATCCTATTAAGTCTTTTACAGGTGAGAAAAAGGAATCTGTAGAAATCAATGATCTAGGCAAAATCATTGGTGATAGAATTGGTGCATTCAGATTAGGGGAAGATCGTGGCAATTATGATAAGTGGCTGAAAAAAACTAACTACTTATCACTAATGCATGTGCCCTACTTAGCTCTCATAAAAATTAAATTTGATGAAAATTTAGAAAAAATAAGCTTAAAAATTCCTGATTATAAAGAAGTAAAAATACATATTTCAGAAAAGGAACAAATTGAAAATATGATCTTAAAATTCCTAAGTAAATTTAACTTTGAAAAACAATTTAAGCTTATTTTACCTTCTAACTCAGAAACTTCTTTTCATGACACAAAATTGGGGCATATAAGTTTACATTCTACAGAAAGTATAAAAGAACTTAATAATAAGATAAGCAATGTAAATGGAATTAGATTTAGAAGTAATTTTATTATTGATGGATGTGCTCCATTTGAAGAGTTTAGCTTTATTGGGAAAAAAATTTCTATAGGAGAGCTAGAATTTAAGGTAGAAAAAACTATAACTAGATGTGCAGCAGTAAATTGTGATCCAAATCAGGGAACATATAATAAAAGTATATTAAAAACGCTACCAGAATTAAATGGAATAAAAGAACCTTCATTTGGGGTGAGATTAAAGCTTATTTCAAAAGGAGGTTTAATTAAAACCAAGGATTTAATAGAATTAAACTAATTCTTTTGTAATATTTTATATAAAATTTCTCCTACTAATATAGACATCATTATTCCCCATCCATCTCCACCACTGGCAACATATATTTCTTGATCAGAAATCTTGTCTATATAAGGTAAGTCATTATTAATACTGGGCCTCAAGCAAGCTGTTTGACTATGAAATTTAAAATCATATATATTGGGGTATATTTGTGAAGCTTTTTCTAAAAGTTCTTTTTTAGATTCTTGGGTAATATCTTTATTGAAGCCTTGATCCTCTAATGTTGCTGCTATCCATATTAATCCATCTTTTTTTCTTACTAAAGAACATGGTCCATGAAGATGATAATTTGAAAATTTATTTTCTTTATCATGAAATTTAATTATCTGTCCTTTAGAAGGAAAAATCTTTTTCTGAAATTTAACACCTTCAATTAAGTTTGTCCAAGGGCCTGCTGCTATGATAACTCTTTTAGCTTTATATATATTTTTTTCACCTAACACTTTATTTGATTTTTTTTCATTGGATATTCTTATTATTTGATCATTTACAAACTGTTTTTTAGAAAATCTATTAAATAATTCTTTTCTATATTTCATAGAATTTATAAATATTGTTCCATCAAATTTTGCAACTTTTCTATTAGATTCTCCATGCATAAAGTTAATTTGAGAAATATCTTGCGTTTCCAAAGAAAAATGTTTTTTTTCAGGATCTATTTCATCTATCACTTTACCAATAGCATTAAATTCAGAATCATTCTCATAAAAATGAAAAGTAGGCTTAATTTCCAATTCTATTTTCTTCTTAAATGATTCATCTAGTTCTAAAAAATTTTTGTAAGCTTGGTGGCTAATCTTTGCTACATCTAAAGGCTTAGTCTCATTCCCATGGCCAGCTCCACCCAAAACAGGATCTATTCTTCCTAAAGCATAATGAGAAGCTTCTTGAGGATTAATTGATTTATCTACTAAAATAAATTCTTCATTTGATTCAGATAGAAAATTAGCTATCGAAAGACCAAATACTCCAGCACCAATTATTAAATTTTCTGTAACTATTTGATTAATCTTTATGTCCTCCAAAAGCATTTCTCATAGCCGACAGAATCTTACCCGAAAAAGAATCTGTATTTTTTGAATTAAATCTTTGAGAAATAGAAGCATAAATACTTGGGATAGGAACAGATAAATCTATAGATTCTTTAATAGTCCATCTACCCTCACCAGAATCACTAACCATAGAACTATAGTTAGACAATTTACTATCTTTTTTTAATTCTTCAGTTATTAAATCAACAAGCCATGATTGAATTACAGAACCTGATTTCCAATTTTCTGAAATCTCATCTAGCTTTAAGTCAAATTCTTTTTTCTTTTTTAAGATTTCAATGCCTTCTGCAATTGATTGCATCATTCCATATTCAATTCCATTATGGATCATCTTAACAAAATGTCCTGAGCCTGCACTTCCAACATATAATCCATTTGGGGACTCAGGAGTTGATAGGGAATCAAATAAACTTATAAGTTGACCATATATTTCTTTTTTCCCACCAATAGTTAAACAAAAACCATTTTCTAAACCCCAAACTCCCCCACTAGTTCCACAATCTAAAAATTCTATTTTTTTCTCTTCACATTTTTTAGAATTCTTGATTGAATCTTTATAATAACTATTTCCTCCATCAATTATGACATCTCCTTCATTGAGCAATTCAATCAATGAAATTATAGTGTTATCTGTAGGATTTCCGCTTGGAACCATAACCCAGATTATTTTTCTTTCTTTAAATTTGTTAGATAAATCACTTAAGCTATTGGATATTTCAAAAGAAAATTTACTATTATTTGAAATATTTTTATCGTGATCAAATCCAAATACATTAAAACCATTATTTTTTAGTTTTTCTGCTATCTGACCACCCATCTTGCCTAAACCAACTACACCTATTTCCATTAGAACCTCAATTTTTTTTGATATTATTTTTATTTATAAAATATTTCAGCATCGTATTCAGGGACATAACCTAATTCAGTTTTTGGAGTTTCGATATCAAAAATATTATAAGTATTATTAGATATTACATAATAATGCGCTCCAGACCTAATTTTTTTATCAAGAAAAGTTTTATAACAACGATCAACAAATCTTGCTGAATCTTCTTGGTGACACCAAACTGTAAAATATGCAACTTCATCAATCATTTTATTATTATCGTTTATACCACCCCATCTAGCAGCTATGGCAAATTTATCTGTTGCAGCAAATCTTTGACACCAGGATTCAACATATGCTTTTTCTAGCCCATAATCTCCTGTTGGGCATGGTTCTAAGTTGGAATTTAGTAATTTTGGCCAAACATCTAGTTTTTTAAATTGCCTTTTTGCTATTGTGGAATATGGCTCTTTAGTAAAAGGAAAATATGCACCTCCTGTAGCGTGTACAGAACTTGAAGCTAATACAAGTGCTTCAGGACAAACATCTTGTATAGAATTAAAAACTAGGTCAGTCATTTGATTCATTTTTTCTAAAGGATCTATTCTAGCTAAGTAAATTATTAAGTCTTTGTCTAGCAAATAAGTTCTTAATTTTTCTTCCTCTTTTGCTATATCAATATTGAATAATTTTTCAGTGGAATTTTGTATTTTACATTTATCGTAAGAATCTTTTAGGTCTAAAACTGTAAATCTATATTTTGAATCAAATTTTGGAAGAAATTCTCTCAATCCAGATCCAACAGTTCCTTTTCCTCCAAGAAGTGCTACTTCAATTGTTTTATTATTTTTCATAAGTTAATAATAAGTATAAAAATTGTATTTCAAAATAATTATTTATACTAAAACAATTATTTTTTATCTGTAGATCCTTCAATAGAAATATTTGGAATCCAATTTAACCAACTAGGAAGGTACCAAGCCCTGGTACCTAATATTTTCAAAACGCTAGGTACTAATATTGATCTAACTATTGTTGCATCAATAAGAACTGCTGCACCAAGACCAAATCCCATAGATTGGAAAAAAGTTATGTCCCCTAATGCAAATCCTCCAAATACAGCCACCATTATTAAAGCTGCACCTGTGATTATACTTGCTGTTTTTCTAAGACCGAAAGCAACAGAATTATCAGTAGAGTTAGTTTCATCAAAATTCTCTTTGATTCTGCTCAACATAAAAACATGATAATCCATTGATAATCCAAAAAGTATACTAAACATGAAAAGAGGCAACCAAAATTCTAGTTGATCTACTTGCTGAAAGCCTATGAAATCTATAAGGAATCCTTTTTGAAAAACTAATACAAGTAAACCATAAGATGCTCCTACAGAAAGTAAATTCATAATTATAGAAGCGATTGAAATAGTAATCGATCTAAAAGCAAATAAAAGCAATAATAAACTTAAAAATAGAACAATACCAATAACTATTGGGAAATATTCATCAGTCATTTCAACAGAATCAACAACCTCAGCAGAACTCCCTCCCACATAAATTTTATACTGATTTTTTGGAATACCTTGAAAAGCAGAAGGAATCATATCATCTCTTAATCTTTTGACTGCATTTAATGCAGGTTGATTTTGAGGATCCCCTGGTATCATAGTTGAAAATTCAGCATAGCTTACACTTCCATCCACTAAAATCTTTGGTGGTAGAAAAAAATTATCATTTGATAAGTTATTTTCAAGATTATCTAAGGCAATAATTATATTTTCGGTTTCTACATCAGCCTCAATTACAATATTTACAGGCATATCAGCACCATACCCGTACTTATCATTTAATAATTCAAATCCAACCTTAATTGGTTCATCATCTGGCAATGCAGAAATTCCACTTGTACCTTTTTCTAAATCGAAATAAAAGTAGGAAAGAATTAACAAAAATATAACAGCTAGAGACATACTTAATACCGATCTTTTCATAACTTGAAGAGTAATAGCATTCCAAAAGCCTCCTTGATCAACCTCTTTATCTGATTCTGAAGTCAAAAATTTTATTGAAATCCCTTTAGTTCTTAGAAATGAAAGAAAAATAATCAAAATCATTATTAAACCAGATATTATCAATAGTTTTGGACCAAGTTCTTGAGTTATTGAAATAAATAAGAATCCGACAATGAACAGTATTACAGTTGCAAGTTTTGGAACTTTGAAACTATTAACTTTATCTCCAAGTAATCCGACTATTGCAGGTAGTAGAGTTACTGCAGCTAAAACAGCTACAAATACAACCACTATAGCGCCTGTTCCTAATGCATGAAATACTTTATCTGGGATAACAAACATACCCACAAGAGCAAAAACTACTGTTAAACCACTAAACATTACTGCTTTACCCGCAGTTGTACCAGAGTCTATGATAGCTTGTAACTTTTCTGAGCCTCCTTGCCTCTCTTCTCTGTACCTTGAAAGAATAAATAAACAATAATCAATACCCACAGCAAGCCCCATCATTGACATGATGTTTGGAACAAACTCATTTAAGCTTACAAATTGACCCAAAATAGAAATTATACCAACAGCTATAGTAATGGCTACTAAAGCTAAAATCACAGGAATAAAAGCTGAAGTTACTGAGCCAAAAACTAAAGCTAAAATTATTATTGCAACAGAGATTCCAATAGTTTCACCAGTAACTAAATCTTTTTCAGCTAGTTCTAGAAATGTATGTTCGATTGATTCTTGTCCTATAAAATAATATTGAAAATCATCATTAGAAACATTTTCTAAAAGATGCATTAGAGGACCAACTAAATCCCCGCTAACAAATGGAGCTGACATCATTACAGTAGACCCATCTTGAGAAGGATTTATTTGATAATCAGAAATAGTTCCTATTTCTTGCTTAATTCCTAAATTATTAATTTCTTCTTGAGTTGCAACAAAAAAATCTTCAATTGCTTTATTGTATTCTTCGGATGGGAACTTAAAACTGTTAGAAGTTATTACTAATAAATTATCTGAAGATACCTCATCTGCTTGATCTGAACTATCTTGTTCTTTCGAGTTTATTAAGTTCATCTTTTCATTTTTCAATTTCGATGCAAGCTTTGACTCGGTGTCTATAGTTGCTCCATCTCCACCTGATAGAGCTTCTGAAAGATAGTTTTGAGATAAAAATAATGAGAAAGCCAATAATATAATCCAAACAAAAATTACTACATATGGTTTTCGAGCACAAAAAGAAGTTAGAGATTTAAGGTTCATAGTATCCTCAGATTTAAGTAACATTAAAATTATATATTCAACACAAACTAATTATGTTTCATAAGTGTTAAATTGTCATATATCTTATGCAATTCCCTTTATATGAAAAATTTCTAAAATTACTTTCTGAATATTTCAACTTTTTTTTTGATGTGTAAAATACAATAATCGAATAATTATATTAAAAGAGTATAAAAATGAAAATTACATCAGTTAAGTGTGAAATATTAGATAACGATTTCCCATTTATTTTTATTCACACAGATGAAGGGATTGTTGGTTATGGAGAATGTTTTAGGAGACAACCAAGAATAACAAAATCTGTTGTAGAAAATTTATTAGAACCTATTTTATTAGGTAAAAATCCGGTAAATACTGAGCAAAGATTTAAAGAAATGATGAAAGCGGGAAACGCCCTTGAAATAGGTGGAGCTATTTGGATTGCAATTGCAGGTATAGATATTGCTCTATGGGATATTAAAGGGAAATCATTAGATAAACCTATATACGAATTACTTGGTGGAAAAACAAAAGAAAAAATGCCTGTTTATGCCAGCTCAATGAAGAGAGATCTTACGCCTATCGAAGAGGCTAAAAGAGCTGTGTATTATGCAGAACAAGGATTTAAGGGATACAAACTTCATAGTGCCGTTCCAGGAAAAATTGATGATGATGCAGATGAAACAATAGAAACTGTAACTGAAGTAAGAAAAGCAGTGGGAGATTCTTTTGATGTTTTAGTAGATGTAAACGGAGCATATTCTGTTCACCATGCAATAGAAATAGGTAAGCAATTAGAACAACTTGGTGTCTTCCATTTTGAAGAACCACGTCCACATTATGATCTTGATGGTCTACGAAAAGTTTCAGAATCATTAGATATACCAATAGCTTCTGGTGAAAATATTTATAGTGAGTATGAATATAAAGATTTGATATTAAAAGGTAAAGTGGATATTGTTCAGCCAGACATAGTAAAAACTCCAGGATTTACTACTTTTATAAAAATCTCCAAACTCGCTGATATTTTAGGAATTCCATTAACATGTCATAATACACAGCCTATTATTAGTACAATCGCACATGCACACTTTGTTTGCTCTAGTGACAACTTTCCTTACTCGCAAGAATACAATATTGAAAATATTTCAATAAGAGATAAATTTCCAATATTAAGCGAACCTATAAAAATAACCAATGGTTTACTTGAAATTCCTGAGGGCCCGGGTCTAGGAGTAGAATTTGATATGAAAATTATAAAAAAGCTATCGAGTTAATTTTTTTTCATTTCCAATAATGAGAGCTTAAACATCTCTAACGTTTTTTCAATATCATTTTCTGTATGAGTAGTAGCTAAATGTACTCTACCATTTGATGAAAGTCTAATGCCTTTATGAAAAGCTATCTGACAAAAATACTTATATTTGGTTTCATCACAGTTAATAAAATGATCTCTCCAGTCTCTAATATGATCTTTATTTGTAAAAGAAATCGAAAAAACAGATCCGAGGCCTTGCGCATGAATATTCACTTTGAGATCTTTAGATAGTTTATTAATTCCACTTATTAATTTTTTTCCTTTTTTATCCAAATCTTCAAAAAAGTTTTTATTATCAATCATCTCATCAAGCGATGCATTTGCAGCTGCTATCGAAGCAACATTTGAGTTGAAACTACCACCGTGGTAAACAGTCCCATCTCCAACATAATCCATAATTTCCTTTTTACCCGCAAGCATAGCTATTGGGAATCCTCCAGCAAATGATTTTGCAAAAGTTGCTAAATCAGGAGTCACTCCAAAATATTCTTTAGCGCTTCCCCCTAAGATTCTGAATCCTGTGATAACTTCATCAAATGCTAGTAAAGATCCATTCTCTTCACAAAGTTTTTTTACAGCTTGTATATATCCATCATCCGGAATTATACAATTTGTGTTAGCAAGTATTGGTTCCATTAAAACACCAGCAATTTGATGGTCGTATTTTTTGAAAATATCTCTTAGGTGTTCTATGTCATTCCATCTAGCTATTATTACTCCGTTTTTAGTATTTTCATCCATTCCTTTGGATTCAGGAACTGCTTCAGGATTAGATTTATCTCCTGCTAATTCTAAATCTGGATGAACAGAATAATTAATAGAATCCATCCAACCATGATAATGACCTTCAAATTTTACAAATAATTGTCTATTTGTAAATCCTCTCATCAATCTAATAAGCAATTGATCAATTTCAGTTCCACTTGATGCAAATCTAACTGTCCAATCTTTAGTATTAAGAATTTTTAATGATTTTTCAGCAACTTCAATTTCTTTATCAAATTGTGCCGCATAAATCATACCTTTATTAATTTCTTCAGAAACTTGCTTATTTATAAAATCAGGTGCGTGCCCAAAAATATTAGGACCCATTCCTTGAATGAAATCAATATATTCATTACCATCAACATCCCAAATTTTTGACCCTTTAGCATTCTTTATAAAAAGAGGAACCTCAGAATGTTCTAAAACTCTTATTTGAGAAGAAATACCACCTGCAATATATTTTTTTGCCTTAGTATAAAGTTTTTTTGAATTATTTATATTATTCATGCATAATCCTAACTTATGAAAGTATATTAAATTTAAGATACTAAATTTTATAAAATTAACATATAAATTATTCGCATATAATATTTTTAATAATTATTTTTTTCAAGGATTAAAAATGGCTACAAATTATCAGCAAGAGAGATCAGATGGAGTGAGAATATCAGATGCTTGGAAGTTTAGGGGATTAAAGACTGTAATTTTAGAAAATAAAAATATAAGAGTCCTAATCATATCAGATAAGGGTGCAGATATTTCAAGCTTTGTTTATAAACCTACAGATACTGAATTTATGTTTAAGACTCCTTGGGGAATTCGTAATCCTAACCTTACAGTTCCATCAACTGGTGATCCTGCATCAGTTTGGCTAGACTATTATGAAGGAGGCTGGCAAACTGTGATTCCTCATGGAGGTTATCCAAGCGAATATTTTGGTGCAGATTTTGGAATCCATGGAGATGTAAATAATATACCATGGGATGCAAAAATAATTATCGATACTCCAGAGATTTGTACCATTGAATTTAAAGGTAGAAGTGTTAGAAGTCCTTTTGAAATATCCAGAACAATTTCCTTAAAAGCAAATGATTCTTTCCTAGAAATTGATCAAAAAGTTACAAACTTTGCTGAAGAAGATTTAGATATTGTTTGGCTTGAACATATAGCAATTGGAGGAAATTTTTTATCAGAAAAATGTACTCTTACTTTACCTAAATGTAAAATACTTACACATCCTGAAGATGTTGATAAATCATCAAAATTAAAGCCTGCTTTTTCTGGAGAATGGCCTATGGTAGACCTTAAAGATGGAACTAAATCTGATTTCAGAAAAATACCTGGGAAATCTGATAGATCCTTGGATATGGCTTATTTTACTGAATTAAATGAAGGGTGGTATGTAGTAAACAATAATGATTTAGATATTTCTTGGGGAGTAGAATTTCCTAAAGAATTATTTAAGTATATTTGGTATTGGAGGAATTTTGGAGGAGGGTACGGATATCCATGGTACGGAAGATGTTACAACGCTGGATTAGAGCCCTGTACAGGATGGCATAATGGAGGAGTAGAACAAGCTGAAAAAAATGGATCTGCATATTCTGTAAAAGCAGGAAAAACAATTTCTGCAAAAATAAAAGCAGGTGTCGTTTTAAACTACAGTGAAGAAAAAAGGAATAATCCTTTTAATTAGTTTATTCTCCTTGTAAACCAGCATCCCAACCCCCTTTTGCCATAATACCTCCGTCAACATTTATGTACTCTCCAGAAATAAATGAAGATGCTTCACTTGCTAAGAATGACGCTACCTGACCTATCTCTTTTGGATCTCCAACTCTACCTATTGGAATATCTTTACCAAATGATTCTATACTTTCTTCTATATCTCCAGTGATTGAAGTCCTAACCATAGGAGTATTAAACGTACCTGGATTAATAGTGTTGACTCTAATATTACTTTTTATATAGTCAAGAGACATTTGCCTAGTCAAAGATATTACTGCTCCTTTACTCGCAGCATACGGTGGAACTAATCTTTGAGATTGTAATCCTTGCACACTAGAAACATTAATTATTATTCCTTTTCCTGATTTTTTCATATGTGGAATAGAGTATTTACTCATCAAAAAATAACTTTTTAAATTAACATTTATTACAGCATCCCACATTTCTTCGGTCGTATCTTCAACATTTTTATATGATGAAGGAGGTTGTATTCCTACATTATTTACTAAAATATCTAATCTTCCTAAAATATCAACGCACTCTTCGACTACCTTTTTAGGTGAGTCAGACTTAACAAAATCTGCTTCTACAAAAATTGCCTTTCCAGCTATTGATTCGATATCTTTAACTGCTTGATTCCCATGTTTTTTTGAAATATCTGCAATACAAACTGTCGCTCCATTTTCCGCAAGTACATCTGTAATTCCTCTTCCAATACCTTGCGCTCCTCCAGTCACTATTGCTACTTTTCCTTTATGATCAAACATGCTAATCCTTTCTAAGTTTCTTCTTCAAAAAGTATACACGATTTATATTTATGGTGATATTATAAATTTCATATTGGAGTAAAGGTGTAAAGTGGAATATCATATAGAAAAATTAGCATCGCCTAATGCCGTAGTTGGAGAGGGTCCAGTTTGGAACTCTGCAGAAAAAAAATTATATTGGACAGATATTTATGGAGGAAAATTATTTAAGTATGATCCTGATAAAAAAACTAATGAAATAATTCATAATGGAGTTCAAGTAGGAGGATTGAGATTTAATGAGTCTGGAGGATTACTATTAGGTTCATGGGAAGGAATCCTTCTATGGAAATCTGATAATGATATTGAAATTATTAAAGAAGGAAAAATTGATGGTACAGATATAAATATAAGAGTAAATGACGTAATTTCAGGCCCAGATGGAAGTTTTTATTGTGGAACAGATGCTACTAATTGGAAAAATGATGTCGTATTCAGAATCAACCCCGATCGATCAATTGATGTAGTTGATGAAGGTGTAGAACTTTGTAATGGAATGGGATTTTCACCTGATGAAACAACTTTTTATAATACAGATTCTCTAAAAAAAATAATTTATAAGTGGGACTACAATAAAAAAAATAAATCCTTATCTAACAAAAGAGTCTTTGTAAAATTAGATAAAGAAGATATAGGAATAGTAGATGGAATGACTGTAGATTCTGAGGGATTTATTTGGTCAGCAATTTGGTTCAGTTCAAAAGTCTTGAGGTTTGATCCAGACGGTAAACTTGAGAGAGAAATCTCTTTTCCTGCTACTCAAACTTCCTGCCCGGCATTTGGAGGAAAAGACTTAAATGAATTATATGTAACAACCGCGAATTCTGGTACTGGTGAAAAACCAAGTGGAGTTGAACCAAAAAATTATGATTTTAATTCATATAGAGGTGGTGATTTATTCAGAGTAAAATTAGATATACAAGGGAAGTTAGAATATAAAACTAAATTTTAGTGTGAATACTTTTATGAAAAATAATAAATTAATTGTTTTAACTAATGAATTAAAAAACAATAAACAAATAATAAATGAATATATTGATTTTCACGCTAATCCTTTTGATGAAGTAATTAAGGACTTAGAAAAAAAGCCTGTCGGAAGGATGAGAATCTATCTAATACAAAATAAACTTGTAATGTTACTAGAAGTTAAAAATACATTTGACTTAAAGAATGGAATTCATATTGAACCATTTAATAATAAAGTCAAAGAGTGGCAAAAAATTATGGGATCTCTTTTTGAAGAGCTTAAGTCAGGAGATATTAGAGAATGGGAAGAAACTAAATTAATTTTTGATACCAAAGATTATTATTAATTTATAAGGAGTTATATATGGGTTTGCTTGAAGGTAAAAAAGTATTAATTACAGGAGCTAGAAAAGGTATTGGTAGAGGGATAGCAATAACTCTAGCAAAAGAAGGTGCAGATGTAGGTTTAAATGATATTGTTGACGATGAAGTTTCTCAAAAATGTATAGATATCGTATCTAAAAATGGAGTGAAAGCAACTTTTCACAAAGGAGATGTAAGTAAAATAGAGGACATAAATTCTGTATTTGACTCTTTCATTAAATCTCATAATCAAATAGACATATTGATTAATAATGCTATCTTCCCAGACCAGCAAAGACCTTTCTTTGATACTGATGAAAGTTATTGGGATAGAATGATGAACTTATCTTTAAAAGGTTACTTTTTTGCTTCTCAAAGAGCGGCAAAAGAGATGTTAAGTAATGATAATGGAGGAAGAATAATATGTCTTTCGAGTGTTCATTCTTATGTAGCAATGCCTAATTGGACAGCATATGGAACTGCAAAAATGGCTCTTAGAAGAATGGTTAAAGGGATAGCAGCTGATCTTGCTGGAAAAAATATTACTGCAAATTGCATAGCTCCCGGTGCAATTTCAAATAGATTACCTGATGATATTGATGATGAATCTGTAGATGGACCTCCTCACAAACCAGAAGATTTCAAGAGATTTATCCCTGCTGGTATAGGAGGGCTTCCAAGTGATATTGCTAATGCCGTTTTATATTTATCCTCACATCTTGGACAATATGTAAATGGAGAAACATTATTAGTTGATGGAGGTATGATAGCTTCTCAAAAAATTCATGAATAAACTTAAATAAATTTAAAGGAAACAAAATGATTAAAATACCAATTGCAATAATAGGTGCTGGAGGGATGGGAGGAAGGCACTTAAGAGCATTAGGAGCATTATACGAGAGTGGGATGGCTAATGTTGAATTAGTAGCTGTTTGCGATATGAATGAAGATAACGCAAATCACCTAGCCAATAATGCTGAAAAAATTTTAGGCAAACGTCCCAAAGTCTTTACATCTATGGAAGAAATGAAGAAACAAATGCCTGAAATTGAAGCTGTTGATATAACAACAGATTCTGGATCACATCATGAAGTAGCAGAAATGGCATTTAATCTTGAATATAACGTTCTATGCGAAAAGCCACTCGCAATAACCATAAAAGGCTGCAATAAGGTGATTGAAGCATGGAAAAAAAGTGGAAAAGTATTAAGTGTTGCTGAGCAAGAAAGGCGGGATCCAATTTGTAGATTGACTAAAGCACTTGTAGATGCTGAAGTAATTGGAACACCTTATAGTTACCTACTTGGATCTGCAAGAGGTTCTAAAGATATAATTATTCTCCCTTGGAGACATCATAAAAATATGGGAGGAATTTTTGTAGATGCAGGGGTGCACATAATAGATCAAATGATGTACTACCTTGGAGATATAGAAGAGGTTTATGCTGTATCAAAATTATGGGAAACAAAAAGATTCAAAGGTAAAAAAATAGGAGTATCAAATTTTTATGAAAAATGGGCTAATTCCGTTCCAAATGAGATAGATGCAGATTCAGAAGATATGGTTATTTCTACTTTGAAATTTAAAAATGGAGCAGTTGGACAATGGACATCATTTTATGCGGCTCATGGAGAAATCACTGAATATGCAATGATTTATGGAAGCAAAGGTTCTATGACGCCTGCAAAACAAAGAAGAGGAGATGCATTAAGGTTAAATATTGATGGAATTGGAGAAATTTCTGGAGATGATGTTTTAGAACTCGTTCCAGATTTTCATTTAGATGAACTTACCTCAAGACTTTTTAAATCAGACAGATTAGGTTCATATAAAACACCCTTTGAAGATGTTGATAAATTTTTGGTTGCACTAGAATATTATGAACTTGGTCAATGTATTGCTGATGGAACTAATCCTGAAGTAGATGCGTACATAGGAAGAAAAGATTTGGCAGTTTGTAATGCTGCTTTAGAATCTTCTGTATTAGGAAGAAGTGTTACTATTGAAGAAATTGAAAATGAATCTACTTCTAAATATGAATCAAGTATTAATGATCATTGGAATATATAGAAAGAGTTATTAGATGAAAATAGAAAAAGTTGAAACTTTTTTTGTATCAAGATTTTTAGTTACGCGAGTAACAACTGAAGATGGGATACAAGGAATTGGGGAATCTTGCTATTGGTCATACCCTAAGGCTGCAGAAGCTACAATTCAGGGTTTTAGTGATGCATTAATTGGAATGGAAGCTAATGATATAGAACATATATGGAGTTATTTATGGAGATATAATTCTGCATTCAGAGGAAATAGTATAGGCGGTGCAATAAGTGCCATAGATATGGCTTTATGGGATATCAAAGGAAAAAGACTACAAGCTCCAGTTTGGGATATTCTAGGAGGAAAAGTAAGACAAAAGATTAGAGCAATAGCCCTAGGTGTAGGAGGAAACACACCACAAGAATGTGCTGATAGTGCTAAAAGTGCACTAGACAATGGCTTTTCAGCATTAAAATTCACGCCTATGCCAGATAATTGGGCAGAACTTTCCTATAGTAAAATGATTGGTCTAGCTGTTGAAATGGTTGAAGCTGTAAGAGAAACAGTTGGTTGGGATTTTGATATAGGAGTGGAAATACATAGAAACATGCAGCCTCACGAAGCAATTGTTTTTTGTGAAGAAGTAGCTTCTTTAAGACCCTATTTTATTGAAGATCCAATTGTTCCGGATTCTGTAGTTGCAATGCAAGACGTTTCTACAAAAATGAAACTGCCATTAGCTGTTGGTGAAAGAAATATGGGAATATGGGAATTTAGAGAATATGCTCAACTAGCTAAGCCAGCATTTTTCAAACCTGACATTGCAGTTGCAGGTGGAATTACAGGGGTAAAAAAAATAGCTACAATTGCTGAAGCACATCATATAAAAATATGTCCACATAATTTTCAAGGTCCAATTGCTACTGCTGCATGCGTAGCTCTAGGAATATCTTCTCCTTCTTGGGATCTTCAAGAATCTATTCAAGAAGATGTCCCTCCAAGAAGAGATATGACAGATGAAATAATTAAATTAGAAAAAGGATGGTACATACCCTCTGAAAAGCCGGGATTAGGAATAAATTTTAATGAAAAAGCTCCCACAATGCATCCTTTTGATCCAGCAAAAATCCCACCTCCTATCGCAAGTGATGGCAGTGTTGGATTAAAGTAATGATTTAACTTGCAAATATTATTGCCCAAATTACTGTAAGTATTGTCAGGAAAATCAAAAATCTATTTGTGTACTTATTAAGTCCAAATGTTTTGTTTATAAAGCCTCCTAAAACACACCAAAAATTATGGAAAATAATCTGTAAGATAAAAAAACTTATGGGAACTAAGTAATATAGTTCAAATAGTCCTTCATAATCAACTGTAAATTCAGTATAAGCAATTAAACACATTGCCCATGTTTTTGGACTTAGAGGATGTACAAAAAGACCATTTCTTAAGCTAAGATTTTTTTTATTTGAAAATTCTTTTTTATGAGAGTTCCATCCTCTTAATGACAGCCAAACTATATAAATTACACAAATATATCCAAAAAGCTCCATTAATAATGTGTGATTCCTTATCAACAAACCTAATCCTAAAGAAAATAAAATGTTTAATACTAATTTTCCTATCACTAATCCTGATAAAAATGACAAGGATTTAAGGTAACCGTTTTGTGCTCCATTTGAAAGAAGTAATAAATTTGCTGGTCCTGGAGTACTAACCATCAATGTAATAAAAACCCAAAGAGGGAAATATTGAGAAATAATTTCAAACATACTACTATTGTAATTATCTAAGTAATTATTAAGACATGAAAATAGAAGAATTAAATATTTATCACGTAGCAATGCCTTTAATCGATCCATGGATAACTTCATATGGAGCTGATTATGAAATACATTCTATTCTAATTAAAGCTAAAAGTGATGGATATGAAGCTTGGTCAGAAACATGTGCATTAGAGTTACCTACATATTCATACGAAAGTGCAAATTCAATATTTTATAATATTTCAGAAATATTTGGGAAAAAAGTTATAGGAAATGAATATGAATCTTCTACTAAATTAAATGATGAATTAAGAGTTTATAAAGGAAATCCATTTGCAAAAGCTGGACTAGATATAGCTTGGTGGAATCTAAAAAGTGAAATATCGAAAACTCCTTTGCACAAATTAATAGGAGGGACAAGAAACGAAGTCATAGCTGGAGCCGATTTCGGGGTTGAAAAAAATATTGAAACCTTATTAAGTAAAATACAAATTGCTGTCGATAAAAGTACCCCTAGAATTAAACTAAAAATAAAAAAAGGTTGGGATAAAGAAGTATTAGCAGCTGTTAATTCAACATTTCCTAATTCTATCTTTCATGTTGATTGCAATGGTGGTTATACTATGGAAGATTTAGATTTCTTCAAATCTATTGATAAATATCAACTTGCTTTTATAGAGCAACCTCTAAGTTCTGATGATCTAATTGATCATGCTAAATTATCCAAAGCTATTGAAACTCCCATTTGCTTAGATGAATCAATTAATGGGGTCGAAAGGGCAATTCAAGCAGTTGAAATTGAAGCTTGTGAATATATAAATATAAAACCAGGAAGAGTTGGAGGATTAACAAACTCCTTAGAAATAAATAAAATTGCTGAAAACGCAGGAATACCCGTATGGGTAGGAGGAATGCTTGAAAGTGCATTAGGTGCAAGTATTTGCATAGCTTTAGCCACCTTAGAAAATTTCACATATCCTGGAGATTTATTCCCTTCAGATAGATTCTATAATGATGATCTTTGCAAGCCAGAAAATAAATTTAAATCTCCTTATATTTTTGAGCCACTAAATGAACTTCCTACTCCAAATTTAGAATTGCTAAATAAATATACTGTTAAGTCCGCTAAATTAAATTAATTACAACAATTACAATTAGTTTCACAAGAATAATTTTCTGATGGTGGGACATCTAGCGCTGGGTTTCTATCAAAAAAACCTGATGGTTTAATATTAAAACCTATATATGCTACTGGCATTACAGGCCAATCTTCTAATCTAGGAATATGATTATGTCCCAATGTATACCATACAACTATATCTTCATCTTTGGTATCTCTACTTGCTTTTATCCATTTTGGTAAACCATCTCCACCTTTATGTTGCTGTGGATAGTCTCCTGAAGCATATAATTCTTTGCTATTAAATGGTGTAACCCATAAGTGTCCGTTCATAAATCCTGCCCTTTTATTTACAACTGAATCTTTATGACTAAAAGGCAAAACATTTTCCCCAGGAGAAATATTATAACTTACAGGTTCTCCCATATAATTCTTCTTGGAATTATTTGATACTGACCAAAATCTGGCCGCAAAAGGGTCTATTATTCTTGAGCCTTCCTTTTCATTTTTAATTAAAGTTTTCTTTGTTGAAAAAGCGTTTCCATGTATATTTTTATCAGTAATCGGATCTAAAACTGTATCAACTTCATAAACAGAATTTTTCATGCCATCAACCATCATATCTAATCGAACATTGAAGAAATGCTGATGATTATGAGCAACGACCTGGGGAGCAACTAAAGTTCCATGTTTTGGTTTGACCCCGGGCTCTATTCCAGATGAATTAACTATGCCTGTCAATTTTATTTCGTACTCAATTCCACCATCTTGATAAAAATACCAAAAGAAACCATACTCATAATTACCTACAGTAACAATTGAAGAAATAACAAGCCTTCTAGATCTTCGAGTCTCAACATCTCCAGTTCTAGTATCTGTATGTTTCCACAAAATACCATAATCTTCTTCATGCATACAAATAGCATTTTTTATTACTAATGCATCTCCCCTTATATCAAACAAAGAAGCATCAAAATATCTAATTTCCCCTAGACAATCACATCCTAGCTCCAAAGAATTAGCACATTTACCAATACCTACTTCTCCCGCATCAAAAACTTGTTTCTTAAAATGATCATTTGTAGGATCCCCATAAGGGACTATCATTTCAGATAAAGAGGCTCTATAAATTATTGGCCGTAAATTTCCATTATCTTCATATCCAACAGTATGTATTACTAAACCTTCTCTTTTTGTAAATCCAATTCTTAGGTTCCATTTTTGCCATTTTACTTGATTACCATCAACATTAAAACTTGGACCATCGGGTTGTGTTATTTGTATAGGTTTTAAATCAGTTCTAAATTCTTTTTGGTACTTCTTAGAATAATTTCCATCATTTGGAGGGATAGGTATTAATCCAAAATCTTGAATTTCAATTACTTCATTTTTATTCAAATCTAAAATCAAAGAAAGTCCTTCGATAGGTCTTGCATATGCATTATCTTCCGGCTCTCTTCTAAGCCAACATCTACCTATAGCTAGCCTTTTTCCTTTTTCATTTTCATTATCAAAATTGGCTATTGGCCAGGGGTCTATTTGAACTAAATCTGGGTTATCAATTCCCCTTTTCTTTAGAGCCTTAATTAATTTAGGATCTTGTTTCATTTTTGCTTCCCATTCATTAAAGTCCATATCTAAATCACCAAAAATAAATGCTGGTTGCACATCAGGAATAAATTCACATCTATCAATTTTTTTATTACTTAAATTTATTTCCAGTTCATAAATTTTTTCTTCCTTAAAATTAAGTACAACTACAAAAGCCATTCTGACAATTTGATCTCCTTTTCTGAAAGAAAGTACAGTTTTCTTTGATGGTTCAAGAAGCATTATTGTTTCAAAAAGTAGTTCTTTTCCAAGATTAGAATTATTCTTAACAATATTAGTTACTTCATTAATTTCATTAAAACTTAATGGGTCTAAAGGATGAGAAATAACATTATTAAGTTTGATTTCTTGTGATTTATTTTTTGATTTATTCAACTATATCTCCTAATTTTTTGAAAAAGATTTTTATTTATTATATTCAAATGAATTATTTTAGAAATAATTAGAATGCTATTTAAGGAATTTCTAAAAAAATTATAATTTCGTAAATTTCGTAATAATTATTAAACATAAATGACAAATTTATTAAACAAAATTGTCATCTTTTCGTAAAACTCTAAAAATATATTACTTATATGGATTAATTTTTTAGATAGGTAAAGTTAATCTTCTCAAAGAACTAGCTCCCTACCCTCTAGGGAGCTAGATTGATTAGGAAAAATGTTAGAAATTAATGAAAATTATTATCAAATAATATGTAAGGATAAAATTTTAGAATTGACTCCGAAAGAATATGACGTGCTTAAGCTTTTGATTGATAATTCTTATAAAGTTACTAGTAAGTCAGAGATCATCTCTGAACTATGGCCAAAAGTAGAATTAAATTCAAGAGTAGTTGACACGTATGTGTCAAGGATCAGAAAAAAATTAATTAATCTAGGTCACCCAGGTATTAGGGTTCAAAATAAAAGAGGTTATATATTAATTTCCTAAATTTATTGATAAAATTGCAAAGGCTACTATTATCAAAATATAAAAACCAACAAGAATTGCTGATCTTCTAGAATCTCTTTCAATTATCTCCTCTGAATTTTTATATGCTGTTTTTTTCATTGATTTTCCTAATTTAAACTAAAATATATTTATATATTTTCAGTTATTTATTTCCTGTTTTTTTCTAAATTGTAAATTTTTTGTTTAATTATTTAAGCCTTTTACAAAATTGAAACATTAAAGTAAAAATCTAGAAACATCATTTTAACTTTATGGCAACATAGAGAAATTAACATCTAACAGAATTAAAAAAAATAAAGGAGAATAAAATGGAATTTAATCCAGTTGCTCTAGATATTGTATGGACACTTTTTGCTACTGTGCTTGTATTTTTAATGCAAGCAGGATTTGCTTTGCTTGAGGCAGGTGCCACTAGAGCTAAAAATTCTATAAATATAATAATGAAAAATGTTATGGACATGTCCTTAGGATCTTTAGCTTTTTGGCTTGTAGGATTTGGATTTATGTTTGGAACAAATAATTCTGGTTGGATCGGAACTGATAATTTCTTATTATCTAAAATAGATCCTGCATCTGAAACAGGTTATTTTGATTTTGCATTTTTTATATTTCAAACTGTTTTTGCTGCCACAGCTGCAACAATTATTTCAGGAGCTGTAGCTGAAAGAACTAAATTTACAGCATACTTAATATATGCAGTAGCTGTAACAGGATTTATATACCCTATATTTGGATCATGGGTATGGGGTGGAGGTTGGCTTAATGATGTTGGACCAGGATTCGTTGATTTTGCTGGATCTACTGTAGTTCATAGTGTTGGTGGATGGGCTGCCCTAGCAGGTGCAATTGTTGTTGGACCAAGAATAGGCAAATATGCAAAAGATAATACTTCTATGAGAATTCCTGGTCACTCAGTAGTTTTAATGGCACTTGGTGTTTTTGTTCTATGGTTTGGTTGGTTTGGATTCAATGCTGGATCTACAGTATCAGGCAATGATGGCTCAATAGCACTAATATTTATAACTACAAATCTTTCTGCCGCAGCAGGTGCTGTAGGTGCTATGGCATTATCATTTGCTATATGGAAACGATTTGATGTATACATGACACTTAACGGGGTTATTGCAGGTTTAGTAGCTATAACAGCTGGTTGTGCAAATATGGGTCCTGGTGTCGCATTAATCGTAGGATTGATTGGAGGATTTGTTGTTGTAGGATCTGCCACTTTATTAGAATCAGTATTAAAAATTGATGATCCTGTAGGAGCAATAGCTGCTCATGGATTTACTGGAGCTTGGGGGACCTTAGCAGTTGGTTTATTTGCTCAAGAAAAATATGGCGGAATCAATGGACTATTTTTTGGTGGAGGAGCAGGACAATTGGGTGCTCAGTTTGTTGGAGTTATAGCAGCATTCGTTTTTGTATTCACAACATCTTTCGTAGTATTCAAGGTTATTGATCTAACTATTGGAATGCGTGTATCAGAAGATGAAGAGAAAAAAGGCCTGGATGTAATTGAGCATAGTGCTTCTGGCTACCCAGACTTTACTAATGTAAGTAATGATTAAAATAAATTAGTTATGATAATTCTAGCTCTGAAATTCAGGGCTAGAATGAAGGGTTATCATGTTAAAGGTCTATGAAGATTTATATCAAATTTCTTATAATAATAGCTTCTTAAGTTTGACTCCTAAAGAATATGATGTCTTAAAAATATTAATCAATAAATCTCATAAATTAATTAGTAAAAATGAACTCAAAAAAAAAATTTGGAGTAATAAAATTACTAATTCAAGAGTTGTAGATTCGTGTATTTGTAGAATAAGAAAAAAACTAAAAGAATTAGGGCATCCTGGAATATATGTTAAATTCAAAAGAGGATATAGGCTGATCACATAATTTATTCAATAAAGTATCTATAATTAAAATCATGTCCGATATTATAAATAAATTACATAGATACATGAGGATAGGATTAAATAGATCAGGCGAGTTTCCGGATCAAAAAGATTTAATGGAAAAATTAAATTTAGATTTTGATCAGTTTAGTGAATTGATCATTGAAGCTGAAGAATCGGGAAGAGATATAAAACCTGAAACTTTTGAACTAAATCAATATACTAAACTTGATATTAATATAATTAGATATGGAACTGAAAATACTGAACCTTTTGGGTATAAAGATTTCATAATTTATAAAAAAAAGCTAAGTGAAGAAATTGCTTACTTAGACTTTAGTGATGATCACAAAACAGAAAAGATTCTCGAACTTGCAGGTACGATTGTAATTTTTTTAGAAATACTAATTAATAAAATCAATCCAGATTTATCAGATAAAAATAAGAATCATTTTGAAAAAAATTATGAAGAAGTTATGTCTATTTATGATAAAGAAAGACCCATTATTAAAAAAAAACAACTTGAAATTAGTATTGATAAATTCTTAAATCCTTTTGAAAGTATTTTCTTTAATATTGGAATTATTTTTGAATCTTATGACACTCAAATTACTGAACCTTATAACGAGCAAGATATGATTAATAAGTATAAAAATTTAAATTTTAATGAGATAGAAAGTTTTTTGAAACTTTATGAAGACGGAGAATTAGAATAAAAAATTATTTTCCTAAGAATTAATGTGTACCTTAAGAGACTTAGAATTTTTATCGTAAGCCTTTTCAAAACCTAATTGAATATCCTTTGGTTCATATGTATGCGTAACTATGTCTTTGTAAGGGTGATTGCCTGAAGATAAAATATCTATAGCAAGCTTAAAGTCACTAATTCCATTAATATTTGCATAACAAGTAGTATTTATAAAATTAATTTCTTTCATCATAGGTTGTAAAAAATCCATTTCAATTTTTTCCCCAAATCTTCCTAAAATTAATACGTTACTAACATTTCTAACAACATTAGCACTTTGAACCAAAGATGAATTATTTGTTCCGCCAACACTCTCAATTGCTAAATCTACACCAATTCCATCTGTATTATCCAAACATGCATTCTCAAGATCACCTGGCTCTGCACTAACTACGATGTCTGCACCCATTAATTTTGCTGCCTCAGCCTGATGAGGATACTTTGCAGAAGCTATTATTTTTGATGCACCAAAAAATTTTGCAGAAGCAATCGCGCCTAAACCTATAGATGAAGAACCTATGACAGCTACATTCATGCCTGTTTCAAACCTACAATACCTCAAACCATGAACAGAAATTGCTAGAGGTTCTACTAAAGCACCTTGGCTATACGTCATTTCATCTGAAATTTTATACATTCCAAATGGTTTTCTAGTTATATATTCTCCAAAACCGCCACCTGTGTCATTTACAGGATTTACACAATGCTTTGTGTAACCAAAGTTACAATAATAACAATTTTGACATGCTCTACCAGCACCACCCATATCAATAGCTACTCTACTTCCTATTTCTAGGTCTCCTAAATAATCATTAGGTAATTCCTCTACAATTCCAGATACCTCATGCCCTCCAGGTACAACCTGGGGTAAATTTCCAGCTTTTGTAAAATGAGTTTTATTTTTTCTTTCGATTGTATTATGAAGATCAGAGCCACATATTCCAGAAGATTTAACTTTAACTAATGCTTGATCTTTATATAATTCAGGCATATTAGTTTTTTTAAACATATATTTACCCTCAGCCATATCCAATCCAGCATTCATTTGTTTTTCTGACATATTTCTTCCCTTTTTTAGATTTTCCTAAAAATAAATTTAATGTACAAATCCTACTTTTTGTCCCTTGAAATCAAGATTAATGACATTACTATCACAAGTTTCACACCATACTTGTAAACCTTTTTCTGTCCAACCTATAGAAAAGCCTGAAAGTCCTGAATTTGAAGTTTCTATGACTTTTGCTAAAACATCAACTTTCTTGCCTTCTTCTTCAGATACATCTCCACAATTTTTACATGTAAAATATTGAAGAATAAACAAACCTTTTTGAGCATTTTTTATCATTAGCTCTTCTGCTCTGCGTGAATGATGTTCTGATTCATTTTTTTCAGCTAAATTATCTAACTCATCTTGATTCATTTGAAAACTCACTTAAATTTAATTAGTAACTAATTATTATTGTATAAATATATTTATAAAGAATTTTAGTTTTAGCGATAGCTTTATAAAACTATAAAACTTGAGTTTTCATGAATTTCTCCTATATTTTTAGCATTTATATAGGTACATGTTGATCTAAGGGCTCCAAGCATATTATTTATTGTATCTTTTACAGGACCTCTATCTTCAACAAGAATAGATTTTCCCTCAGATGTTCTGTAGTTAGCAACCTCACCATAATGCTTATTCATAGCATGAGTAGAGCTCATTCCATAAAGCTCTCTGTAGTTTTTATTTTCTTTTCTTATAATTTGCGACATACTTTCTTTATGAGCTGCCAAAAGAGATCCAATCATAACAAAGCCAGATCCTGCAGCAAATGCTTTGGAAATATCACCAGTTATCTTTATTCCTCCGTCTGAAACTATGAATCCTTTATATTTTTTTGCTTCCTCACTACACTCAATAGTAGCTGATAATTGAGGATATCCGACTCCTGTAGTGTCAGTTGTGTCACAAACACCACCAGAACCTATTCCTACTTTTACTCCATCAGCTCCAGAATTCATTAGCAACTTAACACCCTCAGGAGTAACCACATTTCCTGCTATTATTCCTAATTGTGGAAATTCTTTTCTAGTATCCTTAATTATTTTAGAAAATTTATCGATATACCCATTTGGAATATCAAATACTATGTTTTCAACATTTTTATTTGTTTTTTTAGCTATATGTGAAATAAATTCATCTATTCTACTAATTTTTTCTAGTCCAAATGTTGGAAAATTATATCCAAGATCAAGACCATTATTCACATACTTCACCCATTCTTTATTTTCATAAAACTTACTTACCGCATTTGTTATGTGGAATTTTTGTAATACTAATCCCATTTCAAAGGTCCCTACATTATCCATATTAGAAGCCATAATTGGTATCCCCTTCCAATTAATTCCTGATACTGGAAAAATTATTTTAGTATCTAATACAACATCTTTTCTAGAATTAATAACCGAAGATTTTGGAACAATCAAAACATCTTTAAAATTTAATTTTTTTTCTTTTGAATAAAACATATTATTATGTATAAATTATGTGGGTAATATTCGTGTTGGTGAATTAATTTAATAAATTATGAAATACTAAACTATTCTCAAAATAATAATATCAGACTAAAAGAGCTTCCTATAGAGTTTTATTGAATTTAGCCAGAAAAATATTTATCATTAAAATCTAATCTTTCATAAATTCTGAGCTCATCCTTAAAATCTCTAATTCTATTCTTTGAATGTCTAGCTCTTGATCATTCTCTAAATCAATACGTTGTAATTCTAATTCTTTTTTTAGTGATTCATAGTTATTATTTTCTATGTTTTCAATCATAGAATCTATTTTAGAAATTTGTTTTTTTATATCTTTTTGAATTATTTTTTTTTCTAGTTCCAATTCACTTTTTCTAATTTCTGGAGAAGGCTCATGAAATCCTCTCATCCCCAAATCTCCCCTTGGTTCTACTGGTTTAGCATTATTGCCATCGAAGTAATCCAAAGTAATAATAGTAGCAGAATAAATAGTTGAAATTAGGATTAGTATTGAAATTATAGCTATTGAAGTCTTAAACATATTTTTAAACATTATTTAGATAAATATAC
>CENZ01065742.1_pt1 | contig 43974 bp, 41 predicted proteins | sample 361341 | NCBI WGS metagenome assembly CENZ01 (sample SAMEA2619782, study PRJEB7988) | marine metagenome | biome: marine biome (ENVO:00000447); feature: deep chlorophyll maximum layer (ENVO:xxxxxxxx); material: "saline water (ENVO:00002010), including plankton (ENVO:xxxxxxxx)" | depth 50 m
ATAGGAACGGTTAACTCCCCATGACATCTGAGCGAATTGATCTAGTAGTAGTTGGAGCTGGCATTATCGGTCTTGCCACTGCTCGTCAGTATCTTTCCCAATGTCCAGGTAAGTCTGTAGTAGTGCTTGAGAGGGAAGATGACTCGGCGTTGCACCAAACTGGTCGGAATTCTGGGGTTCTGCATTCCGGAATTTATTATGCACCTGGCTCGATGAAAGCTGAACTCGCGGTTGCTGGCCGGAGCGCGATGGTGAAGTTCTGCGAGGAACGAGAAATTGATCACGAGATCTGCGGGAAGGTCATTGTTGCTACCAGAAATGATGAAATAGAACGGCTTCGGGCTTTGCGAGAACGGGCAGACCATAACGGTCTTGCTGCTGAACTAATCAGTACTGCGAGGCTGAAGGAAATCGAACCTCATTGCATGGGTGTTGAAGCACTTCACATCCCCTCAACCGGGATCGTGTCGTATGCGGCAGTCTGTAGAGCCTTGGTCGCTGAGATCGAAGATAAGGGAGGTGTCATCAGATACGGGGCGAAAGTCTTAACGATTGATGAATCTAACGAAGGGGCTCGTGTTTCGACCTTAAAGGGCGAAATAGTTGCCGGTCTCGTTGTGAACTGCGCGGGCCTTCGCAGCGATCACGTAGCAAAGATGGTTGGTGCGGCTGACGGACATCGGATAGTGCCTTTTAGAGGTGAGTACTTTGAATTGGTTCCGGAGCGTTGTGATTTGGTCCGAGGACTGATCTATCCAGTGCCTGACCCCAGTTTCCCTTTCCTAGGTGTGCACCTAACTCGAATGATTGACGGTTCGGTGCATGCCGGTCCAAATGCTGTCTTAGCGATGGCTCGCGAAGGGTACACGTGGCGAGATATTGAGTTGAGTCAGATCGTGGAACACATAGGCAACCGAGGACTATGGAAATTAGCGCGTAAATATTGGCGGACTGGAGCTGGCGAAATATGGAGGTCGGTTAGCAAAGACGCTTTTGTGAAAGCTCTGCAACGTTTGGTGCCGGACATCGTGGCCAAGGATTTGGAAGCTAGTCCAGCCGGAGTCCGTGCCCAAGCTATGGATGGGAAGGGAGAGTTACTGGATGATTTCTCCATTACCGAAGCCGCTAATACCCTGCACGTACTTAATGCACCAAGCCCCGCTGCTACAGCAAGTCTTGAAATAGCAGCAGAGATTGTTCGAATGATCGACACACGTAGCTCATGAACTAGGAACGGTTTTGAGTTCGCCCTCGGGTCTGTATTTCCGCTCGTCGTTGCGCCACCTTCTGTGGTTTGAAGTCAGATCTCTCTAACCAATCCGCTCCCATGGAAGCTTCTATCTCCCACCCTTCAGCGACCGTTGTGTCTCCAGTTCGCTCGTAAGTTTTCAGCATCTGTTGGACACCTTCTTGATCATTCGAACTTATGTCTGACGCTAGTGATTGAACCGTTTCGAGGAGTAGCTCATGTGGCACAACCCTGTTAACTAACCCCCAAGCAGCAGCTGTTTGTGCGTCGATATAGTTACCGGTCAAACTCATTTCTCGAGCCCGGCGCACTCCGATTGCTTGAGGAAGAAGGACGCTAAGACCCCAGCCTGGCATGACGCCCACGCGGGCATGTGTATCTGCGAAGGCTGCTCGGTCCGAAGCGATAAGGAAATCGCACGCAAGAGCGAGCTCGAGACCGCCTGTCACCGCTACTCCGTTAATCGCGCCAATTAATGGCTTTGTGTAGCTTGGGAAAGGTCCTTTGGCTTTGGAGGGTCTATCCGGGTTGATATTCCCTCCGGATCCGCCTAGTTCTCTCAAGTCGAGACCAGCACAAAATGCGGGATCGGCTCCAGTGAGAACTAAAACGTCTACCTCAGGGTCTTCGTCTAATGAACTTAGGGCTTGAGGTAGCACTGCGAGAAGCTCGCTACTTAGAGCATTTCGGACTTCGGGTCTGTTGAGAGTCACTGTGCCCACCCTGTCATTGACGGATGTAAGAACTATTTCGTTCGTGAACTTAGTAGTAGCCATGTGGATGTCCCTTTGCACGAGAATTGACACCTATTCTGCCCGGATAAGGAGTTGCTATGCCGATGATAGAAGGATTGGTTTTATTCCCAGGATCTGGTGGCAGTAAAGAACACGACACCCTCGTGGCGTTGCAAGACTCCCTCTCGCCCCTACCTGTGCTGAGACGTGAGTTCTCATACCGTCGTGCAGGCAAACGTGTCCCTCCTCGAGCCCCCAAACTAGTTGCAGAGCTCATACAGGAGCAGCAGTTGATAACAGATGAATTGGGGTGCCAGCCTGACCGACTGATTTACGGAGGTAGATCGATGGGAGGGCGGATATGTTCGATGGCGGTAGCAGCGGGGATGCCGGCTGCTGGACTAGTTTTACTTAGCTACCCGCTTCACCCTCCCAAAAAACCAGACAAGTTACGTGTTGAACATTTTGCCGATATCAGCGTTCCGTGCCTGTTTGTTTCTGGAAGCAATGACCCCTTCGGCTGTCCGGAGGAGTTCAACCAACATTTAACGCAAATAAACGGGAGGGTTGAAGCTAAGTACCTAGAGGGTGGAGGTCATGACCCAAAGACTCAAGACCACGTAGCGGCAATCGTTCAGGCCGTTAATAAATGGGTCATTTCGGTGGCTTGACCTCTCGTAGCTCAAAAGTTCAGCGGCCCAACATCTTCAGGGTTTAGTGCCTCGAGCTCCTTTTTCGTGCCTTCATAGAACCGTCTCCAAACGATAAACGCAGCGATAAGCGGGCCTATCCAGAGAACAACTATGCCGGGACCGAAAGAGCCCCAACGCACTCTCATCCAGCCCGCCGCAATTATTCCTATGGAGCCACCAACGACTCCGATTGCTCCAACGATCGTTGCGGCCCGGGCCCGAACTGCGGTCGGAAACATTTCGGCTCTATAGACACCTACCGCTGGCAATAGACCGCTGGCGAGAGTGATCGCGGCGAAGGCAAGCGGCCACAATAAAGCCCCAGATGCATTAAAGAAAATAGTGGTAATGCCGAGCCCCAGCACCGCCGCTACTCCCACCACGATTCTGCGACCTCGTAGGTCAGCCACCCGGCCTGCTACATAAAGACCGATACCGCCTGGGGTGGCAGTTGTCACCACGAAAAGACTGACTTGTAGAGCGCTGAAGTTGTGCTCGTCACGCAAATACTCATTTCTAAACCAGTCGATCGGCGATAAAAAGAGTCCCAGTAAAAAATAGGTTCCACCTAATAGGGCCACGGGTCTCCAATAGTTCCTTAACCTGAGACCCGCGACCTGGTTTATGAATCTTCTACTTTCAGGAAGTTGACGAATTGCCCCGAATATGAGGGGAACCATTAAAACCGGGATAAAGAAAATAAGGCGCCACGACCATTCGGCGAAACCGGCCACGGGTTGCGTCCATACGACCAAACCGGCTCCCAAAGCAGCAGAGAGACCTAGGACTGAAAGACCCCAAGCGCGACTACCCGCAGGAAGTTCTTCTAAAGCGAAGACGACCATTATTACGCCGAGTGTCGCGTTAGAAGTTCTCACAACCACGAGACAGGCAGCGAATATTTGTATAGATGGTGAAAGTGCCGCCATGCACGAGAATGCGATCCCAAAACCCATCGCCCAACCCAGTATCCGTCGACGACCATGCCGGTCGGCGAGGACAGCAAAACCGATAGCCAACAAAGTTCCAATGCGAATGAGAGCGCCAAGGAGGCCCTGGCTGAGCTGATCAACCTTGAATTCATCGGCAGCGTATGTGTGTGTCTCAGATGGAGCGTTGGACAGAAAGCCTGAGAGAAGAGCGATAGCGCACAAGGTGGCAAAGATTGTTGTCGCTCTTTGTCCTAAATGATCAGGAGGAGCCCAAAACGGCGCAGTACCATCGTCGCGACGGTTACGAAGAGCGTGACGAATTGGCAACCGAAAGAGAAAACCAAACCAGGGAATAGAGAGTTCATATTCAAACTGCTCTTTGACTAGGTGTCTCCCGGGTTCAGACACAATAGTGAGGGTTCTTTTGTAGAGAGTGAAAGGACCATCAATCAGTGCAAATTCACCGTTGCCTGCGTCTGTTTCTCGAACTAAATCTGCTCTTGGAGAAGAAACGCGTTTAAGACCCTCATCATCTAAATCATGAGTTATTTCTAAATGAGCCACGCGAGTGATGTGTCCTTCGCCACTTAGATGAACATACTGGAGAGATGGATAAATTCCTTGTGCGGGGAAGCGGACCCTTAGACGGCCAACTTCGTATCGGCGGAGCGAAGAACAGCGCTCTCAAACTTATGGCAGCTTCACTGCTGGCGGAAGGTACGACCTCCTTAGTCAATGTTCCTGACATTACTGATGTAGCGATCATGACCGAGTTGTTGGAAGCCATGGGAGTTGAGATTCGGCGGACAGGCCAACGCGTTGACATCAACGTTCCCAATGAAATTGATCCGATAGCCCCATATAGCTTGGTGGAGCGGATGCGCGCCTCGATAGTCGTACTAGGCCCATTACTTGCAAGAATCGGGCGAGCCCGAGTAGCAATGCCAGGAGGAGACGATTTCGGGTCTCGCCCCATTGATATGCACTTACAGGGACTGGAACAGCTAGGAGCAACCTTTTCGCATGAGCACGGCGATATAAACGGGCGAGCCGATCGGTTAATCGGATCTGAAGTGTTCTTAGAATTTCCTTCTGTAGGAGCTACCGAAAATTTGTTGATGGCATCGGTCTTAGCTGAAGGCGTCACGATTATTGAGAATGCAGCTAGAGAACCAGAAATTACTGACCTAGCGAACTTTCTTTCAGAAATGGGTGGTCGAATTGAAGGAGCAGGAACATCGCGCTTAAGGATCGAAGGTGTCGACAAACTGAGCCCCGTCAATTACACGGTGATTCCAGATCGGGTAGAAGCAGCGACCTACCTCTCTGCGTTAGCCGTTTGTGGCGGGCAGCTTCATTTAGAAGGAGCGCGTGTGGACCACATGGAGATGCTTTTGCGCAAGTTTGAAGAGATGGGAATGATCTTGAAGGAAGACGATTCGGGTCTCCAGGCAAAAGTCGTGGACCGACTTACAGCTGCGGATGTTTCTACGCTTCCCTATCCAGGTTTGGCGACCGATTACAAACCATTCTTAGTTGCTGCACTAACTGTTTCCGATGGTGCCGGAATGGTTACCGAAAATATTTTTGCTGGGCGTTTTCGCTACATAGATGAGTTAGTTCGGATGGGCGCGGAAATACGAGCAGAAGGCCGACATGCTGTTGTTCGCGGTGTAAGGCGGCTATCCGGAGCCCCGGTTAGGGCTCATGACATAAGAGCAGGAGCAGCTTTGGTAGTCGCGGGATTAGCTGCGGATGGTGAGACAGCTATTTCTCACGCACATCACGTAGATCGGGGTTATGAAGATTTGGCGGGTAAGCTCTCCTCGGTTGGCGCCCAAGTCACTCGAACATGATTGACTGTCTGCCACTGATTGTCATCGATGAACAGGCTCAGCAGAGATCCCGTAGCCTTGCTGAAGGCAGCACGTGAGGGGCAGCGTCTAGCGCTTGCCAGGCTCATGTCCCTAGTCGAACGCGGGGGAGATGAAGCCCGTCTTTTGGGTGCTGAGACTTACTCGCATGTTGGCGGGGCCTATACCGTTGGGATGACTGGCGCACCTGGTTCAGGGAAATCTAGCCTCACCGCCGCTCTAGCATCAGTGGTTCGTGCAGAAGAGGAACGTTTAGCGATTTTAGCGATCGACCCTTCGTCACCCTTTACAGGCGGGGCCATCTTAGGTGATCGGGTTCGTATGCAAGATCACGTTATGGATGATGGAATTTACATTCGTTCTATGGCGACCCGGGGTCACCTTGGAGGCCTGAGTCTCGCCACTCCTCAAGCAATCCGAGTGCTCGACGCTTTGGATTGGCCGTGGGTGCTAGTTGAAACGGTTGGAGTTGGGCAGGTTGAGGTAGATATTGCGGGAGCGGCAGATACGACGATTGTGGTTGTCAATCCGGGTTGGGGAGACGCAGTCCAAGCGAACAAGGCTGGGCTCATGGAGGTGGCGGATATTTTCGTCATCAACAAAGCGGATCGAAAAGGTGCAGATGATACGCGTCGAGATATTCAGCAGATGCTTGAATTGTCCTCCCTTGGAGAATGGGAACCACCGATATTGATGACTGTTGCGACCGACCAAGTTGGTGTTGATGAGCTGTGGAGAGAAATTGCAGCACACCGTGAGTATCTCGAAAACTGCGGTGAACTTAAGGCACGACGCATCCGACGGATTGACGCTGAGCTAAGCGAAATTGTGACTCGAAGCCTTGAAAATCGAGTCGTAGCGACAATGGATCGACCGGAGACAGCCAAACTAAAAGAGCAGTTAATGCGGGGAGAGATCGACCCATATGCGGCGGCGGCCCAGCTTATTTCGATGGCAGAAGACGATAATTAATCGAGCTCATCTCGGGCCAGCGCGAAAACGGCTTCTCGTTCATTTGAAGAAAGATTTACATCCAACAACCTGAGCTCAGCGGCCTCACGCACGCAAGCCAGGACTTCTTTGGCTCCGAATTCTTTGATGAAGATTTTTGCGAATCTTTTCCTGAGACTGGAGACAAGCAAGCGGCCTAGCCGGCCATTGTCAGATTGAGCTGTGCGGAGAATCACGTAGGTCACAGCGGCATCGAACGCTGGAGAACCACGAGCCGCCCTGTACCAGTTCAACACCACGGGACGTCCGCTCCGCATTTTGATCGCCGCAGGATGTAAGTCCAGATGGACTATCGAGTCGCCCTGGCTGACGCGCTTCCAGTCTTGCGGTGCATTGATCTTTCCGAGGGCCCGATGCAGTCGGGCGAGATTTTTTGCATGTCTGCTCAGCGTCCAGGGGCGAGCTATGAGATCCTCCAACATTGTTGGACCGTCAATGCGCTCTATCACTAAGGAAGCTTTAGACAAACGCTTGGTTAACTTAGGCACAGGGAAGCCTGCATCTGCCAGTATCTCTAATGCCTCGGCTTCGCGAGATAGGTCCAGTTCATGGGTGCTTGTTCGAACTACCTGGTCGGGACCGTAATGGCGAAGCTCCCATTCGGACCCAATATTTATGAGCCCAGCGGGCTCCATTTCAGTTCCGGTTTGTTGCCGTTCGATGATTTTCTTTCTCAGTCCCCTTAAATTTCGCTTCCAGATAGACGTAAGGATCGGTTTGGCAAACCGTTCCCCTAGCCTGCCTGCAAAATGCCACGGCAAGTCAATGGACTCGACCCAGCTGAAACGCGTTCCTCCTGCAATAGCGTCAAGTGTGAACCGGCCAACCCCAGCGACGATGCCTGAATGTTTGACCGCCATGAGTTTTTCATGTTGCCATTCGACCACTTCCATTTGATCGCGGATCCTAAAGGGCCCGATAGCTGTCAAGCACACAAAGGTTAATCCTGGCCCTTCCGATATCTCAGATGTCACTTCGACACTTAGGGCATCGATCATCCACTCAGGATGCTTCGTTACGTCTCGGAGGTAGTCCCATACTTCTGTAGGAGAGGCGGGTAGATCAATTGAGATTTGAATCTTCATCTACTTTTGCTCTCAGGCAGTGGATCGGAATTATGAATTAGCTAGAGCGTAGACGGATACATGGTGATCGCTTGTGCTGGTAAAAGCGCTTTGCTGCCAATCTTGCCATCGCTCCACCAATTTTAAATTCTGACGGGCTGCAATCTGGTCTAGTTCGTCGGGAGTCTTGATGAGGATTTTCCAAGGGCGTAATACGGCACCGCTTTCGCCTAACTCCACACTTTGACCACGTACAATTCCCGAAACTTTTTCTCGAATTGTGATGTTGAGCACAGTCGTATTGGCCAGATGGCGGGACTCGACTCCTCTGGTTGGTAAAAGAGAGTAGTTAGAGGGGACAAAGGCTTCGACAATGAATAGTCCGTCTGGTGTCAAACGATCTCTCACGAGCTGAAGACATTGTTCTTGTTCGGCTGAATTAACGAGATTGAAAAAAGTGTTGTACGCACAAAAAATTATTTTGAAAGGCCCGACCGGAAGCCATTCAGCCATATCCGCTAAGTGAATCTTGACGACCTTTGAAGTATCTCTGGCTTTTAAACGTCTTAGCATTTCAGAAGATGAGTCCACCCCTGTAGTGGGTATGCCTTTAGAAGCGATTGGAAGGGCTAAACGACCAGTTCCTACTCCTAATTCGAGGACCTCCCGGCCTTGGGAAAGATGGCTGATTAGAGCTACTGTGCCTTCTACATCCGTTACTTGCTGGTACCAATCGTCGTACACATCAGCAAAGGCATCACCGTAGGTTGACGATAGATAGTTAACTGAATTCGGCAGCTCCATACCACTCAGTTTATTTGGGCCCTAACCTTGGTGTCATGAAGACAGCAAAGGTTGATCGCTCCGTATACCTCGATTGCGCTGCCTCTACTCCAGTCAGGCCAGAAGTTCTCGATGCAATGTTGCCCTATTTTACCGAGCATTTTGGAAATCCATCTGGTGGTCATCGTATGGCTCGGTCGTCTAGGACCGCGATAGACGATGCTCGAGAAATTTGTGGACACTTCTTGGGATTTGGTCCCCATGAGATTGTCTTCACTAGTGGTGGCACCGAATCGGATAATCTTGCTATCCATGGAGTATGTGGTGCAGATGGCGTTGCTATCTGTCCTGAAACTGAACATCATGCGGTGTTACATCCTGTGGAATTCCATAACGGGCGGCTAGTAAAGGTCAGTTCGACCGGCGATATTGACCTAGAGCACCTCGAAACCCTGCTCGATGAGGAGGTATCTGTTCTTTCCGTCATGTTGGTAAATAATGAATCAGGGAAAATCATTGACCTGGAACCGATCGCTGAACTGAGAGATCGTCATGCTCCGCAAGCCATGTTGCACACAGACGCAGTTCAAGCAATTAATTGGATTGATCTCGTTGATGCCTCAGCGAGGGCAGACATGCTTTCTATAAGTGGCCATAAGTTTGGTGGACCGAAGGGGAGCGGTGTGCTGGCGGTTCGAAACCATGTCGGGCTCGCCCCGCAATTACTTGGTGGTGGTCAAGAAGCAGAGCGGAGAAGTGGAACACACAATACGGCAGGGATAGTAGCGATAGGCGTTGCCTTGCAGCATCTCGAGAAGTCCCGAAAGAGTGAAATTGCACGTTTGGGGATCCTTGCCGAACGCTTGGCCACCAGCTTGAAGGAAGCTATGCCTAGCTGTTCTGAAACCATTCCTCAAACAGAAAGAGCAGCGGGGCTTCTGCAACTAGTTATTGAAGATATCGAGAGCGAAGCTTTGTTGGTATTGCTTGAACGTGAGGGAGTGATGGCATCAGCGGCCGCATCGTGCGCGTCTGGAGCAATGGACCCTTCACACGTGTTAGCGGCGATGGGAATGGACAGGGCTTTGGCAGCAGGGTCACTTCGGCTTTCTCTAGGTTGGTGCACTGAAGAGTGGGAAATAGAACACGCTATTGAGGTGATACCTCGTTGTGTTGAACAACTCAGGGGTGAATCGTGAGTCGCGTTCTTGTAGCGATGTCGGGTGGGGTCGATAGTGCGGTTTCAGCGGCCCTAATGAAAGAACAGGGTCATGATGTAACTGGAGTGACCCTGAAGCTCTGGGGCGGTCCTCAAGATCAAGGGTGTTGCTCGGTTTCAGATGTGGACGATGCTCGCCGAGTTGCTCAGCAATTAGATATCGACCACTTCGTATTCAACTATGGCGAGGAGTTTGATAGGCATGTGGTTGGCCCCTACGTAGATGCTCACGCGGTTGGTTTAACCCCCAACCCGTGCATCGAATGCAACCGACACATCAAGTTTGATGCCTTAGTAACTCGTGCCAGAAAGTTAGGGTTTGATTCGGTAGTCACGGGCCACCACGCCAGAATTGTTGATACCGATAAGGGTTTACGGCTCGCTCGAGGAGTTGATGAGAGCAAGGATCAATCATACGTCCTCTATATGTTGACGGCGGCGGACCTTTCTATGCTCGAGTTCCCGGTTGGTGAAATGACGAAGAGCCAAGTTCGTGAAATAGCTAGTCGCAGAGGCTTACGATCGGCGACGAAGCCTGATAGCCAGGATGTTTGCTTTATAACTGCTTCAGAGGGACGTGCCCGTTTCTTGTCTGACCGGCTTGAGTTACACAGTGCTGAAGTGGTGGATGTGAAGGGCAATGAACTTGGATCCGTTGACGCAGTCGAGCTTGTAACTATAGGCCAACGGAGAGGGCTTAATCTTGGTGGAAATGCTGACCGAACCTACGCTGTGCAGGTAGACGTCCGGTCTCGTCGAGTAGTGGCGGGTAGTGCTGAAGACCTGCTTTCAGAAGAAGTTTCCCTATCAGATCATGTTTGGGTAGACGAGCCGTATATAGGACGCTTGCAGGTCCAAATCAGTGCTCATGGCGCTCAAGAACCTGCTTATTTAACCGCGGATGGAAATGTGCATTGGGACGATGCACGGCGAAAGGTAGCGCCTGGCCAAGCGGTGGTGTTCTACCGTGATGACCTAGTGATAGGCGGGGCTACGGCAGTCTGAAGATCATCGAACCAGTCTTCTTAGGTAGGCCTCTTTCAGGACTGCTCCCGGACGAGTTGGAGAGAACAAAATTCTTTTCGCCAGTTTCACTTCGCTCACTCCCCGTGACCTTGGCACCACTTCCACTTCGCCATGAAGAGCGACTTGGAGCACAGGGCCCAAGGCGAATTGAGTGACGTCGATGACCTCTTCACTATCGGTTTCGGTGTCGGCAGGTGCGGGACCTAGAGAGATAATGTCTTGTCGCCTTAGAAGAAAAGGTTCCCTGGTTGCTAGATAGTCATGAATTACAAAACCATTTGGAACGAAAACTATCCACCTTCGAGCGAGCTGGTGAATTGCTCGAAATCCGAAAGCCGAAATAGGCCATCCGATGCCTATGAATACCATTCCTAGAATCCAGTTGTCTGAGGCGACCGCTATCGGCCCAGCAATTAGGCCGAATACCACAACAGCCCAAAGCAGGATCAATGGTCCAATGACGATTGCGCTAGGCACTCGAAGTAAAAATCGCTTTTCATCGCCGTAGCTCAAACCATCCACCATAACGTTCCCCGTTTCAGGCAATAAAGCTAGAAAGCTAGCCACGGTGGCATGAGTTAGCGCCAGGGCCAAAATGGCTGTCGAGATATTGGAATAAAGATGGGCTGCTAATAAGGCAGGCAGTGTTGCTGGCGTTAGAACACGCATCACGGTCAAGCCCCAAGGCCTTCGGATAATGCACGACCCCAGAACTAGTCCCCATCCGACCCAAAAACAAACGGATGCCCCGATCTGCCTTTGCATCGTGTCTTGTTGCAGCGCTGTATCGATAGCAAACCCCATAGAAAAAGGCATGGTCACCCAAACAGCTACGAAAATCGGAAGTGGTTTATTAACCTTCACCTCTCAATCGTGGCTTATTTCAGCGCGCTCTTCATAACTACCTAAGTAATAGAACGACAAAACCTGGTCTTCCATGTAGCTAAAGTCAGTCTTGTCATGAACGCATTCGATTCAGATCAGGACCGTGTGGTTCACTTGCGCGCCCAGATTGTTATCCACAATGAGGCATACCATGGCCGTGATGAGCCAACCGTTCCCGACGCTGTGTATGACCAGATGCTTCGTGAACTTGCAGAAATAGAGGAACGTCGACCTGATCTTTTAACTGCAGAATCACCAACACAGATGGTTGGCTCAGCACCGAGCGAAATCTTTGCTCCCGTAGAACATAAAGCTCCGATGATGTCGCTAGATAATGCGATGGACCTGCAAGAACTCCAATCCTGGCACGAACGGGTCCTCAAAGGAATTGGAGATCCAGATTCTTGTGGGCTTGTGTGCGAGCTCAAATTCGATGGGCTCGCTGTTTCTATTCGATACGAAGATGGCGAGTTAGTTCAAGCAGCGACTCGAGGTAACGGTCGGGTTGGAGAAGATGTCACGCATAATATTCGGACGATCAAAGATATTCCCCACCGAATCTCTGGCGCGCCTGAAGTGCTCGAGGTAAGGGGCGAGGTTTATTTGCCGATTTCTGGTTTCGAGTCTTTGAATAAGGAGCAACTCGCGAAAGGTCAACCACTGTTTGCGAATCCCAGAAACACGGCTGCAGGTAGCCTCCGACAGAAGGACGCGACTGTTACTGCGAACAGAAAACTCGCTTTTTGGTGCTATCAGCTAGGCGAAGTCATTGGCGGTCCGCGGGTGAAATCATCTAAAGATACTTTTGAACTACTCAAGAGCCTCGGGCTTCCGGTCAACCCTGAAGTCGCAGAATTTTCTGACTTCAAAGAAGTCGAGCGGTTCTGTGAATCTTGGATGTCGAAACGACATGAGCCCGATTACGAGATCGATGGCGTGGTGGTCAAGCTAGCTGACTTGGCCCAAAGAGAAGCGTTGGGGTCTACGAGTCGAGCCCCTCGTTGGGCTATAGCGTTTAAGTTTCCTCCGGAGGAAAAGTCGACGCGACTTATTGCTATTGATGTCTCCATAGGGCGAACTGGTCGCGTTACACCGTTTGCTGTGCTTGATCCAATATTCGTTGGGGGTTCCACGGTTGGAATGGCGACACTTCATAACGAAGACCAGGTAGCAAACAAAGATGTTCGCCCCGGTGACATCGTCGTGATTCGCAAAGCAGGTGATGTTATTCCTGAAGTAGTTGGACCGAACCTGGCTGACCGCTCGGCTGACTCCAAGCCGTGGGTCTTCCCAAAGGTTTGTCCAAGTTGCCAGATGCCCCTTGAGCGCTTATCGGGTGATGCCAACACCTATTGTGTTAATCGTAGGTGTCCTGCCCGGATCGAAACTGGGATTAGTTATTTCGCAAGCAGAAACGCAATGGATATAGAGGGTTTGGGCGAACGCACAGTGCGGAGCCTTGTTGAACAAGGCATGGTAAATGACGTTGGTGACCTATTTGCTTTGACCAAGTCACAACTTATGAAACTGTTAGTCAGCGACTCATCAAATGAGACGCTGGTCAATAATTTAGCCTCAGCAATCGACGAGGCTCGAGAGCGTCCCCTAGGCAATTTACTTATCGGGCTAGGAATCGAACATCTAGGTCCTACTGCAGCGGAACTTGTGGCTCGGCAGTTTCGGAACATAGACAACATAGTGAGAGCGGAACCTCGTGACATTGAATCGATCGACGGGATCGGCCCTGTCATTGCGCAAAGCCTCAGAGACTTTTTTGATGACGCAGATAATAAGGCGATAGTTGAAAAGTTTCGAGTGAATGGAGTACGTCTTGATTTAGCTGACGATGAAATGGATCTGCCACAGGTGCTTAACGGTCGGTCGGTGGTTGTGACGGGGTCGCTAGATGGATGGTTCTTGACTCGGGACGAAGCAAAAAAATCGATTGTTGCTAGAGGAGGTAAGGCTCCTGGAAGTGTGTCTAAAAGCACCTATGCGTTGGTTGTCGGTAGCGAAGCTGGTCAGTCAAAATTAGATAAGGCAACTGATCTAGGAATACCAATAGTTGGTGAGGCAGAATTTCGTCACTTACTTGAAACCGGAGAGTTATCTTAAAATATTCATTAAAAAGAAGTCCAACACCATTCATGGTTGATGTTGTCGACTTCAATATCAATAATCGGAATGGCAATCACTTTGGCGCAAATGAGGCCTCGGCGAAGTTGAGGCATCACCATGTCCTCCCCGGGACTAAAGAAGAACTCACCTAACTGCCTAGTGCCAGCGCTTAATTGGTTGTCGGGGATAGCAACTCCGTCAATGATGACTGTTGGTTCCCAACCAGGACTCAACGAAACACCGACCAATGTTTGTTTGGGAGCTTGGGCACCTTCTTGGGGGATTAGTGCAAGCAATCCGGTGGGGAGAGTCGAAGGCTGCGGAGCCCCCCGTGTTGATGAGGCAATCCAAATTACCAATACCAATGCAAAGAAGACCAATATCGTCAAGGATGACGCGACACCTTTCTTGAGACTCCAGTTGCCACCGGGATTGTCCGTCATCCAATTGTTTTTTTGAGGCTTCTTCACCTCTCTATAATGGCCGATTATTGGCTGAGTTGAAATTCAGCGACCCGGAAATGGCTGCCACTAGCGGTACTGTCGGGTCGTGCCTCTCGACGATCTAAAAGAACTATCCGGTCGAGTGCTCGAAGACCGTTACCAGTTGATTGACTACCAGGGTCGGTCCCAGGTGGCAGTCGACTATGGCGCAAATGATCTCGAAACCGGCGATCAGGTAAAAGTTAAGATCTTTGGCGCTTCGATTTCTACAGATATCGAGTTTTCTAGATCTCTGATTTCAGATGTAACAACGGCAGCATCAGTTATTCACCCTTCTGTCGAGAGGGTTCGAAACTGGGGCAGATTCCAAAAAAGCGCTTATGTGGTAACCGATCAGATTCCTGGTATCACCCTCAAAATGTTTCTGGATTCGGGGAAAGTGCTCAACGTAGCTCAAACATTGAAGTTGGGTATTGAACTGGCGTCAGGGCTGAAGGAAATTCACCTTCAAGGGCTGTGCCACGGTGATATTTCGCCCAACACCGTCCTTCTAAGTTTGGATGGATCTGCGAAGCTTTCGTCTGTTTACTTAGCAAATGCGCTAGTAGCGGCTGAAGCTGGCCGGCTCGAACTGGTGGGAACTGGTATTGATGAGCGTCTGCATGAGTTTCAAGCTCCGGAACTCGGCAATGGTTTAAACGGCCTGAAATCTGATGTGTATTCGCTAGCGATGACGATTCGCGCAGCCGAAGGTCAACTGCCGATCACTTCTCACGACATTGAGGCATCAGATCGCACCGAGCTATTAGGTGTTCCCAGTGTCAAGGACGTCTTCGAGCTAGCTCTGTCGCAGGATCCGGATTTGCGCTGTGACGCAGCGTCTCTGATCGAGGGTCTTGTCAAAGCTGCTAGAAGTCTTGCGAAACCGATGCCAATCGATCTCACTTCATTCTTGGTTAGTCAATCTAAGGTGGGGGTCTCGCAGAGTAGCGCGATGGAGGCTGTGGCCTCCGATATCGATCAAGTTCGTTGGCGACCTGTGTGGAAATTAGGTGTCGCTGCAGGTGTCGTTCTGGTGGCGTTCGCTGCTTTTACTGCGTGGGCCGTAAGTAGTGTTCGCCCGCAAGGTCTCGTTAGTCATGAGGTAGCTGAATACGCCGGGCGTACTATCGGCGAAGTGCGTGCAATCGCCGATTCTATTTCTTGGGTTCTTGATGAGGACCAGATACGAACTGACGAGGTACCCGCTGGGATTGTTATAGCTCAACGACCGCAAGCCGGAAGCCGCCTATCTGAAGGAGCGATGCTGGTTGTCGAAGTCGCGAGTGGACCTCGTCTCCGTATGACTCCTCCTGTATTGGGGTTGTCAACAGAGGCAGCTTCATCCCGACTAATGGCTAAAGGTTTCGAGGTTGATCTCGTGCAGCCGCTCTACGACGAGATCATTTCGCCCGGCGAAGTAATCAAGCTAACGATTGATGGCGAAACGGCTTTGGGCGGATCTCTCAGGGAGCCTGGAACGAGAGCCGTCTTGATTGTCTCTGGGGGCCCTGTTCCCCGGTCCGTTCCCCAGTTAGGAGGTCTTGATCTAGGGGCTGCTGAGCGGGCATTGGATTCAGTTCAACTTTCCCTTGCTCGACCACTGACTTATGAGATCAGTGAATCTGTGCCCGAGGGAGCGGTGATTCGGCAGAGTTTGTCACCAGGTTTGTTGGCGGAACGCGGCTCGCAAGTGTCGTTAACGCTGTCAGCAGGTCCAGATCGTCGAGAGGTCCCTGATATGCGGGGCCTCAGCGTTATGGAGGCGAGAGAACGTCTGATCGAAGTTGGACTGAAAGTAGAAGATGTTACGGGCGAAGGCGAGCTAGTTCAGGCGACAGAGCCACCTGCCGGAACAATGTTGGCGCCAAACTCCGCTGTGGTGTTGTGGGTTCTTTCTGATTGATAACGAAGAGTTGTTGAGGGTTGTCGAATTGGAACCGACCTAGCCCCGTAGAATTATGGCAATGGCATCGGGTAACAGTCCAGCAAGGCTGGAGCGAATCGAAAATCGCCAACGAAACGAGAAATGGCCCAATCCCCCTATGTATATAGACATGTCTCAGTGCATTAACTGTGACGCTTGTCTTCGTGCATGCCCACCAAATTTTGGTGCAATCTTCAACCATGGTATTGATGTGATTATCCTGCCGGAATTGTGTTCCGGATGCGATAAATGTATAGAACCATGTCCCGTAGATTGTATCTATCCTCTTGCTACTGAGGATTGGGCTCCTTCGTCAGAAGAGTGGTGGCAAGAGCCCTTGAGCGTAAATGATCCTTATATGTGAACCGCTTTGGAGATTAAGCATTATGAATCAACCACTTTCGCAAGATCTCGTTGCCCACATGGCTTCACTGGCGCGCATAGACCTCTCCCAGGAAGAAATAGCCCACTTCACTAAACATCTGGAGAAAATTTTTGATCATGTGAGTCAGTTGGACGGCCTTGATCTTGACTCTGTGGAAGCAATGTCACACCCGTACCCGTTATCGAATGTCTTGAGAGATGATGTAGTGGGTCCGACTGTCGAGCCTCTAGAAGTGTTGGATCAAGCACCTGATGTTGCGGATGGCCAGTTTCGTGTGCCCCCTATTTTGGGAGGTTCATCTTGAATTCAGCTCGAGGCTTGGCATCGGATATCCGAGAATCTCGCAAGACGGCGGTTCAGGTCTTAGAAGACTTCCTCAAAAACATTGACGTTAGAGAAGATGACGTAAATGCGTTCAACTTGGTGGACCGTGAAAATGCGCTTGAGGCCGCTGCCAAGATTGACGAAACTCTGGCCTCTGGCCGTGATGCAGGTCCGCTGGCTGGGGTGCCGGTGGCTATAAAGGATAATTTATGTACTCGAAATCTTGCCACCACCTGTTCCTCTCGGATTTTAGAGGGATGGGAACCACCTTACGATGCGACCGTCGTCGAACGCCTGCGTTCGGCAGGAGCAGTCATCATTGGTAAAACCAATCTTGATGAGTTCGCTATGGGTAGTTCGACTGAACATTCTGCTTATGGTCCGACGCGTAACCCCCGCGATTTAACCCGGGTACCAGGGGGTTCGAGTGGCGGATCGGCGGCAGCCGTGGCAGCAGGTTTCGCACCCATTGCATTGGGCTCTGATACCGGGGGATCAATCCGCCAACCTGCAGCTTTGTGTGGGGTGGTCGGTGTGAAGCCGACTTATGGGCTTGTTAGTCGCTATGGGCTAGTCGCCTTTGCTTCCTCATTTGACCAGGTGGGTCCTTTTGCTAACGATGTCGCTGATGCAGCGCTAGTCCTAGAAACAATTGCAGGACACGACCCTCTTGACAGTACGTCGATTCCTTCGCCCCCACCGAGCTTAAGTGATCGTCTTTCCAGTGGAGTTGACGGCCTTCGTGTCGGTTTGGTATCGGAGCTTTTGGAGGGTGTCGATGAAGATGTCGTCGAACAGCTTCACCAAACAGCTGATGCCTTAAGAGCTGGGGGGGCCATTGTGGATTCGGTTTCGATTCCAGCGGTTGAATATGGACTGACTGCTTACTACTTAATCGCGCCGGCTGAGGCTTCTAGCAACCTTGCCAGATACGACGGCGTCCGATACGGCATGAGAGCCGAAGGTAGTGAGGTAGCGGAGATGAACGCAGCTACGAGACGACAAGGCTTTGGCGATGAAGTTATTGCGAGGATAATGATGGGAACTTTCGCTCTCAGTGCCGGCTACTACGACGCCTTCTATGGGAAAGCACAGAAAGTGAGAACGTTAACCCGGCGAGACTTTGATTCGGCCTACGCGAAGCACGACATCTTGTTATCGCCAACTTCGCCATCAGTAGCTTTCAGATTTGGTGAGCGGTCGGATCCGATGACCATGTATCGCTGCGATACCTGTACCGTCCCGAGTAATTTGATCGGCGATCCCGCGATATCTGTTCCCTATGGAACAGGGGAGGGAGGAATGCCGGTCGGGGTCCAAGTATTAGCCCCCCAGTTAGGTGAATCTCAAATGTTTCAAGTGGCCTCCTTCATTGAGTCGCAAGCACCAAAGCAAGATGCTGTATGAGTGACTGGGAAATCGTGGTGGGTTTAGAAGTTCACGTTGAACTAGCAACCGAAACCAAATTGTTTTCGCACGCACCCAATAGGTTCGGAGATGAACCAAATACGAATATCACCCCGGTCTGTCTCGGATTACCGGGATCTTTGCCTGTTCTGAATCGTCGAGCAGTCGAACTAGCTATGACGATTGGCCTAGCCCTAGGTTGTGACATCCGGCCATCAGTTTTTCACCGCAAAAACTATTTTTATCCAGATATGCCCAAGGATTATCAGGTAAGTCAATATGACCGCCCTATCTGCGCCGATGGTGCCTTGGACTTGCCGAACGGGACTCGAATAGGTATCGAACGTGCTCACCTTGAGGAAGACGCGGGAAAGACCACACATATTGGAGGCAGTGACGGCCGAATCCATGGAGCCGAAGAAGCCTTAGTCGACTACAACCGGGCAGGCGTTCCTCTTTTGGAGGTCGTGTCCAGACCAGACATCAGGTCGGCAGAAGATGCCAGGGCCTACGTTGAAGAACTTCGAGCAATCCTGATCGCCACCAAGGCTTCGGAAGCACGCTTGGAGGAGGGATCGATGCGAGTTGATGCGAACGTCAGTGTTCGACCGGTCGGTTCGCAAGAGTTGCGGACACGATGTGAGATCAAGAATCTAAATTCGTTGAGGTCTTTGCAGCGGGCAGTCACTTATGAGGCTGAGCGTCATATCAATCTTTATGAGGCAGGCGAAGAGCCGGTTCAAGAAACCCGCCATTGGTCCGAAGAAGGTAGAACGCACACCTTACGATCGAAAGAGGAAGCTAACGATTATCGGTATTTCCCGGAACCCGACTTGGTGTTACTCGACCCTGATCCGGAATGGATCACGAAAATCGCGACCGCTATGCCAGAACTTCCGGCTCAGCTAAGAAAGAAAATTGTTGCTGAGGCCGGCGTCGATATTGACACAGCGGCCAGCGTTGTGAGTAGGGGCTTGGCAGTACTCGTGTTAGAAGCGATTGATTTCGGGGCTGACCCTGGAAGAGCTATTAGACACGCAGTTCAAAATTTGTCGATTAAGGGAGCAGGCGAGCTGAATCCGCGACATTTTGCCGAATTAACAGATATGGAAAAGTCCGGGGCTTTGTCAGCCACGCAGAGCAAACAGATCCTGGTAGAGATGGTCGAAAGCGGGTTTGACCCTGCTTCCATCGCCCAAAAACACGGATTCGAATCAATGGATTTGAGTGAGCTCGAACATATGGTTGATATTGCGATTACCGAGAATCCAGATGCATGGGAAAAGTTTTGCGCAGGCGAAGAAAAGGTCCAGGGAGTATTCGTGGGGGCTGTGATGAAAGCATCAAAAGGGCAAGCCGATGGAAAAGTAGTCTCCACAATTCTTCGAAAGCGCCGGGGCTGAACTTTTTGTATAAAGCTATTTGACTATCGGTGAAAGCGTTCGTGCCTGTTCTATCCAGGCGGCGACTTCTTTTGCGGGTGGTAGACGATTGACCAGCCGTTTCCGACGTTTTTTATCCTCTTCCACCAGTGATTGATGTAGCTGAGCAGGCCGACTTTTTCTGAGTTTGCGCATGGACTCGACTCCTGCAGCTTCGAGAAGTTGGGAATAGCGGGTAGAAATACCATTTACCCTCATGAGATCTGCTTTGTGAACCCATTCAAGTACGCGGCTTTCAGAAACCCCGACTGTCTCGGCGACTATTCGACGTCCCTTCTTAGTAGCGCCAGCCTCGAGTAAGGCGCGACAAGACCAAAGCTCAGCCGCTTTGAGACGGGAGCGGTGCCGAACCCCGATGTCTTGGATCGCCTCGATCGATGGCATAACAACCCCTAGCTCCCCATTGCTGCATCAGGTTTCATTGACGTGACTTTACGAACTTTGCTATTCGAAAGCATCATTTGGAATTTCTCAAAAGCCAGACTCCGTTGGCTAGATCAACGACATAAAGGTTGTCTTTCGAGTCGCGACCAAATGCCACCGGTTGATCGACAAATAATGGAAGGGAGGTCACTTCCGATTTTCTGCCAAGGTCGAGTGTCATTAGTTGACCTGCACACATATCGCTGAAGATGTAGCGGTCCTTTAATGATTGGTGGGGTGTATTGCGAAGTACAAAACCTCCGATAATCGCGCATCGGCCCCGCCCATGCCGATATTCAAAATTTGGTGCCCTCAGCGACTTAGAAGGTTCGCCCATAAATGATCTGGAACCCTCCACCAGATTCCAGCCCAGATTGGCACCAGCTTCATCTGGAGAAAGAACGGTAATTTCTTCTGCACATTGCTGTCCTAAGTCTGCGACCCAAAGGTCTCCAGTGACTTCGTCAAAAGAAAAGCGGAATGGATTGCGAACACCACTAACCCAGATTCGGGGATCGGATTCAGGACCTAGATCTGGATTACCGGGAGACGGTCTATGAGGCGGCCACGATTCAGGGTCGATAGAAATCCGAAGAATCGAACCGAGAGGAGTGGAAAGATTCTGTCCGTGGCCATACGGATCGCCCAAGCCGCCGCCATCTCCGAATGAGATCAAAAGGTTCTCGTGGCTGTCGAAAGCTAAATCGCCCCCGTTGTGCATCGCTGATGGCTGATCTACCACCATAATTTCGATCTCGGGTCCGACATTTATGATGTCAGCACCTAGAGAATGAGCCGATAACACGCTAGATCCGTTGCTGTCGGTTCTGTTTAGGTATAGCCAGCGAGCATCCGGCGAAACCGCCATGCCTAAAAGTCCTTGATCCATCTCGGTGCTGGTATTAGAAGAAAGGTCGAGCACGGGCTTAGCGACAAGTTCGCCAGATGCGAATGCATAAACCAGACCAGTCCGCTCCGCTACGTATCCGTCGCCGGTGTCAAGAAACACGATGGAGATAGCCCCTGGGAGATCGACAAAGACTGAAAGTTCAAGATTCTCGGCTGGGCTTGAGATGGGTTCGAGTAGAGGAATGTCGTTAGGACACGGCTCGTTAGAAAGCACAAATTCTTTAGAATCTTGAGAGGGGATTAAAGGATTGGTCTCTGGTTGCCAACGAATTTCGTCCCGCCTGTTGCCTGTGCCCTCAGAATTTGAGGATGGCGTCTGCAATATTGCGATCCCAGCAATTATTGCGAAAGTCAAAATTATGTATCTTGTGGTGCCTGACAGCGGTGCCATTAGATGTTGAATCTAGCTGTGAGTTCAGTAAACGACAGCGAGACTTATCGCTTCTGAAGTTGCGACTCGCAATTCGCGCCGCCAAAATGGTTTTGTGCGATCTGATAAGGACTGATCCGGCGTTACTCGCTTTCCCGTAGTATCAACGTAAGCGGTTACTACGATCCCTTTGTTGATGGTCCCCTAGGGGGCCATTTGCGTTTATGGGTCATACTTAACACCCGCAGTAATAACTAAGTTCAGCACTAACAAATAATTTGTCATTAGGAGAAGATCGATGGAACTCACCGGCGCTCAAGCTCTCGTTAAGAGTCTTGAAATGTGCGACGTAGAGGTCATGTTCGGTCTACCTGGTGGAGCGATCCTTCCCGTATATGACCCGATCCTTGATTCGAAGATTCGACATGTTCTCGTCCGGCATGAGCAAGGTGCTGGCCATATGGCTCAGGGGTATGCGCACGTTACCGGTAAACCCGGTGTTGCAATAGTTACGAGCGGACCGGCCGCCACGAATATCGTGACACCCCTGTGCGACGCCTACATGGATTCAATACCAATGGTGGCGATAACCGGACAGGTCGCTCTTGGCTCAATCGGGTCTGACGCTTTTCAAGAATGTGACACGACCGGTATCACGATGGCAGTAACCAAACACAACTATTTGGTTACTGATCCCGGAGACATCCCAAGAATAGTTAAGGAAGCATTTCACATAGCTACCACTGGCCGTCCAGGCCCTGTTCTGATTGATGTTCCTAAAGACGTCAGTAATCAAACGATGGAGTGGTACTGGCCTGATGAGATTGATTTGCCTGGCTATACGCCAGTTACCAAAGTCGAAGCAACACAGATTTCTAAAGCAATAGAACTGATTAAAGCTGCCGAGAAGCCGGTTGTATATGCGGGAGGTGGATTGTTAAAGGCGCATGCCGCAGATGCGCTAAGACGATTTGTCGATCTAACTGGTATCCATGTTGCTACGACCTTGATGGCACGAGGGGTGTTCCCTGATCGAGATCCGCTGTGCCTTGGGATGCCCGGAATGCACGGCAATTACACAGCTGTGATGGCCTTTCAAAGAGCTGATCTATTAATAAATCTTGGTGCTCGTTTTGATGACAGGGTTACTGGAAACACTGAATTTTTCGCTCCTGATGCGAAGATTATTCATGTTGATATTGACCCCGCTGAACATGGCAAAGTTCGGCGTCCCGATGTCGCTATACGCGGCGACGCCCGGCAGGCTCTGGAAGCATTAATAGCAGAATACAAAGTTTCGGCTGACTCATCGGTCGACCGTTCTGAATGGAAATCAACGATCAGCGGTTGGCAAGAGCAACACCCTTTGAAATACGAACAGTCTGATAGCGGCTTCCCGCTCAAACCCCAGTTTGTGCTCGAACAGTTGAGGGATAACACGCCTGACGACACCATCGTGGTGGCAGGCGTTGGTCAGCATCAAATGTGGGCGAGCCAGTTCTGGAAATTTGATTATCCGTACACCTGGGTTAATTCAGGAGGTCTCGGCACGATGGGGTTTGCAGTGCCAGCGGCGATTGGGGCGAAGGCAGGTCAACCAGAGAAAACGGTATGGGCTATTGACGGTGACGGCTGTTTCCAAATGACTGCCCAAGAACTAATTACTGCGGCGGCTGAAAATATTCCTGTCAAGATAGCGATCCTGAATAACGCCTACTTGGGAATGGTCAGACAATGGCAGGAGTTGTTCTATGACGAGCGTTATAGCGAGGTCTATTTGAGTCCGGACCATCCTGACTACGTGGGTTGGGCCGAGGCTATGGGCTGTGTCGGAATGCGGGTTGAATCTGCGGACGAAGTTGTGCCGGCTATCGAAAAAGCAAACGAGATCAACGACAGGCCTGTTGTTATCGACTTCCGAGTAGATGCATTTGAAAAGGTCTACCCGATGGTTCCTGCTGGAGGATCGAACGACGACATCATTCTCGGACCCGAGGGCGATGCAGATGCCAAAGCCAAGGGGACGGCCCCTTCATGACAGATGCGACAACTTCCGATAGTGAACCGAATCTGCACATTCTGTCGGTTCTTGTGGAGAATAAATTCGGTGTTTTAGCTCGGATAGCAGGTTTATTCAGTAGGCGAGGATTTAATATCTTTTCGCTTGCTGTTGCCCCGACTGACGATTCATCCCGAAGCCGAATTAGCATCGTCGTGGACGTGCACAACACTGACGCCACGCAAATAGCTAAGCAGTTAGACAAACTCGTCAATGTGTTGGATATCAAGGAGTTGAAGCCCGGATTGTCGGTTGAGCAAGAGTTGATGCTTGCTCGAGTCAGAGCTTCCGATGCTGAAGCTGTCAGACACATAATTGACGATTTTGGGGGCTCGATTGCGGACTCGAATGAACAAGAACTGATTGTTAGTGTCCACGCTCACCCCAATGAACTTGACCGGTGCGAAACTGCATTACACGAATTTGGCATTGTCGAACTTCAACGAACAGGCCGAATTGCGTTAGGCCATCTTGATGGCTGAGAATTATTTCAGAACTCGAACGAATCTTAAGCCGAACAACGGTTTTTGCTAATTAGGAGCACATCGATGCCAGCCACTATTTATTACGAAAACGATGCAGATTTGAGCCACCTCGCTGGCCGAACCGTCGCGATTATGGGATATGGCTCACAGGGTCATGCCCACGCCTTGAATCTTCGCGATAGCGGCGTGAATGTTGTGGTGGGTCTTCGCGAAGGATCATCTTCAACAGCGAAAGCTGAGGCCGAAGGACTCCCCGTTATGACAATTGCCGAGGCAGCTCAGAGAGCCGACGTAATGATGATGGCTCTTCCTGATACGGAGCAGGCATCCATTTATTCTGAACAAATCGCGCCGAACTTGTCTCCGGGGAATGCAATAGCGTTTTCTCACGGATTCAACATTCACTTCGACCAGATTCAGCCGCCCGATGATGTGGACGTTTGGATGATTGCCCCTAAGGGTCCAGGTCATAACGTTCGTAGAACTTACGCTGAGGGTGGCGGAGTCCCAGCGCTGGTAGCTATTCATCAAGACGCGACAGGAAATGCTTTAGACGACGCTCTCGCCTACGCCAAAGGAATTGGCGGCACTCGCGGCGGTGTTTTGACCACCACATTCGCAGAGGAAACTGAAACGGATTTGTTTGGAGAACAAGTTGTTTTATGTGGCGGTTTAACCGAGTTAATTCGCGCTGGATACGACACCTTGGTAGAGGCTGGGTATCAGCCCGAATCCGCATATTTTGAAACCTTGCATGAAGTAAAACTCATCGTGGACTTTATATACGAAGCCGGCATAGCCGGTATGCGCTACTCGATATCAACCACTGCTGAATATGGGGACTTAACTCGAGGACCACGCATTGTGACTGATGAAACTCGCGCAGAGATGAAACGTATCTTGACGGAGATTCAAGATGGAACCTTCGCAAACGAGTGGATTGAAGAAAACCGAAACGGCCTCCCTAACTACAAGCGTCTTGTAGAAGAAGGCAAAGAACATCCGATTGAGGCGGTTGGCGCTGAACTACGAGCAATGATGCCTTGGATAACCGCCGGTAAGCAGGATGTAACCGAAGCATCGGGCGGCGACGTCAAGTAAGCGGGCCCAAATTTTTATAGTCACTAATGCTGTCTTCTCGATAGGCAAGGCTCTAGCGGCGTGTCAGAACCGTTAGTTACCCCCGTGGCCGATCCGCGTCGAGGCAGTCTTCTCGTTGCAACACCCCTGCTTGAAGATCCAAATTTTCGCAGGTCGGTCATTTTTATGATTGAGCATGGTTCGGAAGGGTCGTTAGGCGTAGTCCTCAATCGCCCTTGGACGCGCTCATCAGAGCCTCCGCTTCCGGAGTGGTTGGCCAGGGAGGTGATCTTGCCGAAGGTCTATGTCGGTGGACCAGTGCAGCCTGATGCCGTTGTGGCTTTGGTTCCAAGTTCTGCTGATTTGCCCGGAGGTAGCAAAATAACGGAACAGGTTTCAATGTTAGATCTCGAAGTTGAGACCGGTATGTCCGAAGAGCACCTTGAAGTAGTCCAGTTCTATTGCGGATATTCGGGTTGGAGCCCTGGTCAACTTCGCTTAGAGATCGAAGAAGGTGCTTGGTGGACCTTCGATTCCAGTCTGGAAGAATTTCTGTGTGACCCGTCTGATTGTTGGCGAACGGTTCTGGCTCGGCAAAGATCAGCAGCGAGTTTGCTGTCGATTTATCCTGATCAGGCTTATATGAACTGAGTCAAACGTTAGCTAATCCAAAGCGTCCACTATGAAGTCTATGCAGGCACACAATGCCTCGACATCAGCGGGTTCTACTGCAGGAAAGGTAGCTAGTCGCAATTGATTTCTCCCGAGCTTCCTGTAGGACTCGGTATCAACTATGCCGTTTGCTCTGAGAACTGTAGCTATTGTATCTGCGTCCACCCCTTCCAAATCAATGGTGCAAACAACTGGAGATCGTTTATCTGCCTCTGTTACGAATGGTTGTGCGAAAGAGCGGTCGGAAGCCCATTGGTAAATAATTCCGCTGCTCTGCAAGCATCGTTGTTCAGCCCAGGAAAGGCCACCTGAGTTATTTATCCATTCGACCATTTCTGCAGCAAGAAAGATCGTTGCGAGGCTTGGAGTGTTGTAGGTCTGGTCTTGTCGAGAGTTTGAAAGCGCTATACCTAGATCAAGGCCTGCAGGAGTCCAACGATCGCCAGAAGATATCTTTTCGATTCTTTCGATGGCTGCAGGCGAACAAGCTGCCAACCACAGGCCCCCTTCGGACGCGAGGGCCTTCTGTGGGGCGAAGTAATAGCAATCAACTTCACTTGGGTTCCACGAAATAGCTCCAGCGGCAGAAGTAGCGTCTACCAGCACCAAACCTTCCTTGGCAGGACGGTTCAAGGGCGCAGTTACACCAGTAGAAGTCTCGTTGTGGGTTAGCGCGTAAGTGTCTACGGTCGAAGCAGTTGGAGAAGGACAAGTACCAGGTTCGCTTCTGATTACCTCTGGTTCATCGAGATGAGGAGCCTTTTGCACAACTGTCGCAAATTTCGATGAGAACTCGCCGAAATCCAAATGTTGGCTTGAAGAGTTAATTAGGCCAAAAGACGCAGCATCCCAAAACAAAGTCGTGCCGCCATTTCCCAAAATGATCTCCCAGTCCGTCGGTAATTGAAACAAACTAGAAAGACCTCTGCGAAGGCGAGAGACATGATACTTAACTGTGTTTTGTCTGTGGCTAGTGCCCAGATATGTAGGAGCCGCCGCTAAAAGGGCATTGACAGCTTCTTCCCGAACTTTTGAGGGACCCGACCCGAACCGCCCATCTTTAGGAAGTATTTCGGCGGGAAGAGAAATTGAATTTTCAGTAGCGCTCATGGCCTGTCACTATGTCGGTGGGCCATTCGAGTTAGGCCCCAAGACCGTAGGAGCTTATCCGTGAATAACCGAGTTTCGTCCGCTGTTGGACAGATCGCCGAATCCGCCACTCTTGCAGTTGACTCGAAGGCGAAAGCCCTAAAAGCGCAGGGAGAGAACGTCATCGGATTTGGGGCCGGAGAGCCTGATTTCGCGACTCCAGCCCACATAGTTGAGGCAGCGGTGCAAGCCTGCAGAGAAACCAAGCATCACCGTTATTCACCAGCGGGTGGGCTTCCAGAATTGAAAGAGGCACTGTCCCAAAAAACGATTCGTGATTCTGGTTTAAATCTTGACCCAACCCAATTCCTAGTGACTAATGGCGGGAAACAAGCTGTCTTTAATACGATGATGAGTCTGATCGATCCTGGAGACGAAGTAATTCTTCCAGCCCCGTACTGGACTACCTATCCCGAATCGATTCGCATGTTTGGCGGGGTTCCAGTCGAGGTCCTGGCTGGCTCAGACCAAGGCTTCCGAGTGAGTGTCGAACAACTTGAGAATGCAATGAGCCCAAAAACTAAGGCTCTTGTCTTTGTTTCACCCAGCAACCCCACGGGCGCTGTGTATTCCAAAGAAGAGATCGAAGCAATCGGACAATGGGCCGCAGATAAAGGAATATGGGTAATTACTGACGAAATATATGAGCACCTTGTTTATGGAGAAACACAACACTATTCGATGCCTGTTCTGGTACCCGAGATCTTGGATCGATGCATCGTCTTGAACGGAGTGGCTAAGACATATGCGATGACAGGATGGCGTGTCGGTTGGATGGCCGGTCCGGTTGACGTGATAAGGGCGGCGTCAAATATGCAGAGTCACGCCACTTCAAATGTCTGCAATATTGCTCAAGTGGCAGCTGCGGCAGCTCTGAATGGAGGTCTTGAGGATGTGGCGACGATGCGTGAGGCGTTTAACGAACGAAGAGTCACTATCCACAAAATGTTGAATGACATCGAAGGAGTGGATTGTCTTGAACCTGAAGGCGCGTTCTACGCGTTCCCGTCACTGGTGGGCTTGTTAGGTCGAGATATAGCAGGACGGAAAGTTGCCTCGACTTTGGATTTAGCAACAGTTGTCTTGGAAGAGGCGAAAGTAGCCTTTGTGCCCGGTGAGGCCTTTGGGGCCCCTGGGTACGCTCGATTTTCGTTTGCCTTAGGAATAGATGACTTAATAGACGGCATAGGTCGACTAGGCGAAGTGGTTGCTAACTGACATGGGCAAGGTATTAGTAACAGAAGAACTCGCTGAAAGTGGTTTAGATCTTCTTCAAGCTCGAGGTCACGATGTTCAAGTTCGCTTAGATCTGTCCGCTGCAGATCTGCGTTCGTATATTTCCGAAGTTGATGCACTGATTGTTCGCTCGGCGACTCAGGTTGACGCTCAACTTCTGGAGGTCGCGAATAAGTTGCAAGTCGTAGGTCGAGCTGGAGTCGGTCTGGATAACGTCGACACGAGCGCCGCCACTGCTCGAGGAATTTTGGTTTGTAACGCTCCTGAGTCCAATGTTGTATCCGCGGCAGAGCACTCGGTGGGCTTGTTGCTGGCGCTTGCGCGCAATGTTGCGCAAGCTCATGGTGCTTTGGCTGAGGGGCGCTGGGAACGCAGTCTCTGGACTGGAGTTGAGTTACTTAATAAGACAGTTGGAATTGTGGGCCTTGGTCGAGTGGGAAGGCTGGTAGCAAAGCGACTTAGTGGTTTTGATATGCAAATTCTTGCATTCGATCCATTTGTTAGCCCCGAGTCGGCGCGTGAAGTCAACGCAGAAATGGTGGAACTTGACGAACTATTGGGTCGATCAGATTTTGTAACTGTTCATTTGCCTAAGACTGAAGAGACGGTTGGTTTGTTCGATGCCTCACGGTTCTCGAAATTTAAGAGCGGCGCTTTTCTGGTGAATGCCGCTCGGGGTGGGGTGATTGTGGAAAACGACCTCGTTGATGCTTTGAGTAAGGGGCAACTTGCGGGAGCTGCTCTGGATGTTTTTGATACTGAACCTAAGCTAGATTCGCCATTGTTTGGTCGAGCCGACGTTTTAGTCACGCCGCACCTAGGGGCAAGCACTAATGAAGCTCAAGATCGAGCTGGCCTGACGATTGCGGAGCAAGTAGCCCTGGCCCTTGATGGCGACTTTGTGCCTTTCGCTGTCAATATTGCAGCTGACGAGGCATCTGACGCGCTTCGTCCGTATCTTGGGATCGCGGAAAGACTCGGAGCTTTCTTCAGTGGATTGGTTGGTGAGCTCCCCACCGAGATTGAAGTCAAAGTCGCGGGTGAGATAAGTGGTTATGAAACAAAGATTCTGGTTCTTTCTGTACTGCGCGGGATCTTGAATAAGGCTTGCGATGGACCTGTCACATTCGTTAATGCGTTCCAACGCGCAGATGAATTAGGAGTCCAGGTGAGTGACTCGGGATCTCGCGATGCCGGAGAGTTTCGCAACCTTGTTGAAGTGCGTGGAGGCTCTCATGCAGTGGCTGGGACCCTCATTCGCTCGGGAAACGAGCCTCGCATCGTGATGATTGACGACCACTCGGTGGAAGTGCCTCTAGCGAAGCACATCTTGGTGATTCGAAATGATGACCGTCCGGGAATGATCGGCACTGTTGGGACTATTTTGGGTGGCGCTGATGTAAATATCTCGTTCATGGGTCTAGGACGTGACGGCGTCGGAGACCATGCTTTGATGGCATTGGCATCAGACCATTCGATAGCTGAAGCGACTTTGGAAGATCTTCGATCGGAAGCAGGAATTCAGTCGGCCTCAGTGGTAGCGCTTGAATAGTTGATCTAATAAAAGACTGTGGCGCTCAAGTACTGGGAAGCCAACCTGACCGATTTTTCTCATAGCCATCGATCGAACCTTCGCTTCTGAGAGTAATTCCTATGTCGTCGAGTCCTTCAAGGAAACGTTCTCGTGTTGCGTCGTCCATTGGGAAGTCTTCCTCCAGTCCGATAGCTGGGACTAGCACTTTTAGCCTTTCAACATCAACCGTTACAGCTAGACCCGGGTCTTGATGGAGAGCCTCCCGCAATTTAGAAGCACCGTTTTCGCTAATCTGGCATGGAATGAGGCCGTTCTTCGTGGCATTATTTTTGAAAATATCGCCAAAACGAGGAGATATAACGGCCATGAAGCCGTAATCCATAAGGGCCCAGACAGCATGTTCGCGCGAAGAACCTGTTCCAAAGTTGGAACCTGCAACCAAGATCGAGGCACCAACGTAATCTTCGTCGTTGAGGATGAAATCTCGTTCATCCCTCCATTCCGAAAATAAGCCTTTTCCGAACCCTGTTCGTTCAACTCGCTTTAACCAGTCGCTAGGGATGATTTGATCCGTGTCGACGTCACTGCGGTCTAGGGGCACGGCGCGTCCCTCGTGTACTCGAACTGCTTGCATAGTTATTCCTCTTTCAGTCCAAATCTTCGGGAGTTACAAACGTTCCGGCTATGGCGCTTGCAGCCGCTACCGCCGGTGACACTAGGTGAGTTCTTCCTCCACGACCTTGCCTACCTTCGAAATTGCGGTTTGAAGTTGATGCGGATCTTTCGCCCGGCTGCAGCTTGTCTGGATTCATGGCTAAACACATTGAACATCCGGGTTCTCTCCAGTCAAAACCAGCTTCTTTGAATACTCGATCAAGTCCTTCAGCTTCAGCCTGAGTTTTAACTTCGAACGACCCGGGAACTACGAGAGTTCGGACTCCTTGTTTCACTTTTCTGCCCTGGGCTACCTCGGCGGCTAGACGAAGATCTTCGATCCTGGAATTGGTGCAAGACCCAATAAATACTGTGTCTAAAGAAACGTCGCTTAGCTTCTCGCCTGCGGTTAGACCCATGTATTCGAGTGCACGTTCGGCCGTCCCGGCCTCCACCGGATCTGAGTAAGAATCTGGTCCCGGAATTGGAGCGCTGATTGGTATTACGTGCGCAGGGTTCGTGCCCCAAGTGACGTGTGGTTCGAGTTGGCTTGCGTCAATGTCCACTGACTGATCAAACACTGCTTCATCATCAGTTGTCAGGCCGCCCCAGTCTGCTACAGCGTCTTCCCAATCTCTTCCAGTAGGAGCGTGTGGTCTACCTTCTAGATAGTTAAAAGTCACTTCGTCCGGCGCAATGAGCCCCGCCTTGGCACCTGCTTCGATTGACATGTTGCACACAGTCATTCGACCTTCCATAGACAGCTCGCGTATCGCTGAACCGCGGTATTCAATGATGTGGCCTATCCCGCCACCAGTGCCTATTCGACCAATAATTGCTAGAACAATGTCTTTTGCCGTTACCCCGCTTGGCGCATCACCTTCAACATTGATTGCCATTGTTCCAGGTCGGCTCTGAGGGAGTGTTTGGCTTGCCAGAACATGTTCGACCTCGGATGTGCCGATTCCAAACGCCAAGGCGCCGAATGCCCCGTGTGTTGAAGTGTGGCTATCTCCACACACGACAGTCATACCGGGCAAGGTAAGACCCTTTTCAGGCCCTATTACATGAACGATTCCCTGACCGGGATGTCCCATTGGATATAGCTGTATGCCGAACTCCTCGCAGTTCGTTCTTAACACTTCGACTTGCTTCCTGCTGACTTCGTCGGCGATCGGCAGGTGAATATCTTCGGTAGGAACGTTGTGATCTTCGGTAGCTACCGTCAGATCCGGCCTGCGAACCCGCCTGCCGTTTATTCGCAACCCATCGAAAGCTTGAGGAGATGTCACTTCATGTATTAGATGAAGATCTATATACAGGAGGTCAGGCAAACCATCGCCACTGCGTACTACGTGACGCTCCCAAACTTTTTCGCTAAGAGTCTTACCGGACATCAATATCCTTTTGTTTCGTGCTATTTCGCCACAAGGGCATTACTTCACTGTGTCAGTCGGCTCGACCTTGGTCCAGTTGGACTTTGCTATGACATCACCGATTGCTAATAAAAGTGCTTCTCGAAATACCTCTGGCTGTCCGGCACAAACTGTGTGACTCCCGTCGACTTCGTGTCCAGTTGCTCCCGGAATCACTTCGAGCATTTCTCGTTGTCGTGAGACAGGGACAACCTCGTCATTGGTAGTTACCACCGCTGAGACAGGAACATCAATTGTGCGAAGCCAACGTCGGCTATCGAACAATCCGATTCGATGACCAGCCTGAATGAGTCGCAGAGGATCATGACGGCGCAACTCGCCGATAGCCCACTGACGGAGGTCTTTGCCCGATTTCCCTGTGAGGAGCTGACTGCCGATTAGCTGTCGCAGCGCTCTAGGAATTACTTTGGCTGCCTGAGCCAAAGTCCCGATCATCGCAAACCTGACGTGGTCCTGTTTCGTCGTGCTGAATGAGGCAGCCGTGGCGCACAGCACAAGTCCTAAAACTCGTTTCGGGTGCCGTCGCCAGATGAGTTGAGCTATGGGTCCACCCATTGAATACCCGACAGCGACGACATTCTCTACCCCAAGTTCGTCTAGGAGGGCCACGGCGTCGTCAGCGCAATCGGTTAAACGGAACGGAGTTCGAGAACGAATACCTCGTCCATGACCTCGGTGATCGAGGGCCACCAAGCCAAACTTGCCCTCTAGTGCTGAATAGCTGCTGTACCAATTCAGGTCTGCTGTTGCTGTCCAACCGTGAAGTAGGAGCAGAGTTGGAGCGCCCGGAGGAGCTTCGACCACTCGGGCAAAAGTGCGTCCGCGTCCTGGCAGGTCATAGTGTCGACCTCGGGGTAGGACTAAGCGATTTTGTTGATCGTCTCGTTGTGACGCTTCTCTTGGGGCAATTGCCGCGTCTCCGCTCATGAAAAATCGTTATACCTCTATCGAGACGATCTCGACAGATAACGAGCCCGCCCCCGCTTCATATTCCACTACATCGCCAACTGTGCCACCCTCAAGAGCTTGGCCCATAGGAGAACCCGGAGAAATGATTTCCAAGCCGTCACGCCGTTCTTCGATAGAACCAAAGAGATACTTTTCTGTTGTGTCGTCGCCTTGGAAACGGATTTCCACAACAACTCCTGGAGTAACTGAGTCGTTTGATGCTTGCTCAACAATCTCGCAATTCTCTAGCACTGAAGAAAGACGAAGAATTCGTCCTTCCATTTTTCCTTGTTCTTCTTTAGCTGCGTGATAGTCACCATTTTCTGAGAGGTCACCGAGCAACCGTGCCACTTCGATCTTGTCGGCGATCTCAATACGACCACGGGTGGTCAGATCCCTAAGCTCGGTAGCTAGACGAGCATGAGCTTCAGGAGAGAGATGGTGTAATTCGGCCACAGCTAAATCGTACCCAATTGAAGTTGAGGTATGAACTGAAGACCAAGTTTCTCGTTGAACTCAAATAATCAGTTTGACGCAGCGCCTTAAGTTGCCGACAATGGAGGGTGTGAGGGAAAACCTGAACGCCATCATTATTATTTCGTAGCGCACGCGTTTAACGTGTGCGCTTATTGACCGTCCCTTGGGGGCGGTCTTTGGCTTTATTGGGGCTGTAACAAGCCTTTGCTACAACTTTTGGCTAAAAACTGAACTAGGAGAAATTAAGTGCCTCATAAGATTGCAGTCATTGGAGGAGACGGCATTGGGCCCGAAGTAATCTCGGTAGCCCTTGATGTTATGAGAGCTGCGGGTGTGGTGCTCGACACGACCGAATTCCGGTTGGGAGGGTTTCGTTACCTGGAAGATGGCGTTGTCCTTCCTGATGAAACGCTTGCTGAGTTGCGCGCCTATGACGCTATTTTGCTTGGAGCTGTCGGCACTCCTGAAGTACCACCGGGAGTAATCGAAAGGGGGCTCTTGTTAAAAGCACGTTTTGAACTCGACCTCTACGTAAATTTGAGGCCGTTTGTTCTTCCTGATGGCCACGAATTCGTGGTTATCAGAGAAAACACCGAAGGGACCTATGCCGGTGAGGGCGGTTTCCTCCGTAAAGGAACCCCTCACGAAATTGCTACGCAAGGATCCGTAAACACTCGAAAGGGCGCAGAGCGTTGCATTCGGTACGGATTTGAGTTAGCACGAAACCGGCCAAGAAAACACCTGACACTTGTGCATAAAACAAACGTCTTGACGTTTTCAGGTGACTTATGGGAACGAACTTTCGCAGAGGTAGCAACCGAATACCCCGACGTTGAAACCGCCTACAACCATGTTGATGCCGCTTGCATCTATTTCGTTGAAGACCCCACACGCTATGAAGTTGTCGTTACTGACAACTTGTTTGGGGATATTTTGACTGATCTTGGTGGCGCGGTTTCTGGTGGAATAGGGCTCGCATCTTCAGCGAATCTCAATCCTGACCGGACGGCTCCATCGCTTTTCGAACCTGTGCATGGTTCGGCTCCAGATATTGCGGGCCAGGGGCTAGCCAATCCGACAGCAGCTGTTTTGTCTGCTGCGATGATGCTCGACTTTTTAGGTGAAGCAGATACAGCAGAAAAGGTGCGAGCCGCGTGCGAAGGAATTCCAAGCACAGGAACTACTGACGAGATTGCGTCTGCGATTCTTGAAAATATTTCTCAGGTAGCTCAATGACCAGTGACAGCCTGCAACCTTCACTGAACCGTCAAGGTGTTCGAGATTCGACTTGGCCCGAAATGGTCGAGATTTTTGATACCACCTTGCGCGATGGAGTTCAGTTTGAAGGCATATCGGTTTCTTCCGACGACAAGCTGAAGGTAGCTCGCCAGCTTGATTATCTCGGGGTTCATTGGATTGAAGGTGGATGGCCAGGCTCCAATCCCAAAGACGAAGAATTTTTCCAACGCGCGACTAGTGAGTTAGAACTCAAGACTTCTCAACTTGTAGCTTTCGGATCAACACGTCGACCTAGGGGTCGAGTGGACGAAGATCAAACACTGTCTTCTCTCGTGCAAGCCGGTACTTCGACTGTGTGCATAGTCGGTAAATCTTGGGACTATCACGTCACCGAAGCCTTGCGACAACCTTTGGATGAAGGTGTCGCAATGGTGGGTGACTCCGTGCAGTTCTTGAAATCAGAAGGCCTTCGTGTCTTCTTTGATGCGGAACACTTTTTTGATGGCTATAAACGCAACCCCGAGTTTTCTTTGAGGGTTCTGGAAGCCGCAGCCGTTCAAGGCGCCGACTGCCTTGTTCTTTGCGACACTAATGGTGGATCATTGCCTCACGAAGTAGAGAAAATTGTCGCAGAGGTCGTACGTCATTTCGATGGTGTCCAGATCGGAATGCACACCCAAAATGACACAGGTTGCGCAGTTGCTAATGCAGTAGCAGGTGTAGTTGCAGGAGCAACGCACGTTCAGGGAACAATCAACGGATACGGGGAGCGAACGGGGAACTGTGACAACACAGTTCTTGTGCCTAATCTGAGTTTGAAGATGGGGATCGAGACTCTGCCAAGAGATCACATAGAGAGATTGACCTCAGTATCGCACCATGTGGCCGAATTAATGAATATGCCTCCACAACATCAACAGCCATATGTCGGCACTTCAGCATTTGCTCATAAGGCTGGTCTGCACACCAGTGCCATTGCCCGTCGCCCCGACAGTTACGAGCACGTAGACCCCATAGCGGTCGGAAACAGCACGAGATTCTTGCTAGGCGATTTATCAGGCCGAGCATCAGTCGAATTAAAAGCCGAGCAGTTGGGTATCGAAATCGAAGATAAGCAAATGGTTGAGGTCGTGGAAGAAATGAAACGGCTGGAACATGAGGGTTACCACTTCGAAGTAGCTGATGCTTCTTTGGAACTAATGATGAGACGAGCTGCGGGCGAACAGTTTGATTATTTCAATGTGGAATCGTTCCGAGTGCTAGTTGAGCGAGGTCAGGATAGGCAGTTCGATACCGAAGCGACGTTGCGGATAGATGTGGGCGGCGAACGTATGATCACCGTCGGCGAGGGCGATGGCCCAGTGAATGCTCTGGATAACGCGTTCAGAAATGCTGTGATCGATATTTATCCCGAACTAGCTGAGGTGCATCTGACTGATTATAAAGTGCGTGTCCTTGACACAAACCGTGGAACTGGAGCCGTGACCCGAGTCTTGGTGGATAGTAGCGATTCAGAGGCAACATGGACAACGATTGGTGTGTCCGGAAACATTATTGAAGCTTCTTGGCTTGCTCTTCGAGACGCGTTGATTTATGCGCTCTACCGACACCGCGCGAAGGTAGATAGTTCTCTAAACTAATCTCCTATGGCGGCTCCCCGACACGTACCGTTGTCCCCAACGGAAGATTCGACTGCATACAGGTCACCAGATGTCGTCCCATCAAGTTGGGTTAATCGGCGTCCCGGAGATCTTGAATCATTTCAACCAAGTGGTGGCTCTATGGGCTACCAAGGTCCCGATCAAGGTTACGCGTTGAGATTATGTCGTGGGTTTAGAGAACAGCTTCATATTAGTGAAGATGAACATTTGAACGATGTTGAACGTGGATGTGTTCAGATAGCTCTCAAAAGAGCGTCCATTTTCGGTCGAGCCCCGGTGGTTCATGACTTGGAGATGGCATACCGGGTTTACGGGTTTCTTGATGCTGTCGCAGATGCTGCACTAGTTGCCGAACGCTCTCGCCTTTTCGAGGGTCTAGCTGAGTCGCATCACTATGCGGATGTGCGTCGGCTCGTCGCGACTGTTTCCGAAGGAACGCTAAAGATGTCTCCGCGTGACTTGGAAGAGCAGTATTTGATGGACTGGCGTTCATTACTGGAGTGGGCATGAAGGACTCAACGCCTGATCGTGAGTTGCTCCGCCTCCATAGGCGAGCATGTACAGATTTTGCTGCTCGAATGCGATTGCCGGCCTGGGAACATCTCCCCATGCCTTTGACTCCTCCGATGAGTGAGTTCACGGTCGGAGATTTACTTTGTCGAGTAGTTAATGGAAATTTGGCGGCTGCGGCAGAACTGGCAGGTCAAGTTGCGCCGCCTCCAGTTGAGCTTGGAACTGACCCCACTGAAGTCGTGGTCGAATCTATTCGCACAGTTTTGACAGTTGCTTCAGGGCTGGATCATCAGTCTGGTTTCAGCCCCCAACGTCGCGAGTTACTGTGGCAACGGGTAGTTGAAATCACCATGCTTGGATACGACCTCCAGCAAGCTATACGAGCTGGGACCGGTTTAGATGACCTTCTTGTTGACCGGATAGCTGCAGTGGGACCTGATGTGACTGTATGGCCATTCTTGGATTCTCTTGAATTTGATATGTCGACACCGCCAATACTGCGACTCCTAGCTCAGCATGGACGTTCTGCAGGTCTTTGGATTGACCCCTCAGACCCTTCTTGTGGCACCGGTCAGTGCTAACTGAGGAAACCCCTGACGCTGCTTGGCTTCGGATACATCAGCTCGCTGCAGTAGAAGTGGATTATCGAATTCGCCAAATTCTTCCCGAATATTGGGATGCGTCAACCCCCTGTGACGAATGGGACGTTTATGACCTCGTTGCACACTGCGTCGTGGAGAACATGCGCGCATCGCTCATCCTTGAGGGTGCTTCGTTCGAAGATGTGATGTCTGTTGTCCCGGAGGTAGTAGTTGAAGATCCTGAAATGGCATGGGAAGTCTCGTGGCGCAACGTTGTGGCAGCTTTTGCACAGACTGATTTAGAAGGTCACGTCGAATTAGGTGCGCAAACAATCCCCACTATTGAATTTTTGCGAATTCGGGCCTGTGACTTGGCAGTCCACTCCTGGGACTTAGCTGTGGGGCTGGGTGTCGATGACCGGATTGATGATGAGGTAGTGGCAGCTGCACTTCTATGGGCGAGAGATCGACGAGATCAAATGGCTCAAATGCCGGAACTCTTCGACCCACCAAAAACGTCTTCCTCTGATGCGGATGACCAAACCCAACTGTTGGAGATCTTCGGTCGGGAAGTCTGAAGCGGCTAGATACTCTCGTACCATCAAAGATGTGAGTACTAATCGTCTTCGTTTCGCTCCTGCACCGACAGGGTCTCTCCATCTTGGGTCAGCGCGCACAGCATTGTTTAACTGGCTGACAGCGCGAGGCACAGAAGGTCAACTGATACTTCGTATCGAAGACACGAATGCCGAACTGACGAGACCGGAATTAATTGACAACATTTACCGCTCGCTTGACTGGCTTCAGATTGACTTTGATGGCGAACCAGTCAGGCAAAGTGAACGAACTGATCTGTACAACGATGCCGTCGAAAGATGGCTGTCGGATGATTTGGCATACGTGGATGATGGAGCGGTCCGTTTTCGTGTTCCTTCTGAGGGCACGACTTCTTGGGACGACGTAGTCAGGGGAAAGGTTGTTTTCGAAAACGAAAATATCGAAGACTTCGTAGTGAGAAGAACTGACGGCACTGCCACCTTCTTTACTGCAAATGCCGTTGATGACTTTGACTTAGGGATAACTCATGTTGTGAGAGGAGAAGATCTCGTCAATGTGACTCCCAAAGTAATCATGCTTCGTAAAGCTCTCGGTGCACAGGATTTGCCCACGTTTGCCCATCTACCTTTGATTGTGAATGAACAACGAAAGAAGCTTTCAAAAAGACGTGATGATGTTGCATTGGAGAGTTACAGAGATAGAGGCGTGCTGGCTGACGCAATGATTAATTATTTGGCGTTACTTGGTTGGGGCCCATCTGACGACATCGAGGTAAGACCGATCGAAGAAATTGTCAAATTGTTCAGATTAGAAGACGTCAACCCGTCGCCAGCGATGTTTGATGTCAAAAAGCTGGAAGCCGTTAACGGCGAATATATACGCTCCATGGAATACGAAGAATTCTCGGATGCGCTACTTCCGTGGATAGCCGACCAACCTTGGAACTCTTTAGTCGATCGTGACCAGCTGTGCCGGGTCGCACCGCTAGTTCAGGAACGGACCCGCGTATTGGCTGAGGGTCCACCTCAACTAGATTTCTTCTTTCTCGAGACTCCAGAAATTGACCAGAGTGCCTGGGATAAGGCGATGACAACAGCTGAGGCTCCATTAATTCTGGATTCAACAAAAACGGCATTTACGACCGTGGATTGGACGGTTGCTGCATTGCATGAGAGTTTGCGAGCTATAGGGGACTCGCTCGGTATGAAGTTAGGCAAAGCTCAAGCGCCGGTTCGGGTTGCGATCACAGGCCGCTTGGTCGGACCGCCTTTGTTTGAATCGTTACATGCTTTGGGACGTGACGCGGTCCTTGAGCGAATTGTTCAAGCACAAAATAGGCTTGCCGGGGTATAAAGCTGAGGGCACGACAATTGCGGAAAGACGTTGTTTGTTGATCGAAATGACCGCGCTACCCTGACACTCCTGCTTTCTTGAGCCCATCCGATCGGGGATGGTGTAATTGGCAACACATCTGGTTCTGGTCCAGTCGTTGGGGGTTCGAGTCCTCCTCCCCGAACAAAAAACTTAAATTTTTATTTTACCTGAGTCGAGAAAATCCTTAGGATAGAGCCCAGTGGTTAGCGCTTTTGGCCCGTTTATGAGCTAAGAAAGCACAGATAAAATAGTAGAAGTAGGCAAACGAAACTTGCGTGACCGGTTCAGACTGGTAATTTGCGCATTCGCTAGGCACTAAGCCTTTGCGTTCAACGAGAGAGGGGGTGCAACGCGTGGCGTTGCTCGAAGTCTCAGACATCACTGTCCGATTCGGCGGAATTGTTGCGCTTGATGATTTGTCATTCACCATGGATGAAGGACAAATTCTCGGGCTCATAGGACCGAACGGTGCAGGTAAGACCACGTTGTTCAACGTGGTGAGTCGGATCTACGACCCGACAACCGGATCAGTTACCTTCGATGGCGAAGATCTAACTGCGATGTCCGCACACGAAATTAGCCGTGTGGGCGTCTACCGAACATTCCAGAACTTGGCACTGTGGCCAGGCATGACAGTTATTGAAAACGTGATGGTAGGTGACCACACCAACACCAAAGCGAATGTCATGACTTCCGCTCTTCGGCTCCCTTCAATGCGAAAAGAAGAAGCGGATCTTAGAGACAGAGCTTGGGCTGCTCTCGATGAATTAAACCTCACTGATGTCGCCTACAGCCCTGCAGCTGGACTGCCGTTCGGTACCTTAAAACGAATCGAACTAGCCCGAGCTTTAATAGCGAACCCCAGGTTGATCATGCTCGATGAGCCAGCTTCGGGTCTTACCCACGCCGAAGTGGACTCGCTTGCTCAAGACATTAAAGATCTTCGTGATCGACATAACCTGACTGTGTTGTTAGTTGAGCATCACATGCGCATGGTTCTGGGAATCAGCGAAAAGCTTGTTGTACTTAACTTTGGTCGCAAAATAGCTGACGGTGACCCGGATGTCGTTCGTAACGACCCGGAAGTTATCGAGGCCTACCTAGGGAGCTCATAATGGTTGATGACGTTTTTGACGAAGTCGGCTTGAAGGTCGAAAACCTCCACGCCTCCTACGGTGCTGTAGAAGTCCTCCGAGGATTGGACTTCGAAGTTGCCTCAAAAGGTGTGTCGGTGATTCTCGGTGCTAATGGTGCCGGCAAGACCACCACCCTCCGAGCGATATGCAACATGTGCTCTACCAGTGGTTCGGTTGTACTAGGAGAAGAAGATATCTCCCGAGCTGGAACCGCTGACATCGTGAGGAAAGGCGTTGCACACGTGCCTCAAGGTCGAGGCACCTTCCCAGAGTTGTCGGTATTAGACAACTTGATGATTGGTGCATACACCAGAAAAGATAAAGAGGTGAAAGACGACGTCGATCGCTGGTTTGAGATCTTTCCTCGTCTGAGTGAGCGGAGCGACCAGCTAGCTGGTTCGCTTTCTGGTGGCGAGCAGCAGATGCTTGCCGTTGCCCGAGCACTCATGTGTCGACCCCGACTCCTCCTTTTGGACGAGCCATCACTTGGGCTGGCACCGCTGATTATTGAAGACCTATTTGAACGTTTCACGACTCTGAACAAAGAGACAGGCCTCACAATGCTTGTGGTGGAACAAAACGCGAATCTCGCTCTCGATATGGCCGATTACGGCTATGTGATTGAGTCTGGTGAGATAACGCTGCACGGATCCGCTGACGAACTCAAGAACGATCCTGCAGTGCAGGAAGCGTACTTGGGTGCTTGAGGAGGGCAAAAAGCAATGAACTGGAACTTTGACGTCCTCCCGGACTTCATCTTTAATGGGCTAAGCCTCGGCGCTATCTACGGCACCGTTGCATTAGCACTCGTACTTATCTTCAAGGCGACCACGCTAATTAACTTCGCCACGGGCGAATTAGCGATGCTTGGTGCTTTCTTGGTTTATGTGCTTCACATGGAACAAGGAATTTGGCTCTGGCTTTCGATGCTTCTAGCCATGCTGCTCAGCGCAGGACTTGGTGTATTGATCGAACGATCTCTCACCCGGCCCTTCGACCCCGAAGACCACTTGCCTGTTGTATTGATAACGCTCGGACTTTTCCTGATTATCAACGCAGTCGCTGGTGACATCTGGAACTACCAAGTTCGTATCCTGTCCAATCCGTTTGGGAAATTCCCAGATTGGGTTCCTAGCGTAGGAGGCGACCGTTTCGTTGAGGTGCTTGGCAGCAGGCTGAAATACCAATCAATTGGTATCTGGGTAACTCTTGCGTTGGCACTTTTCATTCTCGGTCTGATCCTCAACAAGACGAAAGCTGGATTGGCGTTCCGCGCTGTGTCCTCCAATGTTGAATCGGCCCGCTTGGTTGGCGTTCACACAGGACGAACTCTGGGATTCGGCTGGGCTATTGCCTCTGCTTTCGGAACTCTGGGAGCCGTTCTGGTTGCACCGCAACTTGGTGGCGTGAACCCCAACATGATGGCGACAATCCTTATTTATGCGCTCGCTGGAGCTGCTTTGGGTGGCCTTGACAGCCTCGGTGGAGCAGTCCTTGGGGGAATCCTCGTTGGATTGATCCAAGCAGTCCTCGTTACTTGGGGCGGCGTGGTGGTATTCGGCCAGCTCTACATGTCGATCCTGCAGCTAGCTGCAGCGTTCCTCATTATTCTTATCGTCCTACTGTTCCGACCGGCGGGCCTATTCGGTACCCGACGAGTTGAACGCGTCTAACCCAACAACAACAAGAGGAGTTTGAAAATGAGTGAACCACTGGTTGTCGTTGCAAAAGACAGCGCAGAACATAAACGGTGGAAATACGTTCAGTGGCTGTACCTAGCAGGTTTCCTGGTGCTCGCGCCGCTGGTCTTAGAACCATTCGAAATAGGAAAAATGAACCGGGCCTTGATCATGAGCGTCGCCATCTTGGCGGTCAACTTGGTTGTGGGCTTCAATGGCATGTTGGCTCTCGGCCATTCAGCTTTCATGGGGATCGGGGCGTTCGTAACAGCGTCGATGGTCCAGGATGAAAACTGGGATTACTGGCAAGTTCTGCCCGTTGTCCTAATTGTTGGCTTCATCATGGGAGTGGTGATCGGCCTTCCCGCACTGAGGGTGAAAGGCTTATATCTAGCCCTAGTTACGATTGCTCAAGCGGCTGTATTCCCAACTTTGGTAAATATCGATGAGCTAGGTATCGCCGCTCGAACGGGCGGACCCAACGGAAAAGGAGTTTCCGAGGAAGTCATAGCGCCGGGTTACCTTGAATGGTTGCCGGGCGTAGATGGCGCTCGAGGCGGTTCCGCATACCGTTACTGGATCATCGTATTGATGCTTGGAATCACCCTATTAGTAATCACTAACTATCTCCGCAGCCGACCCGGCCGAGCGGTGCTAGCAATTAGAGATAACGAAGCCGGCGCAGCGGTTTATGGGGTCAACCTTCCAATTGTGAAGACCATGAACTTCGCTATCAGTGCTTCGCTAGGCTCACTAGCCGGCTTGATGTGGTGTCTTGATAAAGGCTTCGTAGCCGGTCAAGACTTCACATTCCTTCTCGCTATTGACCTCATCATCGGGTTGGTGCTTGGTGGAGTGGGAACGATCCAAGGATCCATAGTTGGTGGCCTCTTCGTCGTATGGGTGAACGACCTCACTAAGAGAATTTCAATTCCTCTTGGTCTATACACCCTTAACGGTGATGGTCCGCTGGCAAAAGCAATTTTCGGTTTGATCCTTATTTTGTTCACCTTCTTCGCTCCGGGCGGCATCGTTTCGCTGGCAAGAATGGTTCAGAGCAAGCTAATTAAGGTCGTGCCTTTAACTCCGGCGGGAGATCCAATCCAACCGATTTCAAGCTTTGATCCAGGCATGGAATCTAAAAGAGCCGACTCTGCTTTGAAGCTGGCGGTTGTGCCTCCTGTACTACTGGCAGTTGGGTGGCTTCTCATGAATATTGACAGCCTGATTATTGGTGTGTTTGCATTCGGCTTACGAATGACCATTCTGCTCGCACCAGTAGCGATGCTGGTTGGTTCAAACGAGTTGAAAGCCCACGCGGATGGAAACCGCGCAGACTCGGTCCAAGGAACGGCCAATATGGCTCGTCTCTTAGGCGCTGCCGGCACGTTGTTCGTAATCGTGTACGCACTTCAACGGTTCGTTGTGAACTACTAAGGGTTACTGCCTGCTAATAATCGTTCTCGGGGGTGGCTTCGGCCACCCCCGAAACGCGACTCCCGTCGAGAGTTCTTGATACGGTCTCATTGTCTTTGCTATGGATTACGTTCTTCTCCTCCAACGAATTTTTGACGCGCTGTTCAACAGCGCTATCTATTCATCACTGGCGTTAGCGCTTGTCATAATTTTTCGATCAACAGGTTTGCTTAATTTCGCGCAAGGTGAGATGGCGACCTTTACCGCCTACATTGCGTTTGTTCTTTTATCAGGCCCTCAACCCCGGCTAACAGGCGGAGGGCTGGCAGGCCTTATCCCGGGAGTCCCGTTTTCAATTCCTTTGGCTATTGCTGGCGCCGTAATATGCGGAATGCTGGTCGGCGCGGCGACGGAACGCGCCCTCATCAGACCGCTCGGCGGGGCGTCTGATTTAGCTTTGGTCAACATAACCATTGGATTGCTTTTAGCTACCAACTCCTTAATGGCTCAGTGGTGGGGAACTGGTCCACGGTTCTTTCCGTCCATATTTCCTACAGGTGCCGGTCAACATTTTATGATTCTGGGTGCCCGCCTTCGCTACTCGACTGTGGGGGTATGGGCAATACTCCTGTCAGTACTGGTGTTACTGGTGGTGTTGTTGCGGCACACCCGCGCTGGACTAGCTTTTAGAGCTGTCTCGATTAGTCCTTCCAACGCAGAACTCGTCGGCGTGCGAGTAGGACCTACACTGATGTATGGCTGGGCTCTCGCATCCGGATTTGGGGCTTTGGCCGCATGCCTGAGCGCCAATTCGGTTTTACTCGAACCAAG
>CENZ01023114.1_pt1 | contig 43874 bp, 39 predicted proteins | sample 361341 | NCBI WGS metagenome assembly CENZ01 (sample SAMEA2619782, study PRJEB7988) | marine metagenome | biome: marine biome (ENVO:00000447); feature: deep chlorophyll maximum layer (ENVO:xxxxxxxx); material: "saline water (ENVO:00002010), including plankton (ENVO:xxxxxxxx)" | depth 50 m
CCATGAGGTCGGGAGTTCGAATCTCTCCGGGCGCGCCATATTCATAGTATCTTGGCGCGTTCTTGGAATGGGGCGCCCCAAATGAACTCGACTATCACAAACTCGTAGTCGCTTCTTTTCTGAAATGACTGACCGTTGTCAAAACAATCGCAGTGTATTCGTGCGAGAAACAAGTCAGGAGCAAGGCTCAGGCCCCGATCCAAATGTAGTAGCAGTTATCCTGGCTGCCGGTAGATCGTTAAGGATGGGGCCGAAAAACAAGCTCTTCGAGAAGCTTGGCGCAAAATCAATACTTCACCACGTGGTTGCCGCCCTCCAGGAAAGTCAGATCAGTAGCGTCATTGTTGTCTTGGGCCATGAGTCCGAAAGAATCAAAAATGACCTAGCACGCGAAGACGTTACCTATGTCATGAATCTAGACTATGAGCAAGGAATTGGTACATCAATCAGCGCGGGAATAAGGTCTGTGGATAAATCTGCGAAAGGCGCTGTGATTATGCTCGGAGATATGCCTCTGATATCTGCCAAGACAATTGATAAATTGGTGCATGACTTTAATAGGAATCCACGGGCCGAAATTGTGGTCCCCACTTACGAAGACCAACCCGGTAACCCAGTTCTTTGGTCGAATAGATTTTTTCCTCAACTGTCTTCGTTGAGCGGCGATCGGGGCGGAAGACTCCTGATCAAGGAAAATTCCGATGCGGTTTGGTTCTGCCCGGTTGAAAGCAAATCAGTTCATATAGATGTCGATACCTCGCATGATCTGGAAAGACTCAGAACGACCGATGGATTTCGATCTTGAATAACAGTGACCTCGAAGTTTTAGAACATGTGGAGAACTGGTTGGCCAACGGCCATCAGGTTGAATGGGTCACACTTGTACGTTGTTGGGGTTCTGCGCCACGTCCTGTGGGTTCGATGGCGGCGATTCGAGGCGATGGCGCAATTATTGGTTCCGTCTCGGGGGGTTGCATCGAAAAAGAGTTAACAGAAGTACATAAGAAAGAGTCCAAGGTAGGAGTAATTCAACGCCACATAAGCTCTGAGGATGCGATTCGTTTCGGCCTGCCCTGTGGCGGCGCTCTGGAGTTGGTGTTTGAAAAACAAATTGATAAAGATCAGATTGATGAATTGATCTCTGCTTTGCGTAATCGAAAGCAGGTCTGCAGAAGTCTTGAGCTGTCGTCTGGAACGACGTCGCTCACGTTAGCTGTTAAAGGGCAGGAGTTTGAATTCGATGGCAGAACAATGAAAAAAGTATTTGGGCCGGCATGGCGTTTATTGCTTATCGGAGCGGGAGAGCTATCTAGATATGTAGCAGAGATCGGTCTAGCCCTTGACTACGATGTCCTGGTCTGCGAGCCACGGGAGCATTTTGCAAAAACGTGGACAGTAAAAGGTGCTGATGTTGTCAGCATGCTCCCGGATGACGCTGTCAAGATGCTGGCCCGGGACCCAACCAGCGCCGTATTGGCATTAACCCATGACCCGAATCTGGATGATCTAGCACTAGTGGAGGCGTTAAACCATGACCCATTTTACGTGGGAGCGCTGGGCTCGAGACAGAACCACCGTCGAAGATGTGACCGCCTGACTGGAGTATTTGGTGTAGCCGAGAATCAGCTAGCTAAACTGCATGGGCCTATCGGACTTGATATCGGGAGCAAAACTCCCGCTGAAATCGCGGTTTCAATCATGGCTCAGATAACTTCGATACGACGCTTAAGTAAAAGCAACTAGGTAATCGTCTCGCGGCTAGGCGGGTCAAGGCGCCTGGAGACAGGCGAAAAACGGCAACATGAAAATGTTTTGTGTAGCCAATACCAAAATGAGCCAGGAACGAACCCGCGGATTGCGAGTTTTCCAAGTCCGAATTTAGCCAGAACGATAAATAACGCTGTCGCGACAACAGGAAAGGGCGAAAGAAAATGAAAGAGAAAGTAATCGCCATCTCTCCTGAGTTAAGTTTCCGGATTCAAAAAAAACAGGCCCCCGAAGGAGCCTGTTTTGTGAACAGCAGTCTTTGTTGGCTTAGGGCAGCCAGGTACGCCATACGGATTCGTTGGCTTGCATCCACTCATCCACAACTTCGTCCACATCCCGCTTCTTAACGTCTATTTCGTAGATCATTCCGGCCTGCTGAGCGTTCGTCAGGCGATGCGTTTCGAGCAGTGCGACGACTTCCGGGTGTGCCTCCACAGAAGCAGGGCTTCCGAATTTGAAGGTGATGTCCCGCGGCCAGTTGGTCGCAGGCCATTTTGCTTCATCGTACGGAGGCAGTTCCACCTCGACAAGATCCAGGGCCGCAAAGATCCAGTGTGGCGCCCATGCATAGGCTATGAAAGGCTCACCGCGTTTGTATTTGGCCTCCATCTCAGCCCAGTGAGCCGTCTCGGAGCCCATATTCTGTGCGTGAAAATCTACCCCGAGGCCATCCATGCGTTCCTGGTCTTCGCAGAGCCAGGCAACTTCGGGACACGCGATGAGGTTGCCTCGATCACCAGACTCGAGACTTTTGAAGTGTTGTTTGTACTGATTCAGATCCTGTACGGTCTTCAGATTGGGCGCCACCGCTTCGATTCCACGCGTGGAGTCTCCCTCCACCACATAGCGGGGTGTGAAATAACCACTGGCACCGATAATGCCTGTATCGGCAATGCGAACCAGCGAGCCGTCGCCGCCATATTCTGTGAGGTACTCGGATTTGATCGGGTTGTATGACGGCCAGGTCTCGCAGTAGAAGTCGATATCGCCAGCGCGAATCGCTTCCCAAACGCCAGGCCCGCCCGGCATGGATACTGTTTTGACCTTGTAATCCATGTGGTTCTCCAACACCCACTGAATGGTCCGACAGGTCACGACAGCGCCGGTCCAGTCAAGATCAGGGAGTACCAGGCGTTTGCCTGCCTGCACTGTTGAGCCGGCACCAAGGCCAACGCTCATGATGACTGCGGCAAGAGCCGCTTTGAAAGTGAACTTCACTTTGTTGTCCTCCTCGTAGTTTGAGATATCTCAATGCCATATTGGCATACCCATAGATTTACCACAATCTGGCGATTCCTTGGCATCCCCGACGAATTGATCTTTTCACGGCACGAAAGCGCGGTTTCACGCGTCGTTTTGGTTGCTCCGAGTCCTGGGAATCCTAGGTCTGATTGGTGGATTTTGACTGCTAGGACAGACCCATTGCCTCTCGCTGTGTTTTTGTCCACGCCTGGGATATCCGGTCGAGGATGATGGCGAGCAGCACGATCCCGATACCGGCCTGCAAAGACATTCCGATACTGGCGGTACTCATTCCGGTAAAGACTTCAAGCCCGAGACCCTTGCCGCCGATAAGCGGGGTGATGACCTCCATGGCAAGGGCCATCATGATGCCCTGATTCACGCCAATCATAATGGCGGGGATCGCCATCGGAATCTTCACTTTCATCAGAGTCTGGAAGATCGATGCACCAAATGAATCAGAGACCTCGTCGATTTCATCCGGCAGTTCGCGAATACCGAGAGTCGTGCATCGAATCAATGGGGGAATGGCATAGATCACGGTTGCGATCACGGCCGGAATCTGCCCCCCGCCGAAAAGCATAATGACCGGGACCAGATAGACAAAAACCGGCATCGTCTGCATGGTATCCAGTATGGGTTTCAGGATTCTGTCCGCAGTTTTACTGTAGGCCGCCAGGATACCAAGCGGCACACCAACGATGAAACAGATCAGCACAGACACGGTGACTGTCGACAGGGTAATCATGCTGAAAGCCCACAAATCGGTCGCGCCGATAAACAAAAATCCGATAAAGGTAATCACCGCTAGCGCGCGCCCACTTACAAGGTAAGCGATAGCCACAAAGAAGAGACTCGTGTACCACCAGGGCAATCCTTTAAGGAAAGCGTTAAGAGGATTGATCAATCCGAAGTACAGTCCCTTTTTGATACCTGTGGTGATTGCATAGAAGGTTTCATTTGTGACGAGCACATCCATGAACTGGTTGACAGGAGTGCGAAAGCGGTATTCCAAGGCCTTTGGAAAGTTGCCAAAAATATCGACGTAGGCATCCAGCAGCGCCATGACCCAGATCAAAACAAGACTGGCGATAAAAAACGAATGCCGCAGCAGGAAATCCTGGAGCCTGGAGCTCCAGTCTGCATCGTAAGTCCGGATAAGAGCGCAAGGAATAAAAGCAACCGCGCGGGTGACGCCACGGCCCACATGACCGATTTGACGCCAGACCAAGTCGATACTGAGCTCGAGGTATCGAATGAGCTTGAAAGATTCGAGCGACTGCGGAAAAAGTCGGAAGATCTGGGTTCGCCCCTGATCGGTGCGTTGCTGCTCCTGACCCATCGCGTGAGTCACCCGGTCGAGCAGGATCGCCATCAAAACGATAGCGAGACCCCCTTCAAGGGCTTTACCGACGTTCAGGCGCTGCATCCCCCGCAGCACGATATCGCCAAGGCCTGGGGCTCCGATAAATGTGGCCAGCACGACCAACGCCAGCGCCATCATCACTGTTTGATTGATGCCTAATTTTATGGCCGGAATGGCAAGGGGAATTTTGACCTTTATCAGGGATTGACGGGTTGTGGCGCCAAAGGAAGTCGCCGCTTCATCAATGCCTGCGGGAACCTGTCGAATGCCAAGATTGGTCAGGCGTACGATAGGCGGGAGTGCGTAGATGACGGTCGCAAGAATGGCCCCAGGCGCGCCGATGCCAAACAGAAAAAAGGCAGGAATGAGGTAGATGTAGGCCGGCAGCGTCTGCATCGTATCGAGGATCGGCTTGAGAACTGTCTCGAGCCGGTTGCTTTGAGAAGCGCCAATACCAAGCCCAATGCCAACAACCGCGCTGAAGGCAATGGAGATACACATCAGACTAAGGGTCTCCATGGCCTCGTCCCACATATCCAGTACAAGCCATGAGCCAACAGCGGCGACGGCAAAGAGCCCGAGGCGAAGACCTCCGTAGGCGAGCGCAGGCAAGACCAGCACCACCAGCACAATCTGCCACTGCGTAAAGATCAGAAGATCGACGATGTACTCATAGAACCACGTGACGCCAGCGCCGAGCGCCCGGGTAGTCGGTTGTACAAAGGGTCGCATCCATCGGTCGAATTCATTGACTTTATCGGCAAAAGGAAAGGCGCTGATCCAGGACTCAGGAAAGACGGTCTCACCACCCTGGGCCTTCCAGATCAGAATTGATACGACGAGAACGACCGCTCCGGTCAACCAATGCCGGTACTCAGACCATAAACTGTCCGTCGATGTTCTGCCTGAAATGGCTTTAGAACCCTGCATCAAATTTGCTTGGACGCGATCAATCCACTAGCATATCTCTAAAGAAAACCGGCTTCAATCAGCGAAAAGTCATTTTTCGGGCCGGCAGTATTTGCCATTAATGGCTTCAAGAGAAGATTGAATGTCGGAACCTCCAAAAATTGTCTGCAATAAGGTCTGGAAGATATTCGGAGCCTATCCCGAGCAGACTCTGAAAGAGCTGGATCGCTCATTGTCCCGTGCTGAGGTTCAGTCGCAAACAGGACATGTCATTGCCGTCAAGGATGTCTCCTTCGAAGTAAACACCGGCGAGACCTTCGTTGTGATGGGGCTTTCCGGGAGCGGGAAGTCCACACTGGTGCGCTGTATCTCACGTTTGATCGAGCCGACTGCCGGTTCAATGGTGATTGATGGTGAGGACATCATGTCCTTTGATGCGGCCCAGTTGACCGAGCTGCGCCGTTTTCGGATGAGTATGGTCTTCCAGCACTTTGGACTCTTTCCTCACCGCAAAGTCATCGACAATATCTCCTTCGGTCTCGAGATACGGGGCATGGACAAAAAGGTCCGCAAGAAAAAAGCACTCGAGGTTCTGGAGAAGGTCGGTCTCGACGGTTGGGCGGATCATTTTCCTCGGGAACTATCAGGCGGAATGCAGCAGCGTGTAGGGCTAGCGCGAGCGATGGCGGTGGATCCAGAGATTCTGATCTTTGACGAACCGTTTAGCGCCCTCGATCCTTTAATTAGGCGTGAGATGCAGGATGAGTTGATCAGTATCCAGGCAGAAATGCATAAAACCATGATCTTCATTACGCACGATTTTCTTGAAGCCATCAAGATGGGAGACCGCATTGCGATCATGAAGGACGGCGCTGTTGTGCAGATTGGGACGCCCGAAGAGATCGTGACCAACCCGGTCGACGATTACGTTCGCGAATTTACGGAGGATGTGCCCCGCTATAAAGTAGTCAGTGTGGGTAAAGTCATGCAGACCGTCTCAGACGCTGCGAGTATTAACGGTGCGCGTAAAGTAAACCACAACGAAAAGATTGACTCCCTGATCGAGCTTGTGACGAATAGTGATGGACCACTTGCTGTGGTCGATGACGACAATCAGATTGTGGGCGAAGTCACTCAGAAGATGATCTTGCGGGCAATGAGCAGCAGGGCATAGCCGAAAGCTGCCCTGCGACAACAAGATTTACAAAAACCATCAATAGGGGCGAACCGCGTCTTGGCGGCCCAAGCCGATGTTGAGCGCTATGCCATCTCACATCGGGTTGGTAGGTAATTTAGATAACGCGAACGGCGAGCCCTTGAGAGAAGAGCATAGTGTCACGAAAGATCGATACGCTGATCGTCGGCGCGGGTCAGGCCGGCATTGCAACCAGTCGGCACTTAACAGAGCTTGAAGTGCCGCATGTCGTGCTGGAGCGTGACCGTATTGCAGAGCGCTGGCGGTCGCAGCGCTGGGATTCACTGGTGGCAAATGGGCCGGCGTGGCATGATCGCTTTCCGGAGCTGGAGTTTCCCGGGATCGGAACAGACGACTTTGCAACGAAGTCGCAAACGGTCGACTATTTCATTGAATATGCGAACCGCTATAACGCGCCCATCGAAGAGGGCGTTGCGGTCTCCGGGGTGGTGCGCAACAGTAAATGTTCGGGCTTTTGCGTAGAGACCAGCGAGGGAATTCTTGAAGCACAGCGGGTGGTTGTTGCAACGGGACCGTTTCAGAATCCCGCGATTCCACCTATTGCAAAGTCATACGACGACATCATTCAGATCCACTCCTCGGAGTACAAAAATCCGCAACAGCTGCCTGAGGGAAATGTCCTAGTGGTCGGGGCAGGCTCGTCCGGTGTCCAGATCTCAGATGAGCTGCAACGCGCCGGCAGACAGGTCTACCTCTCGGTAGGGCCACATGATCGCCCGCCCCGGAGTTATCGGGGCAGAGACTTTGTATGGTGGCTTGGCGTGCTAGGGCTTTGGGATCTTGAAACGGTCGAGCCGGGTAAAGAACACGTCACGATCTCGGTGACTGGGTCTTATGGGGGCTTTACCATCGATTTTCGGGAACTGGCGGAACGCGGGATCACGCTTTTGGGTCAGACGCAGGCGTTTGAGGGGAAGACGATTCGTTTTCAGGATGACCTGGGCCAAAATATTCGGGCCGGTGATGCGAGTTATTTGTCGTTGCTGGATGCGGCGGATGCCTATGTGGACCGTAACGGCATTGATCTGCCTCTTGAGCCAAAAGCCCGTGAAATGCCGCCTGATCCCTCTTGCATGAAGCACCCGATACGCGAAGTGGATATGAACGAGAAATGTATTCGCACCGTGATTTGGGCGACAGGTTTCTCAAGCGACTACAGTTGGCTAAAGGTTGATGCACTGGATGAGGCAGCTAAACCCCGGCATCAGCGCGGCGTATCATCTGAGCCTGGCGTCTATTTTGTCGGGCTGCCTTGGCTTTCGCGCAGAGGATCATCTTTCATTTGGGGTGTCTGGCATGATGCCAAGCACATCGCGGGCCATATCGCGACCCGTCGTCAATACGAAGCGTACCGTTCCAGCAGCGAGGACTAAGTCTGAGAAAGAGCGGTGGGCAGCATGGCGGGACTCGCGGTGACACTGCATTAATGGGTACATTGCCCCAAAAACCCGCGTCAGGGGTTGAGGAATAGGCTCTGAAACGCTTTTGAATTCCTAATCAAGAATGCCTCTGCCAGCAGGCAAAATGATAAAGCCATAAAGGAATGACTCATGAACTTTGAGGATTATGCAGACCAGGATGCGGTGGGGCTCGCCCGCCTAATCAGAACCAAGGCAGTTTCTGCGAAGGAAGTGACCGAGGCGGCCATTGAGTCGGCAGAGCGGCTTAACCCCCAACTGAATGCTCTGGTGATGACCAACTTTGATAATGCTCGTGAGCAGGTCAAAAAAGACCTGCCCGACTCCCCTGTTTCGGGTGCGCCGTTCTATCTGAAAGATGTCAATCAGTTCACTGCAGATATGCCGACCACTTTTTCCAGCAGGTTCTTTGAAGGAGCGCTCCCCAGAGCGGATAGTGAATTGGTGTCGCGATGGCGTAATGCCGGGTTGGTGATCCTTGGAAAAACCAACACCCCGGAGTTTGCTGAGGATTTTGTCTGTGAGCCGACGTTTCGTGGTGTGACACGCAATCCGTGGAATCCCGAGGTGACGACCGGAGGCAGTTCCGGGGGCGCCGGAGCGGCAGTGGCCTCCGGAATGGTGCCGCTGGCACACGGAACGGATTTGGGTGGATCGATACGGATTCCTGCTGCCTGCTGTGGGGTTTTTGGACTCAAGCCTACAACCGGCCTGAATCCCATGGGCCCGTACTTTATGGAGTTCTCGAACGGGTTTAATTCGGATCATGTGCTGACCCGTTCAGTGCAGGACAGTGCAGCAGCGCTTGACCAATCTGCGGGACCCATGCCCGGCAGTCGTTACCAGATCCGACCCGAAGTGAGTTCGTACCTCTCCGCTCTCGAGGAGAAATTGCCCCAGCTGCGCATCGGCGTCTCGAAATCGACGCCATATGGGGAGGCTGTGGGAAAGAACCAGGCGGCGTCAGTGGACAAGGTGAGCCGCCTCCTCGCCGACATGGGGCACCAGGTGGATGAATACACCTATCCCTCTGATTTGGGGCTGGGGAGCTGGATGGAAGATCTCTGGATGGTGGACGTGGTTTACGAGATTGAAAACCGCATCAAGGAAGTCGGCCGTGAGCCGTTACATGAGGAATTGGAGGCTCTGACCCATTATGTTCGGGAGCGGGTGGCCTCGCTGGGCGCCATGGACCTCTACCGCGCCCGCCAGGGGGCACATGAAGCGTCCATGCAGTTGATTCAGTCGATGATTGACTATGATCTTGTCCTGACCCCGACGCTTGCCAGCGATCCGATCCCGGTGGGTTACATGGACAGTCGTACAGAGAATTTCGATATAAAAACCTGGGGAGAAAGAGGCCATGCGTTTGCCCCCTTTGCCTATATCTGTAACGTCAGTGGCCAGCCTGCCGCGTCTGTGCCTGTGCCGCTTAATGAGGGGGAGCACCCCTGTGCGGTTCAGTTGGCCGGCCACTCTGGCAAGGACCATCTGATTCTCCAGATCTCGGCCCAGTTGGAACAGGAGCTGCGTTGGGATCGTTACCGCCCCCCGATCTGGGCCGGTAATCTCTAAGCTACCTGGCTTGAAAGAGTGCAGGGCGCCCGATCAGGTGACTTCGTAGACGTGGATGCGGTGGGTGATCTCGGGTTCGCCGTGCGGCATGCTGTAAAAACTCTCAGTCGAGAATACGTTGCGCCACAGACCAGCCTGGGCAAGCGCTGTTACTGCCTCAGGGTACTCTGGCTCTTGCGCCGGATTGTCCCGCATGCTGAAGATAATTGGGGCGCCAGGCCTGGCGATCCGGATCAACTCCTCAAAACTCTTTGGAGGCGCATGATGCGGGGTGATTGTGCCGGTTGAGATGATCGCAGCGAATTTGTCATCTGGAAAGTCAAGCTTTTCGCCGAGTGTCATCTGCCGCAGTTCCCGGTAGAGATTTTTTGCTCGAGCCACCTCCAGCATGCCTTCAGACAGGTCAATGCCTGTAAACGGGCCATAACCCAGCATCGCGAGCGGTTCTGCCTGGATACCGCCGCCGCATCCGGCATCCAGTATCGGTGCGGTGTTGGCCGGGATAAAACGTGTCGCGACCGCGGCTATGACGGCCGGTATCCGGTATCGCATGGCGCACGGGTCGATTTCGTATTGTTTCGCCCAATCGTCGTAGGCGGCTTGCTGCTCTTGCAGCGTCTCGGCCCGATACGATCAGGCGACACCCGTTTCTTCCATTGTTCCTCCCAAAAAAAATTAATTCAGATCTCTAACAACTAATTCAGGCATCACATCGAGCCGTTGTTTTAAAGGCCTGTCGGCAGCTCGGAGAGATTTGCGGTTGCAATGTGAGTCAACTCATCGGGTTTTGCAAGCCATTGGGCCAGCATTCCCATCTGGTCGAGCCCCCAGAAGCGTTCTGTACCGACTACAAAAGTCGGGACACCGTAAACGCCTGCCTCAATAGCACGTTCGGTGTTGCTCCGTAGTTGATTTTTTGTCTCTGGCGCCTGTAGGGAGGCTTTCAGATCGTCAATCTCGAGCCTGCGCGCGATCTCCTCAATACCCGCTTCCGAATGGGCCGGCGGACTCTCGGTCCAGATGTAGCTGTAAATATTGTCGATCACCTCGGAAGAGCTTCCCAACGAGATGCAAAGACGCAGATAGGGCAGGGGGTTGAACGGATGCGCTTGTGGCAACCGGAAGGGTATGCCCAGGTCCTCCGCCAGCCATTGGCAATGCCGATAGGTATCTATTCGCTTTGGCCCAATCTCGGCCGGCCCCTTATGTTCCCAGTGCTTCAGCAGGCCCGCGAAAAGGATAGGCACCATTTCATAATCCAGCGATGGAGGCAACTCGTTGAGGCGCTTGAACTGCAAGTACGCATAAGGTGAGACAAAGTCGAAATACCACTGGGCTTGGGCAGGCATATCTGAATCCGCGTAGTGTCAAAATCGGTCAACCAGCAGTAGATTAACGCGTGTCTTGAGCAAAATGCACCCTGGGAGAGGCCTCTTGAAGCGTCACTATGTTTTCGCGATCACCGCGCCGGTGTTCTGGAGCCTCGCGGGCGTCGTGGTCAAGTCCCTTGAGCAGGCAACGGAATGGCAGATCAATTTCTATCGGTGCCTGTCACTCACCCTCTTTGTGGCGGCTGTGACCTTGATCCGTTATCGACGCTCCACCCTTGCGGTGTTGCGAATGGGCGGGCTGAAGACGATTATTTCTGGTGCATTGTTGAGCGGCGCCATGTTGTGCAACGTCGTTGCGCTGAAGTACACAACCGTTGCTGTAGCGGTGTTTGTGATGGCCGCGGCGCCGATTCTGGCGGCGTTGTTGGGTCGCTTGTTTCTAGGGGAAGAGGTGCGTGCACGAGTCTGGGTCAGTATTGTGTTGGCTATCCTTGGTATAGGCATCATGGTTGGTGGACGACTGCAGATTGGAGACACCCTGGGCGTGGCGGTGGCAATTCTGGGAATCGTATTTTTTGGCATCTATGCCGTCAGTCTTCGGGTCGGCAAAAACGTCGACATGACTCCGGCAGTGTTCTTTGGCGGAGCAATCGGAACCGCGGTCAGTTTCTCGGTCAGTGTCGGGACGGGTGTCGGTCTCGTTATCCCATGGATCGAGGCGATGTGGTGTACGCTGCTCGGCGTTGTTCAACTTGGACTGGGTAGCGTGCTGTTCGCGCTGGCTGCACAAGGAGTGCCCGCCGTTCAGCTAACCCTTTTTGCTTTGGGTGAGCCGTTGCTGGCGCCGCTGTGGGTCTGGCTGATGCTTGATGATCTGCCTACGATGACAACACTGATAGGCGGAGCCGTTTTATTCGCTGCGTTGGCACTTCAGGTATCGGCCAGCCGAAAGTGAAGCGCCGCTAGCGCGAGGTCTGGTGGCGCCATAACCGCAGGAAGCAGGCGGCAGCAATCCCCGAGGCGCCAAAAATCATACACATCACCAAAATCTGGTATCGCGCTGCGATCAGCGGAGAAACGCCGGAGAGCACCTGTCCTGTCATCATGCCGGGCAGAGACACCAGTCCGACCGCCATAAGGCTGTTCACTTGTGGGATCATTGTTGCCTGCATGCCGAGATGCCGTGCCTCATTCGGGTTGCGGCCGTTGTCGATTTCAGCCTGGTAACGTTCTGCGGCAATACTGACTGCGTTCATGGCGTTGGCAAAAATCATCCCGGCGAGGGGAATCAGAAATTCCGGCGCATACCAGGGATCGAAATCGAGAACGAACTGGGTGGCCAGTATCAAAACAGGGAGCCCGCCGGCGGTAATTGAGGCCAGGGATATCCAGTACAGTTCCCGGCTGGAAGAGGCGAGTGGCCGCAGCGCAATCCAGCTGGAGACCGCGATCATGACGAACAGCACGGCGGAGACCACCAGTGGAGAGTCGGATTCGAATAAAAATACGAGCACATAGCCAACGGCCAAAAGCTGCCCGACCATCCGGGCAAGCCCATAAAGGGTATCCCGATAGTTCAACGACCAACGGCATTGGATCACGATCACTGCCGCGACGGGAATAAAAATCAGAGCGAGTTGAGAGAGGGGAATCTGGCCAATTGGCATGGGGCATTCCAGTATTGGCGCGTCAGAATGTCCTTGGTTTCAAAGATCCATCTGTTTTACAGAACGACGCACCCCGGCCGGGGGCCGTGACTATACTTTCTTTTTGGGGATGGTTCTAAGGTTCAGATCAACAATCAGGGCGGCGCAATACTGAGTCACTTCGCGCTTGGTGCCTTGACGATAGCCGGTGACGGAAGAAACCGAGTTGGCAACTACATAGCGATAGCAGGTGCCGTTCGAACCGCCACTCGGCAGTTCTGCTTTTTCAATCTTGACGACGTCGTAGCAGAGGTGGGGGAATTCTTCGTAGTTGAGAACCGGATCAGCTTTTTTCATGAGAGTCCTGTACTAGGCGTTGTGTCTCTACGGCTGGGGTGGCGCAGGAGGGTTTATGCCAAACGCGCGGATCAAGTGAGAGCCACGTTTTCCACCGCAACAGAAAATTATAGCATGAATTTAGGCACTTACGGACTTTGCGCGCCGCCGTGAGTGAAAGAAAGTAGGTGAATGAGGCAGCATCAAGCGCCTCAAAACCGCTAGCGGTTAACTTTATGAATGGCACGCCCGTGCGCCGCCAGCGCCGCTTCATGAACTGCTTCTGCGAGTGTCGGGTGGGCATGCACCGTGCGGGCCAGGTCTTCGGCACTGGCCTCCATCGACATGGCAAGTACTGCTTCATTAATCAATTCCGACACTTGAGACCCAATCATATGGGCACCGAGAATTTGGTCTGAATCACGACCGGCAAGAATCTTTATGAATCCGTCTGTCGCATCGACTGCCTTGGCTCGCCCGCTTGCTGCGAAGGGAAATAGGCCTACGGTGTAGGGAATCTCCTGTGCCTTGAGCTCCTCTTCTGTTGCACCTACCCAAGCGATTTCCGGATGGGTATAAATCACCCAAGGAATTATCGAGTGATCGATGTTGCTGCTTCCGACAGCAATACGCTCCGCCACTGCGATGCCTTCTTCTGAGGCCTTATGTGCCAGCATGGGCCCGCGCACTGCATCTCCGATTGCCCAGACACCTGGGACAGCGGTAGCGCAATCGGCATCTACCAGTACAGCTCCGTTGTCATCGAGCGCTACTCCGCAATTGGAATCCAGGAGCCCGTCGGTAACGGGTCGGCGCCCCACCGCAACAATCAGGCGTTCGACACCAATGCTTTCGTTGTTTTCTCCGTCAAGATAGTGGATGGAGCACCCATTCTCGGTATTGTCGACCTGCGTGACTTTGCAGCCAAGACGGATATCCAGCCCCTGGCGAGAAAACTGCTTCTTGGCCTCGCGGGCGATCATGGAATCTGCCGAGCCAAGCAGAGACTGCGCCGCTTCCAGGATCACAACTTCAGCACCGAGGCGTCGCCACACGCTGCCAAGTTCTAATCCGATCACGCCCGCTCCGATGATTCCCAGCGTTTTCGGCACAGTGGGAAACTCAAGCGCTCCGGAGGAGTCAAAAATCGTTTTGTTGTCCACCGCCATGCCGGGTAACTGCACGGGCTGCGACCCACTGGCCAGGATCACGTGTTTTGCTGCGAGCGTTTGGTCATCTTGATCTTCAGACGATACCCGGACTGTGCCCGCTTCGACGAGACAGCCATGTCCCGCATAAAAAACAATCTTGTTGGATTTAAAAAGCGCGCTGATGCCGTCTGTCAGTTCCAAGACGATCTTGTCCTTACGAGCCAGCATCTTTTCAACATCGATCGACACATCGCCACTGTTGATTCCGTGATCTGCCGCATGCAGTCGCATGTCTTCATATCGCTCTGAAGAATTCAGCAGGGCTTTGGAAGGGATGCATCCGACATTAAGACAGGTTCCGCCCACAGCGGGTTTGCCATTTTTTCCAACCCAGCGGTCAATGCAGGCCGTCTTTAGTCCAAGTTGGGCGCAGCGGATTGCAGCGACATATCCGCCAGGTCCTGCACCAATTACGACGACGTCGAAGTCACTCATGTAATGTCCTGCTCATTGGAAATATCAGAGTCTGGTACCAGGCGGGCACACCGATTTGATTGCCTAAACTTCCAGCAGAAGACGGGCAGGGTCCTCAAGCGCATCCTTGATTGCGACCAGGAAAGAAACGGCGTCTGAGCCGTCGATGATTCTATGGTCGTAAGACAGTGCCAGGTACATCATCGGACGTATGACAACATTGCGATCCATGGCCACGGGCCGGTCCTGTATCTTGTGCATACCCAGGATAGCGCTTTGTGGTGGATTCAGGATGGGCGTTGAAAGCATCGACCCAAACACGCCACCATTAGTGATCGTAAAGGTGCCACCGGTCAAATCCTCAAGACTGAGTGTGCCGGACTTGGCGCGCTCGCCAAAGGCGGCAATAGACGATTCGATACCCGCAAGCCCGAGGTGCTCTGCGCCTCGCAGCACCGGTACGACCAGACCTCTCGGTGATGATACGGCAATCCCGATATCGCAATAATCGTGATACACGATATCCGATCCCTCGACTGCTGCGTTGATGATAGGAAAACGCTTCAGTGCCTCGACGCAGGCTTTGACGAAGAAGGACATGAATCCGAGGCGTACGCCGTGGGCTTTTTCGAATGCGTCCCGGTAACGGGCACGCAGGGATTTGACCTCATAAAGGTCTACTTCGTTGAACGTGGTCAGAATCGCAGCATTATGCTGGGCTTCGATAAGACGCGCGGCAATCGTTTTACGCAATCGGCTCATCGGCTCACGACGAATCCCCCGGGTCTCTTCAGTTGCGGCGACCGGGGAGGATGAGTCGGCGTAGGCCAGTACATCGCTCTTGAGGACGCGCCCGCCGCGTCCAGACCCCTGTACCTCCGAAAGATCAACGCTTTTGGTCGCGGCAAGGTTTTTTACTGCGGGTCCGGCCGGCGCAGAGCCAGAGGTGGTTTCTGTTGTAGCAGGCGAGGACGTATCAGCCGTAGGGCTTGCTTCTTCGGCCAGAGCAGAATCCGCCGCCGGGACGGAGTCTGTTTCATTAGGGATCGGGGACCCCGTCTGTGCGCTATCTGATGGCCCTTCTTCGAAGAGCGCAATCACGTCCTCCGCCAGAACGGTATCTCCTTCTGTACGCAGAATCTCGGTGATGACACCGTCCCTAGGCGCAGGTACTTCCAGCACCACCTTCTCGGTTTCGATATCAACGAGGTTGTCATCGCGGCGCACGGGTTGCCCAACTTTGACATGCCAGTGCAGCATGGTGGCATCCGCAACCGACTCAGGCAGCATGGGTACTTTAATTTCAACAGACAACTTGCTTAACTCCCTGATGCGGTGGCGGCAAGCGAAGCGGAAGGCGATCCCAGCGCCTCGGTTACCAGAGTTTCCTGTTCCTCGAGGTGTTTCTGATAATACCCCACGGCGGGTGAGGCCGAGGCGTCACGGCTTACGTGTTGAAGACGTTGGCCTTTGCGTAATGCGCGTGACAGGTGATTCTGGATTCGGTGCCAGGATCCCTGATTGCGGGGCTCCTCCTGACACCAAACTAGGGTTTGACAGTTGGGATACCCGGCGAGCACTGTCTCGAGCTCTTCCTGGGGTATGGGATACAACTGCTCAAGCCGGATGATGGCTGTCGTAGCGTCTTTGCGGGCGATTCGCTCCTCATCGAGATCAAAGAAAACTTTGCCGGTACAAAGGACTACCCGCGTCACCGCGGCCTTGTCTTGAATTGACGTGTCATCTATCAGGTTCTGAAAATGCCCCTGCGTCACATCGTTGAGAGAAGAGACGGAATGGCGGTGGCGCAGCAGGCTCTTTGGAGTCATCACAACCAGCGGGCGCCGCAGTGGTCTGATCATTTGCCGCCGCAGCAGGTGAAAGAACTGGGCAGGGGAGGTCGGGACACAAACCTGCATGTTGTTGTCGCCGCACAATTGCAGGAACCGCTCGAGTCGGGCGGAGGAGTGCTCTGGGCCTTGACCCTCCATCCCATGGGGCAAAAAGAGTGTCAGGCCGCACAACCGCTGCCATTTGGCTTCGCCGCTGCTGATGAACTGGTCGATAACGACCTGAGCGCCATTGGCGAAATCCCCGAACTGCGCTTCCCAGATGGTGAGTGTCCTGGGTTCCGTGGTGGCATAACCATATTCAAAGCCCAGGACGGCCTCTTCTGACAGGAGGGAGTCAATTACCAGGAATTTGGATGGATCGTCGCTGATACTGCGAAGGGGAACATAGGGCTGACGACGCGCCTGATTCTTCAATACCGCATGCCGATGTGAGAAGGTGCCCCGTCCAGAGTCCTGGCCTGACAGTCGGACAGAATATCCGTCCTCAATTAAAGAGGCATAAGCCATGGTTTCGGCAAAACCCCAGTCCATCGCGATTTCCCCTTGGGCCATCCGGGTTCTGTCTTCCAGCAGTCGTTTCACCCGACGATGTGGCTCAAATCCTTCTGGAAGGGTAACCAGGCGCTCATTTAGACGCACGATTGTTTCGCGGTTGATAGCGGTCTTGGCCGGATCTGTCCACTTTGCACCAAGGTAAGGAGTCCACTCGACTAAAAACCGCGACTTGTCAGCATCATAAGCTGGGGGATAAACAACGCGTCCTTCATCAAGGGCGTTTCGATAATCCGCCTCCTGGGATTCGCTCTCGGCTTGGGTGAGAGTGCCTTCGGCAATCAGTTTGTCGGCATAACGCTCACGCGTGGTCGGCAGAGCCCGGATGACCCGGTACATTGACGGTTGTGTGATGGCGGGCTCATCCGCTTCGTTATGTCCGAGTCGCCGATAGCAGATGATGTCGATGACAACGTCTTTGTGAAAATGCATGCGGTAACGATGAGCGAGTTCCACCGCAAATATCACAGCCTCGGGATCGTCACCATTGACATGAAAGATCGGCGCCTGGACCATCTTGGCGATCTCCGTACAGTACGGTGTCGACCGCGCATCTAGCGGGTTGCGTGTCGTAAATCCAATCTGGTTATTGACGATGACATGAATCGTACCGCCCGTAGAAAACCCCCGTGTGTTCGACATGTTGAGCGTCTCCATCACGACACCCTGGCCCGCAAAGGCCGCATCCCCGTGAATCAGCACCGGCAGGACCTGATCCTTGTCCTCATCTTTTCTACGATCCTGACGGGCGCGAACGGATCCCTCGACCACCGGATTGATGATCTCAAGATGCGAAGGATTGAATGACAGCGCCACATGAACGGCGCCGCCCGGCGTATCGACATCCGCAGAAAAGCCTTGGTGATACTTCACATCACCGGTGTTGATTTCGTTACCTGTGGTTTTGACCTTTCCCTCGAATTCGCTAAAGAGATCTTCAGGAGATTTACCGAGGATATTGACCAGGACATTGAGACGTCCCCGGTGCGCCATCCCGATGACAACTTCTCTGATCCCCGACGCTCCCGAAGTCTGAATCAACTGCTGCAGGGCGGGAATCAGGGTCTCACCCCCTTCAAGGGAGAAACGCTTTTGACCGACGAACCGGGTATGCAGATAGCGCTCGAGCCCTTCTGCTGCCGTCAGGCGCTGGAGCAGGTGTTTCCGAACCTCAATCTCAGGGCGGGGACGGACCGGGTCTGTTTCAAGCTGGCTTTGCAGCCAACGTTTTTCTGCCGTGTCCGAGATGTGCATGTACTCGACGCCGATGGGTCCGCAGTAGACGTCCTGGCACAGATCACGAATGCGCCCTAAAGAAAGTGTTTCGGCGCCGAAGGCGAGAGATCCTGTGTCAAACACCAGCGGAAGGTCATCCTCCGAAAGCCCCTGGAATGAAAGATCAAAGTCTTTGGGAGTAGATGGATTCGTGATGCCCAGTGGATCCGTATTGGCGATATTGTGGCCACGGGTCCGGTAGGCATTGATAAGTCGTAACACCGCGGCTTGCTTTTTGCCAGAGTCTTGGGCCTCCTTCGGATCCGAACCCTGGGTGAGTTGACTGGACAAAGCCGGTTCATCGGGCAAACTGGCGAAAAAACTGGCCCAGTCCGAAGAAAGACTGCTTGGGTCTTGCTGGGATCTGGCGAAGAGATCCTCAAGATAGGCGCGGTTTGCGCCCGAAAGAGATGCTCGGAGGTGTTTTGGTCTCTGACCGGTCTTTTTGCTCATTCGGCAGGCGCGGTCAGCGCATGAGTTAACTGCTTAACCGACAAGAAGGAGTATAACTGATCTATGCGTGATCCGAATGTTTGCGCGTCTCTCGCACTGAGGAAATTGGGCCCCGCCTAACGTGTCCCGGTATGGCCGAATCCGCCGGTCGACCGCTCACTCTCCTCGAATGCCTCGACAACGTCAAATTGGCACTGCAATACTGGGACCACAACGAGTTGGGCAATTCGGTCACCCGGCTGAATATCAAATGGCGCATCGCTGCGGTTCCAGCAAGACATCTTGATCTCTCCCTGGTAGTCACTGTCGATCAGACCCACGAGATTTCCCAGAACGATCCCGTGTTTGTGGCCGAGACCAGATCGTGGAAGCAGTATGGCTGCGAGTGATGGGTCCGCAATATGCAGGGCGATCCCGCTCGGGATGAGTTCGCACTGACCCGGTTCCAGTATTAAAGGCGCGTCCAGACAGGCCAGAAGATCGATCCCCGCCGACCCGGAGGTCGCATAGTCAGGAAAAGGGAACTCGCTGCCAATACGGGGATCGAGAATTCTAAGCGGAATGTTGTTCATGATATCGGTGGGCAATCTCAAGGATCAGATGTTCGGCAAGAGCAGACTTGCTATGACGGCCAAGATCAATCTCATCAGTTTTACTGATCAGGACAAGATGGTTTTCTTCGCTGCCAAAGGGGTTATTAGTTTCGTTGACCTGATTGACAGCGATGAGATCAAGGCCTTTGCGTTTCAGTTTATTGCGCGCATTGGCAATGGCCTGATCCGTCTCTGCGGCAAAGCCGACCGTGAACGGACGCTTTGGGCTCTGCGCGACTCGAGCCAGGATGTCCGGGTTGCGAATCAGTTCAAGCATGACAGATTCCGCATCCTTTTTTATTTTTGACGCCGCTGTCTGAGCTGGACGGTAGTCTGCAACGGCGGCGACGCCGATAAAGACATCACAGTCTTCGATCCCCTTCTCAACCGCCGCGAGCATCTCCTCGGCAGATTGGACCGGCCGATATTGGATTCCTGCCGGAGGGGTTAGTGCAGTCGGGCCGCTGACCAGAGTTACGGTCGCGCCCGCTGCAGCCGCGGCTGTGGCGACCGCATAGCCCATTTTTCCCGAACTGTGATTGGAGAGCGCCCTGACGGGATCGAGGGGTTCCCAGGTTGGCCCGGCAGTGATCGTCACTTTCGTCCCGTCCAGAACGCGCACTCCCCCGGAAGACGTCAGATGGTCCATGATTTGCCCGGGTTCAAGCATTCTGCCTGGCCCGACGTCGCCGCAGGCTTGCGCGCCTGATGCGGGACCCAACAGCTCAACACCGTCCGCCGCGAGGCGATCGATATTCCGTTGCGTCACGGGTTTGTTCCACATGCCCTGGTTCATGGCCGGCGCGAGCGCAATGGGTGCCGACGTGGCGAGGCAGACAGTGGTGAGCAGGTCTGACGCCATGCCGGCTTCGAGTCGGGCGATAAAGTCAGCGCTGGCCGGTGCAACGATGATCTGGTCTGCCCATCGTGCAATTTCAATATGACCCATACCGGATTCGGCCGAAGGATCCAGCAGGCTGTCACGCACCGGCCGCCCGCTTAACGCCTGCAAGGTGAGGGGCGCGATAAAAGCCTTGGCGGCTTCGGTCATGACCACTTGAACGACGGCCCCCTGGTCTATCAGGCGGCGGACAAGTTCGGCCGATTTGTAGGCCGCAATCCCGCCAGTGATACCGAGAACGATACGTTTTTCGGCAAGGGAGGCCATGAGCAGGGAGTCTAACGGCTGACTCGGCTGGGTGGAAATATATCATCCGGCTCACACAGGGCCCAAAAACCAAGGGGGGCGCGACCGGTCTAGGAAAAAACCTGAAAATCTGGTATAAAACGCGCCCTTCTTACAGATTGCAATTCAGGGTGATCGTCATGGCCAGAGTCTGCCAGGTGACAGGAAAGCGGGTGATGTCGGGCAATAACGTCTCACACGCGAATAACAAGACCAAGCGGGTATTCAAGCCGAATATCCACGATCGTCGGTTCTGGGTTCAGAGCGAGAATCGCTGGGTGAAACTGCGCGTATCCCATCAGGGCCTGAGAATCATAGACAAAAAAGGCATTGATGCCGTCCTGGCCGATCTTCGCGGCCGTGGCGACAAGGTCTGATCAGGTACAGGAGCAGAACATGAGAGACAAAATTAAACTGGTGTCTTCTGCCGGGACCGGGCACTACTACACCACGACCAAAAACAAGCGTAATCAGCCCGAGAAGATGGAAATCCGAAAGTTTGATCCCGTGGTACGAAAGCACGTCGCCTACAAGGAAGCCAAGATCAAGTAGCTCATCGTCCCGTCAAGATACGGAGCCAAGAGAAGAAAAAAGCAGCCCCCGCATCGCGGGGGTTTTTTTCGGGCTTAACGGGCCCGGTAGGTAATTCGGCCCTTGCTGAGATCGTAGGGCGTCAGTTGTACGGTCACCTTGTCGCCGCGCAGAATTCGAATATAGTTTTTTCGCATCTTGCCGGAGATGTGTGCGGTCACAATGTGTCCATTCTCTAGTTCAACGCGGAATTGCGTATTAGGCAGGTTCTCAAGAACGGTGCCTTCCATTTCGATATGTTCCTCTTTTGCCACGCGGTATCTTGGGCCTCCGCCCGATGATCAGGTTTGAGCGCGCAGTATACCGAACTTTGGTATTCTCGATGCGCCGTCTGAAAGTGTTGAACAGCAGTGGTGTAAACGCATCCCGTTTGCTGTCATTGCAGATCGTGAGAGACGAAAACCATGATTGAACTTTTTTTCTGGCCAACCCCTAACGGCATGAAGCCGTTGATCTTTCTGCATGAAGTTGGACTCGAGTATGAGTTGACGGCTGTGGATATCAACAAGGGTGATCAGTTTACGCAGGAGTTTTTGGAGATTGCCCCCAACGGCAGAATTCCGGCGATCATCGATCATGCGCCAGCAGTCAGCGAAATAGCGGTCTCCGTTTTTGAGTCGGGCGCTATTCTGATTTACCTGGCCGAGAAGACGGGACAGTTGCTTCCGCAGTCTGAGAAGGGGCGGACAGAGGTGCTGGAGTGGGTGATGTGGCAGATGGCAGGGCTTGGGCCGATGCTGGGTCAGAATCATCATTTCAATGTCTATGCACCCCAGAAGGTGGCTTACGCAATCAAGCGGTACAACGATGAGGCGTCGCGTCTTTATGCAGTTTTGGATTTGCGTCTTGCCGAGCGAGAGTACATCTGCTCAGACTATACGATCAGCGACATCGTCTGTTATCCCTGGATTGCCCGGCACGAGCGGCATCAGATCAATCTCGATGATTTCCCTAGTGTAAAACGCTGGTTTGATACCATGAGTGGCCGACCCGCAGTGCGGGATGCCTATAATCGGGCAGAAAAAATGAACGTTGGCGCGCCTGTGACGGATGCCTCTAAGAGCATCCTTTTCGGTCAGACCGCTGAGACTGTGCGCGGCGCGGTATCGAAAAAGCGTAGCTGATCCGGAGCGGTTCTGGCCCTCAGTGTTCTGGACTCCTTCTCGGCAGGCTTAATTCAACGCAAAGTCCTGGATGGTTATCCTGTAGGCTTACTCGGCCGTCGTGCAGGTGAACCACAGCTTTGACCAGACTTAATCCCAGACCGTTGCCCGGTGTTGAGCGGCTGGTGTCTGTTCGGTAAAAGCGATGGAAAACTTTCTCTCTTTGATCCGGCGCGACTCCGGGACCGCTGTCGCAAACCCGAATGCTGACGGAGTACTCTTGAGCTGAAAGCGACAGACGAATGTTGCCTCCCTTAGGAGTGTATTTGACGGCGTTATCCAACAGGTTGGCCAGCGCCTGAAACAGCATGTCCCGGTCTGCAAATAGTGAAATGGATTGGGGCGTCTCTACGGAGAGGCTCTGGCGTTTTCCTTCTGCCAGCGGCTCATACAACTCAGCCACATCACCTGCCAGCTCCGAGAGCGATAGCATGGTCATTGCCGTTTTGCGTGATTCGGTCTCGAGCCGGGCTATGCGCAGCAGCGCATTAAAGAGATTCAGCAGTCGGTCAGCTTCCGCTAGTGCGCCCTGCAGGGCCTGGGCGTGACCCGCGCTGGATTCGGCTTCAACGTTCAATGCTTCGAGTTTTTGCCGAAGGCGAAAAAGCGGGGTCTTGAGGTCGTGCGCAATGTTGTCACTGACTTGGCGAATCCCATCCATCAGTTCCTGGATCTGATCCAGCATATGGTTGAGATTGCCGGATAGGCGGTCAAATTCGTCTTGCCGGGGGCTTACGGGAATACGCTGCTTCATATCCCCGGCAATAATGCGCTGGCTCGTCTCGTTAATAATCTCAAGGCGCGCCAGCATTGTGCGGCTGATGAAGAAACCTCCGGCAAGTCCCAGAACCAGGGTCAGTATGACTCCCCAGCTGAGAGCGGTGATGATACGGCGCTGGGCGGACTTGAGTTCATGAATGTCCTGCCCCACCAGAAGCTGGAAGCCGCCCGATAGCTGAAAGCGCCGGGCGCGGGCAGGGTGGAGTTCTGGATCATCCCTGTCGCTGGTATCGAGATTGAAGTTGAGCCAACCCTCTTCAGGGTTGACCTGCGGCCAGCGACTGATGTTTCCCACGATGGGTCTGCCAAGCGGATCTGATAAGAGATAAAGCGAGGAACCGGTGGGTTGCTGGCGGGTAATCCGATCGAGAATCAGCCGTCTTAGGCCGGGTACGCCGCGGTTCTCATAACGCTCAGTGAGGGTCTGTATTTCCGTTTGGATAGCCGAGTCTGATTGGGCCGCCATGTAGCGCACGCTGGACCAATAGATCAAACTGAATATCAGCAGTACCGAGACGGTGAATAGAATGACATACAGCAGGGCCAGCCTGAATGTTGAGCTTGCGAGAAAGTTACTCCGGTTCACGGAGCATGTACCCGGCACCGCGCACCGTGTGCAGCAGTGGTTTGTCAAAATCACGGTCAATCTTTGCCCGAAGGCGGCTGACATGCACGTCGATGACGTTAGTCTGGGGGTCAAAGTGATAATCCCAGACATTCTCAAGCAGCATCGTCCGGGTAACGACCTGACCACTATGGCGCATGAGGTATTCGAGAAGTCGAAATTCCCGAGGTTGCAGAGTAATCGACTGATTGGCCCGTTGTACCTTCCTTGAAAGCACATCCATCTCAAGATCGGCAACCGCGAGTTCTGTCGTCAGGCTGCCAGGACCGGGACGTCTTCCTAACGCTTCGACCCGGGCCAGCAATTCTTCAAAGGCAAATGGTTTGGGCAGGTAATCATCGCCGCCCGCGCGCAGGCCTAGAACGCGGTCTTCAAGATCTCCCAGCGCACTAAGAATCAGGATAGGGAGGGGACTGCTCTGACTGCGCAAGGTTTCGATGATCGATAAGCCGTCCATCGATGGCAGCATCCGATCAATAATAAGCACGTCGTGCTCTTCATCAGACGCCATGGACAGACCATCCGGGCCGTTATCAGCCAAGGTGACCACATGGCCGGCTTCGCGTAGGCCGCGGGTGATATACCGGCTGGCCTCAGGGTCGTCTTCGATCAGGAGAATACGCACGCCAGGATTTTAACGCTGCCATTGCTCGTGAGAAATCCGTTAACAAAAAGTCAGCCGGGGCAATGCCCCGGCTGGTAAAAGGACGTCCTCAATCAGGCTGTCTTCAACGCCACATAGCGCTGATTGTTTTTGCGCTGAACCAGTAGCAGAACAGGCTTTTCCTTTGACTTCATTTTTTTCACTTCTTCGATTACGTCTTCGGGCGACGTGACCGTGGCATTGCCTACCTTGAGGATGATGTCGCCGGCCCTGAGGCCTTTACGTGCCGCGGGACTGGAAGGCATAACCTCTTCCACCAGAACGCCTTCACCCTGATGGCCGAGCGCGGTGCGGGCCTCTTCGTTCAGGGGCGCCAGGCGCAGGCCCAGGCGATCCTTCCTCGGCGTGGGTGCTGTCATTTGCCTGGTCTGGCCGGTTTCAGGAATTGACGCCAGGACTGCATCGATCGTGAGCTCCTTGCCGTCACGAAGCACCTTGACCGTGGCGCTTTGTCCAACCGGCGCTTTAGCCACCATCCGAGGCAGATCGCGGGTGCTTTCGACTGGTCGGTTATTAAAGCCGATGATGACGTCTCCAGTCTCGAGCCGACTGCCAGCTGCAGGGCTGTCCGGTGTGATCCGGGATACCAGAGCGCCGGTTGCATCATCCATCGAAAGGCTTGCCGCGATTTCTGGCGTGACCGGCTGAATTTCAACCCCCAGCCAGGCGCGGGCGACTTTTCCGTCCTCACGGAGTTGATGGATTACATTCTTCGCAACCGAAGCGGGAATTGCAAATCCGATGCCGACGCTGCCGCCATTGGGTGAGAAAATGGCAGTATTGACACCAATGACCTCTCCGGCATGATTGAAAAGAGGTCCGCCTGAGTTACCGCGGTTGATAGAGGCGTCTATCTGAATGTAATCCACATACGGCCCGTTGTTGATATCCCGGCCGCGGGCAGAAACGATCCCCGAGGTGGTCGTGCCGCCAAGACCAAAAGGGTTGCCGATGGCAATCACCCAGTCACCGACACGGGCGTGGTCAGAATCACCGAAACGGACAAAAGGCAGAGAAGAGTCTGTCTCGACTTCAAGCAGCGCGAGATCAGTCCTGCGATCAACCCCTCGAACAACGGCTGGAAGTGTCTCCCCGTTATCCAGGATAACTTCGATTTCATCAGCGCCCTTGATGACATGATGGTTGGTCACGACCAGTCCGCCCTCATCCACGATGAAACCCGAACCAAGTGAGCGGCTGTCCACCGGTCCTCGCGGCATTTGCGGGTAAGCTTCGCCGAAAAAACGCTCCATAAAGCGGTGCATCTCCGGCGGGCCGTCAAAATCGAAATGCTTTCGGCCATAGTGTGGATCGGATCCACCGCGGTTGTTGTTGCCGTGGCTGAGTGACGCTGGCTGGATGGTTCGCGTGGAAATATTGACTACGGCAGGGCGGACCACCTCGACCAGATCGGCGAAACCATTGGCAGGCCGTACAATTTGCGCATCGGCGGACTCGGGTATGGCGGTCACGCCCGTTCCGGCGTAGAGAATTGCGCTGAGGGCTGTAGCGCTGGCGAGCGCAGCAACTGCGGTGGTGGGCGCAAAACGCCGCAGGCTTTTCGCAGGATATTTCATGAGTGTCCTCAATAAGTGGCTGTTAACGCTTGCCAACTTAAGGCACGGGACGTTACCGGGACGTAACCAACAGGTTACGATTTGTTAATGAAAGCGGGCGTCAGGAATCCTACGTGCAGCCGAGCAGGCGCTTCAATACTTTTTCGTAAACCTGAGAGAGGGTATCAAGATCTTCGGCGCTTACCACCTCATCGACTTGATGAATAGTCCGGTTCAGGGGTCCCAGTTCTACAACCTGCGCACCTGTTGGGGCGATAAACCGCCCATCGGAAGTGCCCCCGTCGGTGGACAGGCGTGGTGAATAGCCGGTCGTGTCGCTAATACTCTCGGTAACTGCCGACACTAGAGTGCCCGGCAGGGTCTGGTAGGGCAGCCCTAGCGGACTCCAGTCGATCTCAAAATGATCGGCGTGCTGACGGCAGACCGATTCGATTTTTGCTTTCAGGTCAGGAGCTGTACTGTCGGGACAAAACCGCAGGTTGAATTGCGCCTCGGCCTCACCCGGCACCACGTTTGTGGCTCCGGTGCCGCTTCGAATGTTGGAAACCTGGAAAGTGGTGGCTGGAAAATACTCATTTCCCTCATCCCAACGGGTCGAGGAGAGTTCGCTGACGATTCGGCCAAGTCGATGAATCGGGTTATCGGCAAGGTGCGGATAGGCAACGTGTCCCTGGATGCCGCGGACCTTAAGCGTCCCGCCAAGAGAGCCCCGTCGACCGTTTTTTATGACATCCCCCAGGCGCTCGGAGCTGGTGGGTTCGCCAACCAGGCACCAGTCGATCACTTCATTCCTCGCGCTTAAAGTTTCCACGACACGAACGGTGCCGTCGACCGCCGGCCCTTCCTCATCGCTTGTCAGTAGTAACGCAACCGAACCCGGATGGTCCGGATGGGTTTCAACGAAGCGTTGGCAGGCGGTCACCATGGCCGCCACACTGCCTTTCATATCTGCCGCGCCGCGCCCGTGCAGCATGTCGTCGATCACGTCTCCTGAAAAAGGGGGATACACCCAATCTGTCTCCGGCCCAGTCGGGACAACATCTGTATGTCCGGAAAATACAAACAACGGCCCCTCGGTGCCACGGCGAAGCCACAGGTTTCTCACCTCTCCAAACGGCATGAATTCCGGGGTAAAGCCATGAGACCGCAACTCATCGACGACGAGATCCTGACAGCCTTTATCGTTCGGGGTGACTGAGGCTTTTCGGATCAGGTTCTGGGCGAGAGTAACGGTAGCGATCATCTGACAGTTTCAGAAAAAGTCTTTGCCTAAAAGAACGGGGTCACCTAATTTTCGACCGCGGTACGGGCGCGAAGGTGTCCGAGCCAATGCTTTTCCCAGACCCGGAATCCTTTGCTGATCAGAAAGACCAGCGCCATGTAAAACAGCATGGCGGTAATAAAGCCTTCGTAGGCCAGGTAATACCGCCCGTTCAACCAGCGGCCTACGCCGAGTATATCCTGAAGCGTGATGGTGCTGAGCACAACCGAACTGTGCAGCATGAAGATCACCTCATTGGAATAGGCCGGCAATGCCCGCCTGAAAGCGCTGGGTAGTACGATGCGCCGCATCACTCTGGCAGGAGACATGCCGCAGGCGCGTGCCGCTTCGATCTCTCCCTTGGCGGTGTTCTCAATCGCGCCGCGAAGGAATTCGGTCGTGTACGCGGCCGTATTGAGACTGAAGGTGATCAGAGCGCACCACCAGGGGCTGGAAAGCACCGGGTCCCAGAGAAAACTTTCCCGGACAAAGTTGAACTGGGCAAGACCGTAATAGACCAGATAAGTCTGAACCAGTAGGGGCGTGCCTCGGAAGAGGTAAGTGAACCCAAAAATCGGAGCGTTCAGCCAGCGGTGGCGGTAGGCACGCACTATGGCGAGGGGTATAGCCATTACGCCGCCGATAAATAATGCCAGAACGGTAATCTCGATCGTCAGCAGTGCCCCATAGAAAAACTTGTCAATGTGGTCAGCGACCAGCATAAAGTCGAGCGGTGAGTGGTTTTCACTCACGTAGACCAGATATTCAAAGAAAGTGCGCTCGGTGTCAGCCATGGTCTTATGCCCTATCGACCCCGACGTTGTAACGCCGCTCCAGCCAACGCAGTCCCACGTCAGAACAGGCCGTCAGGATCAGGTAAATGACCAGCACGGCAAACATGAACGTAAACGGTTCGCGAACTGAACGTCCAGCGGTGGAAGCATTCCACACCAGGTCATGCAGGCCAATCACAGACACTAGGGCGGTGGCCTTGATGAGAACCAGCCAATTGTTTGTGAAGGAGGGTAGGGCGTGCCGAATCATCTGGGGCCAGGTGATGCGCCGGAAAATCAGGAAGGGCCTCATTCCGCAGGCAATGCCTGCCTCAATCTGTCCTCGCGGGATAGCCAGAATGGCGCCGCGGAAGGTTTCGGTCATATAGGCACCGAAGACAAAACCAATAGACCAAACGCCCGCGATGAACTGGTTGATTTCAACGTAATCCCACAAGCCCGTCAGGCTGCCGAGGTCATTGGCGATCTGCTGACCTCCATAAAAAAGCAGCATCATCAGCACAAGATCGGGCACACCTCTTACCAGGGTGGTGTAAGCGCCGGCAATTTTCTGGGAAGCGGGATTGGCAGCCAGTTTGGCGGCAGCCCCGACAAGACCCAGGACGACAGAAAGCGCAAGCGAGGCGAGGGCGAGCTGCACCGTGACCGCAGTGCCTGCGAGCAGGAGGTTTCGGTATTCCCAGATGGAATCCATCGTTGGGTCAGAAAAGGAACGGGCCCGCGAGGGGCCCGTTCAGGTCATGCAAACAAAAGAACTTAGTTGCCGTAGATATCGACAGCAAAGTACTTGTCGTTCATGGCTTTGTAAGTCCCGTCAGCGCGGATATCAAGAATAATCTGGCTGAGCTGGTCGCGTAGCGCGGAGTCTTCCTTTCGAACGGCGAAACCGGCCCCAACGCCCTGACACTCAACGTCATCAATGGCGTCGCCTAGAAAATCAAAGCCACTGCCGGCATCCAGCGCCAAGAAGCCTTCGTAGGCCTGCAGCGAGTCAGACAACTGGGCATCCAGGCGTCCCGCGGAGAGATCCTGCCAGACCTCTTCCTGCGTGGCATACAGAACGAGTTCTGCGCCCGGGAAAAGTTTCTCGGCCGAACACTGGTGTGTGGTGGCACGCTGCACACCTAACCGCTTGCCCTTAAGGCCTGCCGCCGTGTCGTCAAAACCGGCACCCTTTTTTGCGACCAGTTTGGCGGGGGTGTTGTAGTACTTCACGGTGAAGTCGATCTTTTTCTTTCGTTCTTCTGTGATCGACATTGAGGCAATGATCGTATCAAATTTCTTGGCCAGCAGCGCAGGAATCATGCCGTCCCACTCCTGCTCGACCAGCACGCATTCACGATTCAGACGCTTACAGACCTCCATCGCCAAGTCGATATCAAAGCCTTTGAGTGAGCCGTCTGCCTCTTTCCAGGAGAACGGCGGATAGGCGCCTTCCACGCCGACGCGCAGCCCATGACCGCCCGCTGCGGCCGTTCCTGTGACCAGGGCGAGCAGGCCGGCAAGCCCCAGCATAGTCAGTTTCTTTTTAATCATCTCTCATCTCCCATCGGTTGTTGGAAAGTTCAGCCCGCTAATATTACACGGACTATATTGAATTTGCTGACTCGCCAGTTTCAATGTATCGCATTGGCCAGAAACTGACGAAAACGGGGTGACACGGGGTTATCGAACATCTCGGCAGGTGGTCCTTGCGTTTCAATCGCGCCTTCATGGAGGAAGATCACCTTATTGGAGACATCCCGTGCGAACCCAATCTCGTGTGTTACGACAATCATGGTTCGGCCTTCGTCAGCGAGCGTCCTCATTACCTTCAGGACCTCACCCACTAGCTCAGGGTCAAGTGCCGAGGTAGGCTCGTCGAACAGCATGACGTCCGGCTCCATGGCGAGCGCGCGGGCAATCGCAGCACGCTGTTGCTGGCCGCCGGATATGTGTGCCGGGTAATAGTCTTTTCGATCGAGCATGCCGACCTTTTCCAGGGTCTCGCAGGCGCGCTCATGCGCTTCAGTCTTGGACATTTTCAGAACGTGAACCAGAGCTTCAGTGACGTTTTCAAGCACCGTCATGTGCTGCCACAGGTTGAAGCTTTGAAACACCATACCAAGACGCGCCCGCAACCGAATGACCTGATCCATGTCGGCAGGGACCGGACTCCCCGAGCGGCCAACAGTCATCCCGATAGTTTCCCCCTGAACCGTGATGGAACCGCTGTCGGGCGTCTCGAGCAGATTGATGCAGCGCAGAAAGGTGCTTTTGCCAGATCCGGAGGCGCCAAGCATGGAGATCACGTCCCCGACATGGGCATCCAGATGAACCCCTTTCAGCACCTCGACCTCACCAAAACGCTTGTGCAGGTCATGTACCTTTAATGCAGGCGCCGTTTCTATAGAACTTGCCACGATGTTTTGATGTTGATCAGGTGGGGCGGATGCCACGCAGCCTTTCGCTGCGTCTTCGCAGAAGCTCGACGGTAGTAAGCAGACAGATGGAGAGAATCACCAGGATCGTTGCGACGGAAAGGATGGTGGGGCTGATCTCCTGGCGGATGCCTGACCACATCTGCCGAGGCAGCGTGATCTGTTCAGGTCCGCCGATAAAAAGCACGATCACGACTTCATCGAACGAGGTGATAAATGCGAACAGTGCGCCTGAAATTACTCCAGGCAGAATGAGCGGCATCTGGACCTTGAAGAAGTTGCGGATCGGTCCGCCACCGAGGCTCGCTGCCGCCTTGGTCAGGTTGGTATCAAACCCCACGAGAGTTGCCGTGACGGTGATCACCACAAAAGGCAGTCCAAGTACTGTGTGCGCAAGAATCAGCCCGGTAAAGGTAGAGACCAGATTGAACTTGGCAAAGAAAAAGAACATGCCCGAAGCCGTGATGATCAGAGGCACGATCAGAGGTGAAATCATGACAGCCATGATCAGTTTACGAAATGGCATGATGGGACGGCTCAGGCCTAGCGCCGCAAAGATACCAAGGGTCGTAGCCAACAAGGTTGCAATGACCCCGATAAAGAGGCTGTTCTTGGCCCCAATTTTCCAGTTATCGCTACAGACGGTAGTGATTCCGGGATCGGAGCAGTCACCAATCATGATTCGATACCAGCGCAACGAGAAGGCGTCAGGATCGAGACGGAGCATTTCGGGTGTGAACTGCAGAAAAGGGGATACGCTGAACGAAATCGGAATCACGGCCACCAGGGGCATGACCAGAAAAAACAGTACCAGCGTACAGATGACAAGATAGATGTAGTGCCAGAGCCGTTGTGCTGGGGTGGCGTAGACTGGAAGTGCCATTGCGTTAGCCCAGCTTCATGTTGTCGATGCCGACAATCTTGTCGTAGATCCAGTACAGAATCAGGATGCCTGCCAGAAGAATAGAGCCCATAGCGGCAGCCAGTCCCCAGTTTAATGATTTCTGCATGTGGTAAGCCACCATATTGCCAATCAGTCGGCCATCCTTGCCCCCCACGAGTTCGGGGGTAATGTAGTAACCGATTGCGACGATAAAGACCAGAATCACGCCAGCTCCGATTCCCGGAAGCGTCTGTGGCATATAAACCTTCAGAAAGGCCAACGATGGTGGCGCTCCGAGGTTTTGCGCAGCCCGCATGTAGCTTGGCGGAATCGTTTTCATAACGCTGTATATCGGCAGAATCATGAAAGGCAGCAGAATCTGGATCATCACGATGATCGTGCCGGTGAAGTTGTACATCATCGGCAGGCGGTGCTCGTCCGGCAGGCCCAGCATGACCAGAGTGTCGTTCACCACACCCTGCTGCTGCAGCATGATCATCCAGGCCACGATGCGGACCAGCAGTGAGGTCCAGAACGGCATCAGCACGCAGATCATCAGTAAATTCGAGTACTTCAGCGGCAGCGTAGCAAGCAGGTGTGAAACGGGATAAGCCAGTATCAGACAGCCTAGCGTCACGATCAGGCTGACGAGAAACGTTCGCCACCAGAGCATTACATAGACCTGGCGTTCTTCAGGTTGCATTACCACCTCGCGGTTCTCATCCCACTTTCGGTCGACCGCATTAAGGTAATAGCCGCTGGTCTGGGGTTTCTGCATGGCCAGTAAGGCATGCCAGAAGCCGATGTCACCCCAACGTTTATCAGCCTTGATCATGGCCTCCTTGTAAGGAGGCTCGTTGACTTTTTTGAGTTTCCGACCCGATTTCTTAATCAGACTTTTGAATCCGGGCTTTTCATAGTTCATCCGCGTGCTCGATTTGCCAAGCAGGAATTTATTGGCCGAAGCCAGGTCCTTGTAGAGCGCCTTGAAAAGCCTCTCATCGGGCTCACTCACACCATCCCATTGATTGAGCGCCGTATACAATTTGGAGCATGCCGCATTGGTGAGCGGCGTGAGTAGCGAGCAGATCTTGAACTGGGCCCGCTTTTGCTGATGCTTGATTTCCCTCTCGGTTCCGGTCGCTTGGGCTGCGGTGATCGCAATTTCATAAATTGGCGACCACGTCTTTGCATCTTTCCAATGCGGTGCGATTGCGATCATCGCATCTCGATAGGGACCTTTTTTCGGTATCTGGATTTTCCATGCGGGATCATTAGGATTCACCGCGCTCGCGAAGTTATCTTTAATGAGGTATCGGTTCAGACTGGTGAGGTCCAGAAACATTGCCTCGAAGAGGCGCTCGTCGGGCAGTTGCTGACGGTCCCATTGGTCCAAAATGGCGAAAGTCACCGGCAGTTGGTGATTGATCAGGGCGTCATCGGTACTGCGGGTAAGCAGATTGCCAATAGGGAAAATAAATAACGTTAACAGAAATACCAGTGGCGGCAACACGAGCATTGCAGCCCGAAGTTTGCTGCGGCGCATTGAGCGCTGCAGACTCGTCTTCAGAGGTGTCCCGTCAGCCGTCAGCAGGGGCTGACTGGTGCTGGCATTGCTGGCTGCCATGTGAACTGTGTATTTCTAGTGGGTCGACTGTGAATCCTGAAGAAAAAACCAGGGTGCCTGCTTAAACGCAGACACCCTGGCTAATCTAGAACCACATTACTTCAGAACTTCAGCAAATGCCTATTGGCCGGACCACGCCGTGAAGCGTTCGGAGATCGAATCCCCGTTATCTGCCCACCAGCCTGGGTCGGCGAACAGGTGCTTCTCGCTCAGCGCAGCAGGTGCGTTAGGCATGAGAGGCATGATATCTACGCCTGTGTTAAACCAGGGTTCACCCGCCTCGATGATCTCGATACCGGACGCACGCATCGGCGCATAGGTGATCCATTTGGCCTGTCCTGCCTGTTGCTCTGGAGCGCTTGCATGAATGAGGAACTTAAGCGCTTCGTCAGCGTTCGGGGTGCCTTTAATCATGGCAAGCCATTCTTCCTCAAGCACCTGGCCATCCCAGTTGATTACGAAGGGTGCACCTTCTGAGAGGATGGCGGCACCGATACGGCCGTTGTATGCCAAAGACATTGACACTTCACCACTGCTAACGAGTTCGAGCGGCTTGGCGCCTGATGACCAGAACACCGCGTGGTCCTTGATGGTGTCGAGCTTGGCAAAGGCGCGATCCATGCCTTCAGGCGTGTCGAGCACCGAATAGACATCTTCTGGCGCCACGCCATCTGCCATCAGAGCCATCTCGACAAGTGCGTTACCCCAGGTATGAATGCCTCTTTTGCCGGGGAATTTTTCGACATCGAAAAAGTCTGCGATGGTTTTCGGATCACCTGCCGGATTTCCATCAAAGGCGCCCTTCTGATAGAAGGGAACATAAGACCAGAAGATCTGAGGCACGACACAGTCGTTCGGGACTTCGACCATGATGTCGTCATCCATTGAGGTGCCATCAGCCGCCGGGACAAACACATCTCTTGGCAGTTCTTCAAAAAGTCCTTCATCACAGCCAACACGGGCTTCGTGAGGCAGGACATCGATGAGGTCCCATGTCACGTTGCCGGATTCCACCTGGGTTCGGACCTCACCCAGACCACCGTTGTAGTTGACAAAGTTAGCTTGGCCTTCGGTCCAAGTATCTGCATAAGCCTTTTGCTGGCTCATGGTGTACGCACCACCCCAAGACGCGATAGTGACATCGGCCTGAGTAGGTGTTACCAAAGCCGCGCCGATCAAAGCCGAGGCCAGGGTGGTTGTTATGAGACGTTTTCTCATGAATATCCTCCTTAACTGAGGTTGGTTTATCGTCTATTGGTTAGACGCTAGGAAATATCTCACCTGCGCTTCCTAGTGCGCATGTGAGATATCAAGTGCCCGGCAGTCCTCCATGGACCAGCCGAACTTGACCGTATCTCCCTCATTGAGCAGCGCATGATGCGATGCGTTGGGAATCTTAACAATAAAATCATCGTGCCCACAGACGGAAGCTCGGGTACGGATGTGATCACCAAGATAGATGAGTTCTTCGACCTTGGCGTCAAAGACATTGGGGAATTTCCCGGGTTCGGGGTTTACCTCGACACGCTCCGGCCGTAGCGACAACGTGGCGCGTTTTCCAACGCCATCCACGTTGACTTTAAGTGCCCTAATGACTTCGCCGTTGTCTATCTTGACCTGACACTCTTCACCATCGATTGATTCGACCGAGCCGAGCAATCGGTTGTTTTCCCCAATAAACTGCGCCACGAAGGCATTTTCCGGACGCTCATAGAGGTCGCTGGGCGGCGCGAGCTGTTGGATGACGCCGTCGTCGAAAACAGCGATGCGGTTCGACATGGTCAGCGCTTCAGATTGGTCATGCGTAACGTACACCACTGTCACGCCAAGACTTTCGTGAATGTGTTTGATCTCGTACTGCATTTGTTCCCGCAGTTGTTTATCCAGCGCGCCGAGGGGTTCATCCATCAGCACGAGGTCCGGATCAAAGACCAGAGCACGGGCCACGGCCACACGTTGCTGTTGACCGCCGGAAAGTTGGGCGGGCCGTCGATCACCAAAGGCACCCAACTGAACCATGTCGAGCGCCCGCTTGGTGCGGGTTGCGATTTCGGACTTGCTGAGCTTGCGAACCTCCAGCGGAAACGCAAGATTTTCGTTAACTGTCATATGCGGGAAAAGGGCATAGTTCTGAAATACCATGCCGATGCCTCGTTTGTGAGGCGGCACCGAATTGATAGGACGATCACCAAGATAAATCTCACCATGGGTAGCGGGCTCAAATCCCGCCAGCATCATGAGACAAGTAGTCTTGCCAGACCCGGAGGGTCCCAGCATGGTGACAAACTCGCCGCGTTCGATATCCAGGTTGAGATTCTTGACGACTAATGTTTCGCCGTCATAACTTTTCTGGACTTCTTTGAAGCGGACAAAGGTATCCTCGTTGCTCATCTCGAGACTTGCTCCTCCAGTGGAACTTTGAAGATCGGGTATGCAGTTTGTTACTGCCGTAGCCTGCGCTCTAGCTTAATTCAAATGAGACCACATTTTATGAGATAGATATGTGGATTGCGTAAAAAATCGGTAGACTTTTAATGACAAATTCGAGCTACATGACTCCTTTTGATGGCCTATTGTTATGGCCCAGCCTATAGCCGCTGGACTTGAGTTCTGCGTACATTACTTGATTTTTAAACCGGATCTTAAGCATTCTTGATCTTCAAAACGGATCTTAAGGCATCTGCCCGGCAAGGGTCGCAAATTTTGGATTGTTTTGCAATGCCCGGACTAACAAGTGCTAACCGGGCTTGGATAGGGTTGTTTTTATGCTGCGGTTGACGAGAATGCGTTTGCAGGAAGAATAGCCCCAAGCCCGGTTGGTAAGGTCCAGCCACATACTAAAGAGAAAAGATCAGGTGTTGAAAGACGGCAAAGCAGTAATGCTCTTGAAGACCGATGCGCGGGATAAGCAATGGATTGATGCCTTCTCTTCGGCCATGCCGGAACTTGAGGTCCGTCTTTGGCCGGATACAGGGAATCCCGGCGAAATCAACTGCGCTTTGCTTTGGGGGCCGCCGCCAGAATTGTTCGACGCACTGGATAACCTTGAAGTGATCTTTTCAATCGGTGCGGGAGTCGATTCACTCTTGACCTGTCCGACCCTGCCGGTCCATCTGCCGATCGTGAGAATGGTGGAGCCGGAATTGACGGCCGGCATGGTCGAGTTCTGCCTCTTCCATGTCCTTCGTTTCCATCGGCTTATGCCCCAATTTGAAACCAATCGTATTGCGCGGCATTGGGAGGAGTTGACTCAGGCTCCGGCCAGTGAGATCACGGTGGGGGTGATGGGTCTGGGCGTGCTCGGCATGGCATTGGCGCGTCAATTAAGCTCGCTTCACTATCAAGTGGTTGGCTACCGCCGAAGCCCAGGTGACATTCCGGGCGTGGAAGTGTTTCACGGTGAGGAACAGCTTGAGGCCTTTATGCGCCGCAGTGAGATGCTGGTTGCCCTGATGCCTTCCACCCCGGAGACGAGAGGGCTCGTTAACCGTAAGACCCTCAGCTGGTTGCCGTCCGGGTCATACTTTATTAATGCGGGTCGTGGGGACCTCGTCAACGAGCAGGATCTTGTCGACGCTCTGGATGGAGGAAGCCTCGCCGGGGCAGCCCTGGACGTTTTTGAAACTGAGCCCCTGCCGCATGACAGTACGCTATGGACACACGATAAAGTGTATCTGACTCCGCACATTGCAAGTATCACGCATCCCCCCACCGCCTGTCGCTACATAGCGGATGCGATCAATGACTTTCGACAGGATAAGCCTTGGCCTAATCTTGTTGAATCCGGGCGGGGCTACTGACGGCCACGGAGAAATTGAGGAAGTTCTAATTAGCGGTTGAAAGGTTTTGTGATCTAGTCTGATTGGGCAAGATCAGAGGTTGACCGTTCGGGCGCCGGCACTGGTTCTGATGTCTGAAGGAGAATCTCCCACCCACCGTCTCCGGTGTGATGCCAATATTGCTCCACGGTGAGTGCAGCCCCTGACTGCGAGGTATTGAGCCAGCGTGCAAACACCCGCTCCTGTTTCCCGGGTTGCAGGACAAGGTCGGTAATCCGGGCGCCTTCGTCGAGACCGTAGCGCGAAGCCAGTGCGTCCTGGTGATCGGAGGATTCAGTTATCCGAGCTGCCGAGGCAGTGATGGAGGCAAGAACCCTGTCTTTTGCCTGATGCAGGTCTTGAGTCTTGATCCATCGCGGAGCATCGTCAATCACAATCGGGATATCCTGATGCGACCCCAACTGGAACAGGAGTTGTTCAAAATCCGGGTTACTCAGTGACAGACACCCTTCGCTGGCCCGGGGCCCGCGGTTAATCCACCCGGGCTCTGTGCCATGCAGCCAGATGCCGTAACCGGTCCTGTTAAGAAACCGGTCAAGTGAATTGGGATAATTCGTGGTCAGTGCGCCGGCCCCATATCGCGCGTGGAGTTGCCCCCCAGGAATGTAGCCATTGATCTGATATATCCCCACAGGGGTCTTGAGATCACCCTCGCGTTCCTTGCCGGCTCCGGCGCGGCCCATGGTGATGTAGTAGTCAGAGAGGCGAACCAATGCGCCGTGTTGTTGTGCGAAGAGATGCAGCCTTGAAGCGGGCAGATCCGCATAAAGGACAAAAGGTATCTTGTCGGAAATCTGCAGGAGTTTTGCCGGGACTAATTCCCTTTTTGCTTCGGAGGACTGTACATAGCTCCAGCGCAATCGTAGCTGATTTTGAAGTTCTGCAATCGCTGGATCGGCTGATCTTGCCTGCGCCTGTCCGGAGAGTGAAAAAAGGAGGTCAGCCTTTAGTAGATGACCGATGCGACTCAAGGGAAAGTTAGTCGTCAGGCTGTTGAGGTCGCTCAGGGCGTCCGACCAGTTTCCGCTCGCAATTGTATCGACGGAGGCTATCAGGCGGGCCTCGTAGTTGCTTTCCCCGCCTGCTCGCCCGATTGAGGGCAGTGCCAGGCCGATCAGGAGAGCCAGGAGCAGCGGACGTTTCAAGAAGAGATCTTTCATCGATGAGGATACGTTCCTGGCCAGATAGAACCTTGAGAATTCTAACGTTTTGCGCCGGCCTTCCCAAATTGGAATCCGGCATGACGGAATCTCTTTAGTCCAAGAGCGTTGGTATCTCGATTAGTGTTCCAAGAGGCAAGGCTTTGTGCAACTGGGCGTCGTGTGGGTCAAGCGCTGCGCTGAGTGAGCGGGCCGCCTGTTCCGCATAGATGCGGGTCAGGTTATCAAAAAGGGCCCGGTATGCAGGATCAGTATAAAGACCTGCACGCAGCAGCGAGGCTGCTTGATCCAGTTTGCCTTGCGCACTGTAAAGACGCGCAAGGTTGTTATACGGTTCAGGCTGTGCGGGATAGCGCGTGATGAGCTCTCGATAGGTACGCTCTGCTTTTTCAAGTTCGCCTATTGTGACGAGAATCCGCGCGCGCAGGAAGCGCAGTGCCGCAGAGTCCGATGTTGACGACGCAATCTCCTGGTCGAGCAGCTCAAGAGCGGATGTCGTTTCACCGTTTTCGATCATTGCCCTGACTGCATCGAGATCGAGGTCATCCGCGATAGTGGGTGTGCCGAGGCTCAGCCCAATAACCAGAATCGCGAAGATCCTGGGCAGCAAATGGAATCTGCAGGTGGAGAAAGAGGTTATTGCCGTAACTCTCAGAGTCTGTTCTGAGATCGGATATCGTCCCAGCGTTTTTGCCAATCCGCAGAGATCGACCCTGGGATTGTCAGTCTTTCGCTCGCGACCCATCCTGCGATCGATCGGGTGACTCGAAGGCGGATCCAGTCTCCCTTGCGGCTCTTGATCTCAACCGGCGTACCCTTGTCGAGTAAACCTAGCACGTCAGATTCAGGATCAGTAGAAGGTAACGAACGAATCCGGACCCGATTGTTGTTGATCTGGGCGGTGTTTTCGGTTTCGCTAATGAATTTGCCGTAGACCCAGACATCCAGCCCGATTGGACTCTCAATCATCAGCCACTCTCCCTTGCTGCCAATAACTTTCACCGGAAGATCTTTTTCAAGGTCATTGAGTTTAGGGGCATCCGCCGCAGCGCGGCCAAACACCGCTGTATTGTCCCTTCTGACCCAGGCTGCTCGAAAGGCTGAAGGAGTCGAGTTGGCAGATGCTGTTTTCGTTTTGCCTGTCGGGGCATTTGCAAGTGCATTGAAGTTATTAAGCCAATCCTGCGTCACGGGATTCTGCTCGGATACCCCCGATAGCCTCACCCAGCCTGGTGTCGCCTTGCCGCTGCTGATCTGTTTCCAATCCCCAGTACTGGTATGAACCGTTACCGAATCTCCTTTGTTCAGATGCGCGACGACCTTTGAGTTCTCGCCCGTTGTCGGCCGGTTTCTCAAGCGGACCTTGTTGGCGGTGATCCGGCCTTCAGGGGCGCCTTGAACATAATTGCCAAACACCCAAAGACGGACATGCCCAGGAATTTCGACTCTGCCCCATGATCCTCGTGCCTCGATAATTTTTACGGGCGTTCCCTGCCGCAGCGTCTGCAGAACTGGAGACTGACTGTTAGGGCCAGAGCGTAATTCGAGTTGATCGACACTGACCTCCGCCGCCCGAAAACGGGTTGTGATAATGACGGAACCTGCCGCAGCTTTTTCTTTTGTGGTTGTGGTGACTTTTGTGGAGGCTTCGGGTGTTGTTGCGTTGCCTACCTGTCCTGAAGACGGTTCTGACACGTTTTGCGCTTGTGTCTCTTGCGATTTTGCAGGCTGAACCATTACTGACTCCACTTCCGTAGACCCTGCCTGGTTAGCCGCAGAAGCAACTGAGGCGCCTGATGTTGATGAAGACGCAGTCTGACTCTTTGCAACTTTTTCATCGATGATGCCGAGCACGCGTTGGGCATCGGCATGACCCTTTTCTGCGGCTTGCGTCAGCCAGTTTCTGGCCTGATCAAGATCTTTTTGGGCCCCTTTGCCAAAATAGTAGGCAAGACCCAGATTGTACTGAGAGGCAACATCGCCTGATTCCGCCGCTCGCTCCCACCAGTCCACGGCTTGCGCAAAACTTTGACTGAGTCCCCGGCCTTCCCAGTAGGCCACCCCCAGGTTAAACATAGCGGTCGGGTGCTCCGAGTCTGCGGCTTTTCGGAACCACGCCAGAGCTTCGTCGAGGTTTTTGTTGACGCCGTGGCCCTCGTAATAGAGCACGCCCATAGCAAATTGGGCGTCACGGTTTCCCTGATTGGCGAGCGGTTCCCAGACTGCCATGGCGGCGGCATAGTCGCCCTCGTCATAGGCATCGATCGCGCGCTGGACGTCTACGCTTTGCGCCCAGGCGATTTCACTTGCCGCGAACAACAGGGCAAAACAACTTGCGCCTCGCAGATGCCGTAAAACGGTTTTGGCGAGGATGTTTTTCATTCCATTAAGAAGCTTAAGCCTGGGCCAGTATGATCAGTTCGCGTGATCCTTCCCAGATCATGACCAGCGCGACCTGAAGGATGACCACAAGGCCAATGTACGCAATCCAGGCGTATCGCTCAAGTAGTCGGGCGATCAGCGTCGCACCAAAGGCCATAAGCGCCACGGACAGCGCCAAACCAAAAACCAGAATGACCGGCTCGTGGCGGGCAATACCGGCCACCGCCAGCACGTTGTCAAGCGACATCGATACGTCCGCTATGATGATCTGCACAATCGCCTGCCGAAGCGATTTCGCCGGCGCAACGGATTCTTCGTCGGCTGATTCGGTCGATTTATTACGGCTGCGCAACTCCCGCCATAGTTTCCAGCAGACCCACAAGAGCAGCAAACCTCCCGCGAGCACCAGACCCACAATCTGGAGCAATTGGACAGTCAACAACGCAAAGAGAATTCTCAGAACGGCAGCGGCCGCGATGCCGAGCATGATGACCCGGGGGCGCAAGGCGGCCGGCACGCTGGCCGCAGCGAGCCCGATTACGATGGCATTGTCAGCCGCAAGCATCAGGTCGACGAGGATGACCTGAATCAACGGCCAGAATTGTTCGGGACTCATGAGGGCCTTCGGGAAGTTCGGCGGGAACCCGCCGTGATCGATAATCGATTGTTGCGCGGTATTATACGAGTGTGAAAGACCCGAAACGAGTCCGTGCTGCGGTGCTTAGTTTGTTCCAACTGCTTTGAAATTGTCGTAACCGAAAATGACACCCGATACCGTTAAGACTGGAGTACCGAAATAATGACTAAATCCCCGAAGACTATTGCGACTTTTGATTGGGCAGATCCGCTGGTGCTGGACGATATGCTGACGGATGAAGAACGATTGGTCCGTGACTCCATCCGCCGATTTTGTCAGGAGGAGTTGCAGCCCCGCGTGCTTGAGGCTTTTCGGAAGGAAAAAGTCGATCGCTCTCTCTTTCCCCGCATGGGTGAGCTTGGACTGCTTGGCTCCACCATCGATGGCTATGGCTGTTCTGGGCTGAATTACGTTTGCTATGGCCTCGCTGCGCGAGAGGTGGAGCGAGTGGATTCAGGCTATAGATCCATGATGAGCGTTCAATCGAGCCTCGTTATGTACCCGATTTTTGCTTATGGCTCTGAAGAGCAGCGTGAGAAGTATCTGCCCCGGCTTGCCTCAGGCGAGTCTGTGGGGTGTTTCGGACTGACCGAACCCGACCATGGTTCAGACCCCGGAGGCATGAAGACCCGGGCCCGGTCGGCCGATGGCGGTTACCGGCTCAGCGGAGCCAAGATGTGGATCACCAATTCGCCTATTGCGGATGTCTTTGTCGTTTGGGCGAAAGATGATGAAGGTGTGATTCGTGGGTTTATTCTGGAGCGGGAGATGGCAGGGCTCAACACGCCCGCCATTGAGGGAAAGTTTTCGTTGAGAGCGTCTGTGACGGGCGAGATCGTCATGGAGGATGTTTTCGTGCCAGCTGAGAATATCCTCCCCGAAGTCAGCGGCTTGAAGGGCCCCTTCGGCTGCCTTAACCGTGCGCGTTATGGAATCTCATGGGGCGCGATGGGCGCGGCTGATTTTTGCTGGCACGCTGCGCGCAACTACACCCTGGAGCGGGAGCAGTTCGGCAGGCCCCTTGCGGCAAACCAGTTGATTCAGAAAAAACTTGCCGATATGCAGACAGAAATCACACTCGGCACCCACGCTTGTCTTCGACTCGGACGCCTGTTTGATGAAGGGCGCGCTGCCCCCGAGGCGATCTCGCTGCTCAAGCGCAATAACTGCGGCAAGGCGCTCGAGATTGCGAGAACGGCGCGGGACATGCATGGCGGCAACGGGGTTTCGGATGAGTACCACGTGATTCGCCACATGATGAATCTGGAAGCGGTCAATACTTATGAGGGGACGCACGACGTTCACGCGCTGATTCTGGGGCGCGCCCAAACCGGTCTTCAGGCATTTACCGGCTGATCCATGGGCGCGCTGTCACACATACGCGTTCTTGATCTCAGCCGGGTGTTGGCCGGCCCTTGGTGCACACAGATCCTGGCCGATCTTGGTGCTGATGTCATCAAGATCGAGCGGCCGGGCAGCGGGGACGACACCCGGCAATGGGGGCCTCCTTTCGCCTCCGTTGATGGAGGTGGAAACGAGGAGTCTCTATATTTTCTTGCGACTAATCGAGGTAAGCGCTCAATGACGCTGGATCTCTCAGATTCCCGGGGTCAAAAGGTCGTGCATGAGCTCGCGGCACATTGCGATGTTGTCGTCGAGAATTTCAAGGTTGGTGCCCTGGCGCGCTACGGTCTCGACTACGAGACGCTTAAAGGAATTAATCCCAGCCTCGTTTATTGCTCCATCACCGGGTTTGGCCAGACTGGGCCGTACGCTGACAGAGCTGGCTATGACTTTATGATCCAGGCGATGGGCGGCCTGATGAGCGTGACCGGAGAGGCTGAGGATGTTGCCGGGACTAATCCCCAGAAGGTGGGTGTCGCGATCGCCGATCTCGTGACTGGCCTTTACTCCGCTAATGCTATCCAGACCGCACTGATTCATCGGGAACGTACGGGTCAGGGGCAATATATTGATATGGCGCTTCTCGACTGTCAGGTGGCGATTCTTGCGAATCAGGCCATGACTTATCTCGCGGCCGGGCAGACGCCTGTGCGAATGGGAAACGCCCATCCCAACATCGTGCCTTACCAGGTTTTTGAGACCCAGGATGGGCACATCATCCTCGCGGTCGGTAACGACGGCCAGTTTCGGCGTTTTTGCGAGCTCGCGGACCAACCCCACTTGGCCCTGGATCCCCGCTTTGTTGCCAACCGGGGTAGGGTGAAGCACAGAGCGCAGCTTGTTGAAGCGCTTGCGCTGTTAATGAAGCGCAAAAATACGGACGACTGGCTGAATCTGCTGGAGCCGGAGGGTATCCCCTGTGGACGCATCAACAGCATCGATGAAACCCTCAACGATCCTCAGGTCGTCCATCGGCAGATGAGGACCCAGGCCCTGCACTCGTCGCTCGGACAGATCAATCTCTTGGGCAGTCCGCTGAAGCTGTCTGAAACCCCTGGTGAGGTCCGCCGGGCCCCCCCGGTTCTTGGTGAAGACACCGATCAGGTGCTGCGGGAAGTTTTGGGTTATGAGGACAGCGCCATCAGCGCCTTGCAGGCCGACGGAGTTGTCTGATCAATCCACTCAAATGTCGCTGACATAAATTCGGCAATTGCTCCGCCTCATGCCGAGCGGGTGGGCTGCGAGAAACCATCCATCGTGGAGCATCTCATCTTTACCCCGCGACCCTAGAAGCGTTACTGGCGCCCAGACCGGGGGAGGCGTTTTACCAGGCATCGTGGCGCGATGTGCTTAACAGTGAGATATGTGCCGGGCTGATGCTGGCTACGCGTGGACTCCCTTGTTGCGCGTTTGCGGAGCATCGACTGTTATGGTATAACATAACGTATGAGTCGCGGAGAAACTATGTAAACAACTCGTCAAAACAGGCTTCCGGTAACGGTGTTGTCCGGCTTTTTGGGGGCAGGCAAAACAACAATCCTTAGCCATATCCTCAACAACCGTGAGAACAAAAAAGTCGCTGTGATCGTCAACGATATGAGCGAGATCAATATTGATTCTGAAATCTTGCGCTCGGAAGTGTCATTGAATCGGAGCGAGGAGAAGTTAGTCGAAATGAGCAATGGCTGCATCTGTTGCACGCTTCGCGAAGATCTCTTGGAGGA